>WNFY01001823.1_pt1 | contig 20243 bp, 20 predicted proteins | sample 5400091 | NCBI WGS metagenome assembly WNFY01 (sample SAMN13153364, study PRJNA577476) | soil metagenome | isolation source: 60 cm soil or saprolite under grassland replicate 1 | place: USA:California | collected 2016-06-15
CAACACCCTTTCTCAAGTCCTGCTCAGTTCTACTCGCTCAATCCTGCCACAGACGAGGCGCATATGCAATCGGAGGAATGGCCGCCCAAGTTCCCATCAGAGGCGACCCCCGTTCTCAGGAAGCCGTTGACAAAGTAGTTGCTGATAAGAAGCGAGAGGCCGCTGAGGGATACGAGGGCGCTTGGGTCGCCCACCCAGGCCTGGTGCCCGTTGTCATGAGTGTTTTCGACGACCGTTCCGTAGAATCCAAAAACAACGACGTGATTGCGGAGATAACCCGCGAGGATCTCCTCAGAGTACCAGAACCGAAGATTAGCGAGCAAGCTTTGAGAGCGAATGTTGCTGTTAGCCTAAGATATCTAGAATCTTGGCTGGAAGGTCTCGGTTGCGTGGCCATCAACAACTTGATGGAGGATACCGCTACGGTGGAAATATGTAGAGCGCAGATTTGGCAGTGGATTCATCACTCCGCCAAGCTTCTATACGGCCCAACGATCACACGTGAGTTATTTCGGTCTATTTTGAGAGAGGAAATGGCGAGAGCAAGAGCAGGATTCGGAGTGCAAACCGGTGAAGAGCCGAACGCCAAGACTGCAGGAGATTTGCTTGACGCACTTGTGACAAGTGATCGTTTTCCCGAGTTCATGACCTTGCTAGCTTACAACTATCTAAACTGACAAACTGTCCCTCCGAAGTGAGGGGCGCAAAGGGTTAGACCTCGCATTTGCCCTCACGCCCGATGGGTTCCCATGGCCTCCCGCGTAGAAAACTAGTCAAAAACTTATCCCACTACAGCAAAACCATTGACACGAGACTAGGGATACATTACGTGGATTTGCCCACTAGTGGACTATCCTCCACCTCGAACATCCTCTTCACCTTCGTCTGGCCTGACGCTAACAAGTGGGAGGGAACAAACTTCCAAGTGACCGTGGGAGTACCGGTCCCCCGGTGACGGTTCAAACTGAAAGGTAAAACTCAGCCGTCATTGCTAGCCCAGGGCAGAGGTAGCTTCCCAACCATGGATCCTGTAATCGAACACGAGCTACTGACGCCATACGACATCCACCTCTTCAAAGAAGGAAGACACTTCCAACTCCATGAGAAACTAGGCTCCCACCCTATCCAGCTCAACGGAGAAGAAGGCACACATTTCGCCGTATGGGCCCCAAATGCGAAACAGGTCCACGTGATCGGAGATTTCAACCAATGGCGGAACGACAGTCACCCTCTGAAACTTAGACGCGACGACTCCGGGATCTGGGAAGGGTTCATACCAAAACTCGCGAGGGGCGCTCTCTACAAGTACCATATCGAGTCTAGGATCCATGCCGGATATTCCATGGACAAGGGGGACCCGTTCGCCCTGCTCTGGGAAATCCCACCTCGAACAGCATCAGTCGTCTGGGAGCTCAAGCACTCTTGGGATGACAAGGAATGGATGAAAGACCGGTCGAAAAAGAATTCTCTAAACTCACCTTTTACTATTTACGAGATCCATCTCGGATCCTGGAAGCGGGTCCCGGAAGACAACCAGCGATGGCTAACCTATAGAGAGTTGGCGAGGGACCTGCCGGGCTACCTGGAAGAGATGCAGTTCACTCATGTGGAATTTATGCCCGTGATGGAGCATCCCTACGGTCGGTCTTGGGGATACCAGACTCTGGGCTATTTCGCGCCCACGAGCCGGTTCGGCATACCCGAAGACTTCATGCACCTTGTCGATCAGCTTCACAAAAAAGGATTCGGAGTAATACTGGACTGGGTCCCCTCTCACTTTCCATCTGACGCCTACGGACTTGCTTACTATGATGGCTCTCACCTTTTCGAGTATTCTGACCCTCAGAAGAGACACCATCCTGATTGGAAGAGTTTCATCTTTGATTTCGGAAAGAATGAAGTCCGATCTTTCCTGGCTAGCAGTGCGATCTTCTGGATAGACAAATACCACGCCGATGGACTCAGAGTCGATGGAGTAGCCTCAATGCTCTACTTGGACTACTCCCGGAAGAAGGGTGAATGGGCGCCTAACATGTATGGAGGCAGAGAGAATCTGGAAGCACTATCCTTCATCAAGGAGCTCAACCAGGCAGCATACCGCGCTCAGCCCGACGTCCAAATGATCGCGGAAGAATCAACCGCCTGGCCCATGGTATCACGCCCAACTTACGTTGGAGGGCTGGGTTTCGGTATGAAGTGGAACATGGGCTGGATGCATGACTCGCTGGAATACTTCGCAAAGGACCCCGTTTACAGAAAGCACCATCATGAACAGCTCACCTTCAGTCTCTGGTACGCGTTCTCGGAAAACTTCATCCTCCCATTATCCCATGACGAAGTCGTCTACGGGAAGCGTTCTCTACTCGACAAGATGCCAGGTGATACCTGGCAGAAGTTCGCTAACCTCAGGCTCCTCTATGGCTACATGTACGGTCATCCTGGGAAGAAACTCCTCTTTATGGGTGGAGAATTCGGGCAGCGGAACGAATGGAACTTCGAGAAGAGCCTCGACTGGCACTTACTAGAACAGGAACCGCATAGGAAGCTTCAACAATGGGTAAAAGACCTCAACAGGATCTACCAAACTGAAGAAGCGCTCTACCAGCTGGACTTCGACAAAGGGGGCTTCGAATGGGTGGACACCAAAGACTGGGAAAAGAGCATAATCAGCTTCGTCCGTAAAGACAAAACCCAGCAAAGTCAAGTCCTAGCTGTGCTGAACTTCACCCCGCTGCCCAGAATGAACTATCGACTGGGGGTTAGCGGAAGTGGATACTGGAAGGAAATTCTGAACAGTGATGCCGTCGAATATGGTGGTAGCGGCCAGGGCAATCTTGGCGGAGTAAACACAGAAGCTCGTACATTTCACGGCAAAGAACATTCAATTCGGATTAGTCTACCACCTCTGGGAGCCCTGTTTTTCAAGAACGAAGTGTGAGTGTAGTTTCGATAATATTCAGTTTCTCGCTGACTTTCCACCCTTGGAATAGACCGTTGGCTTCATCGATAATTGTTTCGCCTTTGCGTAGCGAACAAGTGCGAGGAGACCCGCCTTCTTCCATCTGAACTTCTCTTCAACTCTGCTCCTGCCGTTTTTCCTGATCATTGATCCGAACCGCGGGTTCTTGCCGACCATTTCTCTGATATGCTTGGTAGGAATCTCTTCCATCGAATAGTTCATGTCTACTTCTCCACGCTGTGTTGACTCATCGATCTTCATCGTTATGATCATAGAAATCAGGGCAGAGGAGAGAGATCTGGCGTCTTCGGCCGGAATCAAGATTCCTGTTCCCCTATCGCCGTATTTTTGTATATCAAGAACTGTCTCTCTAAGGCCGCCGACATCAGCCCCAACGACCGGGTTCCCGGTGATCATTGCTTCGAGGGCGCTGATCCCGAAGGGCTCCACCCTAGAAGGCATTGCGTAAACATCCGCTACAACGTGGGAGAGGAGATAGACGGGACGGTCCCTGCCGAAGATGAGTCTAACATTCCTCGGGTAACCTGCAGCAACCATGCTGGTTGACTTGTTGTAGTCTGGATCATTTGATGGCAATAGGAAGAATAGAAACTTGGTGCCCGGGAGTGCTCGGAGAACGCGTGGGACCGCGTCAAGAACGATATCAACACCTTTCTGTGGGCTCAATCTCCCTGTCATCAGAACGAGAGGTCCGTCCTCTTCGAAAGGCTCAATCAGCTGCTTGCTCTGATATTGCTGTTCTTGAGATGTATCGAGATCGTTTTCAACCTCAACTATCGGTCTCGCTTGAGCCAGGCCTTGAATGAGAAGGTGTCTCCTAAAGTCCCAGCGATTTAGGTACTGATCATTCAGACCAATGGGTTTCTCACTAGCTTGGTCAACTCGAACCATTGAATTGATCTCTTCGTTATCCCAATCGCATCCGTTGTAGAGGTGTCCACTCTTCCCAATGATCACGCTCCCGACGTAATCGGAAACATCATTGGTAAGGTAAGAGCTGCTCACGGAGGTGACATAATTCGCCTCGTAACATCCAAACCTTTCTAGGGAATTGTGACAGTAGTCTTCCCAGACCTGACGGTATCCAAGCGTGAGGACCCCTTTCCTTCCCATCCTTACATCGTGCTGAAGATCCTGGATTCCACACCATGCGTCCGATCCGTAATGCCAAGGCAGGGAAACACGCCCAAGCAGGTGGATAGTGAATACTAGTGGAACTGTCACGCGATTCTCCTCAAGAGACTGTTTCAAGGCAACTCCTGCTGGTATCATATGCCAGTCGTGGGCGTGAATCAAATCGGGAAGGTCGCTACGAGACCCGGTGGCGAGCAGGTAGTCTGAGTATGTCTTCACTGTTCTGGCGAACAAGCTCATTTTTTCAAACATCACATCGCGATCGTAGAGAGTTCGGTTATCGAGCCATTTGCTTGTCCGTCCATCCAAGCCCTTCACGAGGACGTAGTGGACTGAATCTCTGTAGCCCTTTTCAACCCCAGCTAGGTAATGATAGTGGACGCGGTCGGTCCCGGTTCTGTATCCGTTCGCGATGAAAGTCGTTTGGTCCTTTAGACTGTAAGCTGTTCTCAAATCCTGGTCCAGTTGCCTCCCATGGCTCGGGAGAAAAACCGTGACTTCTATCTTGGAGTCCCGCGCGAGGGTCCTGGCAAGTCCCGCGACAGCCTCTCCTAAACCGCCAGCCTGTGCGAGTCCAGCGCACTCATAGCTAAGCATCCAAACTCTGTTTACTGAACGTTCCTCCGGACTCAGCGAGGGTTGTTGAGACGTCACTCTCCTCGTCAGCATCACAGACGGTCAATGGCCGCTTCCAAGGGATAATAAAGAGAGAAAGCCTAAAGCGAAACCATCTTCCATCGAACAACTCGGAAGTGAAGTGGATGCCCCGGGCCAAGACTCTGAAGGAACCAGCCAGCGTACTTCGAGATGTTCCGCCGCAGAATGCGTTCTATTTCTATAGATCGATAGGAGCCCCGACAGGGGCGGCGGCTCGAAACTTGTCCGACTTTGTCGGAGTGTTAAGCAGCATTGATATTGCCTCCATCCAGTTCCACACTGGCCGTGGAGATTTCGAGAACTGGCTAAGAATGCTAGGTGACGATTTGCTTGCTCAGCAAATCACGGGCTTGAAGGAGAAGAAGCTCTCTGGAGAACAGTTACGCACTCATCTTGTGGACGTGGTTAAGACGAGAATCAATCAGATTCAGAAGAGAACAATATCGGCATCGATGCCATAGCAAGATAATGTAGCTATGCTTCCTTGAAGCTTAGAAGGCTGAGTATGAACATGGCGTGGGACCATGCCAACGGCGACGCAGAAACAGGCTCTCCGTTCTCTCTGTTTACTTGTTCTGCGAAAAGCTGGAGCTCATCAACATGTTTTGCAGACCAGTCGATCAGGGTCTTGGCCTTCTGGTAGTTGCCAAGCTGGCAATTGTACAAGGCCATCCAGAGTGTTGTAATGAACCAAGGGTTGCCTCCGTGGTAAGCGTCACTCGGATACCTTCCGATCCCTTCGGCGGTATAGCGAAAGGCGTTTTCGATCTGATGAGCCGTACTCAGCATTCGAGGATCATCAGGCTGTAATACACAAAACGGGAAGGATAGTCCTATGATCGCCGTGTCAATGTCACTGTCCACAGGTTTGACTGACTTCAGGAAACGATTATTCTCTTCATTCCAGAGATGCTTCAGAATGGCACTCTGCAGAATGCCATTCTCTTTCTTCCAAGACTCTGCCAGCGCGTCATATCCAAGGACTGACGCTATCCCGGCACTCTCTCTCAGCCCCCCGCATGCCGCTGAGTTCGTGTAGGTATGTAGTGCGCTCTTCTCTTCCCAGAGGTCCAGCGACGGCCCGATAAGACCGGTTTCTTGGTCCCTTCCGGACAAGATATGTTCAACCCCTTTCTTTACCGTGGGCCAAACGTCTCTCAGAAAATCTCGACTCTTGGTCAGTTCGTAGTGCTGTCCGAAGCCCCATAAGATCGTAGCGCACTGGTCTTCCTGCTCTCCCCAGGAAGGGGCAGGAGTCTTTTCAATATTGTATCTTTGATTCCATCCACCGTTCGGCTCCTGAGCTTCTTTGCACCAACGATAGAAGGCTTCTGCGTCTTTGTGATAGCCGCAGCGGTCTAGTGCATATGCGACATATGTCCCGTCTCTGGACCAGACGTATCTGTAATCTGGCTCTAGCGTCGGGGCGGCGACAATTCCTCCGAAGTCTGGAGATACAAGTGTTCTCAGAGTTAGAAGAGACCTTCTGAGCAGGTCCTCCCAGGCCTCTGGAACTCGGGCAACTTTGGCATTTCTAAGCCAGTCTTGACAGTATTTGTTGACGTCATTAACCATCTCCGGAATCGAACTCTTCCTCGCAGTATCGATTAGAGACAACGCGTCTTGTTTATTGTGTGCAAAGCACATCAAGAGAACAAGTTGTTCCTTTACGCCTGGATTCAGACTTCCAAGGTCCCACTTGAGACAGGAATTCACTCCTCTCGTCCCTGAATATAGGGCAAGAGAGTTTCCGGACAGTTTGCCATCTTTTGCATCAACGAAGGCATCTGATAGCTCTTCGTGGACCCCGCATTGATGTGCGGAGGAGCGTCTCTCACCTCCAAAAGCAAACCAATAGTTTCGCTTGTAGGAGACGATCGTGTCAGATCTCTGGTCGTAGTAGCAGGCATCACCAATCGGGGTTTCAGCTATGTCGAAATCGTTGTAGTAGAGGAAACTTGTGTCAATGGGAGCCAAGTTCTTGTTGACTATCTCGAAAACTCTGACGAGAGCATCCTTGCTGGGTAGGACGAAATCTGTGGCTTTTACTTCGAAACCATTACGATCATCAGTGAAAGTTGTTTCGAGAATTGTGCTGTCGGGAAGATATCTCTGTCTTCTTGTCCAAGGATCGTCTGTCAACCAGCTGAAGGATTCGTTCTGACCCTTCCCGCATATGATTCCCGGTAGAGAGCCCCGAACATGCTGAGGATAGTTGTATGTAGGCCAGAAAAGGTGCCTAAGTTCTCCGTTCTTCCCAATGGTAATCAGTGTAGAACGATTGCCCATAGGGGCTTGCTGACTTGTCGAGAGCAACTGCAGTGCCTTTCTTTAAGAGGGGCCGGTCTGCGAACCTTAAAGGGGTTAGGTATCGCAACCATTTCAAGTGAAGGAACAGCGATATTCCGCATTCTGTAGCCTTCTCCTGCAATACCAACGATGAATGGTCTTCGTTCGACGACGATCCCGCTATTAGGTGTCGATTTCCAAGGACGCGTTTCACTTATCCCTTAGGCTTCACGGTTGTCTTCTCATCAGTTAAGATCGTATATCGTGGTGGCTACTCCCCAAATAACCCAAGGTCAGATTGTTGGATTGCAATATCAAGGCTGGCGCTACGAGCGTAATAGATTGGTGGTCAGAGCTTCCCTCGCTCCACCTTCTAGCCACTTTATACGTAACTGGCTTCAGTCTTCTATGGAGGCTGGACGCGAGTATCATTGATCTAGAACTCGCGTGAACCTTGAAGGCTGTTGTTCTAGCCGGGGGTGAAGGAACCCGTCTACGGCCTCTCACCTTTACCCGGCCTAAGCCAATGCTTCCACTTGGTCCCAACCCAATAATCCACTACGTACTCTCTCATCTTTCCTCGAACGGGTTCCACGACATTATCATCATCGTTGGCTATCTCAAACATCAACTGATGGGCTATCTAGGAGACGGCTCCCAGTTCGGGGTCAGAATCACATACGTTGTCGAACCGGAAGGAGTCGCATTCGGAACCGCTGGAAGCCTGAAACTGGCCGCTCACCTCTTGGACGAAACATTTCTTGTCGTCCAGTCCGACACAATCAGCGAAATCTCCCTAACCGAAATGGCTCACTTCCATTCGGACAGGGGAGGAGAAGTCTCCATCGCTCTGACTGAAGTAGAAGACCCATCCCTCTATGGAGTCGCGGTTCTGGGGAAGAGAGAGGAAATCATCAAGTTTCTAGAAAAACCGGCACCAGGCGTAGCGATTGGTAGCCTTGCGAGCGCTGGTTTCTACATTCTCGAACCCGAAGTCGTCGATTACATCGAGGATGAAAAGTGGGACTTCGCTCGCGACCTGTTCCCTTACCTAATGCGAGTAGGTGAGCATCTCTTCGGGTTCGCCTCCAAGTCATTCTGGGTGGACGTGGGAGAACTGAAAGGCTACTTGAGAGGAGCTGGCTGGGTCCTGCGCAAGCTAGATCAAGATGCTCCTACAGACGCGAGGACGCTTGGCAATTCTGAACCACCGGTTTTCGTAAGGGGAAACGTCAGGATGGGTCAGCGCGTTCAGATTTCAGGTCCATCATGGTTCGACAACGACGTCGTGATTGGAGATGATGTTAAGATCCAGCCTGGAACGGTTTTGAAAGAAGATTCCCAAGTCCGCGCAGGAACATGCATGGAGCAAACAGTGGCGTTTAGTCATACGGAAATTGGAAGCAATTGTTCCATAAAATCGACAATAATCGGTGAACGAGCGATGGTCGGCAACAATGTAACCATTGATAGAGCCATAATCGGGCAGGGTTGCACGATCGGAGACCGAGCGGCGATTTTGCCTGGAAGTCGACTGTGGCCTAATACTAGGGTCGAAGCGGACGCTACTGTGGATGGGATCATCGCCGTCCCGAGGGACAAATCATTCTACTTCGACACTGGTCTCGGACAATATTCGGGAATACTCGCCTCCTCAATTGGAGAGTTCCTGGAAGCTCTCAAGATCGTGCCGCTAGAATCTCTGGAATACCATATTGGACGGAGGGACTTCGAGAAATGGATGAAGGATGTGTTGGGTTCCATTCAACTGGCCGATAATATCAGGACCCTTAGACGGTCTCAGTCTAAGGGCGAAGAGCTCCGCGTTCAGCTGATTGACTACGTCATGCAGTGGGCTGAGGAGGTCTCTTCTCTACGAGAAACTTCTGGCCAACAGAAACGACCTAACTGGCCACTAACTACACTCTAGCAGTTGAGCCGAAAGAATCCATTGGAAGATTTCCATTTCAGAACTCGATAACATCATACGGGCACTTCTTGTAACAATGTAGATTCTAGATTCGAACCCAACTCTCGGTCGTTTGCGAGAGTCTCCCAAAAGAACTACTTTTCCAAACGATCTTTCTCCAACAATAAGCATGCTTTTCTCGACCCCCCGGGGTGGTCGATTTTCCCGCGCCCCGCCCTTCACGAAAACCTTCCAGAAGATCCATTCCTATAGACTAGTAACCGAGTCTGATACCATTCTCCATACTATCGCCGCGTGGGTAGCGATACCAATTATAAGCCGTTTCCATCAATACTATTTGACGAACAGAACAGCTACGAGCTTGTTTGTTGGCTTAGCAAATGAAGCTTGACCAAGGCCCTTCTGGAGAGCTAACGGTCCTAGACTCAGGATACACAGACCAAGTCCTACTGGATTGTGTGAGCGAGGAATATCTTCGGATCAAAGCGATAATCTACAACTCGCTCAACGACATGAACAAGCTCTTCCTAGTCGACCGAGCACTATACACTAACAGTCCTGAGAGACCTCTTTTCATGGAGTGGACTCCGCAAAACATGTCCGCACTGAGAAAGCCTCTGGTGATCTCAGAGGTCAAACTGTACAGTGTGGAAAGGACTTGGGGTTTAAGCACTCTTCGAATGATGAAGTAGAACTCTTCTACTCAGTTTTGGTTAGGACAATCTCAATGGTGGACACGTTCCGCTGTTCGTCTCCCTCTCCCAGCAGCTCAGTCCCGATCCTGACCTCTTTGATAACAAGCTTTCCCTGAAAGAACCGGTTCCTGACAACTTCCACAACGTCCACGGCGTGGCTGATGGACTGGCCCCTAGCCTTGACGGTGCATTGGCTCGATCCGCTGTTAAAGTGCATCATCACTGCCGTCGCGTACGCCATTAACGGCTTCTTTCCGATGAAAACAACATCTGGGGGAGCCCGGCTCATAGGACGGGTCTCATGAATTCTTTCCGGAACCCTTTCTGGAGTTCTTTCCGGTGTTCTTTCAGTATGCGCGGGACGTTTCGGTTCTGTTTTCTCCACTTGCAAACACTAGCCTCTTTGAATCCTTACGGTAAGGAGCGGGAAGGGTTCTTGCGACTTAAGGCTTTGCTAACCCTGACTTAAAAGAAACGGGGAAAAAAACGTGAAGGGGAATTTGGGGGCTGAGTTCGCGAGGGTTCTATATGATGTCCCTGGTGAGGGCTTCTCTGAACTTGACCCTGCAGTCTTGGCACTGGAAGAGGCCGATCAGCACGTTCTTCTTGGACTTGCCGCCTTTGAGCTCCCAAACCTTTGCAGCCTTGGGAACGTCAGCGCCGCATTTTGGACAGACTACCTTGTAGAACTGGCTTGGCAACTGGAGGCTGGATTGGGATATGTCTGGTCCTGAGGGTATGCCTGGAACGTTCTCTGTGCCTGGAATGCTTGGCTGAATCTCTGTCTCCGTTGTGGCGATTGCCGAGGAAGCATCTACAATGGGCATGTCATCGACGACTTTGACCACGAGTGCATCTGCAATATCCTCTACGTATTCTTGCGCTGGGGCGTTCGTGAATGAATCATCAACGATGGAAGCGCTTGCTTGTGTCAGTGGGACGACTGGGGTGGCGACGATTGGATCAGCAGTAATCGGTGATACGGGTAGAGCTTGTTCTGGGATTGGTGCGATTACTGGGGCCGGTGCCGATACGGGGGCGCTGGCTGGTGCATAGGACGGTTGCGGTGCCGCAGACGTTACGGGCGGAGCCCATGGTCTCTCGGAGACAATGGAACTTGCAGCAAACTTGACGCTTGGCGAAGTCGGTGTCGTGGCGGGTGCCTGTTGCGAGGCAGCTGGTGCTTGCTGTGGAACGGCGTTCTTCGCCCATTCCTCGATCAGGGTTCGCGGGGCTGGTGGATTTGCTTGTTTGAAGTCTGCTGATGCTAGTGGCCTGGTCTCGATGTGAGTTAGAACTTCGATCATGTCTTTGATCTCTTCAATGCTGTGGAGGTTTCGTTGTAGCAGGCCCTTGAACTCTTCTCGCTGTCCGCGGTATTCTTGTTCGCTGACTTCACCGGTCACGTATTTTGTTTCAAGGTTCAGCAGTCGCTGGGGTGTGCTGCCGATCTGGTCTTTGGTTTCTTTGAGGTGCTCGTTCAACGTGTATCCTAGCACGTTGATTCTGTCTTGGAGGTCTTGTGAGGCTCGTCCGTATTCCTCGTAGATGGTTCGCATTTTTTCTTTGTATCCGTTGATCTCGCTGACTAACTTCTCTAGAGTTAGATCGTTTAGTACCATTTTTTTCATCCTAGGGAAGCGATTTCTATGAGGTAAAATGGTAAAAGCGTTCGACCGCAAAAACCCTGCAAAACGGGGCGTGTAAACCCAGAATCAGCAATTTGGTAGAAACAAGACTGTCAATGATGCCTGTTGAATTGTATCGTTTTTAACTAGCAATGCTAAACTGGGATTGGGGAAAACACAACTTCCTACCATTTTTCCGACACCGCATATAAACCAAAATCGTCCTGTGGCCCACACAACATACCCGGCGAATATCTGTTGACAACATGCAACCTATTGCCTGAGCTAGAATTTCTCTAGCACGCAGAGCACCAAATCATACCCTAACGTGTCAAGAACTCACTTGGAACCCGTCCCAAGTAAACCAGCTTTCAAGATAGAAATGTCATACAAGTCCATGAAGAATTGGGACCGAGAGCAAAGGGAACCCTTACTCTCGAAGGTCACCGATCGCATCCACCACCAAGAACCACTCAAAGAAAAGATCTCCCAGTGTGTCTACAAACTCAAAGTCCAACAGAACAGGCTCGAAGGCGCTAACCTCAAGACACAGCAACACGACAAGTCACTGTTCGACAAGTGCGTCCAAGCTCAGATGGCCAAGGACACAATGCGAAGCGCAATGTACGCCAACGAGATCGCTGAGATCCGGAAAATCGCAAAAGTCACTCTCAGAAGCGAACTCGCCCTCGAACAAGTCGTACTACGACTCGAAACAATCCAGGAATTCGGCGACGTCGCAGCCATGATGGGCCCAGTAGCCGGGGTTGTACACCAAATCAAGAACCAGATCGCAGGAGTCATCCCACAAGTCGGATACGAACTAGGCGAGATCTCTGACACACTCAACAGTGTAGTCATGGAAGTCGGCGAAGCAACAGGACAAGGCTACGACCTGGAAGCATCGGGCCCAGAAGCTTCGAAGATCATCTCTGAAGCCAACACCATAGCTGAGACACGGATGCGTGAAAAGTTCCCGGAGTTACCCTCTCCAACCGCCACCGCAGAACACGAGACAGTGATTCCAAGGTAGGAGTAACTCCGACAACATTTTTGGTGCAAAATCATGCCAATAACACTTGAACAAGTCCGAAGATTCCTCGGCAGAACCCTCCAAGACCCCTACGGCAGAGCATTCGGCAAAGTCGTAGGCATCTCCGCCAACCTCAGAGACGAGGTAACCGGAGTAGGAATTGAAGAAGGCAACGGAGAATTCCTCCAATGCCCCGGCGATAGGGTCACCATAACCGGCGACACCCTCGTCCTGGCGCCGGCCTGGAAGGTCGAAGCAGAGGAATTCCGCAAGGAATTCGATATCGTAACAAGACGGCTCCGAGCTCTAGACGAGCTATTCAGCGTCGGAGACATCCAGAAGGACGTCTACGAGGACTTAAGGAAGCAGCACGAGGATGCGATCAACGAGCTGAAGGGCAAAAGGAAGGAGATAATCGACACCCTTAGCCAAAGAACAAGCACTCTCAACACTCAACTCCGACAACTACAGACACATCTCGCAGGGAACAAGATGCTTCACGCGTCCGGGGAGTTCGACGACATGAACTACAAAGCAGCCAGCGACGCCATCGACAGCGGCCTCGTCCGCGCGATGGCCGAGAAGAAAGACGTCGAGAGCATCTACAGTTATCTACAGAAGCTCGACGCGACCCAAGGACCCCCCGCTGCACAACAGCCCCAACCAGTATCTCAAGCTCCTCAACCAACCCCATCGACAACCTCTGCCTCGAGAGATCCTGTTCTAGTACTTCACGTGAGGGAGACTTAGGAGGATTCAAGGGCTGTTCCGAAAATTCGAGGAGAAAGTCCATCCTATTCCGTTGAAAGAGCGCATAGCGCAAGCTCTGTTCCGGCTGGGATCCCAGAAAGAAAAACTGGAGCATATGTCCGCCAGGCTCCAGCAACGCGACAAGGAAATGTTCCAGCGCTGCATTGGAGCTCAACTCTCCAAGGACCCAGCCCACGCTGCTCTTTACGCTAACGAATGCGCGGAGATCCGGAAAATGGCTCATCTTACACTCAGCAGTGAACTAGCCCTCGAGCGTGTTATCCTCCGAATGCAGACAGTAGAAGAGTTCGGCGACATAATGGCTCAGATCGCGCCAGTCATCGGCGTAGTGCGCGAGACCCGTGGCAGAATCGCAGGAGTCATTCCCGAAGTAGCCAACGAGCTCGGCGAGGTCAACAACATGCTCAGCGACATGAGCATGGAAACTGGTCAAGTCGGCGAAGACCAAGGCTTCGATATGAGCGCCTCAAGCACCGAAGCACGCAAAGTACTCGAAGAATCCAGCGCCATCGCATCCCAACAAATGAAAGAACGGTTCCCAGAGCTTCCGCTACCTGAAGCCCGCCAACCTGTCCCAGAAGCCGCAACAAGAGCGCCCGAACAAAGAATCCCCATAGCGATCACCACATCGGGATCAGAAGAGGCTCCGCTGGAGGACAGGCTCCTTGATTACATCAAATCGCACAATGGCGAGCTAAGTCTCAACAACTGCTCCTCAGAGCTGCTGGTCCCAAGCGATGACATTAGACGCTCTCTACAACGGCTCAAGGATGACGGAAAGATAGTCATGGACTAGACGGGAGACAAGTGCTCCCGTCCAAGCCCTTCAGTGTCACAAGGAGGGACAAGAAATCTCGGCATCAGAAGAACTCGAATCGCTCGCAGTAAAATACGCGAAAGAAGCCATCGAGCTAGAGAGAAAAGGCTCCAAACGCCTCGCCGCCACAAAATACCAACGAGCCATCGAAGTCCTCCTCAAACTGTGCTCCCTCTACCCAGCCGCGCCCCAAAACAAAGTCTACACCGAACACGTAGAAGCGTACAAGAAACGAATCCAAGAACTTCAATCAGATGAGCCCATGGCTCATCCAATGGATTCCACTGAGACTCGAGACTCGAAGACTATCAAGCTCGACCAGTGGGTCCTAACCGAGAAGCCGGACATCAGCTGGAGCGATATCGCGGACCTAGAAAGGCCAAAAAGGGCGATCGAAGAATCGATAATCTTCCCGGTACGAAGACCAGATCTCTTCCCACTTGGTTGGCCGCGAGGAATACTCTTCTTCGGACCACCAGGCTGTGGAAAGACATTACTCGCAGCGGCGATCGCGAGCGAGATCAAGGGGATGTTCTTCTGCGCCGACGCCGCCTCCCTAATGTCAAAATGGCTTGGAGAATCTGAGAGAAACGTCTCCCAACTATTCACTAAGGCAAGAGAAGTCTCTGAAAACGGACAACCGGCGATCGTGTTCATCGACGAAATAGACTCGCTAATGGGCGTCAGGGGAGAAGAGGTCGGCGGAGAGGTCCGCGTCCGAAACCAATTCCTCAAAGAGATGGATGGAATCCTCGACAAGAACAAGAAACTGCATGTCTACCTCATCGGCGCAACAAACAAGCCGTGGGTCCTAGACGAGCCGTTCATCCGACGGTTCCAGAAGAGAATCTACGTCCCACTCCCAGACGTCAAAGCCCGCATGGACATGTTCCAGATCTATGCTCAGAATCTGAAATTCCAAAACAACGTTGACTTCGCCGAGCTGGCCCGTAGGACAGAGGGCTACTCTGGAGGAGACATTCGCGATCTATTCCAGTCCACCCAGATCAAGGTGGTCCGCGACTTCTTCCAGCGTGGCGCCGCTAACGATCTCAATGCGATCCCGGACCCGATTACCATGGAAGACTTCGAGACCATCATCGTAGGCAGACGACCGAGCGTTTCACAGAACATCATCAAGCGCTACTACGACTGGGACGAATCGTTCAAGGCATCATAGAGGATGAAAGAAGTGAACCTTGACGGAACAGACCTGCGCATCCTCGCGGAGCTCGTGGAGAACTCCAAACAGTCCTACGTTGAGATAGGCCGCAAACTCGCCCTCCACCCCAACGTAATCGCCTACAGAGTCAACCGCTTAGAAGACGCCCACATCATTCGCGAGTACACAACACTCATCGACTTCTCAAAACTCGGACTCTCAGAACAAGTCATCGTTGCTGCCAACTTTCCCAGCACCCCATCAAGAGAAGACATCCTGAAACAAATATGCGAAATACCTGAAACCCTCAACGTCATCAGCTCCCTTGGAACCCCAGAAGGACTCGTCTTCATAGTCGCTCGCAACAAGGAAGATGTAAACGCGGTTCTGTCCAAGCTCCGTTCGATGAACCTTGACATCGACTTTGCCTCCTCCGTCATCAGGACCTACGACGAGGGACGATTGGGAATGTTCCTCCGATCCATGGCAGGCCCAGAATAGAAGGTCGACTCCAAGTGGAAAAGCCATCATGGACCCCCATTGTGCTATCCGGCGCCATCCCACGCGAAGCCACGGACCTGCTTGCAATGCTAGTAATGGGAATTGTGGCTCTCGAAGCCTCCCTTGCGACAATAGGTCCGCCCGCCTTCGATTCACGGCTCTGGCTCTCTCTCCTAGTCGTTCCCCCAACCTGCGCGTTGGCGTCGGTCTCAACAACGACGCGACGGACAAAGGAGGAGTTGGCGCTCTTCGCCTACGGCGGCTCCAGTTGGCAGATTCTCCTCCGCTACTTCTTCAGGGGCGCAATCTGTGCACTCATATCATTCTCCCCAGTAATACTCCAAGGATTCCTTGCAACGACTACGATCCCCGAACTAGTCCTTCCCGCGCTCCTTCTCATATTCGCAGGAGGATTGTTCTACTCACTTCCGAGCCTCCGCAGAATACGATCCTCCTCGTTCGTTGAGAACTACAAGAGCTAACAACAATGACATCCGTGATCGAAACCAGGTCAGTGGTAGTCGAATACCCTTCAATCAGAGGGGTACTCCGACTCTACGATCAAGGCGTTTCTTTGAAAGCCGATCAAGGAGACTTCCTCGCCGTTCTCGGCGGGTCCGGCTGGGGAAAGTCGACACTCGTCAACGTGGTCTTAGGGTTGGAGAAGCCGTTTCATGGCTCCGTAAGCTTCCGTGACCACGATGTCACACGAGAGTCCTTTGTAAAACGATGCGGCTTGGTTAAGACAGCCGCCGTTTTTCAGAGACCCACTGCGCTACCGCAGATGACAGTTTCACAAAACCTGCACCTAGCCCTATCGCTAGCAGGGGTCCCGAGAAAGGAGCGAGATGAGAGAATCAAAGAGGCCCTCGCCTTTTTTGGATTAGACAAGATCGAACGCTCATACCCTGACGGGCTAAGTGCCGGGCAGCGAAGACGAATTGACTTGGCGAGAGCCTTGGCCGTCAAACCTGAGCTACTGGTGATCGACGAGCCAACAGGCGACTTGGATGGATCCGCCACAAACCTGCTAATCCCTCTCCTAAGAGGACTGAACCGGAACCAGGGAACGACGATCTTCATGACCACAGCCCTACCTCGCCAAGCGTCACAAGCCAAACACCAGGTACACCTCCGACCGCCGACGTATCTCACGCCGGAAAACAGGATGATAGGAGACTGATCATGTTCCGCGACAATCCCTCGTTGGCCGATAGAATCCGGGAAGCGATCAAGCCGACACCGATGAAACAGCGGATCCAGTTCGCCACCCACAAGCTCCGCACACAAACAACGAAATTGGAGCGTAGCATCACCCAGATGGAATCGCGGGATCAGACCCTTCGGGACAAGTGCACAAAGGCATTGGAAGCACGGGACACACAGACAGCGACCGTTTTCGCAAACGAGTGCGTGCAAATCCGGAAACTGATCAAAACGTCGCTCCGAAGCCAGATTTGCCTTGAACAGGCGCTGCTCCGTCTTGAGACGGTGGAACAATTTGGTGATATGGTCCATAGTATGGGTTCTGTCAGAGGACTCCTAGGTACGGTGAGGGGCGAGCTAGAGGGCAAGCTTCCCGAGATATCGACAGGGATAGGTGATGTTGAAGACTCGCTAGAAAACCTCACGATGGAGATCGGGGAGGCTGTTGACTCGGATGGAATGTCGATCCCGATCAACGATGAGTCTGCCCGTATCCTAAAGGAGGCGGATCTTATGGCTGAGGCAAAGATGAGAGAGAAGTTCCCTGAGATTCCCCAGATCGTGAATCCCGCTCATCGAGTGAGGTAGAGTCTGGATGCTATCTCCAGAGCTGGAGACGAAAGCTCTCCTCGGCCGAAGCGTGACCGATATCTACGGCAGATTGCTTGGAAGAGTGATCGGTATCGAACGAAACCCGTTCGGCGAAATGGAAGGCGTCCAGGTAGAAGCTACCGGTGGAATCATTCTCACAGCCAAAGCTCGACAAATGGCGCTAACCCCGAAGACTATCACAATATCCCCTCAGTGGAAGCTGGAATCCGAGGACATAATCTCCGAACTCACACTCCTGAGAAAGAGAGTTGGTGCTCTTGAATCGTTGAAAGATTCGAGGGAGATTGATGGTGAAATCTACTCGGAGCTGTTGGAGTCGCAGAAGGCAGGCTACATGGACAAGGTGAAAACGGCAAGCGCTCTAGCAAGCTCGATGCGATTAAGGCTAGCCGAGTTGACGGGGCAAATCACGAGTCTGACAAAATATTTGGTCAATGCGAAACTAGATCATAAGAGTGGTGAGTTGGACGAGGCCTCTCTAAAACTAGCACAGGGCTTTATCGAGCCTAGTTTGAGGCCTTTGATCGCTGAGAGAAACGATCTGACATTATCGATCAAAGTAGTGGAACAGGTTCTGCCGTCAAAGGTCAGCATTAACTAGGACCCTAGCCTACCTATTGCGGAGGATTAGGGAAAATGGCTACCTTCGACAGTCGGGTCCGGGTACTGTAACAGCCATATTTTCCGTTGCCATTTTCCAGATAATAGCGCATTGACGTGATCGTTCATGACCAGCAAAGCGAGAAAGAACAAGCCAACGAGGATCGAGAGAGTTCTGCCTTTGGGCAAGGTTATCGGATTCTTCCGTCAGCGATTCCATGACCCATACCTGAACCCCGAGGCTGAGGTGAGCTTCGCGGATCTTCAAGCAGCTTTCCCAGAGATTCAGCGCGATGATCTGGAAGAGGGTTTGTCTCACTGGGTTACGAGACCTGGGGCGAAGGTGCTTTCGACGAAAACAACTGATCTTGACGGGCATGACCTACAAGTGTGGTACGTGCATGGACTGCACGAAGAACACGCTGAACTAGAGGATTCCATGAGCCGAGGAGCTTTACAAGCCTAGGCACGACAGGCAAAGTCGTCTTCTCCCACATATTCCTACTGATTAGAGTAGAAAATAATAATTCCGGTAGGTTTCGACTAAAAACTCAGCCAGTGACATAATTTCCACTCCTCGTCAATTCTGGAAAAAAGGGTGGAACACCGACTCGTCGCATGCAATTCGCCCAGAATCAGCCCCGATCGTCATTCGGGGAAGGGGTTTCTAGACTTCCTTAGAATCGTTCGGGGTGCCGCTGAAAAACTGCTAGTTTCGCTGAGCCATTCCAACCAGGATTATCCCCTGATAGGCCGGCTCGTCCATTATCAATGCCAGACAGGAAATCTTCTCTGGAGGAAGGAGGTGGGGATAGGAGCACAGCATCCCGCGACGCAAGAGTGTTTCTCCCGCACGCGGATAGCGGGCAATTAAAGTCCTTATACCGGTCGAAGACCCGCGCGAAACTACCGATACCATTGAAGGCGTTTGTTCTGGCCGGCGGCGCTGGCACAAGGCTCTCCCCGCTGACAAGCTACGTTCCCAAGGGAATGATACCGATCGCAGGCAAACCATTCATCGACTATGTCATCAGCTATCTCGCCAACCATGGAATCCGAAACATCATCATGCTGTTATCCGATGAAGACAGCGAAGTCTACCGCAACCACTTGGACGATGGATCAAAGTATGGCGTCAACATTGGCTACAGTATCAGCCCACGAACAGGCACAGCGAACGCGCTCAAGGAAGCCAGCGGCCATATCGATTCAACATTCCTTGTTTACTACGGCGACATCCTTACAAGTCTCGACCTGACAGGCATGATCCAGTTTCACCGCGAGAAAAAAGCAACCTGCACAGTCGCACTCAGCACCGGCGTCCGAATCGACTATGGCGTCGGACGAGTAGACAAAGACGGCAGAATAGAATATTTTGAGGAGAAACCCGTCATCAAAGAATACCCTGTGAGCATCGGCGTCTGTCTCTGCGAACCCAGTGTAGTGAAATACTGTTCAAGCGGATCCGACATTGCGGCAAACGTCATACCCACACTCGTCGCGAAGGGAGAACGAGTCTACGGATATCTGACGCCGGAACCGCATCATGATATTGGATCTTTCAAGCAGCTCGATGAGGTGAAGAAGATCTTAAAGACTCAAAGCAAAAACCAGACAAAGAACGCTTCCAAGCAGGACTAGGTTATCCAGCGCGTTTCCTCAGCCGAATCCTCTACCACAAAGCCAAGCTTGGCCATCCGATCGCGAATGCGATCAGCCGATTGAAAGTCGCGTTTATTCCTAAGCTCATTCCTTAACTCCAAAACAAAGTTCACGAGTTCCGAAACTCTGTCCTGCGCGACGGTATCCGTCTCCAAGACCCCTAAGACTGAACCCAGATCCTCCAAAGCACCGATTATCGCGTTCACTGATTCTATTCTGGGATTCCTCGCCTCCTCCTCGGCTAACCCGATTATCCTGATGTAGGCAGCAAGCGCTCCTGGAGTGTTGAAATCATCGTCCATCGCCTTGAAGAAGTCGTCCCTTGCCTCATCCAGCCGTTTCAGAACCGCGGTTGGCTCCGTCTTCTTATTACTCATCTTGGTGCGAGCCAGAACTAGCTGGTCATACGCCCGCCTAAACCGTCTAGCAAGGCTGACAGCTTGCTCCAGCGCCTGATCAGTAAAGTCCAACGGACTTCTGTAGTGCGTCCCAGCATAGAACACTCGCAAGCCCGGAGTACCAACCTTCCGAATCATATCCTGGATCGGTATGAAATTCCCGAGCGA
>WNFY01001824.1_pt1 | contig 20240 bp, 19 predicted proteins | sample 5400091 | NCBI WGS metagenome assembly WNFY01 (sample SAMN13153364, study PRJNA577476) | soil metagenome | isolation source: 60 cm soil or saprolite under grassland replicate 1 | place: USA:California | collected 2016-06-15
GTGAAGAACGAGCCGAACAGCATCACCTCGGAGGCGATGAACAGGAACATCCCGAGCGTGCGCGCGTCGACCCGCGAGCTCTGGTGCGCCTCGGGCGGGTGGGCGGCGTGCGCTTCCGCTTGAACGGTCATCGGTCGACCTTCGGCCGATGAGCGTGTGGAGGGGGCCCGGGGGGAACCGGGAGGTTCCCCCGTTTGGAGTCCTCGGCGGAGCCGAGGCGAACTCGGAAGAAGAAGGGGGCACGCGGGGGAAACATGGTTTCCCCCGCGGGAGCGAGCCGTGGGCGAGCGGCGGTCATACGCGAGCCGGCTCCGGTTCGATCTCGACCTCGACGTGCGTGACCGGCAGGCCCGTCTGCTTCGCCAGCCGGTTGACGATGTCGCCGCGCAGCCAGGTGGAGCGCTTCTCCCCCGGGAACGTGGAGACGATGATCTCGTCGATGCGCTCGTCCTGAACGGCCTGCATGGCCGCGGTGAAGGGGTCAGGGTGCGCGATCTGGCCGTGCACGTCCAGGCCCTCCCCGCGGAGAAGGGTCATCGCGCGGCGGAGGCGCCGCTCGGCCTCCGGATGCTCGGAGGCCGTGGCGTCGCTCTGCGGGCTGACGATCAGGAACGAGGTCGGTCCCTGCGCGGCGCGCGCGCGGATCGTGTCCAGCAGCGGATCGCCGACGACGGTCTCGTTCGCGACGACGAGGACGTTCGCCTCGGCGCGCGCCTCCTTCTCGAGATCGACCACGACGTGCTCGACCGGCAGCCCTTCTGCGGCGCGGCGGATCCGCTCGACGACGTCGCGACGCAGCCAACCGGAGCGCTGGCGCGGGTGGGTCGAGACGACGATCTCGTCCGGCCGAGGCTCGAGCTGCACGAGCGCGTCGCGCACGGCGGCGACCGGGTCTGCGTCGACGACGTAGCCCGTGGCCTTGATGCCCTCCGAGCGAAGCGCCTCGAGCGTCCGGTCGAGCCGGCGGCCCGCGGAGGCGCGACGCGTGTCCTCGTAGACGACGTAGCCCTCGCGGGGCTGGTTGACCGGGCAGATCACCGTGACGAGCAGCTCTCCCTCGGCGCTGCGACGCTCGAGCGCCTCGATCAAGCTCTGCCCGGCGACGGTCTCGTTCGCGATCACGAGGACGTGCTTCAACGCGCCGGCACCTCCTCCGCCTCCGGCTCCGTCGCGTGGGGGAAACCAGGTTTCCCCCACGGACCCCCTTCTTCTTCAAAGTTCCCCTCGGCTCCGCCGAGGATTGCAGCCGGGGGAACCTCCCGGTTCCCCCCAACCCCCTCCACGTGCCCGCTCATCGAGCGGGCACCTCCTCGAGCTCGACCTGGCGATCGCCGTTGAAGACCGCGTGGCGCGCGTCGGGCACGCCGTACTCGTACGGGTTGCCGACCACCTGCGGGATCTCGTCGAAGTTGAAGATCGGCGGCGGCGAGCTCACCTGCCACTCGAGCGTCAGCGACCGCCACGGGTTCGCGGCCGCGGCCGGGCCGAACCGCCAACTCTTGACCATATTGTAGACGAACACCAGCGTCGAGGCCCCGAGCCCGAACGACGCAAGCGAGATGAACATGTTCAGGTCGGCGAAGCGCGGCACGTAGTCGGCAACACGGCGCGGCATCCCCTGGATCCCGAGCCAGTGCATCGGGAAGAACGTCAGGTTGAAGCCGATGAAGGTGAGCCAGAAGTGGAGCTTGCCCAGCCGCTCGTCGTACATCCGGCCCGTCATCTTCGGGAACCAGAAGTAGATCCCGGCGAAGATCGTGAACAGCGAGCCGCCGAAGAGCACGTAGTGGATGTGCGCGACCACGAAGTACGTGTCCGAGGTGTGGATGTCGATCGGGACCGCGGCCAGGTAGATCCCGGACAGCCCGCCGATCACGAACATCGAGACGAAGCCGAGCGCGAACAGCATCGGCGTGTCGAAGTGGATGCGCCCGTCCCATAAGGTCGCTAACCACGAGAAGACCTTGATCCCGGTCGGCACCGCGATCACCATCGACGTGACCATCATCGGAACGCGCAGCCAGGGCGCCATTCCGGCGACGAACATGTGATGCGCCCAGACCGAGAAGCCGAGCACCAGGATCGCCAGCAGCGAGAGCGCCATCAGGCGGTAGCCGAAGATCGGCTTCCGCGACATGACGGAGATCACCTCCGAGGCGATGCCGAAGCCGGGCAGCATCATGATGTAGACGGCCGGGTGCGAGTAGAACCAGAAGATGTGCTGGTAGCCGAGCGGGTAGCCGCCCGCCTGGTAGTCGAAGAAGTGCGTGTGCATCACGTGGTCGAACATCACGAAGAACTGCGACCCGGCGATGAACGGCGTCGCGATCACGACCAGCAGCGACGTCGTGAAGTTCGCCCAGACGAGTAGCGGCATGCGCCAGAAGCTCATCCCCGGCGCGCGCATGGTGATGATCGTGACCAGGAAGTTGAGGGCGGTCATGATCGAGCTCGCGCCGGCCCACTGGACGCCCATGTTGAAGAAGACGGAGCCGATGGGCTGGTGCGTCGAGGCGAGCGGCGCGTAGCCGGTCCAGCCGGAGGCGAAGGCGCCGCCGGGGGCGAGGAAGCTTCCCAGCATCATGAAACCGGCGATCGGGAGCAGCCAGAACGAGAGCGCGTTCAGCCTCGGGAACGCCATGTCCGGCGCGCCGATCATCAGCGGGATCACGTAGTTGCCGATCCCGGCGAACGCGGGGATGACGAACAGGAAGATCATCAACGCCGCGTGCACCGAGAAGAGCCCGTTGAACGTCTGGTTGTCGACGAACTGCATCCCCGGGCGCGCGAGCTCGGCGCGCATCAGCATCGCCAGCAGCCCCGCGGCGACGAAGAAGAAGATCGTCGTCACCAGGTACTGGATCCCGATCACCTTGTGGTCGGTGTTGATCCGGAAGTAGTCGCGCCAGCTGCGGGCGCCATGGCCGGAGTGGTCCTCGGGCCGGGTCGGCGAGCCGGCCGCGTAGCGCATCCAGTAGTCGAAGCCGCCGATCCCGGCCAGGAAGCCGAACGGGACCGCGGTGAGCTCGACGGTGGTGATGACCGAGCCCTTCCAGATGGGGTCCCACCCCTCGAGCCAGCGGACGAGCACCGTGATCCCGGCGCCGATGCCGAAGAAGAGCGCGGTCATCCACGGCACGCGCAGCCAGCCGGGCGCGAGGAGGCGGCGCCAGCCGGTCGGCGGCGGAGCGGGCCCCGCGTGCACCTCGTCGTGCGTCACGGCGGTCACTTCTTCGCGCCTCCGGCGAGGTAGGAAACGAGCGCGTCGAGCTGAGCCTTCGGCAGGCTCGAGAAGCTGGTCGGCATGAGGCCCTTCGTGAAGCCGGGCTCCACGTAGGCGTTCGGGTCGACGATCGACTTGCGGATGAACTGCTCCAACGGCTGACCTGCGCGCTGCGCCTCCTGGCGGAGGTTATCGAGGTCCGGGCCGATCTTCTTGTTCGCTCCGGCCGGCGTGAACGTGTGGCAGCTGTCGCAGCCGTTGGCGGTGAAGACGGCCTTGCCGGAGCTGCCCGCCGGCCCGCCGAGCTGCTTCTGTTGGCCCTTCGCCCAGGAGAGGAACTGCTGTGCGGGCATCACCTCGGCGCGCGAGCGCATGAGCGCGTGGCCGAGGCCGCAGAGCTCGGTGCAGATCACCGGGTAGGTGCCGTTCTTGTCGGGGGTGATCACGAGCTTATTGACCGACCCGGGAACGGCGTCTTGCTTCTGGCCGAACTCGGGCACCCAAAACGAATGGGTGACGTCGAGCGACGTGATGTGGAGCTCGACCGGCGCGCGCAGCGGGAGCTTCAGCGTCGCCGACGCAAGGTTGCCGAAGGCCGGGTACTTGAAGCTCCAGGCGAACTGCTGCGCGGTGACGTCGACCACGAGCGGGCTCAGCGGATCCGCCTTGCCGGCCGCCGAGGCGTGCGGGATGTGGTCGTTCTTGGCGAGCACAATCGCGCTGACGATCGAGATCGCGGTGACGAGCGCGGCCGGCACCGCCGTCCAAACGATCTCGAGGCCGGTGTTCCCGTGGATCGGCGGGCCGTCCATGTCCTCGCCCGGCTGCGCCCTGAACTTGAGGACCGAGTAGATGATCACCGCCGCGACGAGGGCGAAGATCGCGATGCAGATCACGGTCACGAACCAGAAGACGAAGTCGATCCGGCCGGCCTGCCTGCTCGCCGGGTCCGGGAGCCAGGGGATGAGGATCGCGACGAGGGCGGCGCCCCCTCCGCAGACGATTCCGATTGCGACGAGCTGGGCGATCGATCCCCTGCGCACTAGAGCCGAGACTACTCGACGCCGCGGGCCGACGCCGAAGGAAGCGCCGCGTGTTTACGCGGCTCGAAACGCCTGCAACGAGGCAGGTTTTCGAAGCTCGTCAATGCGGGTACAACCGTCGAACCGAAAAGGAGGTTCGATGGGACTCGGAGTCAGCATTCTGCTCGTAGCGGCCGGCGCGATCCTCGCGTGGGCCGTGAATGCCGACGTCTCCGGCGTCAACATCCACACGGTCGGCTGGATTCTGCTGGTCGTGGGGATCGTGGGCGCGGTGCTCTCGATGATCTTCTGGTCAACGTGGGCAGGGCCCGGCTACTGGTCACGCCGCCGAGGCCCGGGGTACGTCGACGAAGGCCCCCCGCCTTACTAGGTCGAAGTGAATCCCCGGGGCGGCGGCTCGCCGCTCCGGGGCGCTCCTAGCCCGCAGCCGACGGCGGCGAGAGGGTCCCGTCCGGGCGCGCGCGAACACCAGGATTCCGCGCATAGATCCTCCTCTCGATCTCGTCCCATCGATCGAGCGCACGCTGCGAGCCCAAGACGAGCCGCTCGCCGTGCCATGTTGCGAAGACGATGACCAAGCCGTGCCGGGTCCGGAAGTAGAAGCTGCAAGCCCCCCTGCCACCCCTGACGAGCACCTTCGGCCGCGACGCGAGCCGTTTCGTCAACCGGGTCGCTCGCGCATTCGAGTTCCAACCTGAGATGCACGGGGCCGTGCCGAGGTGGGCGACCCTGATCGGGTCGCATCCCGGCTCGTCGCCAACAAGCGACTGCCAGAGAGGGCTGGCGTCATCCGCGTAGACCACCACGGCCAGGGTTGAGCCCCGTTGCGGCACGACGTGAGCGACAACCCTCAGGTCGCGGCGGAACGAGTTGACGTCGACCCCGTCGTTGCTGAGCGCATCGCCTTCCTGGCAGGAGACGGCGAAACCGTGACGAGCAAGCATGCGAGCGATTGCGAGCGCCGCGGTAGTACGGCCCGCATGGATGCGAAAGTCGCACCGGTAGGAGCGGCTCTCGACGAGACCGCCCAGATAGCCACAGCTGACCGCCCTCGCTCCACGCGGAGCTACTTGCTGGACGGCGGAGCGACGCCCGTCATTGCCGCACCCCGGCAAGAGCAGCAGCGCCACTCCGAGAAGGAGCGCACAGAGCAGGCGGGGCACCATCACCAGGTCCATCGACAACCTCTCGGTCTTCGGATAGCCCAAGTGGTGGCCACCCATCGATCGTGCCCCGTGGTTTAGCGTAGTGCGGTGCGAGTCGAGTCATCCGTAGCCGCTATCTCCTGGATTCCGTCGGAAGCTATCCAAGGCATGCCCAAGATCCCGTTTGAACTCGGGATCGGCCGCTACGACGAGCCGCCCCCGGACCGTCTGGAAGAGGGGGATCTCCAGCGTCTGCGCGATGCCGACCGCTTCCGTGAGGCCAACTACCTAAAAGCCTGGGCCGAATTCGAGAACGGCAAGGTCACGAGTTGGGGCCACGAGGGCGATGCTCTCGTCGGTTCGACGACGTTCCGCTTCGGGCCGAAGGACGTGGTCGTGCCAGGAGTTGCCTTCGAGATCCTACGGCCCGATCCCGAGGTGCAGGACAACGCTGTTCGCTTTGTCCAGACGGTAGGCGGGCGGGCCGGGTTCCCCGCGCCTCGCAGGGTGAAAGGGAAGCCGTTCCTTCGGATCCATTCCGCGACCGCATGGACGACGCTTGCGCTGACGATCCACGCCGACGGCTCGTCCGACCACGAGCTCGTTGGGGCAAGTCCGTTCCCTCGGCACTGGATCTACGACCGCGAGGGCAACCTCGCGCAAAAGGCGGGAACGGTCGACTTCAAGACCTGGTACCGGGAGGCGCACGGCGGTCGCACTCCGTGGGGCGACGAGGACTCGGAGCCGTTCGTGACCGCGGCCGAGACCGCATTCGAGCGCCAGCTCTCGCGCGAGCTCATGACAGGCGAAGCTGCGCCCAAGTCGCGGAAGATCGAGCCGGACGAGATCCTCGTCCAACAGGGTGAGCCCGGAGACGAGCTCTACCTGCTACTCGACGGTGTGCTGGCCGTGGAGGTAGACGGCGAGGAGGTCGCGGAGATCGGGCCAGGCGCGATCATCGGCGAGCGTGCTGTGCTCGAGGGCGGCAAGCGAACGGCGACGCTGCGGGCGCGGACGCGCTGTCGCGTCGGAGTCGTTCCGTCTGATCTGATCGACCGAGCAGCGATGGAGAAACTCGCCGCCGGTCGCCGCGAGAGCTAACGAAACCCGCGGCCCTCCGGCGCGAGCACGCTCGCCCACGTCAAAGCGCTGTCCCGTGAGCCAATCGCCGCCGCGACCGACATGGGCGGGCGCGGCTCACATCCGCCTCGTCGATAGAACGAGAAGTCGCTCGAAGTCGTCATGCTGCGGCGTCCAGCCGCAGCGGACTTCGAGCGACGATGGGCCGTGAAGGATTCGAACCTTCGACCTTGGGATTAAGAGTCCCCTGCTCTACCAACTGAGCTAACGGCCCGAGGCGGTGCGTAGTGTAGCCCGCGTGAAAATCGCCTCGATCGTGGGCAACCGCCCCCAGTTCATTAAGTCCGCGCCCACGTCGATCGCCCTCCGCGAGCACGGTCTCGACGAGGTCGTCATCCACACCGGGCAGCACTACGACCACGAGCTTTCGCAGGTCTTCTTCGAGGAGCTCGGCCTCGCGGAGCCGCGCTACCGGCTCGACCTGCGCACCGCCGACCCACAGGTCATGCAGCCGCCGATCGAGGCTTGCCTGCGCGAGGAGCGGCCCGACTGGGTGCTCGTCTACGGCGATACCAACTCGACGCTCGCCGGCGCCCTTGCCGCGACCGCGCTCGACTTGCCGCTGGCGCACGTCGAGGCCGGCCTGCGCAGCGGCGACCTCTCGATGCCCGAGGAGCGCAACCGCATCGAGACCGACAAGCTCGCCGCGGTGCTTTTCTGCCCGGACGAGCGCTCGCGCGAGACCCTCGCCGCCGAGGGCGTGAGCGGACACGCGGAGGTCGTCGGCGACGTCATGGCCGACGCGTGCTTCCGGCTGACGCCGATCGCGCTCCAGCGCGCGCAGACCCTCGACGCGCTCGGGCTCAAGCCGGACTGCTACCTCCTGCTCACCCTCCACCGCGAGGCCAACACGCGCCAGCCGCGGCTCGACCGCATCGTCGAGGGCGTCAACCGCCTGGAGGAGCCCGTCGTGTTCCCGGTCCATCCGCGGACGCGCGCGGCGCTCGATCTCGAGGGCCTCGAGCTCGGGCCGAACCTGCTACCGCTGCCGCCCGTCGGCTACCTCGAGCTGACGGCGCTCGCCGCACAGGCGCGCGTGATCCTGACCGACTCCGGGGGCCTCCAGAAGGAGGCGTACTGGCACGGCGTGCCGTGCGTCACGCTCCGCCCGTCCACAGAGTGGGTCGACACCGTCGAGACTGGAGCGAACACGCTGGTCGACGACGATCCGGAGCGGCTCGCCGAGGCAGTGGCGACGGCGCGAATGCCCGGCGAGCGGCCGCAGCTCTACGGCGACGGACACGCGGCGGAAAGGATCGCCCAGTCGCTGGTTAGGCTTCGCCGCGCATGAGCGAGACCATCGCGATCATCGGCGCGGGCTACGTCGGCGTGCCGCTGGCCGACACGTTCGGCCAAGCCGGGCACTCAATCGTCCTCGTCGACGTCCAGCCCGGCCGGGTCGACCGGCTCAACCGCGGCGAGAGCTACGTCGACGACGTGCCCTCCGAGCGCATCAAGGAGCTCGTCGACGCGGGCCGGCTCCAAGCGACTCTCGACTACGACGAGCTTCGCGACGCCGACGCGATCATGATCGCGCTCCCGACCCCGCTCTCCGACCAGCGCGAGCCGGACGTCTCGATCGTCCTCGACGCCACGCGCGGGATCGCCCAGCGGCTGCGCAAGGGGCACCTCGTCGTGCTCGAGTCGACCACCTATCCCGGCACCACCCGCGACAGCCTGAAGCCGATTCTCGAGGAGAGCGGGCTCAAGGCCGGCGAGGACTTCAACCTGGCGTTCTCGCCGGAGCGCGTCGACCCCGGGCGCGAGGACTGGACGACGAAGAGCACGCCGAAGATCGTCGGCGGCCTGACCGACGCGTGCACCCAGCGCGCCGTCGAGCTCTACGAGACCGCGCTCGACACCGTCCTCCCCGTCTCCTCGCCGGAGGCGGCGGAGTTGACGAAGCTGCTCGAGAACATCTTCCGCTCGGTCAACATCGCACTCGTCAACGAGCTCGCGCAGCTCTGCGACCGGATGGGCCTCGACGTCTGGGAGATCGTCGACGCGGCTGCGACGAAGCCGTTCGGCTTCATGCGCTTCGAGCCCGGGCCCGGCCTCGGCGGACACTGCCTCCCGGTCGACCCGTTCTACCTCTCCTGGAAGGCGCGCCAGTACGACTTCTACACCGAGTTCATCGAGCTCGCCGGGAAGGTCAACGCGAACATGCCGTACTTCTGCCGCTCGCTGATCTCGCAGGCGCTGAACCACGGGCGCGAGCTGTCACTGAAGGGCTCCAAGATCCTCCTGCTCGGCGTCACCTACAAGGCCGACGTCCAGGACACGCGCGAGTCACCCGCGCTGAAGCTGATCGAGCTGCTTCGGAACGGCGGCGCCGAGATCGCCTACCACGACCCCCACGTGCCCGAGCTGCCGAAGCACGGGCTCTCGTCCGTCGCCCTCGAGCCTGACGCATACGACTGCGTGGCGATCGTGACCGCGCACTCCGCGATCGACTACGACGAGGTGGTCGAGCGGGCCCACCTCGTCATCGACTTCCGCAACGCGACCGGCAGGAACGGCCACGTCAACGGGAAAGTCTGGAAGCTATGACCAGGGTGGCCTTGGTCGGCCTCGGGTACTGGGGCCCGAACCTCGCGCGCAACTTCGACGATCTGGCCGAGCTCCGCTGGCTCTGCGACGCCTCGCCGGACGCGCTCGAGCGCTTCGGCGCACGCTACGCGCAGGCGCGCACCACGACCGACCTCGACGAAGTCCTCGCCGATCCCGAGCTGGACGCGGTCGTCGTCGCGACCCCGGCGGTGACGCACTACGAGCTTGCGAAGCGCGCCCTGGAGGCCGGGAAGCACGTCCTCGTCGAGAAGCCGCCCGCCATGAACGCGGCCGAGGCCGAGGACCTCGTCGCGACCTCCGAGTCGAGCGGCCGCGTCCTCATGCCAGGCTTCCTGCTGCTCTACCACCCCGCGGTCCAGAAGGTGAAGGAGCTCGTCGCCTCCGGTGAGCTCGGCGAGGTCTTCTGCGTCTACTCGAACCGCCAGAACCTCGGCAAGATCCGGACCGACGAGAACGCGCTCTGGTCGCTCGGCATCCACGACCTCTCGGTCGTGCTCCACCTCCTCGACGAGGAGCCGTCGGAGGCCTGGGCCCACGGCAACGCGTTCCTGACGCCCGGGATCGAGGACGTCGTCTTCTGCTACCTCCGCTTCCCGTCCGGGAAGATCGCGCACATGCACCTCTCCTGGCTCGACCCGCACAAGATGCGGCGGATCACGGTCGTCGGGCGGGAGAAGATGGTCGTCTTCGACGACATGGAGCTCGAGCGCAAGGTGACGATCTACGAGAAGGGGCCGTGGCAGCCCACCGAGACCTACGGCGAGTGGCAGACGCGGACCGGCGACATCTTCAGCCCGAAGGTGCCGAGCGACGAGCCGCTGCGAGGCGAGTGCCGCCACTTCCTCGACCTGGTTCGCGGCGAGGGCGACCCGCTGGCAGCTGCACGCGACGGGCTCGCGGTCGTGCGCGTCTGCGAGCAGCTTCAGGCGTCGCTCGTCGGCGCTCCGGCTTGAGCGAGATCGCCGACACCGCGGTCGTCCTTCCGGGGACAGTGGTCGGCGAGGGCTGCCGGATCCTCGAGTACGCGGTCGTCGGTAAGCAACCCGTGCTCTCGCCGCGCTCCACGGCGGCGCAACAGGAGCTGCCGCCGCTCGAGCTCGGCCCCGGGACCGTCATCTCTACAGGCGCGATCGTGTTCGCGGGGACGACGATCGGCGAACGCGTGATCGTCGGCGACCAAGCCTGCGTCCGCGAGCGGTGCACGATCGGCGACGACGTCGTCGTCGGGCGCGGCTCGCTGGTCGAGAACGACACCGCAGTCGGTGCGCGCACGAAGATCCAGGCCGACGCCTACGTCACCGCGTACTCGCTGCTCGAGGAGGACGTCTTCATCGCGCCCTGCGTCGTGACGGCAAACGACAACTTCATGGGCCGCACCGAGCGGCGCCACGCTCTCAGGCGCGGGCCGACGATCCGGCGCGGAGCGCGGATCGGCGCGGCGGCGGTGCTGCTGCCGGGGGTCGAGGTCGGCGAGGAGGCGTTCGTCGGCGCGGGCGCGGTCGTCATCCGCAACGTCGCCCCGCGAGCGGTCGTCGTTGGCAACCCCGCGCGTCAGATCCGCGAGGTCCCGGACGACGAAGTACTAGCGTGAACGCCTGACGCGGAGCGAGTAGGAGCCGAAGCCGGGCCGCGTCGTCGAAACCTGGAGTGAGTACCAGCCGGTCTTGCGGGCGCGGTACTTCAGCCGGTCGACGACGCCCGGCCCGTGAGCCGAGCGGCGGGCTCGGAACGAGGCGCGCGCTGCCGCGAGCGAACCGAGCCCCGGCTTCCAGAGAACGAGCGACAGCGCGAGGCTCGAGCTCGGCCACGCGACTACCGTGACGCGCTGTCCCCGCTTCAGCTTGATGCGGTAGACGTCGTTCGAGTCGTCCCAGTAGTCGATCGTGGCGCCGAAGTGAGTCTTCCTGCCGCGGATGGCGCTGCCGGTCACAACGTCGTCGTTCGGCTCGAATCGATCCGTGAGCGGTGCCTCGCCAAGGCGAAGCGCCCGCACCGCCGCCGCGATGTTGAGCTTGCCCCACCCGCTCATGGCGTTCCGGCCGGGCGGGCAGTCGATGCAGCCGTTGTCGGGCGTCGCGGGTGTCGCGGCCCGCTCGAGCAGCCACGAGACCTCATCGGGCGTGAGCGACGGATCGAGGGAGAACAGCGTCGCGGCGGCGGCGCTGACCTGCGGCGCCGAGAAGGACGTCCCCGCCGCGTGGCGGTACTCCTTCGGGCCGCAGCTCGAGTAACCCTGCTCGTTGCAGTTCGTGTTCTTCAACGTCAGCGGCCGCGGGAGGAGCGAGAACATGTCTTCCCCGGGGGCGACGAGGTCGACGAAGACGGGATCCTGGTTCGAGAAGGTGGAGACGTCGCCCGAGCGCCCATACGAGCCGACGCCGACGACATGCGGTAGCGCCGCGGGATAGCTCGCGTATTTCCACGGCTTGACGGGCGCGTACCTGTTGTTGCCCACGGCCGCGACGACGAGCACGCCGTTCGCGACCGCGTCGTCGATCGCCTGCTGCTCGACCTTCGAGTAGCCGGTGAAGAGCGGGTCCTGGGGGTCGCGCAGTCCGCCGAGGCTGACGTTGATCACCCTTGCGCCGAGCTTCACGGCCCAGCGGATCGCACGCGCCTCGGCTCTCGTCGAGACAGAGCCGTCGGGACGAACGACCTTGGCGACGAGCAGGTTCGCGGCCGGCGCCAGACCGGCGATCCCGTGGCCGTCGTCCACGGAAGCCGCGATCTCGCCCGCGACGAAGGTGCCGTGGCCCTGGTCGTCGGCGGGCGAGCCGCCGACGAAGCTGCGGGCGGCCCGGATCTGCCCGCGCAGGTCCGGGTGGTTGACGTCGGCGCCCGAGTCGATCACGGCGACCCGCACGATCGGCAGGAGGGGCAGGATGTTGAACGCGTCGAAGGCCCGGTCCTGCGGCGCGTACCACTGCTTCGGCAGAAGCGGATCGTTCGGCGTGAAGGCCTGGGCGGCCGTGGGCACCGCGAGCGCGAGGACGCCTGTGCCGATCAGCAGCGCGCGCTTCATTGCACCACCAATGTGTCCGAAATCCCGATCGCGAAGCCGTGGCCGGCGGTGACCCGCGCGCGGTAGCTGCCGGTCGTCAGATCCAGTGTCACGGAGTAGGAGCCGTCCGAGCCGACGGTCGTTTGCGCCGCCGTCTCCCAGGCCCCCGACGCGAGTCGCTGCACCTGAACGTCCGCGCCGGCGAGCACCGGCCGCACGGTGCCGCTGATCGAGACGCCGTCGCTCCCGGCCGAGAGCTGGACCAGCGGCGCGACCGGAACGCGCACCGTGGTGCTGCGGAAGCCGCCGCTCTCGAGCCGGTAGTCGGTCTTCAGCCTGGGCCTGACGGTGGCCCTCACCACACCGTCCCTCGCCGTCAGCCGCCCGGCGCTCTTCCATGCGCCGCCGTACGGGCGCGACTCGAGGTTGACCCGGGAGACGCCGCGCGCGACCCCGGAGAGCGTCCCGGGCGACCCGTAGACGACGGTGCCGTTCGGGTTCGAGAGGCTGAGCAGGCCGAGGTGGAACCAGGTCGAGCGCAGGCCGAGCGCCGTGCGCACCGCCGCCCCGGTCGCCGTGCGCTCGCCGCCCGCGCCCACGAAGGTCACCGAACGGACCCGGCCCGACGAGGCGACGTTGGCACGAAAGTCGGAGACCCGCCCGCCGGGCACGTGGAGCCGCTTCGCAAGCGTGGACGCGCCGAACCGCAGCGGGCCCCAGTCATGGTAGGGCGAGAGCGTGTCGTACGGATCGGGCACGGAGACCAGGTAGGGCGCGGGCGGCGAGCCGGGCCAGACGTCCTGCACGTTGGCTGTCTTACCACCTGAGCTCGAGAAGAAAAAGGTGTCGGCGAGCTCACCGTTATACAAGGCGACGTCGCCCGCAGTCTCGTTCACCGCGTCGGTTGCGCTCTGGGCCTCGGCGGCGATCCCACCGTAGACCTGGCTGCGCGTGTCGCTGTAAAGATCGAAGTCGCCCTTGTGCAGGTGCGAGAGCGCGTAGCTGCGCGCACACACCGCTTGCGCCGCGAGCGCCTCGGTGGGCCAGCGCTGGGGCATCTCGGACGGCACCACGCCCCAGAGATACGGCTCGAGCCCGACGACGTTGACGACCTGCAGGCGGGAGCCGACCCGCTTCACCCGCAGCGCGCCGCGATAGGCGCGGCCGCCGAGCGAGAGTGGACCGGATCCGGGGGAGAAGAGCAGCGGCCCCGGGAGCGCCTTCAGCTTCTTGCCTGCGCCGAGCTTGAGCTTCAGGCCCGGCCCGATCGCCTGGACCCCCGCGCGCAGCTTGTGCTTCTTGCCTTTGCCGTCCCGCAAGACGAACTGCGACGCCGAGGAGATCACTGCCCGCTTCGCTTGAGGCGCGAGCAGGACGCGCACGCGATTCAGGTCGGACTTGCCCAGCGTCGTGCCCGGGTAGTAGTGCGCGACGATCTTGTCGTAGGTCCAGCCGTGGAGCGCGTAGCCGTAGGCCCCGTACTGCGCGAGCCCGATTCCGTGGCCCCAGCCGTGGCCGGCAACAAAGATCGACGCGAGTGATTGCACGCGGTGCGTCCGGAGCGCGGCCGGTCGCTTCGTCTCGTGGTAGACGTGACCGGCCGGAGCGCTTCCCGCGAGTCCCAGCGCGGCGAGGATGGTTGCTGCAAGTTTCGTGACGTCCATCGCACAGGTCCCCCGGACCGGGCGCGCAACCCCGACTTCGGCCCGACGCCGCAGCCGGAGAGCACTGAGGGTAGCGCACCGACCGGCAAATCCACATCCCCTTTACAGAAAATTCGCCAGCTTATGGCGCGATTCCGACCTGCGTAGACTGCCGCCGATGAGACTGCTCGTGACCGGCGCCGCCGGGTTTATCGGCTCGAACTTCGCCCGCGACCGGCTCGAGCGCCGTCCTGGCGACCACATCGTCGCGTTCGACCTGCTGACGTACGCGGGCAATCGCGAGAGCCTCCCGGATGAGGTTCCGTTCGTTCACGGCGACATCGGCGACTTCGAGCTCGTCGAGCAGACGCTGCGCGACGAGCAGATCGACGTGGTCGTCAACTTCGCCGCCGAGTCGCACAACTCGCTCGCGGTCGTCGATCCGGGACGGTTCTTCCGGACGAACGTGCTCGGGACGCAGGCGCTGCTCGAGGCATCGCGCCGCTGCGAGGTTGAGCGCTTCCACCACGTCTCCACCTGCGAGGTCTACGGCGACCTGCCTCTGGATTCGGACGAGTCGTTCTCGGAGGAGTCGCCTTACCGGCCGCGCACGCCCTACAACGCGTCGAAGGCCGCGGCCGACCACGCGGTGCGCGCGTACTTCGAGACCTACGGCCTGCCGGTCACGATCACGAACTGCTCGAACAACTACGGGCCGTACCAGTTCCCGGAGAAGGTGATTCCGCTCTTCACCGCCAACGCGCTCGACGAGAGGCCGCTACCGCTGTACGCCTCGACCGAGAACCGGCGCGAGTGGCTGCACGTGCTCGACCACTGCCGCGCGATCGAGCTCGTCCTCGACCGCGGCGAGCCGGGTGAGACCTACAACGTCGGCTCGGGGATCGAGAAGTCGATCGCGGAGATCGCCGACGCCGTGCTCGAGCACACCGGCAAGCCGGCCTCGCTGAAGACAATCGTCCCCGACCGGCCCGGCCACGACCGGCGCTACCTGCTCGACTCGACGAAGATCCGCGAGCAGCTCGGCTGGCGCGAGGAGACAGGCTGGGAGGACGGCATCGCGCAGACCGTCGGCTGGTACGCGGATCACCGCGACTGGTGGGAACCGCTCCGCGACCGGGCTCCCGTGGACGAAGCCGCCTGGCGCTAACGCCCCTAAAGATGCGCGAGGCAGGCGCGTAGGCCTTCCCGCCAGTGCGGAAGGTCAGGCGCGCCCTTCTCGCTCCGAAGCACGGAGTAGGCGGGCCTCGGCGCGGGGCGGCCTAGCTCCGCGGTCGTGATCTCGCGGACACGGCAGTCGAGGCCCGCCTCTTCGAAGATCGCCCGCGCGAACTCGGCCCACGCGCACTCGCCCCGCGCGGCGACATGCCAGACCCCCGGCGGTAGGTCAAGCACCTCACGGGTGGCCTCGGCGAGGTGACCCACGTACGTAGGGCAGCCGATCTGGTCGGCGACGACCGCCACCTCCTCGCGCTCCCGCCCGAGCTCGAGCATCGTCCGGACGAAGTTCTTGCCCGTCCAGCCGAACAGCCAGGAGCTGCGGACGATCCAGCCGTCGCGCACCTCGCGTTCGCCCCCGAGCTTCGTCCGCCCGTAAACCGAGAGCGGCCGCGGCTCGTCGGACTCGACGTACGGCTCACCCTTCGACCCGTCGAAGACGTAGTCGGTCGAGTAGTAGACGACCGGCGCTCCGAGCGCGGCTACGTTGCGGGTCCCACCGACGTTCACGGCCTCCGCGGCCGCGGGATCACGCTCCGCTCCGTCGACGTCGGTCCAGGCAGCGGCGTGCAGCACGAGATCCGCCTCGGCGGAGAGCGGCGCCGTGACGTCGAGCTGCTCACGGGTCGGTGCGTGGGCGTCCGGAAAGGCCTCGCGCAGCGCGGCGCCGAGCTGGCCGCCCGCGCCGGTGATCAGGAAACCGCGTCCCGCTCCGAGAGAATCGGCGATTCCGTGCTCCAGACGTGCGCGACCCGCGGATCGTTCCAGGGGAACTCGTGCTCATCCGGGTCGTCGCGGTCGTACTCCTCGGTGACGTGGTAGAGGAAAAGGCAATCGGTGAGCGCCTCGTACCCGTGCGCGTGGTGTCCCGGCACCCACACCGCGGCCGGGTTGTCGTCGCCGATGTCCTCGGTGAAGGTCTCGCCGCTCTCACGGTCAACCACGACGACGCGCACCATCCCCTCGACGCAGACGAAGAGGTCGTCCTGGCCGCGCTCGTGGTAGTGGAGCCCGCGAATGACGCCCCGCCGCGAGAAGACGAGGTTCGACTGGCGCACCGGTTTCGGCAGCTCGGAGGCCCGCATCAGCTCCGTGAACCAGCCGCGCCCGTCCTCGAGGTGGCGCAGCGGGATTACCCGGACGCCGTCGACCATGCCGCCTTCTTGTTCGCGCCGTGCGCACGCACGAAGTCGTTCACCTCGTAGTACGCGTCGATCGACTCGCCCGCGTCGCCCCAGAACCCTTCCAGCACGTCGTATTCCATCGCGCCCTGCTCGACGTACCAGTTGTTCACATCCGTGATCTCGAGCTCGCCGCGACCGGAAGGCTCGAGGGTCGGGATGACGTCCCAGACCTGCTCGTCGTAGAAGTAGATCCCGGTCACGGCGTACGTGCTCGGCGGGTCGGCCGGCTTCTCGACGATCCGGACGACGCGTTCGCCGTCGAGCTCCGCGACCCCGAGATGGCGGAGGTGCTCGGGCTCGTCGAGCTGGGCGAGGAGGATCCGTCCGCCGCGCTCCTGGCGGCGGAAGTTCTCTACCGCCGGCGCGAGCGAACGCTCGACGACGTTGTCGGCGAGCATGACCACGATCCGGTCGCCGCGCACGGAGCGCTCCGTGAGGCCGAGTGCCTCCGCGATTCCGCCCGGCCGCTCCTGGTAGGCGTAGAAGAGCCGGTCGATCCCGTACTCGTGGCCGCTGCCGAGCAAGCGGAAGAACTCGCCCGCGTGCGTGCCGCCGGTGACCAGCATCAGCTCGGTCACGCCCGCGTTGACGAGGGCTTCGATCGCGTACGTGACCATCGGCCGGTCGTAGATCGGCAACAGGTGCTTGTTCGTGATGCGCGTCAGCGGGTGCAGCCGCGAGCCGGTGCCCCCGGCCAGGATCACGCCCTTGAGCGAGCCTTCCATCGCGGCGAGATGCTACGCGGACTAGCGCCCGGCGGGCCTGAGTGCGGCACGACCGTCCTCGAGCGGCGATTCCGGAACACGCATTACGCGGGCGATGCGCCCGGGCAGCCACCAGTTGTAGCGGCCGAACAGCGCCATCAGCGACGGGACGAGCAGCGCGCGGACGATCGTCGCGTCCACGAAGATCGCGACTGCGAGGCCGAAGCCGAACTCCTGCAGGCCGAGCACGCGGCCGGCGATGAACCCGGAGAACGCGGCCACCATCACGATCGCCGCCGCGGTCACGATCCGTCCCGTCCTCTCGAGCCCGAGCCCAACGGCGCGCGCGTTGTCCCTCGTCTCATCCCACGCCTCACGCATGCGCGTGACCAGGAAGACCTCGTAGTCCATCGAGAGGCCGAAGAGCATCGCGAACAGGAAGATCGGGATCCAGGCTTCGACCTGCGGGAACTGGTAGAGCCCCCACAGGCTCTTGCCGAGGCCCCACTTGAAGACCAGGACGAGCGCCCCGTAGCTCGCGCCAACGGAGAGCAGGTTCAGGAGCACCGCCTTCAGCGGCAGCAGGATCGAGCGGAACGCGCGCAGGAGGAGCAGGTACGTCAGCACGAGCACGGCGAGCACCAGCCACGGGAAGACCGCGTACGAGCGGTCGATGAAGTCCACGCCCTGCGGCGGGCCGCCGCCGGCCAGCACACGCACCCCCGCGGGCCAGTGCGCCGAGGGGATGATGTCGCCGCGGAGCCGGTGGACGAAGCTCTGCGCCGCCTCGTCGCCGTACTCGTGGTGGCCCGCGACGACGACCTGCGCGTAGCGGCCGCTCGGGTCGATCCACGGCGCCGTCGGCTGGTAGCGGACGAACCGCACCTCGGGATCCCGGCGCACGTCCGCGATCAGCGTGTGGATCGAGCGCTGCACAGGGGGAGCCGTCGCGCCGCCCGGCCGGCCCGAGTCGACGACGATCTGCGTCGGCGAGAGCCCGCCGGCGCCCACTGCCCGGCTCAGGACATCGAAGCCGTGAATCGCCTGCGGGTGTTGCGGGATGCCCTTGGCCGAGCCCGGAGTCAACTGGAGCGCGAAGACGGGAACCGCGACCGCGATGAGCAGCGCGGCGCCCCCGGTCAGGAACGCCAGCGGCCGCCGCATGATCGCCGCCGCGAGGCGCTCCCAAAAGCCTCGCCGGCCGGAGTCACGCGCCCGGCGCACGAACGCCGCGCGACGCACGCCCCTCCGCCCGTAGAGCGAAAGCAGCGCCGGCTGCAGCGTCACCGCGGCCGCCATCGAGACGAGCGGGATCAGGAAGCCGCCGATTCCCATCGAGCGCATGAACGGCGAGGGCATGAAGAGCAGCAGCGCGAGCCCGATCGCAACCGTAGCGCCGGAGAAGATGACTGCCCGGCCCGCGGTCGCCATCGTGCGCACGATCGCGTCGTCCTTCGACTCGGTGCGATGCAGCTCCTCGCGGAACCTGTAGACGATCAGGAGCGAGTAGTCGACCGCGATCCCCAGTCCGATTAGCTGGACGAGGTTCGTCACGTACGTTGCCATCGTGACGTAGTGGGCAAAGACGTAGACGAGCCCGAGCGTCCCCATGATCGTGCACGCGGCGAACAGGAGCGGGATCGTCACCGCCGCGGAGAGCCCGAAGACCACGAGCAGGATCACGAGCGCGATCGGGATCGCGATCAGCAGCTCGCCCTTCTTCAGGTCCTCGTTGAAGATCGGGTCGAGGTCGTGCTGGATCGCTGCCTGCCCGGTCACGTACGGCGTCACGCCGTTGCGGCGCGGAAGGGTACGCAGGATGTCGTCCGTGTAGCCCTTCGCGTCGGCGATGCTGAGCGTCGAGACGATGTCGCCGTAGAGGACGTGCGGGCCGCCCGGCGCGAGCGGGCGAGGATGGCCGGTGGGAACCTCTTTCGCCGCTCGTGCCACCGCGCTCTGGAGGCGCTGCCGCAAGGCTGGATCGGCCGAGCTCGGAACCTGGAAGACGACCGTGAACGAGCCGTCGCTGCGGTCGCCGTAGTGGTCCTTGAGGATCGTCCGGGCCCGCTCGGAGTCAGTGCCCGGCATCGTGAAGGTGTTCGAGAGAAGCTTCGAAAGCTTCCCGTTCGAGTAGCCGCCGGCTAGCAGCACGACGAGCCAGATGGCTACTACGAGCCAGCGATGGCGCAATATCAGGCGTGTCCAGCGTTCCACTAGCTATCGCTTCATTGTTCGTCGGGCCTTCGGCGCCGACAGATAGTTAGCGTCTGCTAACTTTCTCGGTACGCGAAGGGCTTTCGGGGAACTGTAGATAGCCGATTAGCGTTGACCCCACAGATGCGAAAGCGAGACGACATCGACAGGCTGCACGACGAGATCAACGAGCTCGTGGACGACCTTTGGAACGTCCCGCGCTTCGTCGTCGCGCGCCGCGGCTTCCGGCCGAACGTCGACTGCATCCGCAGTGAGGATCCTCCGGCGCTGCACGTCCTCGTCGAGCTGCCGGGCATCGACCCGAGCGTGATCAAGGTGATCGCGGCCGACCGCGTCCTCGTCGTCGCCGGCGAGCGCTGCCGCCCCGAGCTGACGGGTCGCTACCAGCAGATGGAGATCGAGTACGGGCCCTTCCAGCGCCGAATCTCCCTCACCGAGCCCGTCGACACCGCAGGGGCGACGGCGCGCTACGAGCGTGGCCTCCTCACGATCGTCCTGCCGATCGCGCAGAAGCCGGCCAAGCGCGAGCGCGAGCGCGTCACGATCACCATTGGAGCGAGCCGTGTCTGAGCTGACGGTCGACGAGCAGCTCGAGCAGGGCGACGTCGAGATCCCGGCGGTCCTGCCGGTCCTGCCGCTGAAGGAGACGGTTGTCTTTCCGCAGTCGGTCTCGCCGCTGGCGATCGGGCAGGAACGCTCCGTCAAGCTCGTCGACGACGTCGTCGCCGGAGAGCGGATGCTCGCGCTCGTCACCGTGCGCGACTCCGGGGTCGACGAGCCGGGCTGGGACGACCTGCACGAGGTCGGCACGGCTGCCGTCGTGCACAAGATGATTCGCGTCCCCGACGGGACGCTCCGGATCCTGGTCCAGGGCGTCGGCCGTGTCCATCTCGACCGGCGCGTCTCCGACGCGCCGTACCTCGTGGGCGAGTTCAGCGAGGTTCTGGACGTCGTCGAGGAGTCGCCCGAGCTCGAGGCGCTGACCCGCAGCGTTCAGAACGAGTTCGGGCGCCTGATCTCGCTCGTCCCGTACCTGCCCGCCGAGCTGGAGCTCGCGGCGGCGAACGTCGACGACCCGAGCGCGCTCTCGCACCTCGTCGCCTCGACGCTGCGCCTCAAGACCGAGGAGAAGCAGG
>WNFY01002705.1_pt1 | contig 20239 bp, 20 predicted proteins | sample 5400091 | NCBI WGS metagenome assembly WNFY01 (sample SAMN13153364, study PRJNA577476) | soil metagenome | isolation source: 60 cm soil or saprolite under grassland replicate 1 | place: USA:California | collected 2016-06-15
CGACCTCGCCGACGAGGTGGCCGAAGACCAGCGCGTGGTAGCCGTTGCGGGTACCCGGCTCCCACAGCGGCTCCATCGCGGCCAGGGCCTCGACGACCGCATCCCAGTCGCACAGGCCGTTCTCGGGGATCGGCTCACGCAGTGCCGCCAGGCCAGCTTGGTGGTTGAGCAGCATGCGGACGGTCACCCCGTGCTTGCCGCCCTTGGCGAACTCGGGCCAGTACCGCGCGACCGGCGCGTCCAGGTCGATGACGCCTCGGGCGGCGAGCATGTGCGCGCACAGCGCAGTGGCACCCTTGGTGCAGGACCAGACCACGGCGACCGTGTCCTCGTTCCACGGTGCCTTCGTCCCGGGATTGGCGATGCCGCCCCACAGATCGACGACCGTCTTGCCGTCGACGGTCACACAGACCGAGGCGCCCACCTCGTCGCGGTCGGCGAAGTTGCGCTCGAAATCCTCCCGCACCGCCGCGAACCGCGGATCAGCCGTCCCCTGGACCGTCATGCCGAACCCCCTTGCAGGCATGGCGAGACATCTTATAGATTCGTCTCAGACCGAGACGTTATTGCGATATGTCTCACGAGTCAAGGGCGACCGCGCTGTGATACGACCGAAGATCGTCGAGCGGCAGTTGGCCGCGCGGAACGAGCGGCAGCCGGTCACGCGCGCGGATGTGCTGCATGCGGCACGGCGCCGCTTCCTGCGCAGTGAGCGGGTCGACATGAATGAGCTCGCGCGGGAACTCGGCATCGGCCGGGCCACGCTGTATCGCTGGGTGGCCGGCCGCGACCGGCTCCTTGGCGAGGTGCTCTGGTCGCTGGCGGAGCTGGGGCTGGCGCAGGCCCGGATCGAAGCCAAGGGACGCGGTGCAGCGTGGGTGCTCGCCGTCTACGGCGGGTTCGGCGACCTGATCATCGAGCTCGAGCCGCTGCGCCATTTCGTCAAGTCGGAGCCGGAGTGCGCGCTGCGGGTGATGACTTCCAAGGCAAGCCCATTGCAGCGCAGGGTCGTCGATACGTTCTGCGACGTCCTCGTCGAAGCACGGGAACGCAGAGGGCTCCGGCTCCGACTCGACCCGGAGACACTCGCGTTCGCGATGGTCCGCATCGCTGAGTCGTTCCTCTGGACCGATCTCATCACCGGTGGGACACCCGACTTGACCAAGGCCCGCGAGGTGGCCAAGGTGCTGCTGACATGACGGCGAACTTTGACCTGGCCCAGACCGATCGGCTCCTCACCACCACGAGGTCGGTGCGCAAGCGCCTCGACCTGACACGTCCGGTGGAGCGGGACGTCGTGATCGAATGCCTGCGTATCGCGGTGCAGGCTCCGAGCGGCGGCAACAGCCAGCCCTGGCGTTGGCTCATCGTCGACGATCCGTACCTTCGCGGGCGGCTCGCCGAACTGTACCGCCGCAGCCACGATCCGTATCTGGCGGCGAACCGGGCGGCGGCACAGCAGGCGGGCCGCACCGACATGGATAAGATCCTCGACTCGTCGCAATACCTTTCCGACCACCTGCACGAGGTGCCGGTCCTGGTGATTCCCTGTCTGCTTCAGCGCCTGCCTGAAACTGCGTCGGTGCTCGACACCGCAGGGTTCTACGGGTCGATCGTCCCGGCGGTCTGGAGCTTCATGCTCGCGCTGCGCAGCCGGGGTCTTGGGTCGGCATTCACGACACTGCACCTGGCCAACGAGCGGGAGGCCGCTGAGGTCCTCGGTATCCCCGAGACGGTCACCCAGGTTGCCATGATTCCCGTCGCTCGGTACACGGGCGACGATTTCAAGCCCGCGGTGCGCCGTCCGGTCGAACAGGTCGTGTACGTGAACGGATGGCGACGGAAGCTGGGTGCATGAGGTACCTGGGGCGGCAGCGCCGGCATGCCTTCGTCCAGAACGTTCGACGGGCCATTACGAACTGCGGTTGACGAGCCAGCGAGCCGGCGGTCGGCTATCGCGTTCGAGGAGCTGGCGTTGGCGATCTGATCCTGGGGTCGAGGTCGGGCTCCGACATGCCGCGGGCTGACCAAACGCAACAGCGCCGTGTCAGCCGCCTCCTTCAGCTCCCGCACGATCTCCGCCGAGGGTGTCGGCAATGAGGTCGAGCTTGCCGTGGAGGTCGTCCAGCTTGTCATTCATCTCGGTGCGGAGGTCGGTGAGCTCCTCGAGGATTTTCCTGTGGTGGTTGTCGTGGCCCGGGGTCGTGGCGCCATGGTCGGCGAGCCGGAAGAGGTCGTCGGCGTGCTCACCGACGTGCTTGAACTTCGTATCAAAGAACTGCCTGGTGGCCGCGTCCGCGATGGTCAGGCCCCCGGCCAGCATGGCGGTGCTGGCCGCGTCGGTCCCGACCAGGCAGCCGCCGTCGGCGACGTTGATATCGACTGCCACCCCGCTCACCACGGCTGGCTTACCTTTTATCTCGCCGCCGTACTGCCAGGCCCGCTGGCCGGCGTTCGGGAACGCGTCATCCCTCACGTCCGGGATGCGATGCGGGTCGGCGTCGGGATCGACCTTGTTGGTGACCCATTTGGCGACCCAGACCCAGTCGGGACGGTCGGCACGGTCTGCGAGCGCGAGCAGCGCATCGGGGTTGGAGTAGACGCCGGGACGAAGCCCCTGCGCGCGGACGGCATTGGACCAGCCGCAGGCGTAGTCCAGGGAACCCTGCTTGAACCCGGTAAAGGTCTCGCCCTCAAGGTCCAGACAGAGCGGACTACCGGCACCGTAGCCGAAGCGTGCGGCGATCCCGCAGGCCTCGTCGCCGTCGCGCCTGCCCTGCGCAGTCGTGAGGAGATGGCGGTCGTCGATATGTTTGGCGGGAAGGATCTGGCGGCCGACGTAGGTGAGGAGGAAGGCGCTGATGCCCTGGTGCGCGAAATCCTGGACCACTTCCGGGGTCCACCCCGAGGCACCCGTGCCACGACGGGGACCGCCGGTGTAGACGTTCCACCAGCTCCCGTGGATCTCCTCCAGCATGGCCTTGGCCTTGGCGGCTGAGGGCGGATCGTCCTTGTCCAGCCCGTGCAGTATCATCTGCCCCTCTCCTGGGCTATAGGAATCCGGGCTATCCGCCGCCGCCAGAGCTACCCGGGCCGGGCAGGGTTGCCGGCGATACGGTCGAGTTTATCGTTGAGGTCCTTGAACTTCTTCTCCATCTCGGTGCGGAGGCGCGTGATCTCGTCGCGGATATTCTGGTGGTGGTTGTTGTGTCCCGGGGTTTCGGCGCCATGGTCGGCGAGCCGGAAGAGGTCGTCGGCGTGCTCGCCGACCTGCTTGAACTTGTTCTCGAAGAACTTCCTGGTCTCAGCGTCCACGATGCTCAGCTCCTCTATCGGTACTCTGTACCCAAGGAAGGGAAGCGGTTGGGTGACGATCGAAACCGCGTCGCTCTGATTGCCCCCGAGAATCCTGATCCCTGTTTCCGCCGAGCCCGAAAGATAGAACCCGACATGCCCAGAGTGCTCTCCTGCCGAGGGCCGCGAGAACACAACGATACAACCCCTGGTCGGTCGAGTCGCCTCCTTGCCCTTTTCCCAGTTGAGCCACGATCTCGCCGCCAGGTTATTTGTCCCTTCGAGCCCAGTGGACTCCTCGATACAGAAATTCACGAAGGCGGAGCACCAGAGCGTCTCGTCCTGCTCGCGTCCCGGAGATCCCCGAGTGGACTGCAAGTACCGCTCGATCCGTTCATTCGTCTTCTTTCCAGGCTTCTCTACAACGTGGAGCGCTAATTCCTGGAAGGCGAATTTCAACCAGGACGGGTCATCTGGCTGCGGTTCATCGGCGTCAGCCATTCGTCACTCCTATTGTCGCCTCTGGTCGGGTACCCCGGAGCCCGACTCATGATGCATCGCGTGCAAAGTCTTGACAAGGGTGTGCACTCCCTTTAGTCCATCTGCCGTAGTGTAGGGATACTGAGCCTGAATCTACTGATGCGGGAATTGGGCGGTGAGTCCCAGGCGGGTTTGACTGGTTCATACATGGCCGCCCCACCATGAGCCTGCGGACCCCGCACCGGCGGGTCGGTGAGGTCGCCTGCTGGCGACGGCCCCGCCTGGTCGCCAAGGGCGACCCTGACCGCGACCAGATCCTGGCCGACCTGCACCAGCAGATCACCGGCCTGCCCGACGGCGCGGTCCTGCTGGCCAGGACGAGACCCACATCAACCTGCTCCCCTGGGTCCGCTCGACCTAGATCGTCCGGGGCCAGCGGCAGGAGGTCATGACCCCCGGCAAGAACGGTCGCCGAACCATCTTCGCCGCGGTCGACCTTGCCACCGGCCGCTTCCTCTATCAGGTGAGGTGACCCACAACTGACCACGCTTGCGGTGGGCACGACTTCGACACGTTCGTTCTCTGGACCGAAGGGCCTGAGCAGCTGTCGCGGTTCGCCGAGGAGATCATTCCGGCGGTACGGGCCCAGGTCAGGGAACGCGCCGCCTGGCTGACCCTGCTGCGGCACCGGGGTGGGGCCTCCCTCTGGTCGACATCTCTTCGGAGCCCCACCCTGGTGCCGCTTGGCACTGGAGGTTGACCGCTAGCCTCGCAGCGCTGCGCTGCTGCTCAAGTGATCCTCACTGGCGTCGAGCTCAACTCGTTGTCGGCAGGAAGCGCGTCGCGGTGATCGAGGATGGTGGCGATGGCCTTGAACGTGACCTTCCCGGTGGTCCCATCCGTTTGGGTGATCGTGGAGGTGAACGCGAACCGGGTGGAGGTGCCCCCAGGGGGCCGCACCGGCACCGACTGGGTGAGCGAGCCTACTTGCTGGAAGCCTCCTGGGATGCTCTTGTACAGGTCGACCTGGACGGTCTCGGGGTAGCGCTTGTTTGCCACGTACACGTTGACCGCGATGGTCTGGCCCACATGTGCGGAGTTGGGCACAGCGAGCTGCACGATGGCCACGTCGTGGGTGTGGACCTGCACGACCTGCGAGGTTGATGCGGTGCGGCCGTCAGTGGTCGTCACGGTGAGCTCGGCAGTGTAATCGCCGTCCTGCTTGTACTGATGGGTCGGGCAGCAGCCTGTCGCCGTGGCCCCGTCGCCAAAGCTCCACGCCTGCGATGAGAACCCCAGGCCCGCTGGATCGTAGGAGGTGTCATAGAACTGGACCGTGTCGTAGATCGAGGGATCCCCGGGGTAGAAGGAGAAGGAGGCCACCGGATTCGGCGTAACGTCCAGGTGGAAGGTGACCGGCCCGAACCCCTCGCAGCACCACGCACCGACCTGGAAGTAGTAGGTGGTGTTCGCCTGCGCCCGGAAGGTGACGAACTGGTAGTAGGGGTACTGCGAGCAACCGGTCTCGGTCAGATTGGTCAGCGACGTCCCGCTGTATGCGCCGAGTCCCGCGCCGAACTGATCGAGCCTGGCGGTGACGGATCCGGTTGTGGTCGGGGTGAACGCGTACCACACCGTGTTTTGCAGCCCGACGCACGAAGGCGACGGCTCCGATGCCTGCGTCGTGGCCGTCGAGAGGTCCTCGGTGTCGCTGAAGGGTAGCGAGGTGATCGGGGTTGCGTCGGCGAAGTTGTCGTTGCCCGGCGGAGCGGGCGGAGTGGTCTGGTTGACAGAGAACGTCAGGCTCCCGCCGCCGTTCCCCCCATCGCCACAGCATCGGCCGACCATGAAGTAGTAGGTCGTCCCGCCGGTCGCCTGGAAGCTGATCTTCGATTGCAAGCCACTGAAATCGTCGTTGCAGGCGATGAGGCTGAGGGCACCCTGGGTTCCCGTCCAGGCCGACAGCACCGTGTCGTAGCTGCTCCCAAACGTGTCCGCGTCGATCTGCACGTTCGACGACGGCGTGTAGGCGAACCACACCGATCCGTTGCTCGAGCACCCACTGGGGTCGCTGGGATCGAACGTCGCCTGGGAGGTGTCCTCTGTGATGGAGAACGGGACGCTGTTGATGACCGTGGCATTGGCGAAGTCGTCGTTGGTGGGCCCGGTGGCGGGCCCGGTCGTGGTGGGCTCGGCGGTCGTGGTGGGCTCGGCGGTCGTGGTGGGCTCGGCCGTCGTAGCGGGCGCGGTCGTGGTGGGGGCCGCGGTCGTGGTGGGGGCCGCGGTCGTGGTGGGGGGCTGCGCGAAAGCGGTCGGAGCCGCCAGCAACACGAGCGCAAGGCCCGTCGTTGCCGCAATGATGAAGCTGACAAGGCGCCTCACGGCTACCATCCCTTCTAATTTAGTAGTCCGGGCATTCAGCCCGGCAATCGAGCACACCCGAGGACTTCGCGAGGCAACCGGTTGGCGCGCCTGGCGAGCAACCGATGCGCCAGCCATATAAGTAACCGAAAGCGGAGATGGTTACGTTACCGTGGCCTTGTGACAATTGGCGCCTACCGTCCGGCTCAGTGGTTGGCTGTGGGCGATCTCCAGGGCCTTGTCCTGGCGGTAGGCGAGCCGGCGCAGCTCGATGCTTTCCTGGGCGGCCACGACCGCGGAACCGGCGGGGCCAAGGATGTGGCGATAGGCGCAGAGCCCTCCCCATGGCGAGTGTGCGGGCGGGAGGGGCCATCGCGCGCATTGCCGCGCTGTTGGGTGCCGAGGACCCACCCTCGGGGTGGAATCAGCCTCCGCTCAGGTACGCTTTAGTGACGTCTTCCGCGGAGATGCAACAGTGTCGGGTACGCTCCAGGGTCGCCTTCTACATGGTCAGCTCGCTCCTCGGGTTCGGCGAAGGCCAGGCGGAAGGTGGCTGGCACGGTCGAGCCGTAGGCGAGCGGCTCCCCCTTGCCGAGCAGACTCAGCACAATCGCATAGCTGCGGCGACACCACAGCCCGGCCGGCGGGAGAGCCAAATGACAACTCCTGCCGGCAGGCGCTCCGCCCTCGATGACCCACAAACCTCGTTCTCAAATGCGAACGGCCCCCGCGGGGGGCCGGCGGGGGCCATTCGCGCTTGTGCCCTGGACAGTTGACGGCGCTTGCCCAGGGCCGGAAGGCCAACCCGAGGAGAAGAACCATGGTGGGCCCGATGACATTGCCACTGCGGAAGCGGTGGCGCTCCCGGATGAGCGATTCTAGACCTCGGGGCAATGCAGCGTGTACCTGGCGTGCAAGCAGAACCGGGCCCGGGGAGGGGAAGGTGTGGACCCGCCCGAGGCCGGCGGCAACAGGCCGACGGTGGCCTTCATCACGGCGTCGTGGCCCTGAGCAGGGCGGCCAGCTGGGAACGGCTGGAAACTCCCAGCTTGGCATAGACGCGGCTCAGGTAGTTGTCGACCGTGCGGACCGATAGGTCGAGCCGGGCGGCGATCTCGCGGCTGGAGGTTCGGGCGGAGGCCAGCATGGCCACCTCCCGCTCTCGGGTGGTCAGGGTCGAGGCGAGCGCGCCCGGCCCGAGGCCGGGGGTGCTGGCACCCTGGCAGGCGGCGGCCAGGGCGGCGGCCCGCTCCTGGGAGGCGTTGGCCCTGGCGTCGCGGGCGGCGGCACGGTGGGCACGGGCGGCGGCGGCTGCCGCCTCGGCGGCCAGCAGCAGCGCGCCGAGGTCCTCGAATGCGGCCGCGACCCGGTCGAGGGCAGGCCCGTCCTGGACGGCGAGGGCGGCCGCCGAGGTGGCCAGCACCGGGGCAAGCCGTCCCTCCAGCAGTCCGGCCAGCTCCTCCAAGCGGTCCCGGACCCCGGCGGGGGCGCCCAGCCGTGCCACGTCATGCAGGGCGACCACTTCGAACGTGAACTGCCCGGAGGCCCTGCCCATGTCTGCCGCGTGCCTGGCCAGCCGATGGGCCCGGGTCAGTTCGCCCGCCCCGGCAGCCACCCAGGCCCGGTCCAGCTCTACCCATGCGTCGAAGAGCCGGTTGGCATTGCCTTGGCGGGCGGCGGCCCGGTCAAGCCAGGCGGTCGCCGCGGGCTGATCGCCGCGGACCGCGGCCACGCTGGCCAGCTCGGCCAGGCAGCAGCGCATGAACCGATAGGGATCCTGCTCGTCGAGCAGGGCAACCGCTTCCCGGAACGACGCCTCGGCAGTGGCGACCTGGCCCTGGGCCTTGGCAACCAGTCCTCGGAAGCCGGCCCAGCCCCCAGTCTGCTCGGGTGAGCGGTCGGCGACCGCGGCCTGGTAGCCGGCGTCGGCGATCGCCCTGGCCTCGGCGAGCCGTCCGGCCCCAAGCAGGAGCTGGCAGCGGGCCAGGCCGAGCTGGGTCTCGCCCCAGGGCAGCTCCCCCGGATGCGCCCTGGCGATGGCCAGCCCACGTTCGGCCACGGCGAGCGCCTCGCTGAGCCGGCCGAGCGACCCCAAGGCAGGCACGGCCGCGGTCGAGGCCCAGACGAGCGCCTGGGCGGGCGCCCCGGGCCGGTCGAGGACTCGACTGGCGACCGCTACGGCCTCCCGCAGGCGACCGTCGAAAAGTAGGATCCAGGCCAGCATGGCGACCGCCTCCTCGCCGCCATCCTCGGCCAGCGCCGCTTGGTGCAGGATCTCCTCAGCCTCCGTCGTCTGCTCCAATCCCCAGTAGAGGTTGCCGGCCCGAACACTCGCCCAGCGGGAGCGCTCGGCGTCGCTGCCCTGGGCAGGCAGCTCGCCGTCCATGATCGCGACCGCCTCGGCATGCCGACCCTGCCGCTCAAGGGTCTCGGCCAGGAGCCGAATGGCGGTCGCGCCACCGCCCGCGTCGACGGCGGCGCGGGCAAGGCGCTCGGTCAGCTCGTGGTCGAAGCGGGCGGCGGCCTGCCCGGCGGCCTCCAGGAGCAGTGCCGGACGGGCGGCCACGCCTGCTTCGAGGTGCCAAGCCCCGACCCGCAGGAGGTCATCCCGCCGTCGCAGGGCGCCGGCGCCGAAGGCGACCGCCAACTGCTCGGCGACCGCCCGCGCCCGGCTCACCGGCAGCGTAGCCCGAAGCACCTCGCCGTACAGCGGGTGCGCCAGGCGGGCGAGGAGGCGGCGGCCGGACCGCTCCAGCGCGAGCAGGCCGCTTCGCTCGGCCGTCTCGACCGCTTCCTCATCGACCAGCCCCTCGAGCACGCCGAGAGGCAGCGGCTCGCCCCAGGCCACCAGCTCCACGGCGGCCCTGTCTGTCCCGCTGAGGGCGCCCAGGCGCGCCTCGACCAGCTCGACCAGCCGGGTCGAGCCGGCCAACCCGCCCTTCCAGCGCCACACCCCATCGACTTGGCGCAGGGCGCCGCTCTCCAGCCCACCCAGGACCAGCTCGCGCAGGTACAAAGGGTTACCCTCGGTCACCCGCAGCACCTCCCGCCTGGTCACCCCGTCCACCGGCCCGTCCAGGGCGAGGCCGAGCAGCTCGGCGGTCGCCTCCGGCGCCAGCGTCCGCAGGTCGAGGCGGCGGGCCAGGCCGTCCTTCCAAAGGGCGACCACCGAGTCGGGAGCCGGCGCGCCCGTCCGCACGGTGGCGAGCACCACGGCCAGGCCGCGGAGCGCGAGCAGGTGAACGAGCGCAGCCGAGGCGTCGTCGAGTAGGTGGGCGTCGTCGATCGCGAGGACCAAGGGCCGCCTGTGGCCCCGTTCGGCGAGCAGGGCGGCGGCTCGGCGGAGGGTATTGAGGCGATCGTCGCCGATACGCTCGCCCAGGGGCAGCAGCTGAGAAACGGCCCCGAACGGGATCGAGGCGGCCGCCCGGGTCGCGGCCACCCACTCGACGTCCCGCCCGGCCGCCTCCACCTGGGCCAGGGCCTCCCTGGCCAGCCTGGTCTTGCCGACCCCGGCGGCACCAGCGAGCACCACGCCGTTGGCGCCCACATCGCCGATGACGACTCCCAGCGCCTCGACCTCGACCCGCCGCCCGACCAGCGGCCAAGAGACATCCACGGCGTCATGCTATACCGCCCGACCGGCCCATAGAGTAACCGGCTACTCACGACAAGAAGGGCGTTCCTCGATACGGTCGCGCCCGGACCACAGTGCTCGCTGATGGTCCGAGAAAGGCCGCGCCGGCCGGGCTTCTTCATGCCACCAGCCGCGCTCGGGTCGGGGCGGGGCGGCACTGGGCGGCGGGGGGGTCGCCGCCCGGCACCGCCCGCCGGCGGATGCCGTGCTGGCTCGCGCACGGCCCGCTCGCTACCTCGTTGACCCCCTCAGGCGGGGATCGCTTCCACCCGCTGCCTCACTGCCACCAGCATCGCCGGGGCACGCGCGGCCGAGACCTCAGGTACGGCGCAGCCGCCAGATACACTCCGCCGGCCAGCGGCGAGACCAGGCTCGTTCCTGGTCGTCTCGGTAGGAGCTGACCGCGTCGGGCGCCGGACGCGGCTCGATGAGGTCAAGCACCTCAAAGCTATGGATCCGAAACAGCCGGACCCACTCGCCGTACGGCAACTGGAACGCCCAGGACCAGGTCAAGCGGGACTACTGGGCGATCTCGACCAGATCCAGGCAGGACGGTGAGGCCGAGGAGGTGATCGCCCAGACTGTCACCACCGCCGCGTAACATCACACCCCGAGCCTGCGCCCCGAGCCGTTTACACCGCTTCTGAGACGCCACCACGTTCGGCGAGTGGCTCCACAACCTGTCACAACCAGAACTGCGGGGCCTGTTCGACGGCCTTGATCTGACCATCACCTACGATCCCGGGCGCCGCGTGGCGCGCATGTTGTCAACCTTCCCCAGCTCGTCACTGGCGCCCCACCACTCCGGGAATCCGCGTTCCTGAATGACCGGCGGGGATCGTCCCATCGGCGGCTCGGGAGCGTCCACGCGCATGGCAACGCGCCGGCAAGAGGGTGTGCGGTGGCAGGCCGGCGCCGGGGAGTGGTGCAACCGGCCGCAACGCTCCTGGAGTAGCGGGTGTCGGTTGTGCGCGGCGGCGTCATCCGTCGACGGAGGTGGCCGACGGCCATGCGAGAAGATCCTCGCCGAGCTGCAGAGCTGACCGGCAGCGTCACCGAGCCGTTCGTCCGGTGGCGGGGCCAACGGCCTGCGGGTCTCGGCTGAGGAGCTTGACCGCCAGAGCGGCCATCATGCCCAGTGGGACGGTCGCGATGACCCGCTGGATGACGCCTCCCCACTGCGCCATCGTGTCGGACCAGAACAGGCCGAGCAGCGCGGCCGAGCCGATCGTGGTGGCGACCGCCGGCAGCCGCAGGGCCTCCCACTCCGGATCGCCCCGGAAGCGCCGGGCCAATAGGAGCGGCGCGACCAGCAGCGACGCATAGAGCACCCCGCTGGCCAGGTCGTGACCGTGGTTGTGCCATGATTGGCCGGTCACGCCGCCGGGAGGGTGCAGGAGCATCCGGTCGCGGCGCAGCAGGCCCGCGGCGACCGTGCCGATCCCTGCGGCGCGCATCAGCACCGGCCCTAGCCCGGCGCGGCCGCGGCCACCAAGGGCCTCTTCGAGCGCGGAGGCGAACGCGAAGGTGCAGACGCCGAGGGCCAGGAAGCCGACGATCATGATCTCCGGGTCGCGGGCGTCGGGCGCGGCCAGCCCACTCAGGTGCTCCTCCGCGACGGAGTAGCCAGCCTGGCGCAGGGTGCCCGCCACCCAGGCGGCCGTGAAGGCCGCTGGCCCGGCCAGACCGCAGGTGGCCCGCAGCCGGAATCTCGCGCTCCCCATCTCGACCTGCGCCTCCTGCTCCTCTGGCTGGACCGGCCGGGCCGGCCGACCCGTGCCGCTCGGCCTCCGCTTGGAAGGGTTCCATGACCAGCCTGCCCGAACCAACTGATAGGAGCGCAGCAGGGGAAGACGTCTCGACATCAGGCTAGGACGCCTGGCTGTCGCGGCCGCCGTCGGCCCGCGCGATCCGCCACGCCTGGCTCACCGACCTGATCGTCGAGGTCCACCAGGGCTCTCGCAATACCTCCGGGGCACGCCGGGTGCATGCCGAGCTGCGGCTTGGCCGGGATCGTGGTCGGCCACGGGATCGTCGTTGGCCACGGGCGGTGAAGCTGCCGGGGCGTGCAGTTCGCCTCCTGGACGCTCACCAAGCGCGCCGACAGAGTTCGAGAACGCAGCCACCGTGGCATGAGAATCCAATTACGCGGCTCCGCGAACCAAGGGCACCAGCCTCCACAGACCCGGTGCAGTTCGTAAAGGCGTCGGCATGCCAGCCGCCGACCAGACGCAACACTGCCTCCTCTGATACGGCGGAACCTTGTTGGTCCAGGGCAGCAGCGGTCACCACATGACGACGGCGGAGTGTCGCTGCCGGCGCGAACCGGCTTCAACCGGGCCGCGATCAACGCTTGGAACCAGCACGGCGTTCCGAGCGGGGCGCGCCTGCGCAACCGGCGGGTTGGTGGTGGCGGTCGCGGTCGGGCCGACAACCAGCAGGCTCGCAAGGTACGAGCTCCAGGACCAGCAGTCTGTCCGTACCGCCGCCGACAGCCCTGGCCGATCGGTTGCCTCGCGCAAGACCCCGGCCAGCGCGAGCAGCTCGCTCGCCGGCATCAGCTCCTCAACCTGGCTGCTGCAGGAGTAGAGCTGGCAGCGGTGCTGGTCGCTGGTGCCGGGTGCGGCAGCCACGACGGCCAACAGCTCGGTGAGCCGAGCGACCGCCTGACCGGACAGCCATACGTCCATCTTGTTCTCCTGCGACGACGTGAGCGGACAACCTGGGCCGAGATGCCGCATCAGCATGGATCCTGGGCGCGCGAAGGTCTGTGCCACCCATCACGGTCACAGCGTGCCGGCGGTCACAACCAGAGGTGACGTCCCGCGGCGGGGTGTTGGAGAAGGTCACTGCCCCGGCCGGTCAGGTCGTCCCGCAGCGAGGCGAAGCCCAGCTCCGGAGCTCGTGCAGCAAGCTGCTGGTCGGTGCAGGTGCGCCGCGTGTGGGCGGACAACCGTCGTGGTGGTGCCAAGCTCGCTGGCCAGCTGCGCGGGACTGGCCTGCTGCTGGTACTGCTGGTGGCGTTATACATGCGCCTGGAGTGCCGGGCGCCCCACCACTCCCGGAGACCCGGGCCCATCAGGGCATCAGCGTTGACGACGCAGTTGATGATTGTGCGAGACCAAGCGCATGGGCAACGCCGCGACCGGCTCGCGTCTCGTCTCCGTGAACACACTGGGCTGCGTGAGCGCATTTACGCGCCCTACGGGCGCCGCAGACCAGCGCCGTGCGGCCTCGCAGCCTGAGGTCCATCTCAGTCGAGCCGGAACTCGCCGCGGGCGACGATCATCGCCTGGCCGCCGACCCGCACGCGTTGGACCCGGTCGGCGGTCCCCTCTGCTCGGGCGTACAGGACCGACGGGCGCCGGATCTCGGCGCCCTGCCGGATTTCGATCTGGTCGCCAAAGCCGATACGGGCATGGCGTGCGAGATGGACCGCCAGCGGCCCCGCCGCCGAGCCCGTGGCGGGATCCTCCTGAACCCCCAGGTCGGGTGCGAACATCCGGGTCTTCCAGCGGGAGCCGGAGCCGGCGAAGCAGTTGATGCCGATCCCCTCCAGCTTGCCGAGCGCGGCGAAGTCGGGGTGCAGGCCGGCGACCGCCGCCTGGCTGTCGAGCTCGACATAGACGTGGAGCGGCCCGTTGGCGTAGGCCTCCACAGGCAGCAGCGAGCCCTCGACGCCGAGGGCGGCAAGCAGCTCGTCCTGACGCTCGTACGGCTGCCAGGAGGGAATCGGCTGGTCCATCCAACCGAACACGATCCGCCCGCCGCTGCGGTCGAGCTCGACCGGCACGACGCCAAGCCCGGTCTCGAGCCGGACGACGTCGCCGCCGAGCGCCGTGCCGGCCACGAACGCGGTTCCGAGCACGGGATGGCCGGCGAACGGCAGCTCGGTGCCGGGCGTGAAGATGCGCATGTGAACGTCGCCGCCAGCCTGCGAGGGCAGGATGAAGACGGTCTCCGACAGGTTCAGCTCGCGCGCGAGGCGCTGCATCTGCTCGCTGGAGAACGGGCGCCCATCGGTGAAGACGGCGAGCTGGTTGCCTTCCAGCGGGGTGTCGGTGAAGACGTCGACGACGAAGTAGCGGTGCAGCTCGCGCGTCTGGCGGCCGAGGTCGAGATCGAGTGGGAGCTGCGCGGTCGGCACGGCGGGCATTGCGCCTCCCTCTACGTTGCATGGACCCATGTTGCCTGCGCTTCATTGCAACTAGATAGGCGCAATGCTATATCTCTATCCGCCTATCTGGCCAGACGGAGCTGAGGGAGGTAGCCATGCCGCGAGCCGAGCAGACCAGGATCGCCCCGCCGCGCCGGCGATAAGACCCATGCCTGGTATCGACGCGGCGCTGTTCGCGGCGCTGGCAAGCCCCAGGCGCCTGCAGATCCTCCAATGGTTGAAGGACCCCCAGTCGCACTTCCCACCCCAAAAAGACGGCGACCTGCTCGACGACGGCGTCTGTGTGCTGTTCATCGCCGACAAGCTCGGCGTCGCGCAGCCGACCGCGACCAGCCATCTCCAGGCGCTCGCGCGCGCGGGCCTGGTCACCTCCAAGCGCGTCGGCCAGTGGACCTTCTACAAGCGCGACGAACGTACGATCCGCCAGATCAAGCAGCAGATCAGCAGCACGCTCTGAACTGCAGCGCCAGCGGGCGTGATCTCGCTGGAACGGCCGACGATACGCCGCCGCCTAGCCAGGAGGACCCACGATGGACAAGGCGGCAGTCACCTCCGCCGCAGCACCCACCGCGCCACAGCGAGAATCGGGCCGCTGGTCACTGACCGCGGCCCGCCGAATCCCCTGCCGCGCCCCACCAAGGTCATTGGCCGGTGAAGCGGCCGGCGCGGCGCTCGATGAAGCTGCGCAGCCCCTCAGCGGCGTCCTCGCTTCCAAGCACCACCGGCAGCAGCTCTCGCAGGTGCGCGACGGCGGCCCGCTCGGCGACCACCGGCCCGACCTCGCCAAGGTCCAGCCCGGCGGAGAAGTGGGCGCCGTGGGCGTACAGCACGCCGACGCGGGCCTGGGCGTCCTCGCCAAGGCGCTGGTAGGCAGCGGACAGCTGCTCGAGCGCGGCCAGATCGAAAGCGTTGCGCTTGTCGGGCCGGTTGATGCCAATCAGCAGCACGTGGTCGTCGAGATCGACGGTGATGCGCTGATACAAGGTCGTTCCTCCTCACCTCGGCTTCCCGTCGCCATTGAGGCTAGCCTCCGCTTCGAGCGAATCGCTGATGCGGCCCGTCGACTGGACGACACCGTGGGCCTGGCGAGCACTCCGAAGGTGGCTTGGGTCTGATGGGTCCGCATCCTCGCGTAGTCGCCGTCGGCGCCCTCGACCGCTACCGCGAGGGACCCGAAGGGCGCGGCCCGGGCGGGCTCCTAAGGTCAAGCCCGTTCCCCGGTGCCGTGGTGGTGGCGCTCGCCGGGCCGGTCGCCGTTGGGCTCCTGCTGGACCACCACCGCCATGGCGAAGCGTAGCTCGGGCTGGCCGGCGTTGCGGTAGGTGTGCGGGCGGTCGGCCACAAAGGCGATGGCGTCACCGGGGCCCACCCGGTGGGGCACGCCGTCCAGCTCGAGGGTGAGCTCGCCCTCGACCACCAGCAGCAGCTCGCGTGTGCCGGCGGGATGCGCCTCCGAGACCATGGCGTCTCCGGCGACGATCCGCACGTCCCACAGCTCGACCTGGTGGCGGGTGCCGACGCCCGCCATCAGCTTGGCCAGCCCGCCGGCGCGGCCCCGCCACAGCGGTACGCCCTCGCCGGCCCGCACCACCTGCGCGGACGGAGCCTCGGGCGCCTCCACCAGCGAGGCCATGGACACGCCGAGCGCCGTCGCCAACCGGCAGATGGTGGCGATGCTCGGGTTGGTTCGGGCCTGCTCGACCTGGACGAGCATCCCCTTGCTGATCCCTGATCGGGCGGCGAGGTCATCCAGCGTCCACGTCTTGCGCAGCCGCTCCGCACGCACGTTGCGCCCGACCGCCACGGTCACCTCCCGCGGGTCCGGCACCTGCTCGGCCTCCTCTCGCCCGGAGCTGGCGTACAGCATATTGGTTCGACCGGTCCACTACAGTGCTATTACACTTCAGTAGACTCGAAGGTCATTATAGTGAACCGACCGGGGAGGAGCGTCGGTCCGTGACGTTCGCGATCACCTTGGGTCTGGGCGCCAGCCTGTTCTGGGGCACGGCCGACTTCTTCGGCGGCGTGCAGTCGCGCCACCTCCCGGCCCTGGCGGTGGCGCTGTGGAGCCAGCTCGCCGGCGGGCTGCTGGTGCTGGCGGCCGTGCTCGCCCAAGGGGAGGCGCCCTCCCTGCGCACGCTGGCCTTCGGCGCCATCGGGGGAGTGTTCGGGGGTAGCGCCCTGCTCGCCTTCTACCGTGCCCTGGCCGAGGGCGCGATGTCGGTGGTCGCGCCGATCTCCGCCTGCGCCGGCGTGCTCCCCGTGGTCGCCGCCTTCGTCCGCGGCACGCCCCCGACCGGCCTTGAGCTCGCCGGTATCGCCGCCGCGCTGGTCGGGATCGTGCTCGTTTCGCGGACGACCACCGCCGACCAGCACCCGGGCGGCCGCCCGGGTGTGGTCGTGGCCCTGGCGCTGTACGCCGCCCTGGGCATCGGCCTGTACTTGGTGTTGGTCCATGCCGCCTCCCAGGGGCCGGCCGGGTCGCCGCTGTGGGCCGTCACCGCTGGACGCGCCGGCTCGCTGGTGGTCCTGCTGGCGATCGCCGCTGGGGGGCGCTCGCGGCCGCCATGGCCGGGCCTTCGCCTGCCACTGCTGGTGCTGGTCGGCGTCCTGGACACCTCGGCCAACCTGCTGTTCGCCAACGCCTCCACCCGCGGCAACCTCGGCGTGGTCGGCGTGCTCAGCTCGCTCTACCCGGTCGTGACGGTGGTGCTGGCCCGCCTGGTCCTGGCCGAGCGGCTCTCCTGGAGCCAGAGCGTCGGCGTGGTCATGGCGCTCCTCGGCGTGGGGCTGCTCGCCGGTGACAAGTCGCGTGTGGCTCCCGGCCAGGGTCATGGCGAGCTCATCGAACGCGACGGCCGACCGCCGGTTCGTCGGCTCCTCAGTGGCCAGCTGTCGTGTCCCCGCCGGACGTTTGGACGAAGGCATGCCCCACGATGATCACCCTGGCGTTACGGTCCTGCTCGAGCCCGCTCCCACCGCGACAAGCAGGTGCCCCTCCAATCAGGGTGTCCGTGATGCTCGCCCTGGCTTGGCGCAACGCCGCAGCGCCGCTTCCCGGGGGTTGAGGAACATCGGAACGAAAACCGGCGCTAAGCCCTCTCGACGGTCGGGAGGGCTTTGACCTGGGGTTCTGCGAGGGTTGAACTTTCGGCAGTCGTGTTGATCGACTGTCTGGAGGTCCGGGGTGCCGGTCGAGTTTCTGACGGATGAGCAGGCCGCGGGGTACGCGGCGTATCGCGGGGCGCCGTCCCGCGCTGAGCTGGAGCGTTTCTTCTTCCTGGACGATGCGGACCGGGAGCTGATCGGGGGGAAGCGGCGGGCGCACAACCGGCTCGGCTTCGCGGTGCAGCTGTGCACGGTCCGGTATCTGGGGGTGTTCCTGGACGATCCGACCGACGTGCCGGCGGAGGTGGCCGACTACCTCGCCGAGCAGTTGGACGTCGCCGACCCCTCGGTGCTCAAGGCGTACGGCGAGCGGGAGAACACCCGCCTGGAGCATGTGCGTGAGCTGCGGCGGGTCCTGGAGTACAAGGACTTCTCGGAGGCGGAGGCCGTGCTGCGTGCGTGGGTGGACGCGCGGGCCTGGACGACCGGGGAGGGGCCGAAGGCGCTGTTCGACGCGGCGGCCGGGTGGCTGGGCGAGAGGCGGGTGTTGCTGCCCGGCGTGACGACGCTGGCGCGGCTGGTCGCCTCGGTGCGGGAGGTGGCCAACCAGCGGCTGTGGGACACCTTGTGCGGGCTGCTGAACGTAGGGCGGCGGGCGGTGCTGGACTCGCTGCTGACCGTCCCGCCCGGGCAGCGGATCTCGGAGCTGGACCAGCTGCGGCGCGGGCCGGTGCGGATCTCCGGCCCTCAGATGAAGTGGGCCCTGAAGCGGGCGGAGGAGATCGCCGACCTGGGCATGGGCGAGGTGGACGTCTCGGCGATACCCCGCGGCGGCTGGCCGAGCTGTCCCGCTACGGCCTGGATGGCAAGGCGTCGCTGCTGCGGCGGCACGGCGACCCGCGTCGGCTGGCGACGCTGCTGGCCCCGCGGCTCACCGTCCGGTCACTGCCCCGGCAAGACCCCGAGCAGATCCTCGACGACACCCAGCGCTGGGCGCTGCTGCGGCGCTGCCTCACCGACGAGACCATGCCGCTGGATACCCGAGCCGCCGCGGCGCTCGTGCTGCTGTTCGGGCTGCCCCTGTCCCGAATCCGCCACCTCACCGTCGACCAGCTCGAGCTTGGCGGCACCCGCAGCTTCCTCGCCACCGGCCGGCACCCGCTGCTGCTGCCACTGCGGCTCGTCGACCTGCTGCAACGACTCGCTGACACGCCACCGACTCGGGCCAGCCTCGCCAACGCCAACGCCCAGGCACGACAACGCTGGCTGTTCCCCGGCCTCACCCCAGGGCGGCCGACGAGCAGGTCCGGCCTCCAGCTCAAGCTGTGCGCCTACCGCGTCGACGCTCCCTGGCCGCCGACCTTCCGGCCCCGGTGCTGGCTGACGTGCTCGGCCTGCACACCAGCACCGCCGTCTACTGGGCCACGCTGGCCAAGCGCGACTGGAGCAATTACCTCGCTGCGCGGATCGCCAACGCGTCAAGTGAGGACTCTGAAGGCGCATGCCAGGAATAGGCGCATTGCACCAGTGCTGCTAGGCCATGCTGCCGAAGGTCGGCTTGCCGGCGCGCTCGTAGGTGAGGTGCACGGCGCCCTTGGGGAAGGTCGCCGACTCCACCAGCCGCAGCGCGGTCGGCACGGTGCCCTCGGCGAACAGCCGCTTACCGCTGCCGAGCAGGACCGGAAACACCCACAGGTTCAGCCGGTCGACCAGATCGTTGCGCAGCAGCGTCTGCACGAGGTCCCCGCTGCCGATGACGTCCACCCGGCCGAACTCCCCCTTGAGCCGCGCCACCGCCTCGGCCACGTCACCCTCGAGCAGCTTGGAGTTGGTCCACCCCACCGTGTCCAGCGTCCGCGAGGCGACGTACTTGGGCGCGCCGTTCAGCCGGGCCGCGATCGGGTTCTCGGCCGGCTGCTTGGGCCAGTAGGCCGCGAAGATCTCATAGGTCTTGCGGCCGAGCAGCAGCGCCTCCAAGCCCGCGATGTGGTCGCTGATGACCTTCCCCGACTCCTCGTCGAAATAGGGCGCCTGCCAGCCGCCGTACTCGAATCCCCCCTCACGGTCCTCGTCGGGCGCGCCGGGCCCCTGCAGGACCCCGTCCAACGACGTGAACATGTTGACGACCAGCTCTCCCATGACGTCCTCCTCGATGGCGGTGACCTCCGAGTGGACTGACTACCCGGCGGCCCGAAACTCATCGCCCACCGAGGAAGGTGGGCGCCGGCTACCGCGGCTCGGTCGTCTCCTTCAGGACCCGTGGCCGGGGCGAGGCGCGGCAGGGATGGTGCCCAGACGCCCCGCCTGGTCGTCCTCGAACGCCTGCAGCAGTTCCTCACGGGTGTTTATCACGAAGGGGCCGTCGGCGGCGACCGGCTCACGGATCGGCAGCCCACCCAGGATCAGGGTGACCATCGCAGCGATCGTGCTGCTGTGGCTGGAGTGACATTGCAAACGCGCCCTAGCTTTCGAGGTCCGCGAGGGCGCGCAGCGGACTGGGTGCTCGCGAATGCCCGCTCATCGCACCAGGCGAAGCACGACGTCGAGGCCGCGAGGCCCCAGCTCCCTCCGCAGCGGAAGGATCAACGTGGCGATGCCGACCGCGGCGGCCCCACCATCGTGCGACGCTCGATCGCCGACCATCAGCGCCTCGTCGGGCTGGACGCCGACGGCGTCCAACGCCAGCGTGAACATCCGCGGGTCAGGCTTCTGGAACCCGTGCTCGAACGACAGCACCCACGCATCGACGAACTCCGCGATCCCGTGCTCGGCGAGGTCGACGCGCAGATCGAAGTGGATGTCGCTGACCAGCGCGACCCGCACGCCGCGGGCCCGCAGGGCGGCGAGCACCTCGGGGACGTCCGGATACAGCGGATGGCTCGCCGGGTCGAGGTCGAGGCGATACAGCGCCTCAGCCAACTCGCTGTCGAGGCCCGCAAGCTCGAACCTGCGCATCGTCACCGAGCGGTGCAGCTCCCAAGAGCAGTCTTCGTGGCGTTCGGCCTCCAAGACCTCGGGAAGCTCCGCCGCCGCGTCCAGACCGGCCACGGCCGCCTGCACGACCTGGGGGGCGACCGGCCGACCGATCGACTCCAGTGCGCGCCCGACCCACCACTCGGGTTCGGGCAAGTGGGCTAGGGTCCCCCGCCAGTCGAAGAAGACAGCGCGATAGCGATCCACTG
>WNFY01001825.1_pt1 | contig 20230 bp, 17 predicted proteins | sample 5400091 | NCBI WGS metagenome assembly WNFY01 (sample SAMN13153364, study PRJNA577476) | soil metagenome | isolation source: 60 cm soil or saprolite under grassland replicate 1 | place: USA:California | collected 2016-06-15
CGCGTCGTCGACGAGCAGGATCTTCCGGTGGTTCCGCCGAAAGCGACCGGCGAGGAGCGCCACGAGCGGGTTGTAGATGGAGACCTCGCAGCCCGCCTCGCGGAGGCGGGCCGCCACCTCGGCGCCGTCGGCGGCCGAGCCCCACCCGTCCACCATCACGCTGACACGCACGCCGCGCCGCGCCGCGGCCGCGAGCGCCTCGATGAAGCGCTGGCCGATCCCGTCGCGAGCGAAGGCGTAGACCTCGAGGCGAATCGCGCTCTGGGCCCTGTCGATGGCGGCGAGCATGCGCGGGTACGCCTCGGGCCCGCCGTCGAGCAGCGTCGCCGCACGAGCCGCGGTCGCGGCGCCTGCCTCCATGCCCGCTTTCCCCCCGGAAGCCATCCGCGACAGCGTACCGCAAGACGCGCGACCTGGTGGGGCGCTGCGACGATCCTGGCATCCCCCGTGTACGGAGGGACGGGCATCTTGGGTGGAAGGAGGATCGCCATGAAGCGCATCCTCGTGGGCGTGGACGGGTCGGAGCCGTCCTACAATGCCGCGCGGCTCGCGGCCGAGATCGCGCTCCGCTTCGGCGCTCGGCTCACCCTCGCCTATGTCATCCCGCGGCTGCTGCTGCCGCCCGACGCCTACGGGGTCACCGTGGCGGAGGTCGAGGACGAGCATCGCGCCTTCGCCGAGAGGCTGCTCGCGGACGCGATGACGAAGCTCGGCGAGGGCGGCCTGGAGGTCGAGCCGGTCGTGCTCTTCGGCGCTCCGGCGGAAGTCCTCGCGGAGGCGGCGCTCGCGGAAGACGTCGGCCTCGTGGTCGTCGGCAGCCGCGGCCGGGGCGCCGTCGCGCGCGTGCTCCTGGGGAGCGTCAGCGACCGCCTCGTGCACATCAGCTCGAAGCCCGTCCTCGTGTCCCGGTGACGCGCGCGGACGGGCGCTCGCGCCCGGCGCCGAAGTTGTGGCAGCATCTCGGCTGGGCCCCTCCGGGTCCGGCGAGGTGTGCGCATGCGGGAGCCCGAGGAAGCGGTCGCGGTCGAAGGCAGTGGGATGCGGGCGCTCAGCGTGGGCGACTTCATGACGCGCGAGCTCGTCACGATCCAGGAGTCGGACGACCTGGCGCTCGCCGAGCAGATGCTGCGCCTGGGCCAGATCCGCCACCTGCCGGTCGTCCGCGCCGCGAAGCTCGTCGGGCTCATCACGTCCCGCGACCTCCTGCGCTCGGCCGCGTCGCGGCCGGCGAAGACGACGCTCGCGCACGAGGTGATGACGCGGGAGCCCACCACGGCTCGCCCGACCACCTCGCTCGTCCACGCCGCGCGCGTCATGCTGGCGAGCAAGTTCGGGTGCCTCCCGGTGTGCGAGGAGGACGGCACGCTCGTCGGGATCATCACCGAGGCGGATTTCGTCCGCTTCGCTGCCGACGTCGTGCAGGATCTCGATCTCGTCGCGGAAGCGATCGGATCGCAGAACCGCGCCTGACGCCCGGCGGGCGTCTTGTCGTGCGCTTGATTTGATCTCGGGCAAGCGGGAGCCTAGAACCCACCCAGGCATGGAAGAGACCTTGTTCGAGGAACTGAAGCGCTACGTCGGCTGGAGCGAGGCGGATGAGGAGGCGCTCCGGAGCCTTCACGGCGTCGCGTCGCCGCGCTTCCCGGACATCGCCGAGGTCTTCTACGCCACGATCCTGTCGCACGAGGGCGCGAAGCAGTCGCTCACGGGCGGCGAGAGCCAGGTCGGCCACCTCAAGATCACCCTCCAGCAGTGGCTCGATCGGCTGCTGCGGGGGCCATGGGACGAGGCGTACTACGAGGCGCGCTGCCGCATCGGGCGCTACCACGTCCGCATCAACCTTCCCCAGCACTACATGTTCGGCGCCATGAACGTGGTGCGCAGGGAGCTGAACGGAATCGTGGACGACGCGTACGCCGCCGACCGCGGGCGGCTCGCGCTGGCGCGCCGCGCCGTGGGCCGCATCCTCGACCTCGAGCTCGCGATCATGCTCCACACCTTCCGCGAGGACCTCCTCGCGCAGCAGGCGCGCGTCGAGCGGCTCTCGACCTTCGGCCAGCTGGTGGGCTCGATCGGCCACGACCTCCGCAACCCGCTCGGCGTCATCGAGACCTCCGTCTTCATCCTGCGCGGGCGCATGGGCGAGGACGAGCGCGTGAAGAAGCACCTCGACCGCATCGGCGAGCAGCTCGGGGTGGCGAACGGGATCATCACGAACCTCCTCGACATGATCCGGAACAAACCGCTCGTGAAGGAGCGGGTGAAGCTCGACGCCGTCCTCGCCGGCGCGGCCGACTCGATAGAGCGGCCGCCCGCGATCGCGGTCGTGGTGGAGGATGTCGCCGGGCTCGAGGTCGACGGCGATCCCGTCCAGCTGCGCCAGGTCTTCGTGAACCTCGTCGGCAACGCGGTGGACGCCGCCGGTCCCGCGGGTGAGGTGCGCGTGCGCGGCGGGAGCGCCGACGGGGTGGTGACGGTCGTCGTCGAGGACACCGGCCCCGGCGTCGACCCCGCCACGGCGCGCCGGCTCTTCGAGCCGCTCATCACCACCAAGGACAAGGGCATCGGCCTCGGCCTCGCGCTGGTGAAGCGCATCGTCGAGCGCCACGGCGGCACCGTCGCGTACGAGGCCCGCGAGAGCGGCGGTGCCCGCTTCACCGTCCGTTTTCCCACGTGAGGTGCGCGATGCGCCACTACCTCGTCGTCGACGACAACCGCGCCTTCGCCGAGAACCTCGGCGAGATCGTGGGCGACCTGGGCGACGAGGTGTCCGTCGCCGAGAGCGGCGAGCAGGCCCTGGCGTTGGCGTCGAAGCGCCACTTCGACGCCATCGTGACCGACATGCGCATGCCGTTCATGGGGGGCGCGGAGCTCGTGCACCACGTTCGCCGCATCGACCCGGGCGTCGCCGCCATCGTGGTCACCGCCTACGTGCGCGACAACGACCTCGACGCCGCGCGCCGGGAGGGGCTCCTCGCGACGCTCCCCAAGCCCGTCCCCATCGGCCGCCTGCTGGAGCTGCTCGCGGTCGCGCGCCGCGACGGGCTGTGCGTCGTCGTCGAGGACGACGTCGCGCTGTGCGACAACCTCTGCGAGGCGCTGCGCGGCCGGGGGTTCGCGGCGGTGACCGCCGCCTCCGTCCTCGAGACCGAGCGACTCGGGCCGGTGAAGCCCTTCTGCGCGCTCGTGGACCTGCGCATCCCGGGCGGCCCGGCGGGCGAGGCGATGCGCAGGGTTCCGGAGAAGTTCCCGGGGATCCCCATGGTGGTCGTGACCGGCTACCACGACCAGCCGCCGCTGCCGCACGTCGCGTTCTTCTCGAAGCCCTTCGACACGGGCGCCCTGCTCGACGCGGTCGAGCGGCAGTACCAGGCGCGCCACCCGACGGACGCATGACCCAGCCCCAGAAGAAGCCGCGCGTCCTGGTCGTGGACGACAACGGCAGCCTCGTCGAGAACCTCACCGAGATCCTGGACGACGCGGGGTACGCGGTCCACGGCTACGGCACCTGCGCCGCCGCGCTCACCGGCGCCCGCGAGGGGTTCGACGTCGCGCTCGTGGACCTGCGCCTGCCCGACGGCGACGGGACCGAGCTCGCGCCGCGGCTCAAGGAGGCGTCGCCCGACGGCGAGGTCGTGCTCCTCACCGGGTTCGCGACGCTCGAGTCCGCCGTCGCGGCCGTCCGCGCGGGCGCCTGCGCCTACCTCGTGAAGCCGTGCGCCACGCAGGAGCTCCTGGTGACCGTGGAGCAGGCCATGCGGCAGGTCCGGCTCCACGGCGAGAAGCGCGAGCTCTCGCGGCGCGCCCAGATGGCGGAGAAGCTGGCTGCGGTCGGGACGATGACGGCCGGGCTCTCGCACGAGATCCGGAACCCGCTCAACGCCGCGGCCCTCCAGCTCACCGTCCTCGAGCGCCGCGTCCTGAAGCTCGGGAGGGACGTGCAGCCCCCGCTCCTCGAGCCGCTCCACCTCGTTCGCGACGAGATCCGGCGCCTCGACCACATCCTCGAGGACTTCCTGCAGTTCGCCCGGCCGCGCGACTTCCAGCCGCGCCCGGTCGAGGTCTCGACGGTGGTGACGAAGGTGCTCGATCTCCTGGAGGGCGAGGGGGAGCGGCGGCGCGTCACGCTCTTGCGCGAGTTCGAGCCGGTGCCGCCGGTGGCGGGGGACGAGGAGCGGTTGCGCCAGGTGGTCATGAACCTCGCGCTCAACGCCCTCGACGCGGTCGGCCGCGGCGGGACGGTGCGGGTCTCGTGCCGGCTCGAGGAGCCCGACGCGCGCGACGTCGCCATCTACGTGGACGACAGCGGGCCCGGAGTCCCCCAGGACGTCCGCGACCGCCTCTTCGAGCCCTTCTTCACCACGAAGGCGCAGGGCTCCGGGCTGGGCCTCTCGATCGTGCACGCGATCGTGACGCAGCACGGCGGCACGATCACGATCGAGGACGCGCCGGACGGCGGCGCGCGCTTCGCGCTGCGGCTGCCGCGGGCGAGGTAGCGACCACGACGGCTGGCGCGCGCCCGGGCCGCTCTACTCGACGCTGCGCTCGGGCTCGCCGGCCTGGGCGGCCTCCTCGGCCTCGCCCGCCTCGTCGCGAGTCGGGGCGCCGCCCGAGGCGTACTCCTTCAGCCGGTACTGGATCTTCCGCACGCTGATGCCGAGGATCTCGGCCGCCCGCGAGGTCGAGCCGCCCACCATCTCGAGGGTGCGCAGGATCGCCTCGCGCTCGATCTCGTACAGCGTCGCGCCGGGGATGAGCGCGCCCGGGGCACGCTCGCGCGGCCGCGGGCCGCGCAGGGACGGCGGCAGGTCGTCGGCGGTCAGCTCGGTCGTCTTGCACAGCACGACGGCGCGCTCGACCACGTTCTCGAGCTCGCGGACGTTGCCCGGCCAGTCGTGGCTGAGGAGCGCGTTGAGCGTGCCCGGCGCGAGCCCGCGGATGTCCTTGGTGTACGCCTTCGAGTACTTCTCGACGAAGTGGCTGACCAGGGCCGGGATGTCGCCCTTGCGCTGGCGCAGCGGCGGCAGCGTGACCGCGACGACGTTGAGGCGATAGTAGAGATCCTCGCGGAACTTCCCGGTCTTGACCTCGCTCGCGATGTCGCGGTTCGTCGCCGCGACCATCCGCACGTCCACCTTCAGCGTCTGGGTACCGCCCACCCGCTCGAACTCCTTCTGCTGGAGGACGCGCAGGAGCTTGATCTGGATGGAGGGCGAGATGTCGCCGATCTCGTCGAGGAAGAGCGTGCCGCCGTCGGCAAGCTCGAAGCGGCCCTCCTTGCGGCCGATGGCGCCGGTGAAGGCGCCCTTCTCGTGGCCGAACAGCTCCGACTCGAGGAGCGTCTCGGAGAGGGCGGCGCAGTTCACCTTGATGAAGGGCTTGGTCGCGCGCGGCGACTCCTCGTGGAGCGCCTGCGCGATGAGCTCCTTGCCCGTGCCCGACTCGCCCAGGATGAGCACCGTGGCGCGCGTCGGGGCGGCGCGCTTCACCACCTCGTAGACCGCCTGCAGCTCGGGGGCGTCGCCGACGATGTTGTGGAAGCGGTACCGCTCGCGGACGCGCTCGCGCAGGTTCGCCGTGTCGCGCTGGAGGCGCAGCTTCTCGAGCGCCTTCTCCAGGACCACGAGCACGGCGTTCACGTCGAGCGGCTTCACCAGGTAGTTCTCGGCGCCCGCCCGCATCGCCTCGACCGCCGCCTCGACGCTGGCGAAGGCCGTCATCATGACGAAGACGGCGTCCGAGCCGCTCTCTCGCGCGCGCTTGAGGAGCGTGATCCCGTCCATGCGCGGCATGCGCACGTCGGCCAGGATCGCAGCCGGGGCGAACCCCGGTAGCAACGCCAGGGCCTCCTCGCCGTCGGCCGCCTCCGCGATCTCGTAACCTTCCTCGGAAAGGATGGTCCTCAGCGCGACGCGTGCGTTCTGCTCGTCATCGACGACGAGGATCCGTTCCTTGGTCATGCGCGGAGCTGTTTTGACGACCGTCATTCCCACCTTTCGTGCACTCGGCCGTGACCCGATTGCGCAAGTCCTGCATGGTATGCACGATTTGCGTTCCGCGATCCAGGGCCGGTGCCGCAATCAGAGCGTCCGGCCCCTCTGGGGCGGCGGGACCTTAGCACGTCATCAGCTCTCGGGATTTCTACCCGCGCGCGCCTCCAGGCGTACCCTGAGCTCGCCTGCGAGCCGCCGCCCGCGCGGCTCCTGCGGACGCGCGAGAGCGCTGCGGGAACATGGCCACGTCAGCGCGCGGCTTTGGCGATCCGACCCAGGCGATCGTACGGACGCCACCGGAAGCGCGCGCCGAGACGCTCCGCCTCGGCGCGGCATGCGTCCTCGGAGAGCCCGGGCAGCGCGACGCAGCTCGCCGCGACGTCGAGCCCGCCCGAGACCGCAGCTCGGATGAACGCGCGAGAGGCGTCGAAGGCGCGCTCGCCGAAGCGGCTCGGGCAGACCCGGGCATACGTCGCAGCGTCGGGCGCGTTCAGCGAGACGCTCACCGCGTCGAGGCCGGCGGCGACGAGCTCCGGCACCACGTCACGCCCCTCGCGCAGGCTCGCGAGCCCGTCCGTGTCGACGCGCACCCGACCGACCCCGCTCGCCTTGAGGCGGCGCGTCAGCTCGAGGACGTTCGCGAGCCGGCGCGTGGGCTCGCCGAGGCCCGTGAAGACCACCTCGGCGCGACCGCCGAGCCCCGCGGCGAGCGCGTCGCGCCAGACCTCGTCGGCCGAGGGCGGGCGCGCGAGCCTGAGATCGAAGCCGCCCACCACCCAGTCGCCATCGCGGATCTTCGGGCAGAAGGTGCACGCGAGCGTGCAGGCGCTCGTCAGGTTGAGGTAGAGCGCGTCGCCGAGCTGATAGGCGAGGACGGGCGCAGGGGGCGCGGCGTGCGGCACGGGGATGAGGCTTACTCCGGCACCGGGAGAAGCTCAACGGGGTGGCTACTCCGCCACCTCGCGCTGGCCGCTGCACGTGAGGCAGAACCGCGCCTCGGGAATGGCTCGCATGCGCTGCAGGCCCATGGGGCCGCCGCACGACTCGCAGCGCCCGTAGCTGCCTTCCTCGATGCGGCGGAGCGCCGCCTCGACGTCCGCCAGCTCTCGGCGCGTCAGCTCGGCGATCGGCTCCGGCTGAGCCTCCCAGTCGCGCCAGCTCGCCGCCGGGTCCGCCCGGACGGCCGCCTCCGCGGGGCCGCGGTAGAGCGACTCGCGACGCTTGAGGAGGAGGTTCCGGGCTTCAGCTTCGATGCGGCTCATCTGGCGTTGTTCTCGTCGGAGGCCGACGACCGGCCGGTCCGTTTCGAGAGCTGGCTCTTCACATGCCATGCCGCTGGACAAACCCTGGATTTCCGGACCCTTGTCACGCGGAAGTTGCGTTCCACAGGAACGGCAACGCATGCCTTGCGCGCCAGCGCACACCCTAACGCGTGTGCCTCCGCGACACCGGACGCTATCCCGGAAGCGCGCGGCGGATCGCACCGTCCTGCGCGAGGTCGCGGCACGCTCCCGAGGGCTGTCGCGTCATCGGGTCGTAGATGCGCACGAGCGGCGCCGCGAACGTCTCGCGCGATCGGACGGGCGAGATCGAGCGCCCGAACGACCCGTCCTCCAGCTCGAGGAGCGTCCCCGGAGGGTAGCGCCCGAGCACGTTCACCATGACCTGCGCGAGCACGGGGTGGTAGGCGCGTCCGGCGGCCCGGGCGATGGCGCCGAGCGCGTCGGCGGGCGAGACGCGGGAGCCGTACACGCGGAGCACGGTCGTGTAGTCCTCCGCGAGCCGCAGCACCTCCCCGAGCGCGGAGGGCTTGCCGCGCGGCTCGACGTGGTCGCGGTGGTGGTCGAGCACGGCCCGCAGCCGCCGCAGCTTCGCCGGGTGGAAGCCGCGCTGCCGAAGCATGAGCCTGGCGCCCTCGGCAGGGTGGCGCGCGAGGCCCTCCGGCCCGGCGGCGGTCTCGGGGGGCAAGCTCGCGTAGCCCACGTCGTGGATGAGCGCGGCGATGCCGAGGTCCTGCAGGAGCGCGTTGCCGAGCCCGGCGGCCTTCCCGACGAGGAGGGCCACCAGCGCCACCGACGTGGCGTGCGTCGCGTGCGGCAGGCCCATCCCCACCATCTCCCAGAGGGCGGGCGTGCCGGGGCCGATGTCGAGGATCTCGACCACCGCGCGCCGGAGCGGGAGCGGGTTCAGGACGCGACCGGCCGCGAGGTTGTCGAAGGTCTCCTCGCACAGGCGGAGCGTCCGCCGGAGGGCCTCGACGGGATCGCGCAGCTCCGCGCGGGCCTCGTCCTGGGTGCGAAAGCGGAAGCGCGCGGTGAGCACGATCGAGCGCACGCCGCGCTCGTGGAGCGCCCGCTGGAGGGTGCCCCGCGGCGCCTCCTCTGCCGCCTTCTGCGCGAACCCCGCCACGAGCGTCCGCACGGCCTTGCCGTCGAGCGGAGCGTGGAAGGTCAGCCCGCCGGCGTTGTGCTTCGCGAGCTCGGCGCCGAGATCCCGGGCGCCGCCCTTCGCGTCCGACCGGATGCGCACGTCGTTCACGTAGACCTGGTCCTCGACCGTGACGAGGTGGACCGTCCCGAGCAGGTCCACGAGCTGCGCGAGCGAGCGCGACATCTCGGCCACCGGCGCGTCGAAGGCGCGGTTGTCCGCCGCGTGCACGCGGCTCATCTTGAGGAGCCCGCCGAGCACGTTCGCGAGCGCCTCGCCGCCGTCGCGGACCTTCTGCGCGAGCTCGCGATCCTCACCGGCGCGCGCGCGGGCGATGGCGCGGCCCAGGGCGCCCTGGGCGCGCGCGAGCTGGTCACTCGCGCCGGGGGGCATGGCCCATCGCCCTTCTGCGCCGCACGAGCGTCGCGAGGCAGTGCCGGCGCAGCTCGCCCTCCGACTGCTCCGCGAGCGCGTTCAGCGCCGCATCGTGCTCCGCGCCGGGGAGGGATCCGATGCCAGCGACGGCGGCCCACTGCTGCGCCCGCTGCGGGGCGGAGAGGCCGCGCAGGAAGCGCGCCTTGGGGGCGACCCAGCCGGCGAAGACCCGCGCCGCCGCGATGGGCGCGATCTCGGCCAGGGCGCGCCCGAGCGCCTCCGCCTCGCGCGGCGCCACGTCGTGGCCGTCCTCGATGGCGCCGCGGAGCAGGTCGAGGACGGACTCGTCGCCGCGGCGGCCCAGGACCTCGACGGCCCGCACGCGCACCGCCTCGGATGCGTCGTGGAGGAGGTCGCACAGCGGCCGGAGCGGCACCTCGCCCGGGGCGCCCTCGAGCGCGGCGAGCCCCTCCAGGCGCAGCGCCTCGTCGCGCTGTGCGAGGAGCTGGCGCGCCACCTCGTTCGACCGCTCCGGCGCGCGCGCCACGATGGTGCGGGCGAGGTCGCGCGCGAGCCGGATGTCGAGCACCGGGAGCCGCGCCAGCACCGCGTCGGCCTCGCGCGGCAGCCGGGCCAGCACGAGCTTCGTGAGGAGCCGGCGGCGCCCCTCGCCCACCTCGGTCGCGCCGGGGGCGAGCTGATCGAGGGCCGCGCCGATCCCGAGCAGCGGCAGGAACGGCACGAGATCGGGCGGCAGCTGGGCCGCGTCGTCGGGCACCGACGACAGGACGAGGTCGAGCGTGCGTGCGTCGCCGAGGCCCCGCAGCATGCCGTCGCGCAGCTCTCCCCCGCCCGCCTCGCCCAGGAGGTCGACCAGCCGCCGGAGCGACGCGAGCTGCCCGTCGGCGAGGAGGCCGTCGCGCAGCTCGGCGAAGAACGCGGCGAGATCCCTGTTGGGCGTGGGCCAGCCCGAGCGCACCGCCTCGGCGAGGAGGTCCCTCGCGACCGACAGCGCCAGCTCGGCCACGCCGTCCTGCCCCTCGTCCTCGCCCAGCGCGCGGACGTCCGCGAGCGCGTCCTCCGACACCTCGCGGTAGGCGAGCGGCCCCGGCGGCGGCAGCTTCTGGAGCGGCGTGTCCCACCCCGCCGGCGGCTGGTAGCGGCGCGCGCTGGCGGCGGTGGCCTCGAGCTCCGGCTCGGGCGTCTCCTCGGCGGGCGTGAAGCCCTCCACCGCCTCGATCGCGATGCCGTGGAGCTCCGCCTTGCGGAGGAGCGTGACCGTGTCCTCCTCCTGCTGGCGCACGCCGGTGTAACGGACCGCGAGGATCTCGAGCAGCGTGAGCAGCTCATCCCAGGTCACGCGGGTCGCGAACACGAGGCGCCGCACGCCGTCGCGGAAGAGGCGGAACGCGAGCGACTTCTCGCGATCGGCGTCGTGGTAGACGACCTCGCCCCCGACCAGCATGTCGAACGGGCGGAGCTCGATCGCGATCTCGCCGTGGCGATCGAGCGCGTCGCGCATCTTCGCCTGGTACTCGGCCAGGAGCTGCCGGACGACGGCGTTGCTCGCATCGTACAGGACGAAGCTGCGCGCCGTCCGCGAGAGCGCCAGGAGGGCGGCGGCCGCGGCCTGGGCGGCGGGCGCGCTCGGCCCGCGCTCGACGGCGCTCGCCGCGTCCGGCTGCTGGGTTCGGGGGGGCGCGTCCATGGCTCTCGCTGCCGGGCGATCGGACCGCCGATCGCGGGACAGGTCAATCCCATGTTCTCACGGCGGGACGCCCCCGCGCGAGTCGATGGGCGGGGCCCCCCGGCTCACGCCTCGAGGTCGCGGCCGCGGATCGCCCTCACGCCGCCTGTGGCGAGCGCCGCGTCCACCTCGGCGCGGGCGGCGGGAAAGACCGCGCGCGTGAGATCGTCGAGGAGGTAGGTCTCGAACCCGGCGGCCGCGGCGTCGAGCGCGCTCCACTTCACGCAGAAGTCGCGGGCGAGCCCGCACACGAAGACGCGGCGCACGCCGCGCGCGTCGAGCCACGCGGCGAGCCCGGTGGTGGGCCGCTTGCCGTCCGGGCCCACGTTCTCGCGAAAGGCGCTGTACGAGTCGACCTCGCGGCGGGTCCCCTTCCGGAGGACGAGCGTCGCCACGCGATCGGGGAAGCCGGGGTGGATCTCGGCGCCGTGCGTCCCCTGCACGCAGTGGTCGGGCCACAGCTCCTGGGACCCGAAGGGCAGCGCCAGCGTCTCGAACGCCTTCCTGCCCGGGTGGGACGACGCGAAGGAGACATGGCCCTTGGGGTGGAAGTCCTGCGTCGCGACCACCGTCTCGAACGCCGGCGCGACGCGCGCGATCGGGGCGATGACCTCGTCCCCCTCCTGCACGGCGAGCGCCCCGCCGGGCAGGAAATCGTGCTGCAGGTCCACCACCAGGAGAGCGTCTCGCGCACGGTCGATCCGCATGGCGTCCAGCATAGAGGAAACCGTGTTGTCTCGCCGCGCGTTCCAAGCTAGCTTCCGCCGCACCATGGACAAGATCTGGGTCAAGGACGTGAAGGAAGGCGAGCGGCTGAAGAGCGTCTTCCTGGTCGCCCGCAAGGCCGTCCCGACCGCGAAGAGCGGCAAGGCCTACCTCTCGGTGACGCTCCACGACAAGACCGGCGAGCTCGAGGCGCGCGCGTTCGAGCGCGTCGAGGAGCTGTCGGCCGCGCTCGGCGAGAAGGACTACGTCGAGGTCGAGGGCCAGGTCGGCACGTTCCAGGGGAAGCCGCAGCTGCGCATCGAGCAGGTGGCGAAGTCCGACCCCACCACGCTCGATCCCGTCGAGTTCGTGTGGGCGCCGCCGCCCGAGCCGAAGAAGCCCGAGAAGACGGGCTTCAGCGACCAGGACGAGGCCGCGTGGAAGGAGCTCCACGCGATCGTCGACGCGGTCACCGACACGCACGTGAAGGCGCTCATCCAGGCCTTCCTCGAGGACGAGGACATCACGGCGCGCCTGCGCCGCGCGCCGGCGGCGAAGAGCGTCCACCACGCCTATCCGGGCGGGCTCCTCGAGCACACCGTCTCCTGCCTCAAGCTCGCGCACCGTCTCGCCGACCACTACCCGCAGGTCGATCGCGACCTCCTCGTCGCGGGCGCCTTCTTCCACGACCTGGGCAAGATCCGCGAGCTGAGCTACGACCGCCAGGTCGAGTACAGCGACGAGGGCCGGCTGGTCGGGCACCTCGTCATGACCGCGCAGTGGATCCACGACAAGGCGCGGCGGGTCGGCGTCCCGCGCGACCTCGAGCACCACGTCGTGCACCTCGTCCTCTCGCACCACGGGCGGCTCGAGTTCGGGTCGCCGAAGGTCCCGATGACGCTGGAGGCGGTCCTCACCCACGAGCTCGACGAGCTCGACAGCCGCGTGAACTCGTGGCTCAACCTGATGGGCCGCGAGGGCGGGAACCGCCGCTGGACCGACTCGAACAACGTGTACGAGCAGCACATCTGGCGCGGGACGCTCCCCACCGTCCAGGCCGAGAAGAAGGGGCCGCCGGCCGAGATCATGACGCCGGTCATCTACGTGCCCCACGAGACGCGCGGACACCAGCCGCAGCAGCGCCCGGACGGTCAGAAGAAGAAGCGACCCGAGCGCAAGCACGAGGCGCCGCGCCCGCAGGGTGAGACGGGCGCCCCGGCGCCGGCCGGCGAGCTGGCGAAGGCCGAGGGTGCCCCGGCGGCGCCAGCCGACCGCCCCGAGCGTCGCGACAGGCCCGAGCGACCGCCGCGACCCGAGCGCGGTGCCGGTGGGTTCCGCGGAGGGCCCGGTGGGCCGGGTGGGCCAGGCGGGCCTGGCGGCGATCGCAAGCGCGGCTACATGGGCCCGCGGCTCCCGGGTGACCGCGGCCCTCAGCCGCGGGCCAAGTCCGCCCCCTCGCTGACGCACAACCCTTTCGCGGCGCTCGCCCAGAAGATCGAGGGCGGCGCCGCGCCGTCCGAGGCCGCGCCGCCCGAGGCGCCCGCCGCGCCCGCCGAGGCTCAGCCGCCGCCCGTCGAGGCGCAGGGAGCGCCCGCGGAGAACGCTCCGGAGACGACGTCGCCCGCCACCCCCGCGGCCGAGGCGCCTGCGGCGACGGGCGACACCCCGGCCGGCAGCGGGCAGTAGGCACCGCGACCACGGGCGCGTAGAATCCACCGCTCGTGGTCCCCTTCAGCCGCATCGCCGCGATCTTCGACGTCGACGACTCGCTCCTCGACGGCAACGCGGGCACGATCTTCACCTGGTACCTCTACAGCGAGAAGATCATGCGCCCCGAGATGCGCTCGAAGGTGCCCCGCATCATCTACGAGTACGCGCGCCGCCGGCTCACCGAGCAGGACATGGTCGAGGTGGGCTCGCGGTGCCAGCAGGGCCTGCGCGCCGACGAGCTGAAGGCGCACGCGCACGCCTGCTTCCACAAGCACCTCCGCAAGCGCATCACCACCGGCGCCGTGCGGCAGATCCGCAAGCACCTGCTCTCCGGCCACCTCGTCGTCATCGCATCGGGATCGCCGCAGTACATCATCGACGAGGTGGGGCGGCACTTGCGCGTGCACCTCGCCATCGGCACGCGCACCCGCGTCGTGGACGGCCGCGCGACCGATCAGATCGTGCCGCCCGTGGTGTTCCGCGACGGCAAGCGCGCCGTCGTCGAGCGGATCGCGGACGCGTACGACATCGACATGGCGCGGAGCTTCGTCTACTCCGACTCCGCGGCCGACACGCCGCTCTTCGAGGCGGTGGGGAACCCGGTCGTCGTCAATCCCAAGACACCCTTCCGCGCCGCCGCCGAGAGGCGCGGCTGGGAGATCGTCGAGTGGCATGAGCGCACGAAGGGCGCCCTGCCGCCGCCCCCGGACACCGCCGACGAGTGGGGGAGCTGGGACGGGTAGCGCGGGCTCGAGCGCGACCCCGACCCGGCCCTACCCCTCTCCCCGGCCCTCTCCCCGCTTCGCGGGGCGAGGGGGACCGACACGCCCTGCTCGACCCGCGACCTCGACCTCGACCTCGACCTCGACCGCGACCGCGACCTCGACCGCGACCTCGACCCCGACCGCGACCTTGACCGCGACCCCGACCCCCGACCGCGCGGAGCAGCCCCTACTCCAGCCCCGCCACCGCGAAGCCGCGCGGCATCCGCACCTCGTACCGCAGCTCGATCACCTTCTCCTCCTTCGGCGCGAGCGTGAGCTCCCACGACCGCACGCCGGGGCGCTCGGGATCCTCGCGCGTCGCCTTCGTCGACCCGTCGAGCACCTCCACGTGGATCTCGCCGTCGCGGGCGACGGGGACGAGATCGAGGAGCGTCACCTTCACCGGCTCGCCCCAGCGGCTCTTCACGGTGGTGCGGACGCGATAGCTCCACACGTCGTCCTTGTTCACGAGGCCCGCCGTGTCGTGCTTGCGCTCGAGGACGCGCCGGTCGATCTCGACCCGGTCGTCGGCGCCGAACGCGAGCTTCAGCTCGCCGCCCGCGGGCGTGAACGGGAGCGGCGCGCGCCCGACGAACTGGTCGCCAACGTAGACGCCCGCCGTGCCGGCGAGGAGCGGGAACCCGGTCCCGTTGACGAGCTTCGCGGTGAGGAACGCGGCCCGGTCGATCCGCGGCGCCGCCGTGCGGGTCAGGTCGGCGTCGAGCGGGAAGCGCGCCAGCGCGATCTTGCGCGCCTGCCCCGCGCCGTCCACCGACTCGCGCCGGGGCGAAGTGAAGCTCGCCGCGACGAGTCCCTCCTCCACCGTCGCCTGCGCCTCCTGGGCGGCGACGATCGTCGGCTCCAGCGGCGCCTCCTCCTCCTCCGCGACGCGGAAGGACGGCCTCGCGCGCTTCGCCTCGGACGCCGCGCGTGGCGGCGCGGCCGACGGCGCGCCGGCCAGGGCATGGCGGGCCACCGGGGCTTCGCGGTCGAGCCACCGCGTCTCGAGCGCCGGGACGAAGAGGCCGCGCGCCGGAGCCGCGGTCGAGACGGTCAGCTTCACATCCTGCCAGTCCTCGCCGGTGCGCTGCCACACCGACCCCTGGAAGGCGAGCTCGACCTTCGCGTCGTGGGGCGCGAGCCGCGCGTCCCAGATCGGCTGCCAGCCCGCCGACGGGACGGTGTAGCTCACCGCGAACGTGACGCTGCCGGGCTTCTCGGCCGCGATCTCGACGGCGACGCGCTTCGTCGTCGCGCCGCGCTTCGCCGAGAGCTTCTCCAGCTCGGCGCGCGCGGCCTCCGTGCGGCGGGCGAGATCGCGGCGGGCGGTGGCGGCCTCTCGCGCGTCGGTGGCGGCCGCGGCGAGCTCCCGGTCCACGAAGGCGACCAGGTCCGCCCACTCCTTCGGCGAGACCGGCCGGACGGCGAGGTTCTTGGCGCGCTCCTCCGAGTAGGACGAGCGCAGCGACTCGACGAACTTCGCGCGCGCGGCCGCGGCCCGGGCGCGATCGTCGAGCGCCCTGTCCTCGTCCTGCAGCTTCTCGATCCTGGCCTCGGCGGCCCGCGCCTCGGCCGCCATCGCGCGCTCGGCGGTGACGCGCTCGACGGTGACGCCGTACAGGCGCACCTGCGCGGTGCCGCGCCCCTCGACGCGGATGGAGTCGTCGTCGAGCCCGTCGGGGAGGCCCGCGAGGAGCACGCGCGCGTCGCCGCCGCCGACGTCCACCCGCGCGACCCGCGTCACGCGCGCGCCGGTGCGGTAGACGGTCACGGCGTCGACTCGCGACGCCGTGTCCAGGTCCGCGGCGGCGAAGGTGAAGGAAGGGGTGAGGAAGAGTGCGATGGCGAGTGCGCGCATGAGAGTGCCTCCGCTCTCAGATACGCATGAACGAAGGAAAGGATCTACGGCGACGGGACCTCGAGCGATTCGTCCCCCTCTCCCTGGAAGCGGGGGGAGGGAGCCGCTAGCTCAATCGGAAGAGCCTCTCCGCGTTCGCGCTCGTGATCTCCCCCACCTCGTCGGCGGACATCCCCCACAGCTCCGCCACCTTCTCCGCCGTCCTCGCGACGTACGCGGGCTCGTTGCGCTGGCCGCGGTAGGGGACGGGCGCGAGGAACGGGCAGTCCGTCTCGACGAGCAGGCGATCGCGCGGGGTCCGCTTCACCGCGTCGCGCAGGTCCTCCGCCGTCTTGAAGGTGACGACGCCGGCGATCGAGAGGTCGAGGCCGAGGTCGAGGTAGGCCTTCGCCCGCGCCCAGTCCCCGGTGAAGCAGTGGATGACCCCGCCCGCCGCCGGGACGCCTTGCTCGCCGAGGATGCGCGCGCAGGCCTCGTCGGCCTCCCGCACGTGCACCACGACGGGCTTCCCCGCCGCCTTCGCGGCCGCGATCGAGCGGCGGAAGGACGCCTCCTGCACCGGGCGGGGCGAGTGGTCGTAGTGGAAGTCGAGCCCCGTCTCGCCGACGCCCACGATGCGGGGGTCGCGGGCTGCCTCCTCCAGCGCGCGCCAGTCGTCCTCCGGTACCTTCGCGCACTCGTGCGGGTGGACCCCCACCGTCGCGGCGAAGGTCGCGGGCTCCTTCGTCGCGAGCTCGAGCGCGTTGCCGAACTGGCCGGGCGCGCGCCAGAGCCCGATGAGCACGATGCGCCCCACGCCCGCCGCGCGGGCGCGCTCGACGACGGCCTCGAGGTCGCCGCGGTAGTCCTCGAAGTCGAGGTGCGCGTGGCTGTCGACGAGGCGCGGCATGGCTTCACTTCACGCGCGTGCCGGGCGCGATGCCCTCGCCGACGGTGACGACCTGGAGGTTCGGCGGCTCCCCCGCGGCGAGCAGCATGCCGTGCGAGGTGATGCCGCGCAGCGGCTTCGGCGCGAGGTTCGCCACCACCACGATGCGCTTCCCCACGAGCTGTCCCGGGTCCGGGTAGGCCTGGGCGATGCCGGCCACGATGGTGCGCGGCTCGGGCTCGCCCACGTCCACCGCGAGCCGGAGGAGCTTGTCGGCCTTGGGCACCGGCTCCGCGGACCTGACGAGCCCGACGCGCAGCTCCACCCTGGCGAAGTCGTCGTACTGGATGACGCCGAACACGGCGGGCGCGGCAGGCTTGGCGGTCGCCCTGGTGGCCGTCTCGGCGGGGCTCGGCGCCTTCGAGACGGGCTGCGGCGCGCCCTCCGGGGGCCCCGCGATGAGCTTCGCCACCTGCTTCGCCTCGAGCCGCGCGATCTGGGGGGGCTTCTGCTTCGCGACGACGGGCGGACCGCCGAACGGATCGAGGTCCTTCGGCCACGCGCGTGGGCTCGGCTGCCCGAACGCGGCCGCGAGCTCGTCGGCGAACTCCGGCAGCACGGGCCCGAGCACGACGGCGAGGGCGCGCAGCGACTTCCCCACCGAGAAGAGGAGCGCGCGCGACGCCGGCGAGCCAGGGTCCTCCCACGGCTTCGCCTCCTGCATGCGGCGGTTGCAGATGCTCGCCACCTCGTTCGCGAGGCGGACCACCTCCCGGTACTCGAGCGCCGCGTACGCGCCGCGCGCGAGGTGGAGGGCGGAGCGGACCGCCTCGACGATCGGCTCCTCGGGCTGCGCCTCGAGCGGGCCGGGGAGCTTCGCCAGGAGCGCGAAGGCGCGCGAGGCGAGGTTCGCGACGTTGTTGGCGAGGTCCGCGTTGATGCGGTTCCTGAACTCCTCGAGCGAGAGGTCGAGGTCCGAGATCCCGGGCCCCAGCATGGCCGCGTAGTAGTAGCGCAGCAGCTGTGGGTCGAGGCCGGCGTCGAGGTACGTCTTCGCGGTGATGAACGTCCCGCGCGACTTCGACATCTTCTCGCCGTTCACGGTGAGGTGCCCGTGCACGGCCATGCGGTCGGGCGTCTTCAGCCCTGTCGCCTGGAGCATGGCGGGCCAGAACACCGCGTGGAAGCGGAGGATGTCCTTGCCGATGAAGTGCTCGAGCCGCGACGGCGCGCCCTCGGCGAGGTAGCGCGCCTCGAGCTCGGCCGGCGCGAGCCGCCGCTCGGGGGGCGCCTCGGCTGCGAAGTAGTGCTCCGCCGACGAGAGGTAGCCGATCGGCGCGTCCACCCAGACGTAGAGGAACTTGTCCGGGAAGTCGGGGTCGTTCACCGGGAAGCCGAAGTAGGGGGCGTCGCGCGTGATGGCCCAGTCCTGCAGGTCGGCGAGCCACCCCTTCACCTGCTCCCGGACCGCCGGCTCGAGGTGGCCCTCGGCCTCGACCCAGCGCCGGATGTCGGCCTGGACCTTGCGCAGGTTCACGTAGGCGTGGTCGGAGGAGCGCACGACGGGCGGCGTCCCGCACAGCACGCAGCGCGGGTCCTTCAGCTCGCGCGGATCGTAGGTCGTGCCGCACTTCTCGCACACGTCCCCGTACTGGTCGGGCGTGCCGCACTTCGGGCAGGTGCCCTTCACGAAGCGGTCGGGGAGGAAGCGCCGATCGACCTCGCAGTAGAGCTGCTCGACGGTCTTCTTGTAGATGAGCCCCTTCGCCTTGAGCGCCTGGTAGACGCGGTGCGCCCACTTCTCGTTCTCGGGCGAGTCGGTCGTGTAGTAGGTCGAGAACTCCACCAGGAAGCGCTGGAAGTCCTCGTGCTGCTCCTTGCGGTACTTCTCGACGAACGCCTTCGGGGCCATCTTGGCCTTCGCCGCGTTCACCTCGATGGGCGTGCCGTGCGAGTCGGCCGCGCACACGTAGGTGACGTCGTCCCCGCAGGCGCGCCGGAAGCGGACGTAGACGTCCGTCTGGATGTACTCGACGAGGTGGCCGAGGTGGATGCTGCCGTTCGCGTATGGCAGCGCGCTCGTCACCAGGATTCGTTCGCTCACGCTGGGTTCCCTCTCGTCTCGTTCTGGCCCATGAGCCGCCACAGCGCCCGCTCGAGCAGCGGCCGCTCGTCGAGGCCGGACTTCATCGCGAGGTCGGCGTCCGCCAGGTCGGCGAGCCCGCGCAGCAGGGCGGCGCGGTCATAGCGCTGCGCGGCCTGGTACTTCATCCAGAAGCCGTACGGCTTCTTCCCGCCGAGCTCCTCGTCGGGGATGAGCGGCAGGACCAGCGTCTGCCACGCGTCGTAGGACGGGATGCGCCGCGCGCCGGCGGCCTTGCGCCCGCGCTCGCGCTCGACCACGAGCCGCCGCACCGTCGACGCGAGCGACCCGAGCAGCATGAAGGGGCTCGCGCCGTCGGCGAGGCTGCGGTCGAGGACGGCCAGTGCCTGGGGCAGGTCCTTCGCCTCGACGGCGTTGCCGAGCGCGAAGAACGGGTCGCCCGCGACGCGCGCGACGACCTCGTCCACGTCGGCCGCCGTGACCTTCTTGCGGTCGCCGGCGAAGGCGACGAGCTTCGCCACCTCGCTCGCGAGGGTGCGCGCGTCGCCGCCGACGAGCTCGGCCAGCCGCCGCTCGGCGGCGGCGTCCACCGACTTGCCCGTGCCCGCGAGGAGCGCGTCGAGCACGGGCCGCAGCACCGGGCGCTCCTCGCCCCACGGCCCTTCCATCTCGATCGCGAACGCGACCCGCCGGCCGGCCGCGGCGAGCTTCTTCACGAGCGGGAGGCGCCCGTCCACCTTGCCCGCCGCCACGACGAGGACGTGGCCGGGCGGGAGCCCGCGCCCGACCGTCGCGTCGAGCGCGCCCGAGTCGTCCTTGGCGGCCTTCATCTCCCGCTCGACCGCGAAGCGGGCCGCGGCGCTCACGAAGTCGGCGTCGTAGGTGCGCGCCTCCACCGAGAGCTCGGCGTTCCAGTCGGCGGCGGCGGGTCCGTCACCGCCCGCGAGGTCCTCCGCCTTCCACCCCGCCTTGGCCGCGAGCGCGAGGAGCCTGCGCGCCGCCTCGCGCTGCCGGCCCTGCGCCCACATGTCGCGCGCCCGCGCGAAGGCGCCGTCGCCGTCCTCCTTCGAGGTGAGGAAGGCGGGCTCCGAGACGAGCACCACCTTGCGCGAGGCGGGGCCGCCGAAGAGACCGCGCGTCTCGAGCTCGGCGGCGACCTCGGAGGGTGACGCCGCCGCGTCGAGCTCGACCACATTGAGGTCGCGCTGGCCCTCCGGCACGAGCGCGGCCGCGAGCTCCCGCGCCGCGCGGCCCGAGAGGAAGGCGTCCCCGTCGAAGAGGTAGACCGGCGCCGGCTTCCCCGCGCGCGCCTCGTCGAGGCACGACGCGAGCGTCGGCCCGTCGGCCCTCCTCGCCGGGCGCCCCTTACCGAAGCTCGCCATGGAACCACCCGATGAGCATCCGCTCCAGCGCGAGCGCGGGCGCCGCGTTCTGGAGGAGCGCCGCGGCCGCGGAGCGCGCGTGCTCGACGCGCAGGACGGCCTCGCCCGCCGAGAGCGCGGCGGCCGCGCGGCGGGTCTGCGCGGCGAGATCGGCGAGCGCGAGCGGCGCCGCGTCGCCCGCCGCCTTCACCGCGAGCACGTCGCGCAGCCACACGTCGAGCAGCTGGCACAGCTCGCGCGCGCGCTCGCGGTCGCCGCCCTGATCGCGGGCGAACGCGATCCAGGTGGACGCGTCGT
>WNFY01003758.1_pt1 | contig 20228 bp, 15 predicted proteins | sample 5400091 | NCBI WGS metagenome assembly WNFY01 (sample SAMN13153364, study PRJNA577476) | soil metagenome | isolation source: 60 cm soil or saprolite under grassland replicate 1 | place: USA:California | collected 2016-06-15
TCGTCACGGTCGGCCGCCCCTTCCTCACCTCGCCCGAGAAGGGGGCCCGGACGACGCTCCACGTCGCGACCGCGCCGGAGCTGGCCGGCGTGAGCGGGCGCTATTTCAAGCGGTCGCGCGAGGCGCGCCCGTCCGCGGCGGCGCTCGACGCCGGGTCGCAGGCGAGGCTCTGGGACGTCTCCGCGCGAATGGTCGGGCTGCCGCCGCCGGCGACCGCCTGACGCTCCCTCGGCAGGACGCGCGCCCGCCTGCGCCCACGTCGCATTGCGTCATGGGATTGGCTCGCCCGCCCAACCCGGATGGTCTTGCCCCGGCGGCGAGACCTCTGTCAGAATCCGGCGCCTTCGTTCTCACACGCGATTTTTGAACGGTCATTCCCAACGGCATGACCGGCGCGATCAGCACGCGCCGCACCCGGACCCATCCACTCCCCCCAGAGAATGAGCCCATGTCCACCAAAGCGCTGAAGCCGATCCTGAAGAACCCGCTCGATCCGCCCGAGAAGGTGGAGTTCAACATCCCGGGCGAGATCGCCCGCACGACGGGCGGCTACGAAGAGGCGATGAAGGAGGGCTACGACCTCATCCAGCGCCCCATCCGCTCGGTCTCGATCGACCAGGTCGAGAAGCAGCACGCGAAGCGCCGCATGACGGTCTGGGAGCGGATGCGGGTCCTCACGGAGAAGGAGCCGAACGTCCTCTTCCAGAACTGGGGCAAGAACCTCGACGGCGCGTCGCTCGTCACCGCGGTCCTCCGGATCAACGGCCGCGACGTCGCCTGCTACGGCCACGACTTCACCGTGCGCGCGGGCTCGATGGACGCGACGAACGGCAACAAGCTCGCGCGGCTCTTCCGCCTCGCCGGCGACAAGGGCATCCCGCTCATCGGCATGAACGACAGCGCCGGCGCGTTCGTGCCGGCCGGCGTCGGCGGGCTCGACGGCTACGCCGAGGCGTTCACGGCGCTCCGCAAGATCAGCGGCGTCGTCCCGTCGATCATGTGCATGTTCGGCTTCAACGCCGGCGGCGGCTCGTACCTGCCGCGCCAGGGCAGCTTCGTCATCCAGCCGAACGACACCTTCTTCGGCCTCACCGGCCCCGGCGTGGTGAAGTCGGTGCTCGGAGAGGACATCAGCCCCGAGGACCTGGGCGGCCCGAAGGTGCACGGCGCCTCCGGCGTCGCCGACCTCACCGTGCAGGACGAGCTCGCGGCGCTGCGCCAGGCGGTGCGGCTCCTCGATTACCTGCCCGACAACAACCACGTCGCGCCGCCGTTCGAGAAGACGAGCGACCCGCTCGACCGGAAGACCTGGGAGATCAACACGCTCCTCAAGAAGGCCTTCAACTCCGCGACCGGCTTCAACACGCCGTTCGACGTCGGCATCGTCATCCAGCAGGTGTGCGACTACGGCGACTACTTCGAGATCCAGCCCGAGCGCGCCAAGGAGGTCGTCACCGCGTTCGGCCGGCTCGGCGGAAACGTGGTCGGCTTCGTCGCCAACAACAGCGCCGTCGCCTCCGGCCAGATCGACTGCGACTCCGCGGTGAAGATCGCCCGCTTCGTGCGCTTCTGCAACATCTACAACATCCCCATCATCTTCATGGAGGACACGACGGGCTTCCTGCCCGGCCGCGAGCAGGAGGCGCGCGGCATCGTGCAGGCGGGCCGCTCGATGCTCGACGCCATCGTGGACGTGCGTACGCCGCGCATCCTGCTCATCCTGCGCAACGCGTTCGGCGGCGCCTACGCCTCTTACAACAACTACCCGACCGGCGCGGACCTCGTGCTGGCGCTCCCCACGACGCGCCTCGCCGTGATGGGGCCCGCCGGCAAGGAGTTCGTCTACAAGGACGAGCTGCGGAAGATCCGCGGCACGGCGGCCGAGATGGTGAAGAAGGGCATCCAGACGCGCACCGCCGCCGGGATGGACCCCGAAGACGCCAAGAGGGACGCCGACAAGGAAGCGGCCGAGTGGCTGAAGACGCAGGAGGGCGCCCTCAACCGCCGCTACGAGAGGGAGCTCATGAACCCGAAGGAGGGCCTCGCGCTCGGCTCGATCTCGCAGATCGTGATGCCGACCGAGCTGCGCAAGGTCCTCGGCGAGAACCTCGCCTTCCTCCTCCGCCACTACGAGCCGTCGCCGATGAGCGGCCCGCAGCGCGAGTTCCACTAGGCCCGCCGGAACCACCCGACCCTTCGATCCAGACTGGAGATAGAGACCGATGGCTCCGACCCACGACTGGTACAACGAGAACCCGCTCACCCACCGCGACCGCCGGCTCGGCAAGTCCGCCTCGCCCTGGGTCCGCTCGTTCGCCTGCGACGACCTGAAGCCGCTCATCGTCTGCCGCGGCCCCATCCGCAAGGAGGCGATGGACGTCTTCGGCGAGATGGGGATCGCGCACTACGGCATCCTCCTCTCGGAGAAGGACTCGATCGTCTTCCCGAACGCGCTCGCCCCCGAGCTGCGGCAGCTCACCGACAACAGCCGCATCCACCGCGTCCCCGACTACACCGGCGCGACGAAGGAGGAGCGCGTCGAGCGGATGAACCAGATCGTCCAGATCGCGAAGGACAACGGGTACGACTCCGTCTTCGCCGGCTACGGCTTCATGGCCGAGGACGAGGAGTTCGTCGCGACGATCGAGAAGGCGGGCCTCAAGTTCATCGGCCCGAACTCGACCACGCAGGCGCGCGCCGGCAAGAAGGACGAGGCGAAGCGCACCGCGCTCGAGGTGAAGGTGAGCGTCACCCCGGGCGTGAACAACGTGACGGCGCGCACCCTCCTCAAGAAGTTCGACACGCGCAAGAAGCTGCAGCTCGTGGACGAGGCGCGCGAGTTCCGGATCGACAAGAAGATCCTGGAGGAGGCGCCGCTCGAGGTGGTGGCCGACCACGTGCTCGCGGCCTCCTACGCGAAGGGCATGGACCTCCTCTCGATCGAGGAGCTCGGGGAGCAGGTGCGCCTCGAGGTCGCCGAGATGTTCAAGAAGCACCCCGCGAGCCGCGTGCGCCTGAAGGCGATCGGCGGCGGTGGCGGCAAGGGGCAGCGCATCCTGGGCGGCACGCTGCTCACGGCCAAGAACCCCGACGCGCGCATGATCGAGGAGGCGGCCGCCGAGGCGCCGGCGCTCGTGCGCGAGGTGCTGAGCGAGGTCAAGACGACGGGCGTCGGCGACAACAAGAACCTCCTCATCGAGCTCAACATCGAGCAGACCCGCCACAACGAGATCCAGCTCCTCGGCAACGGGACGTGGTGCATCTCGCTCGGCGGCCGCGACTGCTCGCTGCAGATGCACGAGCAGAAGCTGCTCGAGGTCTCGGTGACGCAGGAGGGGCTCGCCGCCGCCATCGGCAGCGCCGAGAAGGCCGGGAAGAAGGAGGAGGCGCGCGCGCTCGCGACCGACCTCGAGATCCTGAAGCGGATGGAGGACGACGCCGCCCGCTTCGGCGCGGCGGTGGGCCTCGACTCGGCCTCGACCTTCGAGTGCATCGTCGACCGCGACCGCTACTACTTCATGGAGGTCAACACCCGCATCCAGGTCGAGCACCGCGTCTCCGAGCTCTGCTACGGCCTGAAGTTCACGAACCCGGACGACCCGGGCGACTCCTTCGTGGTCGAGTCGCTGGTCGAGGCGATGGCGCTGCTCGCGCGCCACAAGGCGCGGCTCCCGAAGCCGCGCCGCATCCCGCGCTTCGGCGCCGCGGTGGAGGCGCGCCTCAACGCCACCGACGGGTCGCTCTCGCCGCACGCGGGCGGGCTCATCCGCTTCTGGTCGAAGCCGATCGAGGGCGAGATCCGCGACGACCAGGGGATCAGCCTCCCGAACCCCGACACCGGCATGTTCATGCGCTACCGCGTCGCCGGCACGTACGACTCGAACCTCGCCCTCCTCCTCACGAAGGGCGACGACCGCCTCGAGAGCTACCAGCACCTCTCGAGCGTGCTGACGAGGATGAGCCTCCGCGGCGTGAACCTCGCCACGAACCTCACCTTCCACTACGGCCTCGTGAACTGGTTCATCGGCCAGAACGTGATGGCGAAGCCGACCACCCGCTTCGTCGTGCCGTACCTCACGCTCGTCGGGCAGCTGAAGGGCGAGGGGAACAAGCTCGACACCGCCTACGCGTTCGCCGAGATGCGGAAGCACTACGCGGCGAAGATGGCCGCCGAGAGCCCGGACGACCCCTCCATCGCGAAGGCGATGTCGGACGTCATCGACCGCAAGGTGACGCTGCTCACCCGGGTCATGGACAGGCTGCTGGAGGAGCCGCACCTGCTCGCGGGCTGGCTCTCGCTGAACCGCAAGCAGTACAAGCTCGAGGGCGGGAAGCTCGTCTGGATCCGCAACCCGCTCGGCGTGCTCAACGACACGTACCACTACCTCAACATGGCGTACGACCCGAAGGCGCCGGCGGCCGAGGTCATCTGGCAGCACGACCAGGAGCTGCTCCAGACGGCGATCCGGTTCTACGCCGCGCTCCGGAAGACGTTCGGGCTGCGCAAGGACCAGTTCTACAAGCTGAACGAGATCCTGAAGAACGAGGCGCCGCAGGGCGGGTACGACGCCGACATGTGGACGCAGATCCGCGCCGCGCACCTCGGCTACGAGGCGGGCAACGAGCTGCTCGGGCTCCTCTTCATGGTGGCCGAGAAGGTGAAGTTCTTCGACTTCCGCGTCGAGCCGAACCTCGAGGTCACCATCCCCGCGTACCTGAACGACCCGGAGCTGCAGGCGCGCATGAAGAAGGTGCTCGTGCCGCCACCCGCGACGAAGGCGGACGAGCTCGTGGCGCCGTACGGCGGCATGTTCTACCGCCAGGAGGCGCCCGGGAGGCCGCCCTTCATCAGCGAGGGGCAGCACTTCGAGAAGGGCACGCCGCTCTACATCATCGAGGTCATGAAGATGTTCAACACGGTCCGCGCGCCGTTCGCGGGCACCGTCGACAGGATCGTCATGCAGGGCGCGGACGGGAGCGTCGTGCAGAAGGGGCAGCCGCTCTTCAAGATCACGGCCGACGAGAAGTTCGTCGAGGTGGACGTGAAGGAGGTCGCGCGGGAGCGCAAGAGCCGCACGAACGAGCACCTCAAGGCCGTGCTCATGTCGCCGCGCGAGAAGTTCTACGAGGTCGAGCCGAAGGAGAGCGTCGAGGACGAGCCGCGCTCCAGGGCTGGCGACTACGTGCAGGCCGTCTAGCCCCCCTCCACGCGTCGCCGCGGGACGAAGGACCCCCTCCGGCGGGGTCCTTCTTCTTTGCGGCCACGGCTCCGCACCGCGCGGGTGCGTCACGAACCCGGCCTCACGGTGAAGGCGGCCGGGCCGGCGAGCCCCCTCTCGAACCTGTGGCGAAACCGCGCGGGAGCCGACATAGTGTCGCGACCTGCGACCCGCAGCCGGCCGGGGTGACCGGCGCGCGGCGGCGGGTGGCCCTTTCACGGAAGGCGAACATGGAGCTCTCTCGAAAGACGGCGGTCCTGCTCGCGCTGGCAGTCTCCATGAGCGCGGTCCCGGCCAAGGCCCTGGCGGGGAAGACGCTCGAAGGCGTGAGGCAGCGCGGGCAGGTGGTGTGCGGCGTCAACACGTCGGCGCCGGGGTTCTCCGCGACCGACAGCCAGGGCCGATGGGTCGGGATCGACGTCGACCTGTGCCGGGCGATCGCGGCGGCCGTGCTCGGCGACGCGGGCAAGGTCCGCTTCGTGCCGCTCAACTCGCAGCAGCGCTTCGCGGCGCTCCAGGCGGGCGAGATCGACGTCCTCTCGCGCAACACGACGTGGTCGCTCACGCGCGACGCGTCGCTCGGCATCGTCTTCACCGGCGCCATCAACTACTACGACGGCGAGGGCTTCATGGTGCCGAAGAAGCTCAAGGTGGACAGCGTGAAGAAGCTCAACGGCGCGACGGTGTGCGTCCAGGCGGGGACCACGACCGAGAAGAACGTCGCCGAGTACTTCGCCGCCAACAACATCAAGTACAAGGCGGTCGTGTTCGACACCGCCGAGGCCATCCAGTCGGCCTTCTTCTCCGGGCGTTGCCAGGCCTACACCACCGACATGTCCGACCTCGCCGGCGCGCGCACGCACGCCACGAACCCGGGCGACTTCGTCGTGCTGCCGGAGGTGATCTCGAAGGAGCCGCTGGGCCCGGCGGTCCGCCGGGGTGACGACGAGTGGTTCCAGATCGTCCGTTGGTCCTTCTACGCGATGCTGGAGGCGGAGGAGCTCGGCCTCACCCAGGCGAACGCCGAGAAGCTCCGGGCGGAGAGCAAGGACCCCTCCGTGCAGCGCATGCTCGGCACGGGCGAGGACACCGGCAAGCTGCTCGGGCTCGAGAAGGACTGGACCTACCGCATCGTCAAGCAGGTGGGGAACTACGGCGAGAGCTTCGAGCGGAACATGGGCCCGAACACGCCCGTCGGCCTGCCGCGTGGCGTGAACAGGCTGTGGTCGAAGGGCGGCCTCCAGTACGCGCCGCCGCTGCGATAGCGACGAACGACTCGGCGCGGTGCACGTCCGTGCGTGCTGAGCCCTTCGACTCCGGGCGCTGCGCGCCCTGCGCTCAGGGCGAACGGATGGTGTCGCCGGCCGTCATGAAGGAAGCTTGAGACGCTCCTTCCTCTCCTGGTCCACGCGCTCGGGCCGCGCCCGGCTGTACCAGATCGCGCTCCTCGCGGGGCTGGCGCTCGCCGGCGCGTTCCTGTGGAGCAACACGCGCGAGAACCTCGCGTCGCGCCAGATCCGCTCCGGGTTCGGCTTCCTCCAGGAGCCGGCCGGGTTCGCCATCGGCGAGGGGGTCGTGCCGTACTCGCCGAGCGACAGCTACCTCTGGGCCTTCGGCGCCGGGATCGCCAACACGCTCCGCGTCGCCCTGGCGGGCATCGCGCTCGCGACGGTCCTCGGCACGCTCGTCGGCATCGGCCGCCTCTCGCGCAACGCGCTCGTACGCTGGGTGTCCACGGGCTACGTCGAGGTGCTCCGCAACGTCCCGCTCATCATCCAGCTCTTCGCCTGGTACATGGTGGCGACCGAGCTCCTCCCCGACGCCGCGACCCCCGTCCAGCTCGCGCCGCACGTCTACCTCAGCAAGGGTGGGCTGCAGTTCCCGAATCCGGTCTGGGCGCGCGGTTGGGCGCTGGCGCTCGCGGGCGCGCCGCTGGGCGTGCTCGGCGCGTGGGCGCTCTTCCGGTGGGCGCGGGCGCGCCGCGAGCGCACCGGCCACACGCCGCAGGTGCTCTGGCCCGCCCTCCTCGTCGCCGGCGGGGTGCCCTTCGCTGGGTGGCTCGCCGGCGGCGCGCCGCGCGCGCTCGACCTTCCCGAGGTCACCGCCTTCAACGTCGCCGGCGGGACCGGCGTCACGCCGGAGTTCCTGTCGCTGCTCATCGGTCTCGCGACCTTCACCGGCGCCTACATCGCCGAGATCGTGCGCTCGGGGATCCTCGCGGTCCCCCACGGCCAGACCGAGGCGGCCGCTGCGCTGGGGCTCTCGCACCGGCAGGTGCTGCGGCTGGTGGTGCTGCCGCAGGCGGCGCGCGTCATCGTCCCGCCCCTCACCAGCCAGTTCCTGAACCTCACCAAGAACTCCTCGCTCGCGGTCGCCATCGGGTACCCGGACCTCGTCTCGATCGCGAACACCGCCATCAACCAGAACGGTCAGGCGCTGGAGTGCATCGTCGTCATCATGTCGGTGTACCTCACCATGAACCTCCTCACCGCGATGGCCATGGGCTGGTACAACCGCCGGGTGGCGCTGGTGGAGCGGTGATGCCCTCCATCGAGTCGGAGACGCTCCTCGCTCCGCCGGCCGCCGGGCGCGCTCCGCCGCCGCGGGCCCGTGGCCCGCGCGCCTGGCTCAGGGCGAACCTCTTCGCGAGCGGCTGGAGCACCGCGGCGACGGTCGTCTTCGGCGCGGCGCTCCTGCGCGTCCTCCCCGCGGCGATCCGCTGGCTCTTCACGGACGCGGTCTACGCTCCGGACTACCAGGCCTGCCGCAGGCTCGAGTACCACGCCGCGTGCTGGGGCTTCGTCGCGGAGAAGCACCGCCTCATCCTCTTCGGCCGCTACCCGTACGACGCGCAGTGGCGGCCGCTCGCGGCCGTCCTGCTCGTGATCGGCATGCTGGCGGTGACCGCCCACCCGCGCGCCTGGCGGCGCTGGCTCGTCCCCGCCTGGGCGGTCGTGCTGGGCGCCTTCCTCTTGCTCATGGGCGGCGGGGCGCTCGGGCTGCCGCGGGTCGAGGCGGGCGTCTGGGGCGGGCTCCCGCTCACCGTGCTCCTCACGCTCGCCGGCATGTCGGCCTCGATCCCGCTCGGCATCGTCCTCGCGCTCGCGCGGCGCTCGCAGCTGCCGCTCGCGCGCGTCGCGTCGTCGCTCTACATCGAGATGGTGCGGGGCGTGCCGCTCATCACGGTCCTGTTCGTCGCCTCGTTCGTCTTCCCGCTCGTGCTGCCGCCGGGGCTGAGGCTCGACGCGCTGGCGCGGATCGCCATCGGGATCACGCTCTTCCAGGCGGCCTACATGGCGGAGGTGGTGCGGGGCGGGTTGCAGGGCCTGCCGCGCGGCCAGCACGAGGCCGCGGCCTCGCTCGGGCTCAGCTGGTGGCAGGCGCAGCGCAAGGTGATCCTCCCGCAGGCCCTCGTGCTCGTCATCCCGAGCTTCGTGAACAGCCTGCTCTCCACCTTCATGGACACCTCGCTCGTCACCGTCGTCAGCATGTACGACCTCACGGGCGCGCTGCGGCTCGCGCTCGGCGACCCGCAGTGGCGCAACTTCTTCCTCGAGGGCTACCTCTTCGTGGCCGCGCTCTACTTCGTCTCCTGCCTCACCATGTCGCGTTACAGTGCCTGGCTCGAGCGGCGGCTCGGCGCGTGGGCGCGGCGGCCGCGAGCGTTCCGCGCATGAGCGAGCCCATCATCCAGTTCGCCGGCGTGAACAAGTGGTTCGGGAAGTTCCACGTCCTGAAGGACATCGACCTCGAGGTCGGGCGCGGCGAGCGCATCGTCGTGTGCGGCCCGTCCGGCTCGGGGAAGTCCACCCTCATCCGGTGCGTCAACCGGCTCGAGGACCACCAGCAGGGCCGCGTCATCGTGGACGGCGTCGAGCTGACCGAGGACCTGAAGGCGGTCGAGCGCATCCGGCGCGAGGTGGGGATGGTGTTCCAGCAGTTCAACCTCTTCCCCCACTTGACGGTGCTCGAGAACGTGGCGCTCGCGCCGGCGTGGGTCCTGAAGCTGCCGCGCGACGAGGCCGAGGCGCGCGCCGCGCAGCAGCTCGTCCGGGTGCGCATCGGCGATCAGGCCGCGAAGTACCCGGGACAGCTCTCGGGCGGCCAGCAGCAGCGCGTCGCGATCGCCCGGGCGCTCTGCATGCAGCCCAGGATCATGCTCTTCGACGAGCCCACCTCCGCGCTCGACCCCGAGATGGTGAAGGAGGTCCTCGACGTCATGCTCGAGCTCGCCACGCAGGGCATGACGATGGTGGTGGTCACGCACGAGATGGGCTTCGCCCGATCGGTGGCCGATCGCGTCGTCTTCATGGACGAGGGGCGGATCCTGGAGCAGAACCCGCCGCGCGAGTTCTTCGCGAACCCGCGCCACGAGCGCACGCGCGACTTCCTCGCGAAGGTGCTGCCGCGGTGAGGGGCCGCTGGGTGCGTTCGCCCTTCGACTACGCCGCCGCTGCGCGGCGGCTACGCTCAGGGTGAACGGACATGGCTCCCGAGGAGCTGCTCGGCGTACGCATAGAGCGCCGCCGACCCGCCGGTGTGCCAGAAGAGGACCGTCTCGCGCTTCCCGATCTCGCCCCTGCGGACGAGGTCGATGAGCCCCGCCATCGCGCGCCCGGTGTAGACCGGGTCGAGCAGGATGCCCTCGTGGCGCGCCGTGAGGTCGATCGCCTCCCGCTCCGCCTCGCCCATGATCGCGTACCCCGCGCCGAGGTAGCCGTCGTACCCGACGACCTCGTCCGTCGACACCGACACGTCGAGCCCGACGCGGCGCGCCGTCCGCGCCGCGAGGTCCGCCACGGCGGAGCGGAGCTCGTCGCGCGTGCTGTCGATGGCGATGCCGGCGATCTGGGCCTCGAGCCCGAGCGCTTTCGCGCCGACGACCATCCCGCTCTGCGTGCCGAACGAGCTGCTCGCGACGACCACGCGATCGACCCCGAGCCGACGTTCCGCGAGCTGCTGCTTCAGCTCCTCCATGGCGGCGACGTAGCCCACCGCGCCCACCTCGTCCGACGCGCCCACCGGGATGAGGAACGGCTGGCGCCCGGCGCTGCGCTCGCGCGCGACGACCTCGCCGGCGACCTCCTCCCGCGTGCGATCGCCCGAGAAGACGACCTCCGCGCCGAGGAGGTGGTCGAGGAGGAGGTTGCCCGTCGTCACCGCCGGCGCGTGCCCGCGCAGGACGAGGACGCAGCGGAGGCCGCTCGCCGCCGCGGCGGCCGCGGTCTGCCGTGCGTGGTTCGACTGCACCGCGCCGAGGGTCACGAGCGTGTCCGCGCCCTGCCGGAGCGCCTCGGCGGCGCTGAACTCGAGCTTGCGCGTCTTGTTGCCGCCCGTGGCGAGGCCCGTCTGGTCGTCGCGCTTCACGAAGAGGCGCGGCCCGCCGAGCGCGCGGGAGAGGCGCGGCAGCTCGTGGAGCGGGGTGGGCAGGTGGGCGAGGCGGAGTCGCGGCAGGTGGTCGGTCAGCATGGGGGACGTCCCTCTCGGCGGGAGTGTACGACAACGCGTGCGGCGCGAGGCGGCGCACCGCCCCACGCTCGCTTAAGGATGGGCGCATGCCCGAACCGACGCGCGCCGCCGCCTGGGCGCTCCTCTGTGAGCTCACGAAGACCCAGCCGCTCCGCCGCCACGCGCTCTCGGTCGAGGCCTCGATGCGAGCCCTCGCCCGCCGCGCGGGCGTGACCGACGCCGCCGAGATCGAGGCGTGGGGCATCGTCGGGATGATCCACGACTTCGACTACGAGCGCTTCCCGACCGCCGAGGACCACGTGTGGCGGGGCATGGAGATCCTCCGGGAGCGCGGCTGGCCCGAGCGCCTGATCCGCGCCGTGGGCGCCCACGCGAGCTACACCGGGATCACCTGCGACACGCCCATGGAGAAGGCCATCGTCGCCGCCGACGAGCTGTCGGGCTTCGTCGGCGCCTGCGCGCTCGTGCGCCCGTCGAAGAGCGTGCGCGACCTCCCGGCGGAGTCGGTCGTGAAGAAGATGAAGGACAAGGCTTTCGCGCGGTCGGTGGACCGGGGCGAGATCCGGCGGGGGGCGGAGGCCGTCGGGATGCCGCTCGCCGAGCTCGTCGCGCTCGTCATCGCCGCGCAGGTCCCCATCGCGGATGCGCTCGGGATCGGGGGCGTCACGCCGCCCGATCTGCCCGACGAGCCGGTGCCGCCGGAGCCGCCCGCCTAGCCCGTCCGCGCCGCCTCCGCGGTCAGGCGGCGGCTCACGGCCACGGCCTCGGTCGTGTAGAGCGCGAGCGAGAGCCAGATGCAGCCGAACGCGAGCGCGTGGGCCCGCGAGAAGGGCTCGCCGAAGGCGAAGACCGCGATGAGGAACTGCGTGGTCGGGTTCAGGTACTGCAGGAGCCCCACCGTCGAGAGCCGCAGGCGCTGGACCCCGAGCGCGAACCAGATGAGCGGTACCGCCGTCACGACGCCGCTCGCCGCGAGCAGCACCGTCACCCTCGCGCCCGTGCCGAAGGCGTTCGCGCCGGCGCGGCTCGACCACGCGAGATAGGCGGCCGCGGCGGGCGCGAGCACGCTCACCTCGCACAGGAGGCCTCCGATGGCGCCGACGCGGACGCGTTTGCGGATGAGCCCGTACAGGCCGAACGTGAGCGCCAGGGTGAACGCGATCCACGGGACGCGGTGGGCCCACACGACGAGCGCGACGACCCCCGCCGCCGCGAGCGAGACGGCCACGACCTGGCGGCGCGTGAGTCGGTCGCGCAGGAACGCCACCCCGAGCACGACCGTCACGAGGGGGTTGATGAAGTAGCCGAGGCTCGCCTCGAGGACGTGCCCCGAGTTCACGGCCCAGATGTAGACGAGCCAGTTCGCGGAGATGAAGACGGCGCTCGCGGCGAGGCCCCGCACCGTCCCCGCCGAGCGCAGCTCGCGCAGGATCTCCGGCCAGCGGCGCAGCGCGGTGATGAGCAGCACGAGGAAGACCAGCGACCACAGGATCCGATGCGCCAGGATCTGCGGCGCGGGGACGCCCGCCAGCGCGTGGAAGTAGACCGGGAAGACGCCCCAGGCCAGGTACGCGGCGGTCGCGTAGGCGACGCCGACGGCGGATTCGTTGCGCTGCGACGACGCCATGGCGCGCGCACCATACCTCGCCCGCCGAACCGGTTGGCGCAGCTCCTTCGACCCGCGGCTCGCGTGACGGGCCTGGGCGCAGGTCCGGAACGACCGCATCGCCCGGCTCGCCGCAAAGTCGCTACCGCTGGCGAAGGCGCACCGTCTCGGAGCAGAGGGACCATGCGCGAGGGACAGGCGGCCGCTTGCCACGCCTTCGCCGCGGCGTGCGGCCCCTCCTCCCGCGGACGGGAGGAGGGTGCGCCTCGCACATCAGAGCGAGAACGCGATCGTGCCCTGGTCGCAGCCGGTCCAGGTGACCTTCGCCGCCTTGTCGGGCAGCTCGGTGGTCGTGTATCCCGCGGGCCGCTGCGTCCAGACGCGCTTCGCCTCGAGCGTGCCGCCGGTCACGCAGGGAGGGGGAGGGCTCGACTGGTAGGTGACGTCGATGGTGAGGCTCTCGGCGACGCCCTCCGACTGCGAGAAGCCGTTCGCGGTCACCGTGGCGCTCAGCTCGTCGAGCATCTTCCCCTTGATCGTCGTGGGCGTGACCGTGAGCGTCCCGTCCTCGTGGACGCGGGCCGTCTCGGTGATGCCGCTCGAGACGATATTGGCGGACATCGTGAGATCCCACGTCAGCGTCCCGTTGCTCACGGAGAGCGACCCGTCCACGTGGACCTTGCCGGTCGTGGATGTGGCGGGATCGTCGATCGTGATCGTGCAGGCCTTCATCGAGACGCTCGTCGCGGTGACGGTGACGCAGGCCGGGTCGTCGAAGCCCCCGCCCGTCGTGCTGGTGAGCTCGCCCGCCGCAGCGGCCTTCCCGGCCACGAGCGCCTGGCGGGCGGGAGACGCGGCGCGCAGCAACGATGGTGCGCCGGTGCCGAGGAGGGCCTCGGTGACGCCGCTGAAATCCGCGAGCGACTGCGCGCCCGAGGCGTCGAGCGAGCTGGTGGTGCCGAGCGAGAGCTGTGCGGAGAGCGCGGCCGCCTGGTCCGAGCTCGCCGGCGAGGGCGCGCCGTACTTGAACGTCTTGGTCTCGGCCGCGTTGCCGCCGCTGCCCGCGCCGCCGCTACACGCCGCGGTGAGCACGCACAGTGCGGCCGCGATGCCATGCCTCTTCGTCATGAGATCCTCCAGTAGTCGGGGACGCGTCGATGGAGCGGACGCGTCCGCACGATACCGGATGGGGCAGTCACGGCAAGTGTAGAGTGCATGCGCAAAGGACGCCGATGTGCGTCTGCCGCGCACCCCTCCACTGCGAGATTGCACGAGCCGTGCGGGCCGACGATCCGTCAGGTGTGCGCGCCGCGCTCCGCCGCGGCGGGCCGCCACACCGAGGACTTCCTGGCCCAGCTCGAGTCGGGGTATCTCGCCCGCAGCGCGCGGCCGGTCTCGACGCTAATGTCCCTCCACATCGGGAGAGCGCGTCTCGTGGAGAATGGGAGAGACATGGCCGCGATGAGCCGTGGGCGCGCTCGCGTGGCCGGCGTCGTGCTCGCGGCGGGCGCCTCGACCCGGATGGGCGAGAACAAGCTCTTCCTGCGGCTCGGGGGCTCGACGGTGCTGCGGCGCGCCGCCGGAACCGCCGTCGCGGCCGGCCTCGATCCCGTGCTCGTCGTGGTCGGCCACGACGGCGAGCGCGCCCGCGCCGAGCTGGCGGGGCTCCCGTGCGTGCCGGTGGACAACCCCGACCACGCCCGCGGGATCAACACGTCGCTGGCAGCCGGCATCGCCGCCGTCTCAGACGACAGCGCCGCGGCGATCGTGCTGCTCGCGGACATGCCGCTCGTCACCGCCGGGATGGTCCTTCCTGGAGCTGGGCGCGCCCGAGGGCGAGGGTTGCGGGAAGCGCGTCGTGGCGCGCCACCGCGACGACGCTGCCGAGCTCGCGTGGCCCTCGTCGAGGCTCGCGGACATCGACGTGCCCGCGGACCTCGAGCGCGTCCGCGCCGAGCTGGACAGGAGCGTCGCCGGATAGCGAGCGAAGCTGATGAGCGCCCGGCCGCACCCCCCTCCCCATGGGGCTCCGAGCGCTCGCGCGGTCTTCGCGGCGCTCGGCTCGCGAGCAGGGCGTGCACCATTCCCGGGCACGCCGCCGCGACCAGTCGTACCAATCGTGACGTCCTCCCGGCCGCCGGTGCGCACGGGCGGTGACCTCGACGCGCGAGCTCGTTTCCTCCGTGCTGGCACGCTTCTCGCTCGCAACCAGGCGCGATCCACGAACCTCACACGCAAAGGACGGCCATGCTGCGAACTCCACTGTTTGCGACTCTCCTGGCGTCGGTGCTCGCCCTCCCGCTCGCGGGGCAGGCGGACGAGAAGACCATCAAGGTCGGGGTGCTCCATTCACTCTCGGGCACCATGGCCATCTCCGAGACGGCGCTGAAGGACGTGGCGCTGATGACGATCGAGGAGATCAACGCCGCCGGCGGCGTGATGGGCAAGAAGCTCGTGCCGGTCGTCGTCGACCCCGCCTCGAACTGGCCGCTCTTCGCCGAGAAGGCGCGCCAGCTCATCACGCAGGACAAGGTCGCGGTGGTGTTCGGGTGCTGGACCTCGGTCTCCCGTAAGTCGGTGCTGCCGGTGTTCAAGGAGCTGAACGGCGTCCTCTTCTACCCGGTGCAGTACGAGGGCGAGGAGCTCGAGAAGAACGTCTTCTACACCGGCGCCGCGCCCAACCAGCAGGCCATCCCCGCGGTCGAGTACCTCATGTCGGAGGAGGGCGGCGGCGCGAAGCGCTTCTTCCTGCTCGGCACCGACTACGTCTACCCCCGCACCACGAACAAGATCCTGCGCGCGTTCCTCAAGTCGAAGGGCGTGGACGAGAAGGACATCGAGGAGGTCTACACGCCCTTCGGTCACGGCGACTACCAGACGATCGTCGCGAACATCAAGAAGTTCGCCCTGGGCGGCAAGACGGCGGTGATCTCCACCATCAACGGCGACTCCAACGTGCCGTTCTACAAGGAGCTCGGCAACGCCGGCCTCAAGGCGACCGACGTGCCGGTCGTGGCGTTCTCGGTCGGCGAGGAGGAGCTGCGCGGCATCGACACGAAGCCGCTCGTCGGCCACCTCGCCGCCTGGAACTACTTCATGTCGCTCAAGAACCCGGCGAACGACGCGTTCATCAAGAAGTACCGCGCGTACGCGAAGAAGAAGGGGCTCGCGAACGCGGAGAAGGTGGTCACGAACGATCCGATGGAGGCGACCTACGTCGGCATCCACATGTGGAAGCAGGCCGTGGAGAAGGCCAAGAGCACGGACGCCGACAAGGTGATCGCCGCGGTGGGCGGCCAGACCTTCAAGGCGCCCTCCGGGTTCGCGCTGAAGATGGACGAGACGAACCACCACCTGCACAAGCCCGTCTTCATCGGCGAGATCCGCCCGGACGGTCAGTTCAACGTGGTGTGGAAGACGAAGGCGCCCATCCGCGCGCAGCCGTGGAGCCCGTTCGTCGCGGGCAACGAGGGCAAGCAGAACATGTGATCGCGTGAGCCGCGGGCCGGCCACCTCGGCCGGCCCGCACGCGGGACGCCCATGCGCCGACTGCTCCAGATCCTCCTCCTCCTCGCATGTTGGGCAGGCTCCCCCGCCCACGCCGCCGTCGATCCCGCGGCGGTGGCGCGGCTCGCGTCGGAGGACTCCGACGAGAAGCTCGCGGCCATCCGTCAGCTCGTCCAGGGTGGGGATCCGGCCATCGCGCGGCTCCTGCAGGCGCTCTCGGAGGAGAGGCTCCAGACTTCGGGGGGCAGGGTCCTCCTGGTGGACGGAGATCGCGTCCTCGACGCCGCGACCGGCGAGGAGCTCAAGCCTCCCCCCGACGATCGCGAGACCATCACGGTCAACAACCGCGTGCGGCGGGAGCTCGGCGCCGCGCTCGCGGCCCTCCGGCTCTTCGACCCGGACCGCAAGGTCCGGCGAGGCGCCGCCGAGGAGCTCGCGGCCACGGCGAGGCTCGAGGTCGCCCCGCTCCTCTCGCGAGCGCTGGAGAAGGAGCCGGACCGGCAGATCAGGGCGCTGCTCGTGCTCGCGCACGCTCGCGCGAGCCTGAAGGACCCCGATCCGGCCGCGCGGCTCGCAGGGGTGAGGGCCCTCGGCGCGAGCGCAGACCCCGCCGTCAAGAACCTGCTCGCCCCGTTGCTCGACGAGAAGGTCGAGCGCGACCCCGCCGTCCGCCAGCAGGCCCGGGCGTCGCTCGAGGCGGTCGAGCTGCGCATGCGCACGGGAGAGATCGTCGCGCGCGTCTTCACGGGCCTGTCGCTCGGCAGCATCCTGCTCCTCGTCGCGCTCGGGCTCGCCATCACCTACGGCGTGATGGGGGTCATCAACATGGCGCACGGGGAGCTGCTCATGATCGGCGCCTACGCGTCGTTCTCGATGCAGACCCTCTTCACGAGGCTCTTCCCGCGCGCCCTCGACTGGTACCTCGTCGCGGCGATCCCGGTCGCGTTCGCGGCGGCGGCCCTGGTGGGCGTCATCATCGAGCGCACCGTCATCCGCCATCTGTACGGACGGCCGCTCGAGACGCTCCTCGCGACGTGGGGCCTCAGCCTCTTCCTCATCCAGGGGGCGCGCATGACGTTCGGCGCCCAGAACGTCGGCGTCGCCAACCCCTCGTGGATGTCGGGCGGCGTCGAGCTCATGGCGAACGCCGTGCTGCCGTGGAACCGCATCGCCATCATCGCGTTCTCGCTGTGCGTGCTGGCGCTGGTGTGGGCGCTCCTCAACCGGACGCGCCTCGGGATGTTCGTGCGCGCCGTGACGCAGAACCGCGCCATGGCAGGGTGCGTGGGCGTGCCCACGGCGCGCCTCGACACGATCGCCTTCGGCGTCGGCGCCGGCATCGCGGGCCTCGGGGGGGTCGCCCTCTCGCAGATCGCGAACGTCGGCCCGGACATGGGCCAGGCCTACATCGTCGACTCGTTCATGGTGGTGGTGCTGGGCGGCGTCGGACAGCTGGCGGGCGCGGTGGGGGCGGCGCTGGGGCTCGGCGTGGTCGCCAAGTTCCTCGAAGGCTGGACGGGCGCCGTCATCGCCAAGATCATGGTGCTCGTCTTCATCATCGTCTTCATCCAGAAGCGCCCGCAGGGCCTGTTCGCGGTGAAGGGCCGCTTCGTCGAAGACTGACATGGACGACACGACGCGCCCGCCGATCCCATCGCGCAGCCTGGTCATCGTGCCGAGGCGGGCCTGGGCCGTGCTGGCCGCGATCGGCGCCGTCCTCCTCGTCGTGCTGCCGGCGCTGCACCTCTTCACAGCGCGTGACAATCCGCTCCACGTCTCCGACTACGTCATCACGGTCGGCGGCAAGATCATGTGCTACGCCATCGTGGCCGTCGCGATGGATCTCATCTGGGGTTACGGCGGCATCCTCTCGCTCGGGCACGGGCTCTTCTTCGCGCTCGGCGGCTACGCGTTCGGCATGTACCTCATGCGCGGCATCGGCCGCGACGGCGTCTACCAGTCCGACCTGCCCGACTTCATGGTCTTCCTCGACTGGAAGGCGCTGCCCTGGTACTGGCGCGGCTCCGACCACCTCTCCTGGGCGCTGCTCATGGTCGTGCTCGTGCCGGCGGCCATCGCGCTCGTCTTCGGCGCGTTCGCCTTCCGGTCGCGCATCAAGGGCGTCTACTTCTCCATCATCACGCAGGCGCTCACCTTCGCCGCCATGCTCCTCTTCTTCCGCAACGAGACGGGCTTCGGCGGCAACAACGGGTTCACCGACTTCAAGCGCATCCTGGGGTTCCCCATCACCGCGCCCGGGACGCGCGTCGTGCTCTTCATGCTCACCGCCGCGACGCTCGCGGCGACCCTCCTCCTCGGCCGCGCGCTGGTCACCTCGAAGTTCGGCCGCGTCCTCTCCGCGATGCGCGACGCCGAGTCGCGCGCGAGGTTCCTCGGGTACGACCCGCTCTACTACAAGCTGTTCGTCTGGACCCTCTCGGCCGTGCTGTGCGCGGTGGCGGGCGCCCTCTACGTGCCGCAGGTCGGCATCATCAACCCCTCGGAGATGTCGCCCGCGAGCTCCATCGAGATCGCGATCTGGGTCGCGGTCGGCGGGCGTGGCACGCTCGTCGGCGCCGTCGTCGGCGCGGCGCTCGTGAACCTGGCGAAGAGCTGGTTCACGATGGCGTTCCCCGAGTTCTGGCTCTTCTTCCTGGGGCTCCTCTTCATCGGCGTGACGCTGTTCCTGCCCGAGGGCGTCGTCGGGCTCGGGCGGCGGCTCGTGCGCCGGCGATCCACCGCGTGAGCGCCATGCAGCCCTCGTCCGACCTCCCTCGCGACTTCAAGGCGACGCCGCCGGTCCACGCCACCCACCCGGGCGAGCTCGACTCCTCGCATCGCGTCGTCCTCTACCTGGAGGACATCACCGTCTCGTTCGACGGGTTTCGCGCGCTCGATCGGCTCACGCTCTACATCGACGTCGGCGAGCTGCGCTGCATCATCGGCCCGAATGGCGCCGGCAAGACGACCATGATGGACGTCATCACCGGCAAGACGCGGCCCGACTCCGGCACCGCGTTCTTCGGCCAGACGATGGACCTGACTCGCATGAGCGAGTCGCAGATCGCCGACGCCGGCATCGGGCGCAAGTTCCAGAAGCCCACCGTCTTCGAGCGCCACACCGTCTTCGAGAACCTCGAGCTGGCGATGAAGACCGACAAGAGCGTGCGGAGGACGCTCTTCGCCGTCCTCGACGACGACGCGCGCGATCGCATCTCGGAGACGCTGCGTTTCGTCCGACTGGCCGCCCACGCGGAGCGCCCGGCGGGGCTCCTCTCGCATGGCCAGAAGCAGTGGCTCGAGATCGGGATGCTCCTCATGCAGGAGCCGAAGCTCCTGCTCCTCGACGAGCCCGTCGCCGGCATGACGGACGAGGAGACGGAGCGGACCGCCGAGCTCATCACCTCGCTCGCGGGGAAGCACTCCTTGATGGTGGTCGAGCACGACATGGCCTTCGTCGCCCGGCTCGGCGGAAAGGTGACGGTGCTGCACGAGGGGGCCGTCGTCGCCGAGGGGAAGCTCGACGCCCTGCAGAACGACCCCCGCGTGATCGAGGTCTACCTGGGGCGATGACTCGGGTTTCGCCCTTTACGAAACCCGCGCTGGGGGGTCTGGGGGGAGCGGCGCTCGCTCCACCCAGGTTGAGGGGTCGCAGCGCGTAGCGCAGCGAGCCCGGAAATCACTCAGACTCGCCTCTGAACGACGACCGCAACAATGAAGACGGCGAAAGGCGAGGCTGAGCATGCTGAAGGTCGAAGAGCTCGATCAGCACTACGGCGGCAGCCACATCCTGCGGCGCGTGTCGTTCGAGGCCGCTCCGGGCGAGGTGACCGCCGTCCTCGGCCGGAACGGGGTCGGCAAGACCACGCTGCTCAAGGCCATCATGGGCCTCGTGCCCGTCAGCTCGGGGCGGATCACGTTCGCCGGCGCCGACCTCACGCGCGCCCCCTCCCACGAGCGCGTGCGCGCAGGCATCGGCTACGTCCCGCAGGGACGCGAGATCTTCCCCAGGCTCACGGTGGAGGAGAACTTGAAGATGGGCCTGGCGGTGCGACCGGCCGGCACCCCCATCCCGGCGAGGATCTTCGAGCTGTTCCCGGCGCTCAAGACCATGCTGGGCCGGCGAGGCGGCGATCTCTCGGGCGGCCAGCAGCAGCAGCTCGCGATCGGCCGAGCGCTCGCGATGCAGCCGTCGCTGCTCATCCTGGACGAGCCCACCGAGGGCATCCAGCCGTCGATCATCAAGGACATCGAGCGGACCATCGCCGCCCTCGCCGAGGAGGGCAGCATGGCCATCCTCCTGGTGGAGCAGTACTACGAGTTCGCGCGCACGCTCGCGGACCACTACCTCGTCATGCGGCGCGGCGAGGTCGTCCGCCGCGGCGACGCCCAGGGCATGGAGGCGGACGGCGTCCGCGAGCTCCTGG
>WNFY01004726.1_pt1 | contig 20222 bp, 21 predicted proteins | sample 5400091 | NCBI WGS metagenome assembly WNFY01 (sample SAMN13153364, study PRJNA577476) | soil metagenome | isolation source: 60 cm soil or saprolite under grassland replicate 1 | place: USA:California | collected 2016-06-15
AGCGCGCCGAGGAAGCAGGCCAGCAGTCCGACGAGGGACCAGAGCGCGACACCGAGCGAGCGGCGAATCACCTAGAAAACCTGCCCCACGGCAAACTGCAGGATGAGCTTTTGCCAGAACGTCTTGTTGGCGCGCACCGGGGGATACGACGACCGGATCTCGCTGACGCTGTCGGCGGTTGCGCTCGTTTGATAGAGCAGCGGCCCGCGCGGTGCGGGATATCCATTGTAAGCGACGTCGATGCGCACGGGGCCCAGTGGGGTGGTGAACCGCACGCCGGCGCCGGGCGTGACGCGCATGCCGCTCAGGGAGACGATCTCCGTTCCGCGCTCCCACACCTGACCGGCATCGACGAACAGGCCCAGCCGCATCCGCGATGCCAGGATCGGCGAAGGCAGGCGGAGTTCGGCATTGAGGATGATCGCGGTATTGCCGCCCGTGGGCCTCGTCTGGACGCCGCGAAAGACCTTTTCGCCCCCCGCTCGCGCGGTCGCGGCCGAATCGATTGCGTCGGGAGCCAGCGTATCTCCGATGAACAGGTAGACCTGGGGTCCCAGCTGGTTGCGGCCGTACCCGCGCACCGAGTTGGGCCCGCCGCCGTAGAAGCGCTGATCCGGCGGCACGTAGGGCACGGGCTGGCCCGACACCTTGATGTTGCGCGGCAGAATCGTCCCGCCGCGGATCCGCCAGGCGAACACACTGCGGCGGCCAATCGGGTAGTACCTCGCAATCTCCAGCTCGCCGCGGTTGAATTCGTACGTCGAATCGGAACCGACGAGTCGCGACGCGTGCAGCAGCGAGGCGGTCATGAGGGTGCCCTCGGACGGGTCGAGGACGTTGTTCACGCGGTCGCGCACCAGCGTCGCGGTGATCGCGCCGAAACCCCGCCGCTTGCGTAGAAAATCCTGACTGACGGCGTCGCACAGACCCGCCAGAAAGCAGTACACGCCCGCGCTCGCCTGCGTGCGGCCGTACGAGTAGGCGTATCCGACCGTGAGCGGCAAACGGCCGCGCGCGTTGAACGTGATGTCCGCATTCCCGCCGATCGCTTCCCGCGTGTACACGGTGAACTCGGAGTGCCGCTCGGCGAGAAAGCCGATTGAGGCGACGTGCGAGCGCGACAGAAACGCCGGCTGCCGGAGTGTGAGGCCGACGCTGTAGTTGAGGGTATCGAACGTCCAGCGGCCGCCGAAGGGGTTGCACAGCTGGTCCAATCCCGTCGATCCGCTGGGCACGCCGCCGAGTTTCGACACCCGTCCGGACAGGTCCAGCGTCCGCGCGCCGCCGAGAAAGTCGTGCGCCGCCCAGCCGCTCTGCACGCGGAAGCACTCCACACTGCCGTAGCCGCCGCCGAGACGGACCTGGTGACGCGGCCCCTCGAGGAGCTGCACCAGCACGCGGACTGCTGAATCGCTCGGCACGGATCCCAACGGCGGCACCGAATCGATGAGCGCAACGTTCACCGAGTTGAAGACGCCGATGCCGTAGAGATCGCGCTGCGTCTGGTACAGCGCGTCCTGTCTGAACCCATGGCCCGATCGCACCGACATGACGCGTCGCACGGTGCCGGTGTCCACGTCGCGCAGCCCGCGGATGACCACCTCGCCGATGCGCATGCGCGGGCCGGGCTGCGCGTCCAGCTCGACTTCCGCGCGCAAAATCCCCGCTTCCGAATCGAAGTTGCGCAGCACCTCGGCGTAGGGATAGCCGTGGTTGCGCAGCCGCGAGACGATCGTGTCGGCCGACGCCTGCATCAGGAAGCGGTTGAAAGGATCGCCGACCTGCAACGGTAGATCGCGCTTGAGTTTTGCGACGTCGAAGATCCCGTCGAGGCCTGTGACGTCGAGCCGAGTGACCCGGACCGGCTCACCTTCGTGAATCCGGAACGTGGCGTACACGTCGCGCGACGTGCGCCGCACCGACGTGTCGACGACCGCGTTCATGTAGCCGCTTTGGCGGTAGAACAGAATCAGACGGACGACGTCGCGGCGGAATTCGACTTCGTTGAAGTAGCGTTTCTCGCCGAGCCCCAGCCACCGCAAGTACCATCTGCTGGCCCACGCGCTCGATTTCGTCGTCGCGATCACGCTCTCGAGTGTCAGACCATCGATCGCTCGGTTACCGTCGAACGACAGACCCCGAACGACCCGCTCCTGGTCTTGAGCGGACAGGACGGTTGACGCCGCCAGCGCAGCGAGCAGCAAAAGAGGTATGACACGCAATTGACGTGGTTTACCAATCTCGGCTATGTTGCGACACTTGCACCGTACTGTCAACCTTTTCGACACCGCCAAGAACGCCCTGTTCCTCTGTTTTCTCGCCGCCTGTCATACTTCCGGCGGCGGCAACGAGGCTGGGGGGCGGGGGCTCATCTACTACGAGACGTACGATCCGCGCTCGCTCGATCCGGCACTCTCCACCGACGTGCCGACCGGCGAAATGGTGACGCTGCTGTTCGACGGGCTGACGCAGTTCGACCCCGACGGCAAGCTGCTGCCCGGACTGTCCGACCGCTGGACCGCCGATCGAACCGCCCAACGCTACGTCTTCCATCTGCGCCCCGGTGTCTCCTTTCATGACGGCAGTCCGCTCGTCGCCGCGGATGTAAAACGCTCGTTGTTGCGGGTGCTGAATCCGGCGACGCGCGGCGGCCGCGTGTGGCCGTTGCTCCCCATTGCCGGTGCGGCGGACTTCGCGGATGGGCGCGCGCGGGACGTCAGCGGCATCGCGGTCCTGGGCGACACCGCGGTGGCCTTCACGTTGACCGAGCCACTCGCCGTCTTCCCCAAATTCCTGGCGATGCCGGTCGCCTCCGTCGTGCCTGCAGCGGTTCCCGCGGAGTTCGGCCAGCGGCCCGTCGGGACGGGACCGTGGCGCTTCATGGCGTGGCAGCACGACGATTACCTGCGGTTTGCGAAAAACCCGAGCTACTGGGGTGGCCCGGCCGAGAGCGATACGCTCACCGTCCGAATCATTCCGGAGCCGTTGACGCGCGTCGCAGAGCTCCAGGCGGGCCGGGTGTCCGTATCGGAGATCCCGTTTGGCGAAACCGGAAAGTGGGAGCGCGAGCACCCCGACTGGCTGCAACGCAAAGCGGCGCTCCGCGCCGTGTATGTGCCGCTGAACAACGGCCGAGGCCCGTTGCGCGACCCGCGAGTGCGCCAGGCGATCAATCACGCGGTCAACGTGCCCGAGATCTTGCGCACCGTTTGGAACGGCCGCGGAGTCCGGGCCGCAGGAGCGATTCCGCCGACATTGGGGGGAAGCGATCCGGGACGAAAACCGTATGGCTACGACACGACCGAAGCCCGCCGGCTGCTGCGGGCCGCCGGATACCCGGACGGCTTTGCGGCCCAACTGTGGCGCTCCGGAACGAACGTGGAGATGGGTCGCGTCGCCCAGGCGATTCAGGCGCAGCTGGCCGCCGTCGGTATCCGGGTCGAAATCGTATCCCGCGACGCCTCCAGCATGCGCGAGGCGGTTCGCAAGGGCGACACCGACATGGCCATCACCGACTGGTGGGCCGACTACCCCGACGCCGACAATTTCCTCTATCCGCTGTTTTACAGCGCCAGCTTCGGACCGGGGGGCAACTACGCCTTCTACCGCGATCGAGTGACCGACTCACTGATCATGGTAGCGCGCCGTACCGTCGACCAGGGGGCGCGCGAGGCGCTCTACCGCCGCATCGACAACCGCGTCTTTGAAGCGGCGCCCTGGCTCTACCTCTGGTTCCCCGTCGATCTCTGGGCAGTGGAGCCGGCCATCAAGGGGTGGGACCTGCCCGTCATTTTCAACGGTCAGCGCTGGACGAAGGCTCATGCTGCAGCTCGTCGGTAAGCGGCTGCTGGCAACGATTCCGACGCTGTTCGGCGTCCTGGTTGTCGCATTCCTGTTATTGAACGTCGTGCCCGGCGATCCCGTCGCGGAGATGGTCGGGGAGCGGGCGGATTCCGCCACGATCGCCCGGCTGCGCGGCGAGCTGCATCTCGACGAGCCGATTCCGGTGCAATTCGGCCACTATCTCTGGGGTGTCGTCCGCGGCGACCTGGGCCGCTCCTACATCACGCAGCGGCCCGTGCTCGGCGACCTGGCCGAGCGCTTTCCCAAGACGCTGCAGCTCGCCGGCGCGGCGATGCTGCTGGCGGCAACCTGCGGCATCACCCTCGGCGTGCTCTCGGGCGTCCGCCCGGGCGGCATGGTCGACCGCTTCAGTATGCTGATCGCCTACGTTGGCGTGTCGTTCCCGGTCTACTGGGTCGGCCTGCTGCTGATTCTGCTGTTCGCGGTGGCGTTGCGCTGGCTGCCGCCGTCCGGCTACGGCGGCTTGGCCTTCCTCGTGCTGCCCGCCCTCACGCTCGGCACGCGTTCGATCGCGTTTCTCGCCCGGATGACGCGCGGCGCGATGCTCGAAATCCTGCCGTCCGACTTCGTGCGCACCGCGCGCGCCAAAGGGCTCGGCGAACGGCGGGTGATCGGGCGGCACGCGCTGCGCAACGCGCTGTTGCCGATCATTACGGTGCTGGGTCTCGATGTTGGCAATTATCTGACCGGCAGCATTCTGACCGAGACGATATTTTCCTGGCCCGGGGTGGGGCGGTACGTGCTGCTCGCGATTCAAAAACGCGATCTCCCGGCGGTCCAGGGCAGCATCCTTTTTTTGTCCGTGATCTTCGTGCTCGTCAACCTTGTCACTGACGTGCTCTATGCGAAAGCTGATCCTCGCGTCGCTTACGATTAGCGCCGCGGTGTCCCTTGAGGCGCAAAGCCGAGGCTCGTTGCAGCAGCGGGTCTCGCGGCTTCTCGACCTCGCGCCCTTTGACCGCGCGACCTGGAACATCTACGCGCAGGACGACCGCGGGCGGGTGCTCTTCAATCGCAACGGGGATCGTTTCTCGGTCCCGGCGAGCAATACGAAGCTCGTGGTCTCCGCCGTGGCGACGGTCCTGCTCCCTGCCGACTATCGCGCTCGTACGAGCGTGTACGCCAACGGCACGGTCACCAACGGCATTCTCCAGGGCGACCTCGTGTTGTACGGGCGGGGCGATCCGACGTGGTCGGAGCGCTGCTACACGATCGACACGCTGGCGCCAGGTGGTTGCGACTCGACATGGACCGCCGTCGACGCCATCGCCGACTCGCTGCGGGCCCACGGGCTGCGGCGCGTCACGGGACGGATCATCGGCGACGGATCGTATTTCGAGCCGACGCTGACGCACTGGGGCTGGAATTCGTTCGATCTCAACTGGTGGTACGCGGCGCCGGTGTCCGGGCTCGGCTTTCACGACAACAGCGTGGATTTCCAGATCACGCCGGGCGCGGCGGTCGATCAGCCGCCGGCCATCACCTGGAATCCCGATCTTCATCTGTTCACGTTCGAAAACCGCGCCCGCACCGTCCCCGCGGACTCGGCCACGACGATCGGCGACAACTTCTTCCGAAAGCCCGGCACGCTCGAAATCTGGGCCGAGGGCACCGTGTCGCTGAGCCGGGCGCCGTGGATTGAAAGCTTCGCGCTCCCCGATCCCAACCTGTTCGCCGCACGCGCGCTCGAAGCATCGCTCCAGAAGAAGGGGATCTCCGTCGCGGGCGGCGCGGGCAGCACGACGGATTCGATGGAGTACCGCGCGCTGCGCTGTTGCGGCAGTCCAATCGCCGAGTATCAGGGCCGGCCACTGCCCGACATCATCTTCCCCATCCTCAACACGAGCCAGAACTGGTTCGCCGAGATGCTGCTCAAGACTCTGGGCCGCCAGGTTGGCGACACGGGCAGCTGGACCAAGGGGCTGGATGTCGAGAAGCGGTTTCTGGTCGATTCGGTGAAGGTCGACTCGACCGCGTTCGACCTCGAGGACGGCTCGGGCCTGTCGGCGGGCAATCTCGTCACGCCGCACGCCTTCGTGCAGTTGCTCGCCTACATGTACCGGCATCCCAAACGGGCGCCGTTTCTTGCCGCGCTCCCGCGGGCGCAGCAGCGCGGCTCGCTGCTCAAGCGCTTTGCCGGGACACCGCTCGAGGGACGCGTGCTGGCGAAGACCGGATCGATCAATCGGGTGAATACCCTGTCGGGGTACATCGAGAAGGCGGACGGGCGGGTCATCACGTTTTCAATTCAAGCAAATGCGCATGATGTACCGACTCGGCAAATGCTTGCTCAAATTGATTCAGTGGTCGTCCAACTCGCACGGTAGTGTCAGATAAAAGCCACACGTCACTAGAAAAGTTGAAGCGCGGTGGCCTGGGCGTGCGGAGTCCCGCCGACACGCTGGAATAATTCTGTTCTATGAGAGTGATTGTCTAGGACGGAGTCCGACGTCGCTGATTGCGGAGCGCTGAGGTCCTGAGCAATCAGCCCCGGTTGCTTGCGTCGTTTCCGGGTCCGCTGGGCAGTCTGCTTCCGCATCGTTCTCCTCGTCGTTCGAGCTCTCGGTCCGATTGGACGAATGGCCAGCACGTGAGGTCGCGCGCGCGCAAACCATGGTTCTATCTGAGACTCGGCCCTGAGGCCGGCCTGACGCTTGTTCGGGTTCTGCGAAGGGGCCTAGAGTTAGGCGAGTGCCTCGGCTCGACTGCTGACCGGGCGAACGAGAATTGCGAGACTGCCCTCCGCACCCTTCGTCCCGGTACCGGAAGCGGTCGCCGCGGAGACGTCCCCCGCTGCTTCGCGGTACCGGTGCTAGCGCGCTGGCGTCGTCAGCTTGGTCGGATCGTAGCGCTCTCCTTTTTTCCAGAGCCGGAGCGTGAGTGCCGCGAGCTTACGGGTGAGCGTCAAGCGCGCCAGTTCCTCCCGCGTGCCGCGCGCCAGCACGCCGTGGTAGAAATCCTGGAGGGGCCGGGCCGCGCCGTGGCGGCCGTCGCCGCACCTTTGAAGACATCCTTGAGCACGCGATTGTGGTTCCGATTCAGCCCGCGGGTCATCGGGGCGCGTCGCCGCCGCACGGGCGCGCCGGCGTGGAGCGTATAGTCGGCACTGGAGCGGGTCACCACGGCCAGCCCCGCGTAGGCCCACAGGTGTCGTTTGGTCCGAAACCGCCACGGCGTCTGCATCGTGGCCAGCAGCACGGCGACCCGGACCGGTCCCAAAAACGGGATGGTCCGCAGCACGCGCCACGCCGGATCCCGCCGCGCCTCCGTGACCATGACCGCCTTCGCCTTGGGGCGGAGCTGCCGCAGGAGGTCGAGCTCGGCGTAGAGCGCGCTTCGGCCCGGAAGCGCGCCCCGCCCTCGAGCAGCTGCGCGAGCCAGCGCGCGCGGGAGCGGGGGTGGTAGACCGCCGTGCCCGCCGTCGCAATCCCCCGCGCCCGAAACAGCGCCTTGAGCCGGAGCATCACACGGGTCGCGTCCTCGACCAGATTCCGATACGTCCGGGTGAGCTCCTTCAGCGTCGCGCGATCGGCGCTCCCATGATAGACTGCGCGCAGCGCCCCGCGGCGCAGCTGCTCGGAGAGGTGGTCGGCATCGACCTGATCCCCCTTATTGCCCTGGCGCGGCGCCCCGCGTCGATTGCAGACAATCACCCGATCCACGAGCGGCGCCAGCAGCTCGTACAGCCACTGCGCTTGGGTGCCTTCCTCGAACGTGACATGCCGAGCCCCGCGCATCCCGCGGACGAACTCCGTCAGGGCGCCGCTGTCAGTCGGCAGCACGCTTCGCGCAATCACCCGCCCGCTCACCTCCCGCACCGACGCCACCGTAGTTGCCTGGTGCACGTCGAACGCGACATACTTCGTTGTCCGTTTCATGAGAGCCGCTCCTTGCTGAGGACCACAGGTCTTGGTCGACTCTATGGTAGCAGCAGGGGGAGCGCTCTCAACATGCGTTAGGCGGCGCCCCCCTGTATTTCTTGTTGGAGACATCATGGCCCACGGCAAGATCTGTTATCTGGAAATACCAGCGAAGACCGCCGAAGCGTCCGCGGACTTCTACAGCACGATTTTCGGCTGGAAGGTCAGGCAACGTGGAGATGGCGAGTTGGCGTTCGATGACGCTGGTGGGGTGAGCGGGACGTGGGTAAAGGACAGTGATCGGACCCCCGACGAACGCACCCGGACCTACATCATGGTCGATGCGATTGCGGACACACTCAAGCGGATTGAGGCGGCAGGTGGCCGAGTCCTGACGCCGCGCACGGATATCGGCACAGGTATGGGCGCATTTGCAGTGTTCGCGGATCCGGTGGGGAACGAGTTCGGCCTTTATGAGGAACCGCGACGATGAGCGGCGCGAATGGGCTGCAGCGCCGCCTAACAAGCGCTTGAAGCTGGCGGCGCGCGTAGATTAGGGAATGAATCTTTCTTCAGCGCGCCGCAGCTTAAGCGCGGTCCGTTAGGCCGCTGGCACACAAGATATGACCGAACTGCTCGGCGTGATGATCGGCGCGGCCTTGGCGTATCTCTTCAGCCAGACCCAGGAACGACAGAGTGCCAGACGCCGCAGGATTTCACTTGCCACCGCGCTGCTCAGCGAGCTGCGTACCCTCGAATACGCCTTGTATCGCGCATATCACGACGGGGAGATCGCGCTCTGGGGCGGGCGGGTTCCAGCTCGCTTTTTCGACGATCTGGGTGAAAACGTTCTTCTCTTCCGCCCAGCCACCGTTCACATCGTGCTTCAGTTTCAGGGATTGCTCAGTCGTGTCAACGAGCTCTGGAGCGCTTGCAACCAGCTCGAACCTCAGCTCATCACCGATCGACACCACTGGAGGATCCGCGCTGCCGCTGGCTACGCGCTGGAGATCGTGGCGCCTGTGAAGGAATCACTCCTCACCGAGGGCGGCATTGGGCCTGAGGAGCCACCGGTCAAGCGCGTGAGTTTTCCGAACCTACCCCCGGCGCCGGACCCGTCCTTCAAGTGGGAGATCCACACGATTGACGAGTCAGATGGTCCGCCCCCGCCTGAACGGTCCAAGTGATAGGTAACACGTTGTACTCAGGTGATAGGTAACACTTTCTGGTGGTTCCTTCCTTTATGGTTGTCACCGGAGCGGCGCATCGGGGTGGTGCGAAGGAGCGGACGGCGCCAACTAAGCGACGGCCTCGTGTGGCGGCCATAAGCTGCGACGCGCTCGCCGCTCCCGATTCAGTCACGCTCGATCGTGGCGGAGCTCTCCTGGCTCAGCCCGCGTGCGGCATCAGCGTGCGACGCGGCGCGCGGATCTGCCCTCCATCATACGGCACGCCATCCCGCCACATCGCGAAGAGAATGCCCGCGAGGCGCCGGGCTAAGGCGACCACTGCGACCCGCCGGCCGCGCCGGGCGGCAATCGTCAGCGCCCACGCCCGCAGGGCCGCACTGTCCTGGTCCTTCGAGCGCAGCACCCGCCACGCGGCCTCGACCAGCAGCCAGCGCCCCCGCCGGTTGCCCGCCTTGGTGATCGGCCCGACCCGACGCTGTTCGCCCGAACTCCGTTCGCCCGGCACCAGGCCGAGGTAGGCCTCGCACTGGTGGGCCGAGGCGAACCGCGTGATGTCATCGAGCGTCGCCACCAGCGCGCTGGCCGTCACCGCCCCGATGCCCGGAGCGGTCATCAGGAGCGCGACGCTGGGATCGGTCTGCTCCAGCGCGGCGACCCGCTGATCCGCCGCGGCGATCGCCGCGTTAAGCGCCGGGAGCAAGGTGAGCAGCGGGGCGAGCTCGGCCGCGAGTGCCGACGACACCGGGAGCGCCTGGAGGTGGGCGCCCACCCGCTCGGCGGCACTGCTCGGCACCCGCAGGCCGTCGCGCCGGACCAGCGCCTTGGCCAGGGCCACGTACCGCGTCCGCGTCCGGACCACCGCGTCCCGCACCGCCAGCTCGGCCCGCACGTGCCGCCGCGGCGCCGAGAGCCGATGCGCCGGCCGATAGGTCCCCTGACGGCACGCCTCCATCAGCGTCCGCGCGTCCCGCTTGTCCGTCTTCACCCGCCGCGAGCGCGTCGCATACATCGGCGCATAGTTCGGATCCGCCACGATCACGTCGTGCCCCAGCGCCTCCAGGTGCTGCGCCACCCATTCGCTTTCGGTACTCGCCTCCAGCAGAATCCGCGCCCGCGGCCGATCCCCGAGCACCGCCGTGAACCGCTCCCGGCTCGTGATGATCCGCTGGTCGGTGATCGAGCCATCCGCCTGCCCGAGGCAGAGCTGGCTCTCGCGTTTGTGCAGATCGAGCCCTATCGTATCCATTGGTAGCTGGCCTCCCGGTGTGCGCCCCGTCGCAAGACGGTGAGCGCGTGAGAAAAGCGTGTGGGGCTCAGCTTGCCACCACGGGACCGTGGAGGTCCAGCTACCGCTTCATACCAACTAAGCGCGATCCGTTAGGCGTCCTGAGGACAGGCCGATGGGGATTAGTGCGGCAATTGCAACCTGGATCGATACGGTTGGGCCCACTAGCCGATCGCGTTCAATCATTCAGTCAGCGGCTTTCAGCTCGCGCGCAGGAATTGCGTATTTGCGGCTCGCGGAGACTCTCGTACGTTACCGCATGGTCGGCAACGGGCCGCAAACGCTTGTGCTAGCGGCCGACCCTCCGGTTGTCATCGAGCAATACGACGAGCTCTTCCAATGCCTGGAGAAAAGCTTCCGGGTGATCGTATTTGAGGTTCCCGGCTTTGGCTTCTCTATGCCGAGCTCGGGGTTTCGGTTCGATTTTAGGCAACTCAACGACTTGGTAGCCGAGTTCTTGCGACAGCTAGGTTTAGCGCCATACATCCTCGCCTTTCCTTGCGTCGCCGCCTATGGTGCTGTCGATATCGCTAAGCGTTTTCCAGAACTGATTAGCGGGGTAGTGCTCATACAGGCGCCATCGTGGACCGAAGAAGTAAAATGGAAACATGGCCGAGACAGACAGGGGCTGTTATCGACGCCGATAATCGGTCAATTGGCACTGCAAATTCTTAAACGCAGGCGTGCCCCCAAGTGGTTTGATGCCGCCGTCGGCAAGCGGGAAATGCTTTCTCAATTCGTTGCAACCACAGACGATGCCTTTTCTCATGGCGCCTGTTTTTGCTTAGCTTCTGCATTTCAGCGCTATTTGACCGATGCACCTCAACCCCTGTCTGTGATCAACCAACCTTCTCTGGTGATTTGGGGTGAAGCGGACAAGTCCCACCGTCACACCGACAAATCGTCAAGCAAGCTCTACTGCCCCAGTGCGAAGAACTTACGCTTCAAAAGGGCTGGCCACTTCCCCGAGCTTGAAGAACCGGAATTATTCGCCCACGAAGTCAAGCACTGGGCTCTTGCTATCAAAGCATAACTTCCCGGTCAACCGGACGCTGCGCGATAAGGCCGCGCAGCGCCGGTTACCTCTACGTTAGAGGTCCTGATTCCTCATGCCAACGATTCGAGATTCTTGTGAGTCGGACTCCGATCAACTCTGGGGTTTGCTTGAGCGAGGGCTTGCCGAGTACGGATTGCGTCCAGATCGAAGCACCACAGATTCCGACCTAATGGATGTGCAGGCGTCTTACATGGAGAAAGGCGGACGATTTCGAGTTCTTGTCGAGAATGGCAAGGTGATTGGAATGTGCGGACTCTACAATAAGGGCGATGCCGTAGCAGAGCTTCGAAAAATGTATCTGGACCCCTCGTGCAAAGGCAAAGGCTACGGCAAAATGCTGATAGAGGACGCTCTCGAGATCGCCAGAAAATGTGGTTTCCGTCATATTTTCTTGGAGACAAACCGGGTCTTGGTTGAGGCCATAGGCATGTACAAGAAGTACGGATTCATCGAAGTTGAGCAGGAGGTGTCATCCGTGCGCTGTAATTGTGCAATGGCAATGGACCTCTAACCCTGTGTTGGTGCCGACCGGCGCGGCTGCGCGGGCGTCTCGACGAGGACCAGTACCGTACGCTGCAGTTCGCGCTATTGCTCCGACCGGAGCAAGGGCCCGTGATTCCCGGCTCCAGAGGGTTGCGCAAGTTGCGCTGGGGTGGGCGGGGGCGGGGAAAGCGCGGTGGGTTACGAGTAATCTACTACTGGGCGTTGGGCGAGCAGACGTTCTACATACTCTACGTGTACGCCAAGAACGAGCAGGGTGATCTCACCCCCGCCCAGGTGAAGACGCTCAGGCGCGTCGTGCAGGAGGAGTTCCGATGAAAGAGGCAGCCTTTAAGGAGTTGGTCGCGAGCGTGCGGCAGGCGGGCCAGATCCGGCGCAGGACGCGTAAGCCCTCGCGGGCATTCTCGTTTCGTCCCGCCGACGTAAAGGCGGTGCGCGCGAAGCTCAAGAAGTCACAGACTGACTTCGCGCTCATGATCGGGGTCAGCGTGGCCACGCTGCGCAACTGGGAGCAGGGTCGCCGAGTCCCGGAAGGACCGGCCCTTGCGCTCCTGCGCGTGGCGGCGCGGCCGCTCGCGAACTGCGCGGAGCGATCGCGTTGTGTCTGATGTGCTACCTCGCTTGCAGCTTCTGACTTCAATCTTCTTTCTGACCAAATATCGCCATGTTCGAGCTGTGCCCCGGCATGAACTTGGCCGATAGGTCGTGATGTCGCCCGCCGCGTAGATGCCGGGAATGTTCGTCTCCATCGTCTGGGCGACCTTGATGTCGCCCTTCTCGATCTCGAGCCCCCACTCGGCGATCGCCCCTAACGACGAGATGAACCCGAGCTGCGGGATGACGCAGTCCATGGGGAGCGTCTCTTCCTCTTTGGTCTTATTGTTGAAGATCGTGACGCGCTCGATGCGGCTCGAACCCGCGATCTCCTTGAGCTCCCAGAACGTGCGCAGCTGCATCTTGCCGGCGGCCGACAGCGCCTGCACCTGATCGACCGTCGCCTGGTGCGCGCGAAAGCCGTCGCGGCGGTGGATCATCACGATCGATTTCGCGATGCCCTGCAGGTTCACCGCCCAGTCGAACGCCGAGTCGCCGCCACCCACGATCAGGATCCGCTTGCCGGCAAACTCGCGCGGATTGAGCACGCGGTCGTGCAGGCCTTTGTCGTTCCACTGATCCACGTCCTTGAGCGGCAGCTTGCGGGGCGTGAAGGCGCCGATGCCGCCGGCGATCAGGACGGTGCGGCCCGGATACTCGTCCTGGTCGGTGACGATCGTGAACAGCGGCTTGCCGTTCTCCTGGGTTTGCTTGAGCGCGACGACTTTCTGCGCGAGATGCACGGGCCCCTTCCACTGGAGCCCCTGCTCCGCCATTCCCTTCACGAGATCCTTGGCGAGGATCTTGGGAAATCCGGCGACATCGAAGATGTATTTCTCCGGATAGAGCGCGGTGAGCTGCCCCCCGACCTGATCGAGATTGTCGATCAGGCGGTGTGACGCGCCGCGCATTCCCGCATAAAACGCCGCGAACAGCCCCGTCGGGCCGGCTCCGATGATCGTGATATCTTTCGCCTCTTGCATCGGGCCAACGCTAGCGTGCTTCTCGTCCTCGGTCTACTGGCCTGCGCCGGCGGAGGGCCGCATGCCGCGCTCGGCTGGAGTCTGGGCGGGGAAGCGCACGTGTTCGTGGCCGACGATCGCTTCGCGCGCGATTTTTACCACCAGCTGACGGGCGGCGGGGGTCTGATGGACACGCTGAAGGGGCGTCCACTGGTCGCCGTCGACGCGCGGCGGGCGCGGGGCGCGACGGTGTTGTCGGCGAACGGCGCCGCCCCCGCGCGGCTGACCCTGGCGCGCTTCCATGCGCCGCAGACCTGCGGCTCTCCCGACCTGGTCACGGAGTTGGTACTCGCGTTCCCGGCCGGCGGAGCGGGCGCCCGCAGCACGCCGCCATCCCACGTGACCGTCGTGGCGCTGCTCGACGCGCCGCCGTTCGCCGGCGGTGGCGGAGCGCGACGCTCACCCCCGCCGCGATCCGCCGCGGTCGATCTCGTCAATCGCGTCGCGCAGCGCGCGGAGAGTGCCAGCGGACGTCCCCGCGCCACGCTGCTGCGCGCGCTCACGCTCGACGCCGAGCAGGCGGCGGACGCGGGCGAGGTAGTCGCTCTGGGATCGCGCTATGCCGTCGGATTTCGGGCGCGGTTCGTCACGCCGGCCGGTGACACACTGCTCATCAGCGGCGTCGCGGCAACCGACGTCGATCTCCACGCCTTGCGGTGGGTCGTGCGGCCGCAGCGGGCGCGGCTGGTGGGCGGCATGATGACGCGCACCAGCGCCGGCAGGCGCTACTCGCTGCGCGGCGCGCTCATGGGTCAGGGAGGCGAGCCGCTGCTGCTGCTCGACGAAATCGCGGACGTCGCGCCGCGCGATTCGCGCGCCACTGCCGTCGACGTCGCAAGCCGCCGGGTGATTGCGGCCCAGCCGCTCGCGCTGCGTTGTCCCTGAGCATAGGTTCAGATCTACACGAAGACCGGTGATGCAGGCGAGACGGGACTCTTCGGTGGCGAGCGGGTGCCGAAGGACGACCCCAGGGTGCGCGCCTACGGCGACGTGGACGAAGCGAACGCGGCGATCGGCCTCGCCGCCGCGCTCGAGCCGGCCGCATTCGAGCAGGCCGCGTTGCAGACGATCCAGCGCGACCTGTTCACGATCGGCGCGGAGCTGGCGGCACCGGACCAGGAGAAGGCACGCGGCGCCCCGATCGGGACCTCGGAGGTCGCCGCTCTCGAGGACCTCATTGACAAGCACGAAGCCACGCTCGAGCCCCTCAAGAACTTCATTCTGCCTGGCGGCACGCCCAAAGCGGCGGCATTTCATCTCGCCCGGACAACGTGTCGGCGTGCCGAGCGTTCCGTCGTGACGCTGTCGCGCGAGCAGCCAATCAATCCGGTGATCATTCATTACCTGAATCGGCTGTCCGACTTGCTGTTCGTCCTCGCCCGAGCGGTGAACAAACAGGCCGGGCGTCCCGACATCGCGTGGTAACGATCCGCGTCCCGCTCGTCGAGCAGCGGGATGCTTCCTACGACATCCTGATCGGCTCAGGGTTGGTCCCGCAGCTGGACACGATCCTGAAGCAGTACTGCCCGGCCGCGGCATATGCGATCATCTCGGATTCGCAGGTGGCGAAGCTGTATGGCGAAGACCTTCTCAAGCGGCTATCGGCGAGCGGCTATCGGGCGCAATTGCTCACCTTTCCCGCCGGAGAATGGAATAAGACCCGGGACACCTGGGCGGCGCTCTCGGACCAGATGCTCGCGGCGCATTTCGGTCGCGATTGCGCCGTGATCGCCGTCGGCGGCGGCGTGGTGAACGACGTCGCCGGATTCGTCGCGGCGACCTATCTCCGCGGCGTGCCGCTGGTGCAGGTCCCGACGTCGCTGCTCGCCATGATCGACTCCTCCATCGGTGGCAAGACGGGTGTCGACGTTCCCGCCGGCAAGAACCTGCTGGGCGCATTCCACCAGCCGCGCGTCGTCGTCGCCGATCCCGAGCTGCTGGGCTCGCTGTCGAGCGTGCAGCTCGCCGCGGGGCTCGCCGAAGCGGTCAAGCACGGGGTGATCGCGGATGCCGACTACTTCGCTTTCCTCGAGCGCGAGTATGCGGCGATTTTCGCCAAGCACGCGCCGGCGCTGGAGCGCGTCGTGCGGCGTTCGGTCGAAATCAAGGCAGAAGTCGTCGCGCAGGACGAACGCGAAAAGGGAAAACGCGCCATTCTCAACTTCGGCCACACCGTCGGGCACGCGATCGAAGCCACGTCGAAGTACGAGGTGATGCACGGCGAAGCGGTGGCCATCGGGATGGTGTACGAAGGTCGAGCGGCTCCATCTGCCCGTCGCACGTCCCGATGGCAGCCAGGTGGACGATCTGATCGCGGCGATGCGCGCGGACAAGAAGGTCCGGGCGGGAGAGATCCGGCTGGCCCTGCCGCGCGCCATCGGCACTCCCCAAGGTGACGATGGTCACGGGTGGACGGTGGGGGTGCAGGAGGAAATGATTCGCCAGGTTCTGCTCAACACGTAGCCCACATCTCTTTCCACCTCTCCACAGTCGCGATCTCATCCTTCGGAATGAGTGAGCCCACAGGCGGGTGATTGAAGGGGCGTGACTATTTTCCACAGAAGCTGTGGATAGTGGACAAACAGTGGAATGCCTACGAACCCAACAATTTGTGATGTTGATAACCACGTCTATTTGCACAGATTGGCGGGAAATCCTATATTGGCGCGCAGTTAGGCGGCCTAAATGGCGGCGTCAGCCCGCCGTTTCCACACACATATCGTTTCAAGGGGAGTCCCGCATGGCGAGGTCGAATGGCGGCAAGGCGAAGGCCTTTTTCCGCACCACCCCTTCCGGCGCATTCGACCAGTACCTGCACGCCCGTCGCGTGCAACGGGGCGATGAAAAAGCCGCGGAGCGTTTAGTCACCGCCAATCTGCGATTCGTCATCTCCTACGTCAAAAAATATCAGGGCCACGGTCTCGATCTCTCCGAGTTGGTCGCGATCGGCAACGAAGGGTTGCTCAAGGCGGTCAAGAAGTTCGATCCCGATCAGGGCGTCAAGTTCATTTCGTATGCCGTGTGGTGGGTGCGGCAGGCAGTGCTGAAAGCGTTGGCGGAACAAACGCGCAGCGTGCGAATTCCGCTGAATCAGAACTCCCAGTTGATTCGCATGAGCCGCACAGAGACCTACCTCTCGCAGGAGCTCGGCCGGGAACCCACCGACAACGAAATCGCGCAGGCCCTCGAAGACTCCGTCGAGAACGTGCGCACCGCCCGCCGCATGACGGCGGCGGAGCTGTCGCTCGACGCGCCGGTCGATCGCACCGACAAGGACGCCGCGACGCTCGGCGAGCGCTGAGGCGATGACGCTCGAGAAGATCGGCGCGCTGATGGGAGTCACGCGCGAGCGCATCCGGCAGATTCGAGAACGGGCATTTGAGAAGCTGAGAGAATCGCCCGATGGCAAAGCGCTCAAGGGGTTCTGGAGAGCAGCCTAGGCACTCCAGCTTCACGAGGTCAAGGGGGTCAGGACAGTCTGTCCTGACCCCCTTTTGACTACTATATAGCATGACCTCGTCCCTCGCTCGAGATCTCGCCGCAATCGTCGGCGATAACCATGTCCGGGAAGCCCGCGCCGAGCGTGTCACCTACTCGATGGACGGTCTCCCCACTCATCGCCGCGTTCCCGACGTCGTCGTGCTGCCCGGCACGCGCGAAGAGCTGATCGCCGTCGTGCGACTGCTCGCGGCGCACGGCGTTCCGTTCGTCCCGCGCGGCGCCGGCACCGGCCTCTCGGGCGGCGCCCTGGCGGACGAAGGGACTGTGCTGCTCGTGTTGACCCGGTTGAATCGGATAGTGCGCGTCGACCGCGACAATCGCCTCGCGGTCGTCGAGCCGGGCGTGGTGAACGCGAAGCTGGGCGCGGCGGCTCGGCCGCATGGTCTGCAGTACGCTCCCGATCCATCGAGCCAGAGCGCGTGCACGATCGGCGGCAATGTCGCCGAAAACTCCGGTGGGCCGCATTGCTTGAAGTACGGCGTCACCGTCAATCACGTGCTGGCGCTCGAGCTGCTGCTGGCGGACGGATCGCTCGTCGACGTCGGCAGCGCGGGCGGCGAGCCGTGGGGGCCGGATCTCGTCGGATTGTTCGTGGGGTCGGAGGGAAACTTCGGCATCGCGACGCGCATCACCGTCCGTCTCATGCCGCTGCCGCGCGCGGTCCGGACGATGCTGGCCGATTTCACCGGCCTTCGCATCGCGGGCGAGGCGGTGTCGGCCATCATCGCCGCCGGCATCGTTCCCGCGGCGCTCGAGATGATGGATCAGTCGTGCATCTGTGCGGTGGAAGACTCCGTGTACGCGGCCGGCTATCCGCGCGACGCCGCCGCGGTGCTACTCGTCGAGATCGACGGCAGCAATGCCGACGCCGTCGTCGCGGAGACCGAAGTCGTCGCCGACCTGCTGCGGAAATCGGGTGCGCGATCGGTGCGAACCGCGGCCAGCGAAGCGGAGCGTGAGCGCCTGTGGCAGGGACGCAAGAAAGCGTTCGGCGCGATGGGCCGGCTGTCCCGTGATCTGTTAGTGCAGGATGCCGTCGTCCCCCGCTCCGCGCTGCCACAGGTGCTCGAAACGATCTGCGGCATCGCACAGAACTATGGACTGGTAGTCAGCAACGTCTTCCACGCCGGCGACGGCAACCTGCATCCCAACATCTCGTTCGACGCGACTGATCCCGCGCTCAAACAGCGCGTCGAAGCCGCCAGCGCCGAGATCATGGCCACCTGCATCGCGGCGGGCGGGACGATCACCGGCGAGCATGGCGTGGGAATCGACAAGCTGCGCTACATGCCGCTGATCTTCGATGCGGAATCGCTCGGAGCGATGCACGCGGTACGGAAAGTGTTCGATCCTGACGAGCGGGTGAATCCGGGAAAGGTTGTGCCGGTGCATGCGTGCCGTGAATGGACGCACACTCCTCGGGCAGCGAGCCCCGGGACCGCGCCCCGGGGACGGGCCGCATGACGATCCTCGAAAAAGTCACCGCCCTCCTCGGCGAAGGAGCCGTGCTCGAGCCCAGCTCCGACCGCGTCCCACGCATCGCGCCGGGCTCCCCCGATGCCGTCGCGCTGCTGCTCGGCACGGCCCACCAGGAGGGTTGGCGGGTGCGGATCGAGGGCGCCGGCACCTGGCTGCAGAGCGACGCTCCCTCCGATCTCGCACTCACGACGCGCCGCCTCGACCGCGTTCCCGCGATCGAGCCGTCCGATCTCACTGCGACCGCCGAGGCGGGCATCGGGCTCGACCAGCTGCGCCAGCAGCTCGCCGATCGCGGCGCGTGGCTCGCGATCGATCCGCCCGGTCTCGCCGGGCGCACGCTCGGCTCCGTCGTCGCGACGGCGACGGCCGGGCCGCTGCGCCACGGCTTCGGCCCCATCAAGGACCATCTGCTGGGCGTCACGTTCGTGACCGGCGACGGCCGCATGGTCCAGAGCGGCGGCCGCGTCATGAAGAACGTCGCCGGCTACGACCTGACGCGCCTGCAGGCGGGCGGCTTCGGGGCATTCGGCGTGATCGTCCTCGTGCATCTGCGGCTGCGCACGTTGCCGCGCGCCGACGTCACCTACCTGCTGGAGGGCGCGCGCGAAGATCTGACGCAGGTCGGCGAGGACATCGCCGCCGCGGGACTGACGCCGGCGGCGCTGGAGCTGGTCTCGCCCGCCCTCGCGCGCCGCGAGCGGTGGGTGTTGGGCGTACGGCTGGCCGGGTCCCCGGCGCTCGTCGCAGCGGATGAGGCCGGGCTGGGCGCCGCGAGCGGCGGCGGGCGATTCGCGCCACTGCGCGCCGAGGAAGCCCATGCCTTTTGGATGCGCCTGGCGGAAGGATTCGCCGTGCGGCCCGTGACGTTCCGCATCGGTGGCGTGCCCACCGCCAGCGACGAGCTGCTCGATCTGCTGCAGCATCAGCTCGGCGACGAGTGGATCTCCGCCTCGCCCGCGGCCGGCGCGATCCGCTGGACCGGCGACGCGAGCATCGATCGCTTGCAGCGGTTGCGCCGCACGCTCGCCGGGCTCGAGGTGCCGCTCACGCTCGAACGCGCACCCTGGGCGCTGCGTGGCGCCGTCGGGCACTTCGGGGCGTATCGCGAGGGCGTGGGCCCGCTCGTCACCGGCCTGCGCCGCACGTTTGATCCCGGAGGCGCCCTCGTCGTCGCCACAGAAGGCTCATGACGGGGGAGGACCGGACGCGAGGCGGATTCGAAGGCCTGGACGCGTGCGTGCATTGCGGGTTTTGCCTTCAAGCTTGTCCTACCTTTCTGGCCACTGGAGACGAAGCCGACTCGCCCCGCGGCCGCATCGAGCTGATGCGGGGACTGGAGCGCGGCGACATCGCCGCGACCGACATCGCGCTCGCCTACCACCTCGACCGCTGCCTCGGCTGCCGCGGCTGTGAGCCGGTCTGTCCATCGGGCGTGCACTACGGGCACGGGCTCGAAGCCGCCCGGTCGCGCATTACCGCGGCCCGTGGCACACCGCGCCTGGCGCGCCTCGCGCTGTGGGCGTTAACGACGCCGGGGGTAAGCGGCGTGGTGTACTGGTTTGCCCGGCTGCTGCGATCGGTTGTGCCCCGGAGTGTCGCCGGATGGGGCAGGATTCGGTTCGCTCTCGGAATGCTGGCGGCGACTAAACCGGCGGCGAATGAGGCGGCGGCGAGAAAGGCGGCGGCAAAGACCCCTCGCCGCCCCCTCGCCGCCCCTTCGCCGCCCCTCGCCGCCCTGCTCTTCCGCGGCTGCGTCATGGAGGGCCTGTTCTCGCATGTGCACGATGCCACCAGGCGAACCCTCGCTGTGAATGGGTATCAAGTCCACGAGGTCCCGGGCCAGGTTTGCTGCGGCGCGTTGCATGCGCA
>WNFY01002396.1_pt1 | contig 20212 bp, 22 predicted proteins | sample 5400091 | NCBI WGS metagenome assembly WNFY01 (sample SAMN13153364, study PRJNA577476) | soil metagenome | isolation source: 60 cm soil or saprolite under grassland replicate 1 | place: USA:California | collected 2016-06-15
CTGGAGGCGGCCGGCTGGCGTGTCATCGTGCCCAGCCAGCCGCTGTGCTGCGGCCTGACCTGGATCTCCACCGGCCAGCTGGCCACGGCCCGGCGGGTGCTGCAGCGCAGCGTGCATGCGCTGGCCCCGTATCTGCGGCGGGGCGCCAGGGTCGTCGGGCTGGAACCGAGCTGCACGGCGGTGTTCCGGTCCGACGCGCGCGAGCTGATGCCCGGGAACCGCGACGTCCAGCGGCTGCGGCAGCAGACCGTCACGCTGGCCGAACTGCTGCGGGATCACACCGACGGCTGGCAGCCGCCGCACCTGGACGGGAAGGCGATAGCGCAGACCCACTGCCACCAGCACGCCATCATGGGCTACGACGCGGACCAGGCGCTACTGCGCGCGGCGGGCATCGACCTGGAGGTCTTGGACGCGGGTTGCTGCGGGCTGGCCGGCAACTTCGGCATCGAGGCCGGGCACTACGACATCCGCCCGCGCCGGACCCGAGCCTGTCACGAGCCACCCCGCCGAAATGCCTCGCGGGCCGTCACCAGGTCGGCGACGAGCCCGGAAAAGGAGCGTTCCCGGGCCTCCGGGTCGCCCCCGCGCAGCACGGCGGACGGATGGATAGTGCTCACTACCAGCCCTCGCCATGGCCCGACTGCTGCTTCCTCTACCTTTCCTTTGTGCTCGCCGACCCGGAACCGCGGGCCGAACACGGCCTCGCCCGCCACGGCGCCTAGCATCACGAGCAGCCGGGGGCGGATGACGCCGAGCTCGGCGTCCAGTGCTTACCCATGGTCGTCAGCTTCGCCTGGCAGCGACTGTTTGCTGAGCCGCCGCAGCGCGGGCAGGCTGACCAGGGCGAACGGCATCGGCAGCCAGAGGGTCAGCGCCCGGTAGGCGAACGTCCCGGCCACGGCGATCGCGAGTGGTGCTCCGCAGGTCCAGATGGTGACGGGCAGGATCAGGGTCATGGTTCCCGCCCCCGCGAGCGGCGTGACGCGCCGGGTGAACACCATCCCGGTGCAGAAGCCGCAGATCAACGCCGCCCCGTCCATGGTGAGCCCGAACGCCGCCAGCCCCGCCCAGACCGCGAACATCTCCGCGGCCCAGAACGTGAGCATGCCGCCCAGCGCGATCCGGTGCCGCTGCGGCCGGCGGAACAGCGCAGCGGCCAGCCGGACCGAATCCAGGAAGACCGATATCCGGCCGCGCCACCCGGGACGGCCCCGCAGCCGGGAGGCGTACCGCCCGGCTGCCCAGAAGGCGATGACGGCCGCCGGCACCGGGATGGTCGCCCACGGCCACGTGACGTCCGCCGGCGGAAGGGCCAGGCCCCGGAACAGCACGATGGTGGACGCCGCGCATCCGAACAGCGCCAGGACCCCCTGCTCCATGCCGCCCAACGTCACGGCGCGGACCAAGGACTCGCGAGGGTCCGCGCCCGCCTTCTGCAGGGCCACGTCGTCTGGCGTGCGGCCGCGGTGGGCGAAGAAACCGCTGAACCCGGCCATCACCACGGCAAGCAGCCTGCGGCGGGGAAGCTGGAAACCGCCCTCGGCGCGGTAGATACCCCAGTAGGCGGCGTGGTATCCACTGAACGAGACACACAGGGCGCCGACCATCGCGGCCAGCCAGGGCCAGTTCATGCGGCTCAGCACAAACCGCACCTCGCCGAAGCCGGCCACGTAGGACAGGCCGGTCCCGGCCGCCACGTCCAGGAGGCCCGCCGCCGCTATCAGCCCGGCCAGCCCCAGGCTGCGCCAGTCCATGAACGGCCGTGGACGCCAGCGTACCGCCCGTGGCTGCCCGGCAGCCTTCGCGCTTATGTACAGCCTATTTCTCGCCGAGGTTGCGGGCGAGTTCGTCCCGGCCCATCTTGGAACGTCCCGGCAGGTCGCGCTGCTTGGCGATCTCACAGAGCTCGGCCCGCGTCTTGGGGGAGTCGCCGCCGGCCCGCTTGCGCCGGGCCACGGCCGCTCCCTGCTGGCCCAGCGCGGTCCGGGTCTTCTTCGGCATATGCGCGATCGTCTTCTTCGACGTGGCCGCCTCCTGCGCTTTGGTGACGTTCCGCCGCGCTGCCTTGGCCTGCTTAGCTGTCGCCATCGAGTGCCTCCCGGCTCCGGCGCTTACCTGGTCGATCTCGCTAACTGCCAGCAGAACCCGCGCTCAAACCAGCAGCAACTAAAAAGTGGCCGGTCATCAGGTTTGCGTTCAGGCTGCCCTGGCCGGCGTGGTCCCCGGCGACACGGTCGACGGCTACACCAAGGTCCTCCTGCACCCGTCGGCGTAAGGCCAGCGCTATAACGGGAGATGGTTCAGCCCGCTGCCCGAACGGAGGGTGGTACTTGCCCGCCGATTGGAGCCATCGATCATGGGTAGCCGGGCTGGCCGAGAGGAGGCGTCATGGCCACCGACAAACAGAAGGAAGCCGCCCGGCGTAACATCAGCAAGGCCCGGCAGGCGCAGAGCGCCAGAGCGCACGGCGAGGACGTTCCCCGCCGGGGCGAGGGCATGAGCACCGCGGACAAGACGACGTCGAAGTCTCCGAGTCTGACTGGCGAGAACTGGCCAAGGGCGGCAAGGACCGTAAGCGCTAAGCCGAGGCCAGCATGTCCAGGACGGCCTGTTCCGCCCGGCCTCTGGTGGCGAGGTCGCCGAAATGGCAGTCCTTTCCCAACTCGCCGAGCGCGGAAGCGATCGTGCGGCCGTCCTGGTACAGGCCGATGACGCGGGGGTCTATGTAGGAGGCCCTGGCCACCGCGGGGGTGTTGCCCAGGTAGGCGGCGACCTCCTGGACAGCGTCAGTTAGGGCAACGGAGGCTTATATGAGAGCGTCCTCCAGGCTCGCGTAAACAGGGATGACGCGGTCCACGCCGGTGAGCGCGACAATGCGGGCGACGGCCTCGCCGACGACGACCAGCCGTACCTCGCCGCCCTCGGCCCGCGCCTGCCGGGCCGCGGCGACCAGGGCGTTCAGCCCGGCCGAATCGCAGAACCGGGTCCGGGACATGTCGACTACGACCAGAGCGCGCCCGGGCTCAGCCACCTCGAGCAGGGCCGCACGCAGCCCGGCAGATGCTCGACCGCGACCCGGATGAACAGGAACGAGCTGCCCCAGATGACCGACGTGGCGGCGAACAGCACCGCCGCCTTCCTGGTCACTGTCCCGGGGCGGCGGACAGGCGGACGGCGCACTCCAGCATCGCGGCGTGGACGAAGGCCTGCGGCAGGTTGCCCCGCAACTGGCGCTGGTGCACGTCGTACTCCTCGGTGTACAGGCCCGCCGGGCCGCACGCCGCGCGGTTGCGTTCGAACCAGCGGGCCGCCGCGGTGGTGTCCCCGCAGGCCTGGGCGACCTGCGCCATCCAGAACCCGCACAGCAGGAACGCGCCCTCGCTCTTATGCAACGGCCGGGCGTCGTGGCGGAACCGGTAGACGTACCCGTCCTCGGTGAGCTCGCCGGTGACCGCGCGGACGGTCGCGCGGTTCCGCGGGTCGTCCGCGGGCAGGGTGCCGCGGATCACCGGGAGCAGCAGGGCGGCGTCGACGCGGCCGTCGTCGGGCGAGCGCTGCCAGCGGCCCGTCGGGTGGACCGCGTCGCCCAGGCTGGCCAGCAGCGAGTCGGCCAGCGCGCTCCACCGGGCCGCCTGCCGGTGCCCGGGACCACCCGGCGGCCCGTTCGCGGCGGCGGCCAGGGAGCGCAGGCCGGATACGCACGCGAGCCGGGAATGCGTCCAGTGCCGGTCTTCTAGTTCCCAGATGCCCGCGTCGGGCTCGGTCCAGCGCTTCTCGATCGCCTCGGCCGCCATCGCCGCCGCCTGCCAGTTCTCCTCGGCCAGCAGGTCCAGGCGGGCGGCCGCGGCGAACAGCTCCAGCGCTTCGCCCAGCCCGTCCAGCTGGAACTGGCCGGTCACCCGGTTGCCGGCCCGGGCCGTCCCGCCCGGGTACCCGGGCAGCCGCAGCGCGCGTTCCCCGGGAAGGGGCTCGCCCGCCACCGTGTAGGCGGGCATGAGACCGGGGCCGTCGGCGAGGAGGCGTTCGGTGACGAAGCGGACGGTGCCCTCCAGGAGCGGGTGCGGGCCGTGGGCCGCGACGGCCAGGCCCGCGTAGCACTGGTCGCGGATCCAGGCGTACCGGTAGTCGTAGTTCCGGCCGCCTTCCAGCCGCTCGGGAAGCGACGTGGTGGCGGCCGCGACCATCGCGCCGCTGCCCGCGGTCAGCCCGCGCAGGACGGCGTAGGCGTGGCGGGCGTCGCGCGCGGCGGTGAGGTCGTCGCACGCGGGCACCACGGCGGACCAGGCTTCCTCGGTGGCGGCCCAGGTCCGGTCCGGGTCGGGCGGCTCGCTGTTGAGCGGCCGGCCGGAAAGCTCGAGGACGAGGTCGTGGTGGCCCCCGGGTGGGAGGGTCACGGTGAGGGCGAGCCCGCCGTCGCCGGGCCGCGCGCGGGCCGCGCCCGACCAGCGGAACCGCAGGCGCCCGCTACGGCCGGTCCAGCGCCCGCCGGCCCGGGACAGGTCCGTCATCGGGCTGCGCCCGAACCCGGCGCGGACATCGAGGATCACGTTCACCCGGGCCGGGCCGTCGACGGCCACGATGCGCCGCAGGATCACGACGCGATGCGGATCGGCCGGCATGGCCAGGGCCTCCCGGCATTCGGTTCGCGAGGTCCCGACCCAGCGGCTCCGCCAGATCAGGGTCCTGGTCTCGTAGTAGCCACCCCAGACGTACCAGGGATCGGCGGGCGTGACCCCGTAGGTGCCGCAGCCGCCGAACAGTCCGCTGAAGACCGCGGGGCTGTCCCAGCGCGGCGCGCACAGCCACGAGATCGCCCCGTCGGGGCCGATCAGGGCCCCGCGCTCCCCGTCGGCGATCAGCGAGTACTCGCGCAGGACGTGCGGGCGGAACGATCCGGTCATGGACGTGCTCCTGTCCGGTAGCGCCGGGCCGAAACGCCGGGCCCTCGTGTTTAGCCAGCTTGCTGCCGGGCAGGCGGGGACCTTGCGCGGGGGCCGTGCGGATCCCCAGGATCGGAGGGCAGCGTGAGTGACGTTCAGACCGTGGTCATAACCGGGGCCAGCGCCGGAATCGGGCGTGCCACCGCGCGCCTGTTCGGGCAGCGCGGGGCGCGCGTCACCCTGATCGCTCGTGGTCAGGCCGGCCTGGACGGCGCGGCGCGCGACGTGGCGGAGGCCGGCGGCCAGGCCCTGGCCATCAGCGCCGACGTGGCCGACTACGAGCAGGTAACCGCGGCCGCGCGGAAGGCCGAGGAGCGCTTCGGGCCGATCGACGTGTGGGTCAACGTGGCGTTCACCTCGGTGTTCGCGCCCTTCAGCGAGATCACCGCGGAGGAGTTCCGGCGGGTGACCGAGGTGAGCTACCTCGGGTTCGTGCACGGGACGATGGCGGCGCTGGCCCTGATGCGCCCCCGCGGCCGGGGCACCATCGTGCAGGTCGGATCGGCGCTCGGTGAGCGCAGCATCCCGCTGCAGTCCGCCTACTGCGGCGCCAAGCACGCCATCAACGGATTCACCTCCTCGCTGCGGTGCGAACTGCTGCACGAGAACTCCGGCGTGCAGGTGACGGTGGTGCAGATGCCGGCCGTCAACACGCCGCAGTTCTCCTGGGTGCGGTCCCGGCTGCCCAACCACCCGCAGCCGGTACCGCCGATCTACCAGCCCGAGGTCGCGGCGCGCGGGGTGTTGTTCGCCGCCGATCATCCGGGCCGGAGGCAGTACTGGGTGGGGGCGAGCACCGCGGCCACCCTCCTGGCCAACCGGGTGGTCCCGGCCGTGCTGGACCGGTATCTGGCCCGGACCGGCTACCGCTCCCAGCAGACCGAGCAGAAGGTCGCGGCGGGCCGCCCCGATAACCTGCTCCACCCGGTCGACGGGAGCAACGGGCACGATCACAGCCCGCACGGGATCTTCGACGACAAGTCCCACGGCCGCAGCCCGCAGCTGTGGATCGCCCAGCATGCCCGGGTGTCTTCCGGGTTGCTCGCCGGGGCGGCCGTCGCCGGGGCGTTCGTCGCGGGATGGCGCGGACGTCGCCGGTGACGGCCACGGCGCGCGGGCTCCAGAAGGTCCGCGCTACCTACGGGGCGGCGCTGGTCTTGGTGCCCGGCCCGGTGATCTGGCTGGCCACGGGGCAGCTGCCCAGCCGGCGGGCGTGCCGGGTGGCGCAGGTGCTCGGGATCCGGCACCTGATCCAGGCCGCGCTGACCGCCGCAGCACCGGAGCCGGCGGTGCTCGCGACCGGCGGGCAGGTCGATGCCGTGCATGCCGCGTCGATGCTGCTGCTGGCAGCGGTCAGCCGGGCCGGGCGCCAGGCCGCCCTGACCGACGCGCTGACCGAGGCGGCCTTCGCCGCCGCGGGCTTCTCCTGCTCGATGAGGTAGCCGATGCAAGGGTCGGGGGCGGCGGGCCCTCGGGTGCGCGTCAGCGCAGGAGCGGATCACCCGGCTTGGGCGGGGTTTGTAACGTAGCCTTACCGCATGAAGTCTAGTAATCTGAGTTACTCAGGTAATTACGGGAGGGCCCAGATGGGCCAGGCGGAGAGGGACCACATCCAGCACGAGATCGAAATCGCGGCGAACAAGCTCTTCCCCGGCCGGATACGCCGGGTCGAGTTGCTGCAACACGGCGACGCACCGATGATCGAGCCGGGCCAGCTGATGCCCAGGTTCGTCTTCGCCAATCCCGCCGACCTGCACGACCCGAACGTGTCGCTCCGCGATCGCCGCGAGGCGGCCAGAGCGTTCAAGAGGGCCGTCGGCCCCGGGCTCAACGAGTTCCGGGACAACCTGCTGCGGCGGTGGCCCGAGATCCGGTACGTCGAGGTGAGGTTCGAAGACGACAGCGGCCAGAGGGTGGGCGGTAACGTCCAGTTCCTCGACGACAACCGCACGGTGGCCGCCGATGGCGAGTTCACCCACGTGATGGTCCGGCTCAAGACGGCCGAGCTGGACATCGTGGACACGCTGATCGCCGCGGGCATCGCGAACAACCGCGCGGAAGCGATCCGCTGGGCCCTGACCCGCATCCCCGAACGCCCCGCCTACGAGCAGCTGCGGGAGCACACCCGCGACATTGAACGGCTCAAGAGCGAGTTCTAACCCGGACTCCGGGCCCGCGGCGCGCGCAGCGCACCGCCGAGATATCGGTTCCCTGCGCCCTGGCTGGGGCCGCGGACGCGCTTGATGGACCCGCATCGCAAACGCCTGCTTGGGAAGCCCCGTTACCACCACGCTGGCGCGCGCCATCATCGCCGTCCCGCTCATCCTCGGCCTGGTGACGCTCTTTGTCTTGATGGCCATTAACAGCTCCGGTGCGCAAGGCTGCCGGCCCGGGCCGCTGATGTCCCGGACCACGAGTTGCCAATCGGCCCAGGAGCCGGATGGTCACTCGTAGCCTGCGCAGATGACGGCCGTCAGTCGCGGCGGTAGCGTTCGGCGTCGGATTCCCGGAGGACCAAGCCGAGGCCCGGCTGGTCCGCATCGGGGGTCAGGATCCCGCCGTCGGGGTCCAGGGCCCCGTCGAAGAACATCCGCTCGATCCGCTGATGGTCGTGGAAATACTCGACATGCCGCAGGTTAGGCACCGCGACGCCGACCCGCGCGTGCAGGTTTGGAGCGCAGTGACCGGAGACCTGGAGGTTATGCGCGGACGCCAGGGCCGACCCGCGCAGGAACTCGGTGATGCCGCCGCAGCGGGTCACGTCCAGCTGAAGGCAATCCACCGCGCCGGCGGCGATGAGCCGCGCCGAGTCAGCCAGTGACCAGCTGTACTCCCCCGCGGCCACGTCGGGCCGGACCTGGCGCCGCACCGCGGCGAGCCCGGCCAGGTCCTGCGACGACACGGGTTCCTCGAACCAGGTCACCCCGTGGTCCGTGAGCCGGTCCGCGACCCGCACCGCCTGCCCGGCGGTGTAGCCGCCGTTGGCGTCGACGTAGAGCTCAGCATCCGGCCCGATGACCTCGCGGGCCAGGGCAACCCGCTCGAGGTCCCGGTGCTCGTTCGTACCCCAGCTCTCCCCTATCTTGATCTTCACTCGCGGGATGCGGTCCTTCTCCACCCAGCCGGCCAGCTGCTCGCGGGTCTGGCCATCGTCGTAGCTGGTGAAGCCGCCGCTCCCGTAAACGGGAACGCTGTCCCGGGCCTGGCCGAGCAACTGGGCCACCGAGGAGCCGAGCAGCCGCGCCTTGAGATCCCAGAGCGCGATGTCCACGGCGGAGATGGCGGTCGCCGCGATCCCCGGCCGCCCGATGTTCCGGACCGCGCGGGCCATGGCCTCGGCCGCTCCCGGCACGTCCAGCGCGCTGCGGCCGATCACGACGTCGGCCAGCACGTCGGCGATGACGCTCTGCGCCGCGGCCGCCGCGTAGGTCCAGCCGATGCCGCGGGCCGTTCCGGCGCGGGCGGAGGCGAGCACCATCGTGGTCTTATCCCAGGCGAGCGTCCCGTCTGCCTCGGGTGTATCCGTGGGGATCACGTAGACAGCGGCCGTGACCTCCCGCACGATCGGCCCGTCATCACGCACGGCTGAACCCCCTTGCGGTCGTGCTCCGTTGGTCCTGGCTGACTGCTACCTGCCCCGGCCAGGGTCAAACGCCAGCGCTGCGGGGCCGCGAGTTTCCTCGCGCGCTCTCGAGGTAGAGACGGGTATGCACTCGATATCTGCCACCCGCGCGACACGCAGAGCCAGGCGGGCTTCCCGCAGCCCAGCGGCGCACATCCTGGCCCGGGCAGGCCTGACCGCCCGAGGTGTCATCTACCTGCTGATCGGCTGGGTCGCCTTGCTGGTCGCGCTCGGCCACAGCTCGCGGGAGGCGGATCAGCAAGGCGCTCTGCAGTTGCTCGCGGGCAAGCCCTACGGGCTGGTTTCGCTGTGGCTGCTCGGCATCGGCTTCGCCGCCTACGCCCTGTGGCGGCTGAGCGAAGCCGCCTTCGGCGTGACCGGTGAGCGGGACGGCGCGGGCCCCCGGCTGATCTCGCTGGGCCGGGCAGTGATCTACGCGGGTTTCGCCTATCTGACGTTCACGGTGATCTCCGGTTCGCAGCGCAGTCAGTCCCGCCAGCAGCAAGACGTCACGGCCACGGTCATGCGGCACACCGAGGGCCGGTGGCTGGTCGGGATCGTCGGCCTGATTGTCGTCGTCATCGGCCTGGTCCTGGTCAGCCAGGGCGCTCGCCGCACGTTTACGACGTACCTGCGGACGTCGCAGATGAGCCCCCGGACGCGCCGTGTCGTCGAAGTGCTCGGCATGATCGGGACCATCGCCCGCGGCCTGGTCTTCGCCCTGGCCGGCGCACTCGTGATCGACTCGGCCATCACCCACAAGGCATCGGAGTCGGGCGGCATCGACAAGGCGCTGCTCACGCTGCGGAACCAGCCGTTCGGCGAGTTCCTGATGCTGCTGGCCGCCCTCGGCCTGGCCGTCTTCGGCATCTACGGGCTGTGCGAAGCCCGCTGGCGCAGGGTCTGAAGGGGCTCAGCATGCCTGACGTGGCCGTGGTGGCGCACTCTCGCAAGAGCTTCGGCGGTGGCCTGTGCGAACTGCGCACGGTCCTGGCCCGGGAGGGCGTCACCGATCCGCTGTGGTACGAGGTGAAGAAGAGCCGGCACGCGCCCGCATGCGCGCGGCGGGCAGCGGCTCAGGGCGCTGAGGTGATGTTCGTCTGGGGCGGCGACGGCACCGTCCAGCGCTGTATCGAAGCGGTCGCCGGGACCGGTACGGCGGTGGCCATCCTGCCCGCGGGCACGGCGAACCTCCTGGCCATGAACCTGCAGATCCCTGATGACCTCCCCGAAGCGGTGCGGATCGGGCTGCGCGGAGACCGCCGCCGGATGGACACCGGGTCGGTGAACGGCGAGCACTTCACGGTGATGGCCGACGCGGGATTCGATGCCCGGATGATCTCCGAGGCCGGCCGGGGCATGAAGGACCGCCTGGGCCGCGCGGCCTACCTGTACACCGGAATCAGGAACCTGTCCACGCGCCGGGTCAAGGCCACGGTCGACGTCGACGGCGAGCGCTTTTTCAAGGGCCGGGTCTCCTGCGTGCTGGCCGGCAACGTCGGCCGGGTACTCGGCGGGATCGAGGCCTTCCCGCAGGCGCGGCCGGACGACGGGCTCCTGGAGTTCGGCGTGGTCACCGCGAAGAACCCGGCCGACTGGGCCCGGACGTTCAGCAGGCTCGCCCTCGGCCAGGCGGAGCGATCCCCCTTCGTGGAGGTCACCCGCGGAACGAAGGTCAAGGTCCGGTCCGACCGGAAGATCCCGTACGAGCTGGACGGCGGTGCCCGCCCGGCCTGCCGGGAACTGCGGATCAAGGCCCGCCCCGGCTCCATCACGATCTGCGTCCCGGCCCAGGCCGCGGCCGTTTCGGCCGCGGCGGCGGGAGGCGGTCACCCGTGAACCTCGAGCTCCGGCAGCACCGCCTCACGCCGCTGGTCACGGTCACCGTCGCGGCGCTGGTCTTCGCCATCCTGCTCATCGCGGTGCGCCTGCAGTGGGCGCCGCTCGAATCGGCCGACCACGGGGCCGCCGCCGACATCAACAGCCTGGTCGCGGGAAACGCGACCCTGGTGAGCGTGGTCAAGGCGGTCACCTGGCTCGGCAGCAACGGCGTGCTGTGGACCGTGATCGGGGCCGCGACGGTCATCCTCGCGATCCGGCGGCGATGGCGGCTGGCGGCCTACCTGCTCGTCACCGGCGCGGGCGCGCTGATCCTGGATCCCCTCCTCAAGTCGCTCGTCGGCCGGCTGCGCCCCGTGGTGGCGCATCCGATCGCCCACGGTACCGGGAACAGCTTCCCCAGCGGCCACTCACTCGGCTCGATCGTCTGCTACGGGGCGATCCTGCTCGTCTTCCTGCCCGCCGCCCGCGGCCGGTGGCGGACCGCCTTCATCACCGTGATCATCACGCTCATCGCCCTGATCGGGATCAGCCGGATCCTGCTCGGCGTGCATTACCTGTCCGACGTCCTGGGCGCCTGGGCGGTCGGCATCACCTGGCTCGGGGTCACGGCCTTCGCCTTCGAGCTGACCCGCAGCACCGCCGGCCAGCCGGTGACCGATCCGGTCACCGAGGGACTGGAACCCGAGGCCCGCGCCGACCTCAAGCCGGCCCGGCCGGAACCCGGCGCTCGTCGCCGGTCCGGACGCCACTACGGCCGCATCGCCGCCGGGGTCGTGGTGGCCTGGGTGCTGATCCTCGGCATCATCGTCGGCATCGGCGAGCTGATCACCAAGGACGGCAACGGCAACGTGCTGGGCGACCGGACGATCCCGCACTGGTTCGCCGCCCACCGTACCGCCAGCTGGACCCACTGGAGCCTGATCTTCACCACGCTCGGGGCGACCCAGGCGATCCTCATCGTCGCCCTGGCGACCTGCGTCGTATTTCTCGCCGTCACCCGGCACTGGCGGCCGGTCATCTTCGTAGCCACCGTCATGTTCGGGGAACTGGGCGCGTTCCTCGCCGCCGCCGCCGTGGTCAAGCGGCCCAGGCCCGGCGTCACCCAGCTCGACCAGCACCTGCCCACCTCCGCCTACCCCTCCGGGCACGAGGCCGCCACCTGCTGTCTCTACGTCGCCGTGGCGATCCTGGTCATCGGCCACGCCCGCGGCTGGTGGCGGTGGCTGTTCCTCGTCCCCGCGATCGCCATGCCCGTTCTGGTCGCTCTGTCCCGCATGTACCGGGGCGAGCACCACCCGACCGATATCCTCGCCAGCCTCCTGTTCGCTGCGCTCTGGCTGACCGCGACGGTACTGCTGATCAAACCCAACGCCGACGGTCAGGTAAAGGCGCTGAGATCTCGAGCCATGATGAGCAGATCCGCGCGGGCCGAGGCAGCCACCACGGCCCGTTCCGCATGATTATTTGCCGCTACACCAGGGCCGGATGGGCGCGGACCCCGGCCTGGCCGGGGCGTATTCACGTCAGGCCTGGAGGCAGCCCTGGCCTTTTCTGCGGGCGGGCAGGTCAAACGCGACCGTGGCACGGGTACCGCGAGCGCCGGACAGAATCCGCATCCGGTCGGCTACCTGCCGGACGAGCCACAGGCCGTGGCCGTGCCTGCTAGGCAACGAGTGCTCTGACGTATGGCCGGAGGCATCCGCCGCGTCGGTAGCCACGCCGCCCACGCGGTCTGGCGGCTCAGCTGGACGCCCGGAGGCCAACGGTTCGCCATCCTCAACCTGACAGTGCAATGCCCCGGCTAGCTTCCAGATACGCAGCCGTCCCGCGCCGGCGCCATGACTAACCGCGTTGGCGGCCAGCTCGTGAACGGCCAGGACTACGTCCTCGGCTCGGTCTTCGGGCAGGCCTGCCTGACAGGCATGAGCCTTAACTCCTTCTCGCAGTGCGTCGAGCGTGCCGGAATCGAACGCTAGGTCCAGGACCGGGACGCCTGGTTCGCCTGCCGGATGGTCATCGGCCATGCGATCGCCTCCTCACCGGTTCCGGTAGCGCCAGACCGGTTACGCGCGCCGCTGTCCACCTCAGGCTCCACAAGCGAGCTGCCTCAGGCCGCGCCATCGACACAAACCCTCTACCTGCAGTACGTACCGGCAAACCGGTTCCGGCGGACACGAGCCGGGAGAACAGGTTTGGCGTCGCGGTTGAGGGTAGTGCGGTGCGGAGCCGACAGAGGAGGACAGCAGATGACCGCTCGGCGGACGCGCGGGGATGCCGTAGACCGGACGGCGCAGGGCATCGACCGGATGCTGCGCAACGTGGAGACCGGGCGTTTCGAGCGCAGCCTCTCGGCCCTGACCGCGGCCGGAGCGCTGGTGACCGCGGCGGAGATCTACTTCGAGCACGACAGCGCCAGCTTCGGTAACAAGATGATGTGGCTGCCGGTCGCCCTCGGCCCGGTGGGAGCGGCGGCGGGCCTGGCCGGGTTCTTCAGCCGCCGGATGGCGAAAACGGCGCTGCCGATCACGTCGGCGGCGATCGTGGCCAACGGAGTGCAGGGCCTGTACCTGCACGCGCGCGGCATCGCCCAGAAGCCCGGAGGCTGGAGAAACGCCCGTTACAACATGGAGATGGGACCGCCGCTGCTGGCCCCGCTGCTGGTCACCATGGTGGGCGGGATGGGACTGCTGGCGGCGATCCTGCGGCGGGAGAAGTGAGCGGCGCCGCCCGGGAAACCCGCGGCTGGGCCGGCCGGTTTCCCGGTTTCGATGCGCTGGACCAGGTCCGGCACTGGGATCAGGTGACGGTCGATGTCGTCCTGGCCAGAACCGATTCCCCCGGGGCGGTGAAGTTCTTCACCGAATCGGAGGAGTCCTGCGCGCGCGCCCTGCTCAACCTGCTCACGGGCCAGGACGGGCAGGACAGCGAGCTGGCCGTCCCGGTCCTGGAGATGGTCGACTCCCGGCTGGCGGCGGGAGAAACCGATGGCTGGCGGTACGCGGACATGCCCGAGGACGGCCAGGCGTGGCGGGACACGCTGGCGCATCTTGACGCGGACGCCTATCAGCGCTGCGGCACCCCGTTCGCGGACGCCGCGCCGACCGATCAGCTGGCGCTGATCCAGGCGGTGCAGGACCTGAAGTCCGCGGACTGGCACGGGCTGCCCGCCGCCCACGTGTGGAGCCTGTGGACCCGGTACGCCTGCACGGCCTTCTACGCTCATCCGTTCGCGTGGGCCGAGATCGGCTTTCCCGGCCCGGCCTATCCGCGCGGCTACAAGAACGCCGGGGTGGGCAAGCTGGAGCCGTTCGAGGTGGGTGACGCGCACCCATCCGAGGACCCGGTCCGGGAGGGTACCTGATGGGTCCGCGAGATGGTGTCCGCGCGCGTAACGAGTCGGCCTGGCTGCTGCCCAACGACGGCACCAGGACCAACCACCGCCTGCGGCGGGACATGCGCCGGTTCGCCGATGAGGACGAGATCGACCTGGTGATCGTCGGCTGCGGCGCGGGCGGCTCGGTCGTGCTGCAACGCCTGGCCCGGGCCGGGTGGCGGGTGGTGGCCCTGGACGCAGGCCCGTTCTGGGACCCCGACACCGACTGGGTGAGCGACGAGGCAGGCTCGCACCACCTGTACTGGACCGACCCGCGGGTGATCGCCGGGTCCGACCCGGTGCCGATGGGCTCGAACAACTCCGGGCGCGGCGTCGGCGGGTCGATGGTTCACTACGCGGGCTACACCCCGCGCTTCCACCCGAGCGACTTCGCCACGCACACCGTGGACGGCGTGGGCGCCGACTGGCCGCTGAGCTACCCCGAGCTGCGCCCGTACTACGAGCAGATCGAGCAGGAACTCCCGGTGGCCGGCGAGCGCTGGCCGTGGGGAGATCCGCACGGCTATCCGCACCGGCCGCACCCGGTCGGCGGGAACGGCGAGGTGTTCCTGCGCGGGGCGGCCAAGCTCGGGATCACGGCCAAGGTCGGCCCGGTCGCGATCGCCAACGGCCGGTTCGGGAACCGCCCGCACTGCATCTACCGCGGCTTCTGCCTGCAGGGCTGCAAGGTCAACGCCAAGGCGTCACCGCTGATCACCCACGTCCCCGACGCGCTGGCGCACGGCGCGGAGGTGCGCTCCGACGCGATGGTGACCCAGATCGCCGTGGACAAGCACAGCGGCCGCGCGCTCGGGGTGCACTACGTCACCGGCGGCCGCGAGCACTTCCAGCGGGCCCGGATGGTGGCGGTGGCCGGGTACTCGATCGAGACGCCCCGGCTGCTGCTGAACTCGGCGTCCAGCCGGTTCCCCGAGGGCCTGTGCAATGACTTCGACCAGGTGGGCCGCTACCTCATGGTGCAGGGCGCGCCGCAGACCGCGGGCCGTTTCGACGCCGAGGTGCGAATGTACAAGGCCCCGCCTCCCGAGGTGAGCACCGAGGCGTTCTACGAGACCGACCCGGCCCAGGACTACAAACGGGGGTTCTCGATCCAGACCGTATCGCCCCTGCCGATCACCTGGGCCGAGCACGTCGCAGCGCAGGGGCACTGGGGCGCCGCGCTGCGCGAGTACGTGAGCGACTACGTGCACTGGTCCTGCCTCGGCGCGCTGTGTGAGTTCCTGCCGCTGCCGGAGAACCGGGTGACGCTGGCCGGCGAGAAGGACTCCTACGGCCTGCCGGTGGCCCGGTTCTCCTACTCCCAGTGCGACAACGACCGCTCCCTGGCCCACGCCGCGCAGTCGGTGATGGAGGACATCCTGCACGCCGCCGGGGCGGACGAGGTCATCACCATCCAGCGCTACGCCCACCTGGTCGGCGGGGCCCGGATGGCCGAGGACGAACGGCACGGGGTGGTCGACCGGCACGGCCGGAGCTTCGCCGTCCCCAACCTGTACATCACCGACGGCAGCGTGCTCCCCACCCAGGGCAGCGCCAACCCCGCCCTGACGATCATGGCCGTGGCCGCGCGGACCGCCCATCACCTGACCGTCGGCGTGGCCGGCGGCATCTCCTGACAGACCTATCGCGTCACGGAAGGACAGAAAACATGGCACCGACAGTTGCCGATTACCTACTCGAGCGGCTGCGCGCCTGGGACGTACAGCACGTATTCGCCTACGCCGGAGACGGGATCAACGGCATCCTGGCCGCCTGGGGCCGGGCGGACAACAAGCCGCAGTTCGTCCAGGCCCGGCACGAGGAGATGGCCGCCTTCGAGGCCGTCGGGTACGCGAAGTTCACCGGCCGGTTCGGCGTATGCATGGCCACCTCGGGCCCCGGGGCGATCCACCTGCTCAACGGCCTGTACGACGCCAAGCTGGACCACGTGCCGGTGGTGGCGATCGTGGGCCAGACCAACCGCAGCGCCATGGGCGGCTCGTACCAGCAGGAAGTTGACCTGCTCTCGCTGTTCAAGGACGTCGCCAGCGAGTACGTGCAGATGGTGACGGTTCCCGAGCAGCTGCCGAACGTCCTGGACCGGGCGATCCGCACCGCCGTCGCCGAGCGGGCGCCCACCGCCCTGATCATCCCGGCCGACGTCCAGGAACTGGAGTACTCCGCGCCCAGCCACGCGTTCAAGATGGTGCCGTCGTCACTGGGGACCGACTGGCCGGTCACGTCGCCGGACGATGAGGCCATCCTGCGCGCCGCCGAGGTCCTCAACTCCGGCCGCAAGGTCGCCATCCTGGCCGGGCAGGGCGCCCGCGGGGCACGGCACGAGCTCGAGGAGGTCGCCGAGCTACTCGGCGCCGGCGTGGCCAAGCCCCTGCTGGGCAAGGACGTGCTCTCCGACGAGCTGCCCTACGTCACCGGGGCGATCGGGCTACTGGGCACCCGGCCCAGCTACGAGATGATGCGGCACTGCGACACGCTGCTCACGGTCGGCTCGAGCTTCCCGTACACGCAGTTCCTGCCCAAGTTCGGCCAGGCCCGCGGGGTCCAGATCGACATCGACGGCAAGTTCATCGGGATGCGCTATCCCTACGAGGTCAACCTGGTCGGGGACGCGGCGGCCACGCTGCGCGCCCTGCTCCCGCACCTGAAGCGCCAGGACGATCGTTCCTGGCGCGAGGGCATCGAGGCGGGCGTGGCCGGCTGGTGGCAGTCGATGGACGCCGAGGCCGACGTGGCGGCCGATCCGGTCAACCCGATGCTGGTCTTCCGCGAGCTGTCGGCCCGGCTGCCCATGGACGCCATCGTCACCGCCGATTCCGGATCGTCGGCCAACTGGTACGCCCGGCAGCTGCGCTTCCGCGGCGACATGCGCGGCTCGCTGTCCGGGAACCTGGCCACCATGGGCCCGGGCGTCCCGTACGGCATCGGCGCGAAGTTCGGTCACCCGGACCGGCCGGTCATCGTCTTCGCCGGGGACGGCGCGATGCAGATGAACGGCCTGGCCGAGCTGATCACGATCAAGCACTACTGGGAGGAATGGGCCGACCCCCGGCTGATCGTCGTGGTGCTGCACAACAACGACCTCAACCAGGTCACCTGGGAGATGCGGGCCATGGAAGGCGCCCCCAAGTTCACCGAATCCCAGCGAATCCCGGATGTCTCCTACGAGAGTTTCGCCCGCAGCCTGGGCCTGCACGGCATCGCGGTCGACGAGCCGGGCCAGGTCGCCCCGGCCTGGGACCAGGCCTTGGCCGCTGACCGGCCCACGGTACTCGACGTGCGCACCGACCCCGACATCCCGCCCATCCCGCCGCACGCCACCTTCGAGCAGGCCAAGGACGCCGCCCTGGCCCTGCTGAAGGGCGACCCGGACCGGTGGGGCGTGCTCAAGGAGGGACTTATGACCAAGGCCCGGGAGATCCTGCCGGGCCGAGGTGACTGACCGAGCCGGCCGCCCGGCTCCCGGGCTACCCGGGAGCCGGGTCAGCCGCCGTACCGCTCGGCCCAGTCCCGCAGCATCGCCGCGGCTACCTGCCGCAGCTCGTCCTCGCTGGCGTCTTCGCGTACGGACCGGTGCTCGGCGGGGAGCTTGAGTTCTTCGCAGATGGGCCAGGTCTCCCGGTGATGGCCTGTGCCGCTTCAGAACTCGACACATGGCCTGACCTGTGATTTGGCGGGCTGGGCGGGTTGAGGCATGATCGCGGTTCGTGTCTGTCCGTCTGCTGTACTTGGTCATGGTCAGGGTGCTCGGCTGGCTGGTCCTGCTGGGCCGCAGCCAGGCATCGAAGGACGCGGAAATCGTTGTGCTGCGGCATGAGGTGATGGTGCTCCGCCGTCAGGTGGCCCGGCCCGGGCCGGACTGGGCTGACCGTGCGGTCCTGGCGGCGCTGGCCCGGCTGGTGCCAGCCGCGCTGCGCGGCACCCGGCTGGTCTCCCCGGGAACCCTGCTGGCCTGGCACCGCCGTCTGATCACTCGCAAGTGGACCTACCCAAGCCGGCCGGGCCGCCCGGCGGTCGGCCAGGAGATCCGCGACTTGGTGCTGTGGCTGGCGGGGGAGAACCCGGCCTGGGGATACCGCCGGGTGCACGGCGAGCTGACCCGCCTCGGCCACCACATCAGCCAGGCGACTGTCCGGCGGATCCTCCGCGCCCGGCTTTCCCGGCCCGCTCCCCGCGGCCTGGACACCTCCTGGCGCACCTCCTGCGAGGGCCTGCTGGCGTGTGACTTCTTCACCGTGGACACGATCTTCCTCAGGCGGCTGTACGTGCTGTTCGTCCTGGAGATAGCGACCCGGCGGGTGCATATCCCGGTTGATGCCGGCGGCGGAGATGGCGTGGCGGCTGTACCGCATCCAGCACACGATCTCGGTGGCCAGCACGTCGTTGAGCACGTCGATGACAGCTTTCGGGTCGGCGCCGTACGTGCCGGTCACCGGGCCCGCACTCATATCCCGCCGGGCCTGCTGCCGGATGGCGTCGATGTCGATGCTGAAGCTCTGTGCTGTCATGCCGCTCCGATCGGTTCGGTGAGCTGGTTGCGCAGGTGCGCCAGGGATTTGCTGAGCAGGCGGGACATGTGCATCTGGGAGATGCCGAGGCGGTCGCCGATCTCGGTCTGGGTGAGGTTGCCGTAGAACCGCAGGACCAGGATGCGCTGCTCGCGCTTGGGCAGCTCATCCCAGTGGGCATTGACGGCTTCCATGTCGATGGCGTGCTCGACCGCCTGGTCGTCTTCGCCGAGCAGGTCGGCCAGCTGCGCCGGGTCCTCCCGGTCTGACAGCGGCACGTCGAGCGAGTAGGTGCTGAACACCAGGTCGGCCTGGCGGGCCTCCATCACGTCGTCCTCGGTGACGCCGAGCCGGACGGCCAGTTCGCTGTCGCCTGGGGTGCGGCCGAGCTGGTGGGTCATTTCCTCGTTCGCCTTGCGCAGTTCGAGCAGCGGCTCCTGGGCTTGCCTGCGGGCGTGGACCTGCCAGCGTTTGTCGCGGAAGTGCCGCTTGATCTCGCCGCTCACGCACGGCTGGGCGTAGGCCGGCAGGCTGTCTCCCACCTGGGGGTTGTAGTTGTTGATCGCTTTGAGCAGGCCGACGCATCCGACCTGCATAAGATCTTCGGTGGGTTCCGGGCTGCCGGACACAGGACCGGGTCACGCCGTGGGCGGCCAGCGCGCCGGCGACCCGGATGGCCTGGCCCGTGGAATACCCGCCGTTCGCGTCCACGTACAGGTCGGTGTCCGGTCAGATCACGTCGCGCGCGAGCTGGACGCGGGCCACGTCACGAGGCTCGTTCGCGCCCCGCGATTCACCGATCTTGATCTTTACGCGCGGGATCCGCAGCTCCTTCACCCAGAGGCCGAGCTGCTCCCGGGTCTGCGCCTCGGCGTAGCTGGTGAACCCGCCGCTGCCGTAGACCGGCACGATGTCGCGTGCCCGGCCGAGCAGGCCGGCCAGCGGCTGGCCGAGCAGCCGGGCCTTGAGGTCCCACAGCGCGATGTCGACCGCGGAGATGGCCGTCGCCGCCACCCCCGGCAGGCCGATGTTGCGCACCTGCCGTGCCATCGCCTCGGCCGTCCCGGCGACGTCGAACGCGTCGCGGCCCGCCAGGGTGCCGGCCAGCATCTCCGCGATCACGGTAGCGGCCGCCGCGGAGGCGTAACTCCAGCCGGTGCCCCGCTCGCCGTCGGCCCGGGCCGTCGCTACCGCGCAGTGCTGCGGTCAAACCTGTTACGGCCCGCGATCGCGGTCGCGGCGGCGCGCGAGCGGCAAGGCGAACCACAGCGTGCCGAACAGGCAGACCACGAACGCGGTGATCAAGCCTGCCGGCGCGGCGCTGGCGACGTATCCGGTCACCAGCAGGACGGCGGCCGAGACGGCCAGGCCGACGGCCGCCAGGCCGGCTACCGCCATGATGCTGGACGCCCGCACAAGGCCCTCCTTCTGGCCGCGGCGGAAGACCAGCCGGTGATACGCGACCGGCCCCAGCAGCAGCGCTGTCGCGACCGCGGCGAGCACGAGGCTGGCCAGGTACAGGTCGCGCTGGGCGGGGCTGAGCCGGGTGAACCGGGCGGTAAACGGGAGGGAGAGCAGGAAGCCGAACAGGACCTGCACGCCCAGCCCGGCGACCCGCAGTTCCTGGAGCAGCTCGGCGAGGTTGCGGTCGGCGCGCTGCTCCTCGGATTCGTCCCGCGGGCCGGGGGAGGTGGCGGGCCTGGCTACCAGCGGTACCAGCGACCTCGCGATGTGCCCGTGCCGGCCCGCAAGGCGAAGCCGAGCAGCCAGATCACGAGGACCGCCAGGGCGATCCACCACAGGACGTGGATGGCGAACCCGAGCCCGCCCAGTATCAGGGCCAGCAGAAGAACGAGCAGGATGATGGCCATCAGGTGATCCCCTTTCTGTACTAACCGGCTTCGAG
>WNFY01001827.1_pt1 | contig 20209 bp, 21 predicted proteins | sample 5400091 | NCBI WGS metagenome assembly WNFY01 (sample SAMN13153364, study PRJNA577476) | soil metagenome | isolation source: 60 cm soil or saprolite under grassland replicate 1 | place: USA:California | collected 2016-06-15
GGGCCCGGATCACCGGCAGCTCCCGCAGCGCCCGCGCCACCCGGACATGCTCCCGCGCCGTGCCCGACGACATCTGGCACTTCCACGACAGCCACTGCGCGCAGGAGCCCATCTCCCACCACGCCCAGCCCCGGCGGGCGTCGAAGTCGGCCAGCAGGACCAGGAACCGGCACGTCGCCGCGGCCAGGTGCCCGGCCAGCTCGCAGATCTGCGCCTCCACCCGCTCCAGCGGCACCCGGGCCGGCTCAGCCGCAGACGCGGCCACGTCAGCCGGCGGCGAGACGGCGGCGAAGACAGAGCCCGGCCTATCAGTATCGAACATGCATTCCACACTAGTGCCAGGGTCCGACATTCTCGCGGCGCCAGGACGCCGAGGCTATGGGATTTCCCGCTCCGCCGGCCGCCGCCTGTCCATCCGGGCCGAACCGGTTCGTCGTGCCTGTGACGGCAGTCAGAACCCCTGACCCGTTCACTCACAGGAGGTTTCGCGATGAGTCTTCCCGATGTCGTCTCCCGCGAGCAGTGGCTCGAGGCCCGGCGCCGCCTGCTGGCGCGCGAGAAGGAGTTCACCCGCTCCCACGACGCGCTCAATGCCGACCGGCGCAGGCTGCCCATGGTCAAGGTGGACAAGGAGTACGTCTTCGAGGGCCCGGACGGGCCGGTCACGCTGGCCCAGCTGTTCGGCGGAAAGCGGCAGCTGATCGTGCAGCACGTGATGTTCGGCCCGGACTGGGACAAGCCCTGCCCGGGCTGCTCGGCCGTGATCGACGAGCTATCCCCGGGCGTGCTGGAGCACGTCGCCACCCGGGACACCACGTTCGTGCTGGCCGCCCGCGCCCCGTACGGCAAGATCGCCGCGACGGCGGCCGAACGCGGCTGGACCATCGCCCCGTGGTACTCCACCGACGGCAGCGACTTCAACTACGACTATCAGGTCAGCCTGGACGCCGATCGCGGCCAGGCCGAGTACAACTACCGGGCCGAGCCGGGCCTGCTCGGCGGCGACCGCTCCGCCGAGATGCCCGGTTACAGCTGCTTCCTGCGCGAGGGCGACGAGATCTTCCACACCTATTCGGCCTTCGCGCGCGGCACCGAGTACATCGGGAACGCCTACACCTACCTGGACATGACGGCGCTCGGCCGCCAGGAGGACTGGGAGGAGCCCAAGGGCCGGGTCGCCCCGGTCCGCGGCGGCGACCCGACGTTCACCAGCTGAATGGTGCGGTTACCGAAATTCGGAAGATACCCGGGCCGGGTTTATTTAATACCCATGCGGGGTTTATTTAATACCCGGCCCGGGTTTCCAGACGGGGTATTCGGCCCTGTAATTCGACCATTCTCTTGCCCGATCCGCAAGTCGTCTTTTACCGTCGTATTAATTCCGCAAAGGGGGCACCACATGAGCGAGAGCCTCGCGGTCGGCCACGCAGCCGCCCGGCCCGCGCCTTGCCCCGCCGGCATCGCCGCGCTCGACCCGCGCCGCAAGCTCCAGCTGGCCCTCGGCGTCATCTGGGTGCTGGACGGCATCCTGCAGTACCAGCCGTCCATGTTCACCAAGAGCTTCCCGGACATGCTGGCCGAGAGCGCGCACGGCAATCCCGCCGTGATCGCCACCCCGATCACCTGGTCGGCGAACCTGATCGACCACCACGTGGTCGTGCTGAACACCCTCTTCGCCACCATCCAGCTGGCCCTCGGCCTCGGCATCGCCTGGCGCCCCACCCTGCGGCTCGCGCTCGCCGCGTCGGTCGCGTGGTCGCTGGCCGTCTGGTGGCTTGGCGAGGGCTTCGGCGGCATCCTGGCCGGAACCGCCAGCCCGGTCAACGGCGCCCCGGGACCGGTCATCCTGTACGCGATCCTCGCCGTCCTGCTGTGGCCTGCCGACCGCGACCCCGGCGCGCCCTCGGTGGCCGAACGCTTCATCGGCCGCCGCCCGGCCCGGGCCGTCTGGCTCGTGCTCTGGGGCAGCCTGGCCGCGTTCGCGCTGCTGCCCGCGTCCCGCGCCCCCGGCGCCATCAGCCACGCGCTCTCCGACGGCGCCGACGGCGCCCCCGCCTGGCTCGCCTGGATCGACACCCACGCCGCCAGCGCGCTGAACCACCACGGCCTGGCCGCCTCCATCGTGCTCGCGGTCCTGCTGGCCCTGGTGGCCGTCGCGGTCTGCCTGCCCGCGCCCGCCCTCCGCGCCGCCATCGTGCTGGCCATCGTCCTGGCCGCCGCGCTGTGGCTGGCCCAGGGCATGGGCGGGCTCTTCACCGGCATGGCCACCGACCCCGAATCCGGCCCGCTGCTGGCCCTGCTGGCCCTGGCCTTCTGGCCCGCCGTCACCCGTGCCGCCGTACCAGCCGAGGAGGCCTGACATGGGCGGCCCCACCTGGCTCACCGCCGTCTTCGCCGCCGCGAGCCTCGCCGTCGCGGTCTACTGCGTCGGCCGCCTGGCCGCCGCCCGCCGCTGGCGCCGTCCGACCGAACTCGACACCGACGGCGCCCACGTCGTCATGGGCGTGGCCATGGCCGGGATGCTCGTCTCCGGCCTGCGCACCCTGCCCAGCGTGATCTGGGAGGTCGTCTTCGCCGCGGCCGCGGCCTGGTTCGGCTACCGCATGCTTCAGGCCCGCCGCGGCGCCCAGCCGAGCCCCTGGCGCTCCGCCCACCCCCTGCCGCACCTGGTCGAGTGCGCCGCCATGGTCTTCATGTTCCTGATCCTGCCCGCCTCGGCCGCCGCCGTCGGGGCCACATCCGGCGGCATGACCGCGGCCATGACCGCGACGGAGTCCCGCTTCTCGTTCCTGACCCTGCCGCTGGCCCTGTTCATGTTCGGCTACGTCGTCTGGCTCGGCGACCGCGTGACCCTGCCCGCCCCCGCCCCCGCCCCCGCCTTCGCGCTCGCGGCCGCCCCGGCCGGCGGCGGCAGCGGCAATCCCCGCAGTTCAGGCGGTCCCGGGGGTCTCGGCCGTCCCGGCCCGGAGCCCGCGCGCCCCTATCTCGCCCCCCGCTGCGCCGTCATCTGCAAGATCACCATGGGGATCACCATGGGCTACATGCTGGTCCTGATGCTCTTACATCACCCCCTCGCGCCCCGCCCGCTGCCCGTCCCGCCCGTACAGTAAGGCCCTGGCACGGGTGGTACCGCAGTGGCTGATGCGCCGGCTTGGTCGTGGAGGGAACGCGACGATCTGGGGACAGCCTTGCGTGAGAATGGGCTCATGCCAGCCGCGTCAGAAGGTCGCTGCGATCCGCGGTTCGAGCCGCTGCGCGATGCCTTCCGCGCTAACTTCGCCGAACGCGGCGAGCTCGGCGCCGCCGTCTGCGTCATGGTCGGCAACCATGTCGTCGCCGACCTCTACGGCGGCTGGGCCGACCAGGACCAGGGCCGCCCCTGGCAACCGGACACCCTGGTCAACATGTTCTCGGTCGGCAAGGGCCTGGTCGCCGCGTGCGCGGCCCGCCTGGCCGGGCAGGGCAGGCTCGACCTCGACGCAACGGTCGCCAGCTACTGGCCCGAGTTCGCCGCCGCGGGCAAGGACGCGATCACCGTCCGCCAGCTGCTGTCCCACCAGGCCGGACTGCCCGCCGTCCGCCGCCGGCTGCCCCCGGGCGCCATGCTGGACTGGCCGGCCATGACCGCCGCGCTGGCCGGACAGGAACCCTGGTGGCAGCCGGGCACCGCCCACGGCTACCACGTCAACACGTTCGGCTTCCTGGCCGGCGAGGTGATCCGCCGCGTCACCGGCACCACGGCAGGAGCGCTGCTCCGCGACGAGATCGCCGGCCCGCTCGGCGCCGACGTGCACATCGGCCTGCCAAGCACCGAGCACCAACGCGTCGCCACGTTCATCTGGAAAGGCCCGCCTCCGGCCGAAGAGGAACCGAACGGCCTGGACTCCGCCCAGCTGATGGAGCACAACAGCTACTACAACCCGGGCGGCCTGTCCGGCGCCGGCGTGATCAACACACCCGGCTGGCGGTCCGCGGAGGTCCCGTCCACCAACGCGCACGGCACCGCCTCCGGCGTCGCTCGCGTCTACGCGGCCCTGATCAACCCCGCAAACAAGGGCATCGTCGATCCCGCCGCCCTGGAAGAAGCCACCACCGAGCAGGCGTACGGCCAGGACCTGGTGCTGCAACGGCCGTCTCGCTTCGGCCTCGGCTTCCAGCTCACCCAGCCCGAACGGCCCATCGGCCCCGGCCCGGCAACGTTCGGCCACTTCGGCGCGGGCGGTTCGCTCGGCTTCGCCGACCCCGGCAGCGGCGTCGCCTTCGGCTACGTGATGAACCAGATGGGCCCGCGCTGGCAGAACCCCCGCACCCGGGCCCTGGTGGACGCCGTATACGCGTGCCTTTAAACGCGGCCACGGATATCAGCCGGTTCAACCGGGCCCGGTATAGCGCCGAACGGCTGATGGCCGACCCGTCTCCACCCTGGGATGGATTTCCCGATCTCCACTCCCAGGCCGATGCCGCGCCGCCCGCCGGCCCGTAGCGTTCCGTACATGAGTACCGCCACCAGGGACTACCCGTCCGGCCGCCTGCGCGTGTCCGACGCCGACCGTGACCGGGCCATCGCCGAGCTCAGCGAGCACTACCAGGCCGGCCGCCTGACCACCGAGGAACTCGAGGACCGCACCGGCCGGGCCCTCCAGGCCCGCACCGCCGCCGACCTGGCCGCCCTGTTCACCGACCTGCCGCGGCGCCAGGCCCCCGTGACCAGCGCCGCCGCCTCCGCCGCCTCCGCCCCCGGACGATCCTGGCCCGCCCGCGTGCCGGCCGCCCCGGTCGCCATCCTCGCCGTCGTGGTGGTGCTCGCCCTGGCCAGCGGTCACCCCTTCCACTTCGCGTGGCTGCCGGTCGTCGCCATCATCGTCATCAGGCTCCTGGTCGGCGGTCGCGGCCGCCGCCGCTGCGACCGCGGCGCTCACGGCGGCGCTGGCGGATCCTTTTCACCAGGTAGATGATCCCGAGGATCCTGAGGAAGCCCATCACTACTCCTTTTCCGTAGCCTCGTCTCCGTGGCATCGCCCTGTCCCGCTGCCCGGTCCTCCCGGTCCACGGCCGTCCAGAGCACTGTCGTCCATACGCCGTCGTCGTCGGGATGCTTCCGGGCCGTCTCGATCAGTTCCTCGATCGCCGTCCGCAGCTCGGCCAGGTGCCGCGCATTCAGCCGCACCCCGGTCCGGCTGAGCGAGATGAGGCGCTCCTCGCCGGCCTCCTGGGCCTGGGCCGCCGCGTTGATGTCCGCCCGGGTTGTCTCGAGCGCCGCGCCAAGCATGAGCGCCGCGTCCGCCGGGCTGGCGTCGTCGCCCAGAAATTATCCAATGAGCGCGGAGGGCGGATCACTGCCTCAACCGTGCCTGTTATGACGCCGAACGGGCGTTGGCCCGCCACCTCGCTGTGCTCCTGATACCCCTGCGCTGCCTGTCGGCCCCCGTGACCCCCGATACCTCGCCCCGCTGCCCGTCCGCCGGTTCATACTGCATGGATGCCGCCACCATGCAGCTCCAGCGACAGGGCTGCGGCATCCATGTCGTCAGATCGTGGTGCGGGCGATGCCAGAGTTACTGACGTGCTTCTGGCGTGGAACGGGGCGGCACGGGATGGATCGCCTTCAACCATGAGGGCCGTTGCCGCAGCGACCTGACTCTGCCGCCACATGTGGGAGCGGTGACCGCCCCGACCTGCCCGCGCGCGCCGGGCTGCGCGCCGGCGACCAGGCGGCTATCGGCGAACTCCTGACCGCATCGCACCGCTCACTCCGCGACGAGTCCGGAGTTTCCTGGCCGCAGGCCGACGCGGCCGTCGAGGCCGCGATCGAGGCCGGCGCCGCGGGGGCCCGGATGACCGGCGGCGGCTTCGGCGAATCGGGTGGTGGCGCTCCTTTCCGCCGAACGGGCCGGGCCGGTCCGCACCGCGATAACCAGGAGTTTCACCCGGCTCGATTGGCCCGCCCCCGCGCTACCTGGACGCGAAGCCCTCCGGCGGCGCCCGCCGCATCAGCACGACCTTGGGCTAGCCGAACAGCGCCTTCAGCCCGGCGCGCAGCGCGGCGGCGTCGGTGTCGACGCCGAGCAGGTCCACGTCCGGGATCGCCCCGGTGAGCTGGCGGTTCCCGGTGAAGATCCCGGTGACGCGGCCCCGCTCGCGGGTCCGGTCGATGACAGAACTGATCGCCGACACCACCGCGTCGTCCAGCGCCGACTTCTGGCCGAGCGACAGGGAAAGGTCGTAGGGCCCGACGAAGATGCCGTCCACGCCGTCGACCCCGAGGATGTCGTCGAGGGCGTCCAGGCCCGCGCGAGTTTCGACCATCGGCAGCAGCAGCGGCTGGTCGCGCCGGCCGAGCAGGGAAACCCGCGCCAGCCCCTTACTGCGCCGTCCCCGCGGCGGGAAGTAGGCCGCCCGCACCAGGTCCTCAGCCTGCCTACCAGACTCGACGGCGGGCACGATCACGCCGTCGACCCCGGTGTCCAGCACCCGGCCGAGCTGCGCCTCGTCGTGCGACGCCAGCCGGACGAGCACGGGCACCGGGCTGACCCGCGCCAGCGGGGCGACATCGGCATCGTCAAGACCGCCGTGCTGGACGTCGATCCCGATCCATTCCGCGCCGCAGCCGCCCGCCAGCTCCAGGCCGAACGGGCTCAGGAACGTCAGCCACAGCCCCCGCCGGCAAGTCCCGGGCGGAATGCCCGCGCGCATCTCTCCCGCGAAGCCGCTCATGCGGCGCCGAACAAGCCGTCAGGGTCGTGCACCGGCCGCCCGCCGGCCACGGTCAGCGCGGGCTGCCGCGACGGCAGGTCGTCGACCGGGCCGTCGAGCAGGTCACCGCGGAACACCACGATGTCCGCGAACGCGCCGGGAGCCAGGATTCCCACGCTGTCATCTTCGCGCATCAGCCGCCCGCCGGCCGCGGTGTAGAGCACGAGCTCCGGATCGTCGATCACAGTGGTGCCCGGGCCGATGAGGGAGTCGAGGTCGTCCCGGGCCCGTTCGGCCGCCGTGATCCGGCCGTCCGTGACCGCGACCGCCTGATAGACCCCGCGGTCGGCGGTCATCCCGTACGCGCGGCCGACCCGGAACACGACGTCTGCGTGCATGTCCCCAGGTTACGGGCCAGCCCTTCGATCCTGTCCCGGGCCATGGCCGAACGCGCCGCTCCCGACGACCAGGACCTCTCGTTCCGCTTCGGCGTCGCCGTCCTGATCGCCGGAATGCGGTCCCTGCTCGCCGCCGGTCCGGGCCGCCCGTGAAACAACGGCCCAGACCAGGCAGGCCAGCATTGCGCCCGCCACGGCGTCGAGGAAGAAGTGGTTGCCCGTCGCCACCACCACGAGCGTGGTCAAGACCGGATAGGCGATCGCGAGCGCGCGCAGGGCCCAGTGGCGGGCCGCCGGGTACAGCGCCAGCGCGCACCAGAACGCCCAGGCCACGTGCAGGCTGGGCATCGACGCGTACTGGTCGCCCGCCGTGTTGATCAGGCCGCTCTCCAAGTGCCCGGATCCTCCGGCCCTCAGCGTGTCCACGAACCCGAAGCCGGCCGGCAGCAGCCGGGGCGGCGCCACCGGGTAGAGCCAGAAGCAGACGAACGCCACCGCCGTCGTCACCGCCAGGGCCGTACGCGCGCGTGCGTACTGTTCGGGATGCCTCAGCAGCAGCCAGGCCAGGACGGCGGCCGGAACCAGGAAGTGCGTGCCCCCGTAGTACGTGTTGAACGCGTCCGTGACGGTATCCCACGGGGTGAACACCGCCTGCACGGCCCGTTCGTGGAACAGGCCGAGGGCCCGTTCGGCCGATACGATCGACAGCGCGTGGCTCGCCGCCGCGCCGCCCGCCTGCACCATGTGCCAGCGGATCTCCTCGTAGACCGCGAGGAAGACCGCGACCAGCATGAGCTCCCTGGCCACCCGCCGCCAGCCCGCCGCATGCCTGGCGGCCCAATACCTGGCAGCATGTGATACGAACCGGTCCCCGTCGGCCCGTATCACGGGCGCACCCCGTCGCCCCGTGCTACGGGCGTGCCTCACCCCTATCACGTGCATGTTCCGTCACCCCGATTTGATGACCCCCGAATGGATATTGCTTGCCGCACGCAAGTACCTTCCCCGAGATCACTTGCTTGCCGCACACAATTAATATGCTACGCTCAAGCCTCATGTCAGGCCTGCGCCGGCCTCCTCAGGAAGGGGAAACCGGTGGATGACGAGACGATCGCCGGGATCGAGTCAGCCCTGCACTCGCTGGCCAGACGGCTGAAGCAAGCCCGGCTGCACGAATTCGTCCTCAAGCAGGCGGGCGTCGACATCGACCAGGCCGGCCTGGCGATCCTCTACGCGCTGCACGCCGAGAAGGCCAGCCTGCGCGTCACCGACCTGGCCGAACGCCTCGGCATCGACGCCCCCGCGGTGACCCGCAAGGCCCAGCGGCTCGAACGCCTGGGCCTGGTCAGCCGGGCCCGGGACGCCGGGGACGCGCGAGTGTGCCAGCTGCGGCTCAGCGACCAGGGGGAGGCGGCGATCAGCCGGTTCCTCGTCGCGCGGCATCAGTGGCTCACCACCCTGCTCGCCGACTGGCCTCCCGAGGAACGCGACGACTTCGCCCGCCTGATCTGCCGCTTCGCCGGCGACATCCACAAGCACCTGGACGAACTCGACATCTGACGACTGGTGTATCCGCGCCCCGCCCGGCCGGCTCGGTACTGTGTTGGCCATGGGCCGCGCCAGTAACCGCAAGAAGGCACAGCGTCAAGCCGGGCCGGAGCCTCGGGCGGACGCCGCGACGCAGGAGGCATTGCTCAAGGTTCTAACCGGCCTGCATACCCTGGTCGAGGAAAATAAGGAGCGCCGGAAACGCGAGGCCACCGCGCGCTGGATATGGTCCGGCGGCGCGGAACCGATCCCGGCCGTGGCGCCCCCATGGCGGGAGGACTCGCTCGGTGACCGGTTCTTCGGCGGCCATTTCCTGCGCGAGGCGCAGAAGGCGCCGTGCCTGGCGAGCGCGGACATCCCCGACGCCGCGGCGATCGCCGCTCATCCCGCGCACTGGAACGTCGCCACCGAAGCCCTCGTCCGCGCGGTGGTCTACGACGGCCTCGGACCGGATCACCCGGCGGTGAGCACGGTGCTCGAGGTGCTCGCCCCCATCGCCGAGGCCGAACTGGCGTACGGCGAGGCCGCCGACGCCGCGATGCTCCAGATCGGAACGGACAAGGACGTGCCGGAGTTCCCGGAGCAGGACGGCCCGGTGTTCCTGCTCGGCGTGTGCGCGCTGATGGACGCTCTCTGGGCGGTGCTGGGGGAGGACTCGCTCGGCGAGATCCAAGGCGTGCTGCTGCCCGCGCTGCGCGAAGCCGTTCCCAGCCTGGACGCCCAGGCGGCCGTCGACGCGCTCTACGGCGCCTTCGCCAAGCACTACCAATCCGACCAGCCCAGCGATGCCGAACTGCTGCAGCGCATCGGCGACGTCGAGGGCGACGCGCTGGTGAACCTGGTCCGCGCCGGCGCTGTGAAGCCGCGCGACATCCTCCCGGTGGGACTGAGCATGCTGTCCGCCCTCGCTCGGCTCTGCCGGAGCAACTCCCCCTCCCTCCTCCGGCCGTGATGACGCGGCAGGAATGCGCGGCCATGGTGCCGGGCGGCGTGATCGCCGGAAATGAGTGGCATGGTGTCACGCGCGGTCAGGTCACCGGGAACGGCGGCTGCCACCACCAGGGTGTCGCCTGGAGTTCGATCCGGTCGACCCACTTCACCCACCAGTACCCTCGCCGGCCGGGTGCGACCAGGCGCAGCGGGTATCCGTGGCCGCTGGACAGGGGAGCCCCGCCCACGCTGGTGGCCAGCAGCAGCCGGCCGACGTCGCTCACCGGAAAGCGGATCCAGTACCCGGTGACGGAGTGCACGAGCAGGCTCCGGGCCTGCCCGGTGCTGCGCAGCAGGGCACTGACGGGCACGCCGCTCCAGTCCTGCCGGGCGTACCAGCCGGAGGTGCAGTCCAGGGTCGCCCGCATCCGGGCGCCGGACGCCGAAAGCTCGTCCAGCCCCACCTCGTACCGGCCGACGCCGTCCACGACGGTCAGCCGCCAGCGATCCGGATCGACGGCCGGGACCGGGTCCACGAGCCAGCTCGTGGTGGGCATGGCGTCCGGATCGAAGGACCCGGTCTCGTAAGACCCGGTGAAGCGCCGGCCGGCACCGGGCAGTCCGCCGACTCGGACCGAACCGGCGGCGGCGAAGTAGAGCCCGGCCGCCCCGGCCCCCAGCAGCCCGGCCCGCAGGAAGGTCCGGCGGGACAGGTCCGACCGGCGCGGCCGGATTCGCCGGGCGACGACATGCCACAGGACCAGGGGCACCAGGACGAGCGCGACCGCGATATGGACCCACAACCCCGGCCGGCCGGCGATCGAGCGCACCAGCCCGGTGGCGTAACCAAGACCGGCCACGAACGTGATGACGACCAGCGCCGCGAGCAGCAGCGACACCCACCGGGTGCCGCGGCCGCGGCGCAGACCGCCCCGGACCACCCGGCTCTTCCACGGGGCGAGCAGCAGGATCAGCAGCCCGGCGATGCCATGGGCGATGGCCGCCCACCGCCCGCTGGGCGACCCGATCGCGACCGTGGCCACGCCGGTCCCGAACACCAGCACCAGGGCGGCGAGGAGCGTCTGGTTGGTGATCCTCCCCGCGGGCGGCCGGAGGATCCTGCGGAACCCGGCCACGATTCCTCCCCGGGAAGGACAAGTGTTATCACGGTACCTTCCGGATCGAACTCACCCACGCGGACGGATTGTCAGCCCCGTCGTGCATGCTGGATGCGTGGAACCCATCTTCGAGGCGGTACTGGCGAACGACCCGTCCCGGATCACGCCGGCCGCGGCGGCCCAGCGCATGGACGAGGACCTCCTCCTCCCGGAGCTGCACTGGCTCTACTGGGGCGACACGCCCCTGCACCTGGCCGCGGCCGGGCTCCGGTACGACGCCGCCCGGGCGCTGCTCGCCGCCGGCACCCCCGTCAACGCGGTCAACCGGCGCGGTGCGACGGCGTTGCACTACGCCTGCGATCCCCGGCCGTTGTCGCCAACCTGGGACCCGGACGCCCAGCGGCGCATCATCGAGCTGCTGATCTCCGCCGGAGCAACGGTCGACCAGCCGGACCGCGGCGGGGTGACGCCCTTGCACCGCGCGGTCCGCGCCCGGAGCCCGGCCGCGGTCGCCGCGCTGCTGTCCGCCGGCGCCGATCCGCGCGCGGTCACCGGCAAGGCGGGCTCGACCCCGCTGCACCTCGCGGTCGCACCGACCGGCGCGGGCGGGACCGCCGGCTCCGGCAAGCTCCAGCTCGAGATCGTCCGGATGCTGCTCGCCGCGGGCGCGACCCTGGCCGACGTGGACCGCAACGGCGTCGCCGTGGCCGACCGGATCCAGAGCCAGTCCCTGCGCGAGGCACTAGCCGCCGGGCAGCTCTAGTGCACCCACCAGGGCCAGCGGGCTCGAGCCCACCATGACACGCCGATCCTCAGCGAGCCGTCCGGGGCAGGCTCACGGGCGGATCCCGGTGGCGATGAGATGCGGCCCGAAACCGGTCAGTTCGGGTACCCGCTCGATGGCCCGTGCCACCGTCAGCGCAACGGACCGGTCGACCGGATCCGCCATCCGCGCGTCCAGGTCGCCGAGTATGAACGCCGGTCCCTCGACGCTGACCAGGTCCGCGACCTCCAGCCCGGCTTCGGCTATCTCATCGCGCAACTCGCCGGGCCGGTGGCAGAAGCCGTTGAACGCCCCTTCCCCCAGCGGCGGCAGTATGCCGGTGCGGTCTATCTCGTCGATGACATCGAGCGCTGCCGGGTGCTTGAGGTAGAGCCGTTCCCTGAGCATGCCGTCGATCCGGGGCGCCCACCGCGAGATCGCCGCGGCGAACACCGCCCCGCCCGGCCGGACGATCCGTGCGCACTCGCGCAGCGCCCGGACCCGTTCGGCCCGGTCGGTGAGATGATAGAGCGGCCCGAGCAGCAAGACGGCGTCCACCGAGGCGCCGGGCAGGCCGGTGTCCCGCACGTCGCCGACCGCGGTGCGAATCCCCGCCACCCCGGCCGCCTCCGCCGTGAGCTGCTCTACGTGCAGCGGCATCAGGTCCCGGTGCTCGACCTGGTACCCGAGCGACGCCAGCCACAGCGCGTACCGTCCCGGCCCCCCGCCGATGTCCGCGACCACGGCGGGCGCGGCCGGCAGCCGCCGCAGCACGATCTCGGTGGTCCGCGTGAACTCCAGCTCCCCGCGCCCGTCGCTCAACCGCTCCCGCTCCATGCCCTGCTCGTAGTACGCGCGCAGGGCCGCATCGTCCGCCTCCATGCCACGCGACTGTGGCACATCCCGGTCCCCCCGGCCACCGATTAACGCCAGCCGAAAGAGGCCGGCGGCATCACCGCATCCGTCCCCTTGACTACCGAACGGGCCTCCCTCACCGCCCCGGTCCGCGATCACGGGCGCCGTGACAGTTGTCGCAGCATGGCGGGGATGACGGACGTCCAGCACGCTCGCGGCGGCACCTGATGGCCGACGCCCTTCAGCGGCAGCAGCTCGGCGTGCGGAATCTCGCGGGCCAGCGCCTCGCCATGGCCAAACGGAAACAACGGATCAGCCGTGCCGTGAATCACCAGGGTCGGTGCGGCGATCTGGTCCAGCCGCCCGCGCGCCAGCTCACCCTCCTCGGCCAGTGCGTGGTTCGTCATGCTGGCGGCCATGTCGTTGGTGCGGTCCACGATCCGCGCCACGAGCGCGCGTACGTGCGCTTCGTCGAAGTACTCCGCGCCCTCGAGCTGCCGCTCGTAGCCGACGAGGTAATCGATCACCGCCGACCGTTCGGCCCAATCCGGCAACGGGACCTCCGCGGCGAAGTAGGCCCGTAGTGCCTCCGACGCCGGCGGAAGCTCCGCTCGGTCCGGGCCGCCCGGGACGGCTGGGCTGGTCGACATCAGCACCAGCGAGTCGACGCGATCCGGATGAGCCAGGGCCACCTGCTGCGCGAGGGCGCCGCCCATCGAGACACCGGCCAGGTGAGCGCTCCGCCGCCCGAACGCGTCCAGCACCCCGGCCGCATCGGCCGCCAGGTCCGCGCCGGTGTACCCCGGGGCCCCGGCCGGGTAGCTGACCGACCGCCCGGTGTCGCGATGGTCGTAGCGGATGACAAACCGGCCGCCCGCCGCCAGCCGCTGGCAGAACTCGTCCTCCCACCAGTCCATCGAGGCGCCCATGCCGCCGATGAGCAGGATCGCGGGGTCAGCCGCGTCGCCGGTGGTGTCCACGCACAGGTCGACGCCGTGAACATCGACAATTCGGGGCCCGTCCATAGGTCGCCTCCCGGAAATCCGCTTGCGATTTGCAATCAGTAGGTCCACGCTAAGCCAACTGATGGTAGATTGCAACCAGTTTGATGGTGAGGTGCGAGGTGGCGGAGCCGGCCCGGTCGGGGTGCCCGATCAATGCCGCGGTCGAGGCGTTCGGCGACAGCTGGAGCCTGCTGGTGCTGCGGGACGTGATGTTCGGCAACAAGCGCTACTTCCGGGAGCTGCTGGCCGGCTCCGAGGAGGGGATCGCCTCCAACATCCTGGCCGACCGGCTGAAGCGGCTGGTCGGCGCCGGCCTGCTGACCCGTGAGGACGCGGGGCCGGGACGGCGGGCCGCCTACAGCCTGACCGAGGCGTCGATCCAGCTGGTGCCGGTGTTCGCCCAGCTGGGCAAGTGGGGCCTGCAGCACCGCCCGACCACGAAGCGGCTCCGGGTGCGAGCCGAACTGCTCGCCGCCGGCGGCCCGGAGCTGTGGAATGAGTTCATGGCCGAACTACGGACCATCCACCTCGGCGAGCCGGCGCCGGAACGGGACGGTCCGAGCGTCAGCGAACGCCTGGCCGAGGCCTACGCCGCCGCGCTCTATTAATCCGCCGCGGCGGGCAATGCGGGTGTGATGTCGGTATGGCCGAAGTCGCTTCCCTTGAACAGCAGTGCTTCTCCGGTGGACTTCGCCAGGGCGTATGCGAAGCAGTCTCCGAAGTTGAGGCCGGCCTTGTGGCCGCTGCCCTTCCCGAAATCGCGATAGGCGTCCCGGGCGATACGAGCCTGGTCGTGTGTCACCGGTTCGACACGCAGTTCCGCGACATCGACTAGCTCATCGAAGCGTCGGCTGGCGATGGGGTCGCGGCTCGCGTCGATGACGACCGCGGTCTCCAGGTAGTTAGCAGCGGAGATCCTCCGGGTCGGTGCTTTCTCGATGGCAAGAGCCATTTCACTGGCATCATCTTCGGCGCGAAGAATCGCTATGAGGGCGGACGTGTCGATGATCACGCGGGAAGCCCTCGCTCGTCGTAGAGGAGGTCGCCGTGATCTGCGCTACGGAAGGGTTCACGAAGCCTGGGTGCGGTGTCCCTGCCAATGGCTAGCAGCCGGTCAGCCAGCCCAGCCTCGTGCAGATGCCGCACCCTCTCGAGGCGCTCACGAACCGCGACGGTCACCGCCATTGTCTGCGTCTCGCCGGTCAGCTCAGCCAGTTCCTGGACTAGCTGGTGGGTCTCGTCGTTCTTGATGTTGAGGCTCATGATCTACCTTTCTACCAAAATATGGTACCAGGGTAGCCCATGCGCGGGCAGGCGGGTGCGCCGGGCCGGGTACGGTGGGTGGTCGACGGTGCACGCACGCTCGGGGCAAGGAGCAGCGGCATGATCGAAGCGCAGGACCTGACCAAGATCTACGGCGGCAAGGCGGCCGTGGACCACCTGTCCTTCACGGTCGAACCGGGCCGGGTGACAGGGTTCCTCGGGCCGAACGGCGCGGGCAAGTCCACCACCATGCGGCTGATCCTGGGCCTGGACCGGCCGCAGAGCGGCTTCGCCCTGATCAACGGTCGGCGCTACCGTGACCTGAAGGATCCGCTGCACACGGTCGGCGCGCTGCTCGAGGCCAAGTCCGTGCACCCGGGCCGTTCGGCCCGTAACCACCTGCTTTTCCTGGCCCAGACCCAGGGCATTCCCGCGAGCCGGGTCGAGGAGGTGCTGGCCCTGGTGGGCCTGCAGGAGGTGGCGGACAAGCGATCCGGCGGTTTCTCGCTCGGCATGAGCCAGCGGCTCGGCGTGGCCGTGGCCATGCTCGGCAACCCGGAGATCCTGCTGCTGGACGAGCCGGTCAACGGGCTCGATCCCGAGGGTGTCCTGTGGATCAGGAACCTGATGAAGAGCCTGGCCGCCGAGGGCCGCACCGTCCTGGTGTCCAGCCACCTGATGAACGAGATGGCGGTCACCGCCGACCACCTGATCGTCATCGGCCGGGGCAAGCTCATCACCGAGGCCAGCACCGAGGATGTCATCGCCCGCAGCACGGACAAGTCGGTCCGGGTGCGCACCCCCGACGCGGACCGGATGGCCGAGATGATCGCGGCGGCGGGAGGGAAGGTCGTCCGGGGCGGTGCGGAAAGCGGTGCGGAGAACGGCGCCGGGCTGCTCACGGTCACCGGCCTGGAGGCACCGCGGATCGGCGAGCTGGCCGCGTCGGCGTCCATCGTGCTGCACGAGCTGACCCCGCTGGCCTCGCTGGAAGGGGCGTTCATGGAGCTGACGTCCGGCAGCGTCGAGTTCGGCGCATCCAGCGCGGCGGCGGCCCACGCCGGCGAGGGGAGGACCTCATGACGGCCACCGCGCCGGTCACCCCGGCCCGCGGCCCCGCGGACCCGGCCGCCGGCCGCCACGCCGGGTTCCCCGGCCTGCTGCGGGCCGAGTGGACCAAGATCCGCTCGGTGCGCTCCACCGTCTGGACGCTGGTCATCTTCGTGGTGGTGTGCATCGGCTTCACCGCGCTGATCGCCTGGCTGACCGAATCGAACTGGTTCGGCCCGCGGGCCGCGGCACGGGACGTCAGGGTCCTGGCCGACCCGGTCGGCTTCATCCTGGGCACCGGGATCGGCCTGGGGCAGCTGGCCATCGCCGTCCTGGGCGTGCTGATCATCACCAGCGAGTACTCGACCGGGGTGATCCGCGCCTCGCTGCTGGCCGTGCCGCGCCGGCTACCGGTGCTGGCCGCCAAGGCGGTGGTGTTCGCCGTTCTCCTGCTGGTGGTGACCGAGATCGTGGCCTTCTGCTCGTTCTTCGTCGGTTCGGCCATCCTGCACGCCCACGTGCCGGTGGCGCTGGGCGACCCGGGCGTCACCCGCGCCGTGATCGGCGCCGGGCTGTACCTCACCGTGCTGGGGCTGCTCGCGCTGGCCATCGGCACCATGATCAGGCACACCGCCGGGTCCATCTCGACCATCATCGGCGTGGTGTTCGTGCTGCCCATCCTGACCGGGCTGCTGCCGAGCAGCTGGGGCGCGCACATCAACGCCTACCTGCCCGAACAGGCCGGAACCCTGATCACGCACACCCACCAGACCGCCGACGACCTGCTGTCCCCCTGGCAGGGCTTCGGGGTCCTGTGCATCTGGACCGTGCTCGCCCTGGCCGTCGCCGCCTACCTACTCGAGCGCCGCGACGCCTAGCCGGCGTCCGCTCAGCGCGAGGCCGGTTTCCCAGGCCCGGCACAGGGCGTTCGCCAGGACCATCTGGTGCGGGGTCCGGCAGGACACCCGGATGAGATCCGGGCTGGCCACGATGATGGCCAGGGCCCTGGCCCGTGAGGTCGCGACGTTCAGCCGGTGCGGGTCGTAGAGGAAGTCGAGCCCGCGAGGCGCCTCGTCCGCCGACGAGGTCGCCATCGAGTAGATGACCGCGGGCGCCTCCTGACCCTGGAATTTGTCCACGGTGCCGACCCTGAACCCGGTCTGGCCGATCCCGGCCAGCGCCCGCTGGATGGCTCTGATCTGCGCGTTGTAGGGCGTGACGATCAGGATGTCCGCGGGTTCCATGGACCGTTCGGCCCCGTTCCTGTCGCGCCACCTCCGGCCGGTCAGCTGCCGCGCCAGCCGCGCTACCTTGCGGGCCTCTTCCGGCGAGGCGTTCGTGTTCCCCTGGTGCGGTACCTCGACCAGGCGCAGCCCCGAGCCCCAGCCCTGGATCTCCTGGCGGCCCAGCCCGTCGACGCCGCCCAGCTTGCCGTCGTAGAACGCCGCCGAGGTGTACCGGCACAGGTCCGGGTGCATCCGCCAGGTCTGGTCGAGCAGCAGCCCGGCGGCGGCCGGCATCGTCGCCCGGTCGTCCAGGATGTGCTCCAGCGCGGAGGCGCCCGCCCCGGGCGGGTGCGTGGCGTGACTCGGCTGGGCGAGCTGCTGCGGGTCGCCCAGCAGGATCAGGTTCCGCGCCGCCCCGGCCACCGCCAGCACGTTGGCCAGCGACATCTGGCCCGCCTCGTCCACGAACAAGGTGTCCACGCTGCCCGCCAGCCCCGAACGCGCCCACAGCCACGCCGTGCCCGCGGCGACGTCAAGCTGGCCGTCCCGCAGGGCCTTCTCCAGCTGCTCGTTGCTCATCGACCTGGCGTCCGCGTGCAGGTGCGGGTGGTCGCGGTCCGCCCGCTGGCCGATCCGCGGCGGGCCGGCTCCGCGCCACCTCGCGTGCTCGTACACGGTGTCGATGAGGTGGCAGATGACGGCGTGCGAGGGCCCGGTGATGCCGACCGTGCGGCCTTGGGTGATGAGCTCGAGGATCTGTTCGGCCGCGGTGTACGTCTTCCCGGTACCCGGCGGTCCCTGCATGGGCAGGTACGAATGACGCAACGAGGTCGCGAGCCTGATCGCGGCGGCGCTGGCCGTCTCGCCCTCCGCCCGCAGCGAGCCGACCGCATCGTCCCCGTCATCTGGCCGGCGGCGCAGCAGAAGCGCGGTCGCCATGTCCCCGCCGCCGAACCCGGCGCGCACCACCCGGTCACCGAGTTCCCGCAGCCGATCCCGCTGTTCCCGGGTCCTGGGCGGCCCGGCCTCGATCAGGGCCGCGGGCCACGGCCCGGCGTAGGTGCCGGCCGCCTTCAGGTCGATCGTCCCGCGCGCGTCGTCCACGTCGCAGACTGGCCACTGCTTGTCCGTGGCCGGATCACAGGCCGTGCCGCCGGCGGAGAACTTGTGTTCCTGCGCCGGGAAGCGGAACCGCAGCACCACCGACTTCTTGACCTGCCCGACCACGTCGCCGCCGCTGAGCCCGCCCAGCGCGTCCGGCTCGCCGGTCAGTTCGGCCGGGCTCAGCGTGCGCAGGTAGAAGTACCGCCACCAGGCCGGCTTGTCCTCGCGCCGGTGCCAGTCGATCAGGTCGGCCAGCAGCGCCCGCGCCCGCCCCTCCGGCGTTTCCGCGGAGACGCCGGCCAGCAGCGCCGAGGAGATCCGGGCCACCTCGGGGTCCTCCGGGGCACCGGGCTTGTCCGCGAAGACCGGCCGCGGCAGCTCCTCGTCCAGCCGCCCGGCCAGCCCGGCCAGCCCGGCCAGCTCGGCCCGCCGTTCCTCCAGCCAGTCACGCAGCGCCAGCGTGGCCCGGCAGTCGTCCTCGTTGTACCCGGCCACGACCCGCCGCCGTTCCAGTTCCCCGGCCGCTTCCCCGGCCGCGGTCCCCTCTTCGAGCGCCGCCTCCAGCGCGATCAGGCTGGCCGTCGCTTCCGCCAGGTCGACCCGCCGGCCGTACCCGCACAGCGGCTCCAGCCGCTTGATCGAGTAGCTCTCCACCCCGGCCCGGACTCCCTGCCGCACGACCCGGTACAGGTCGGTGAACACCCCGAGCCGGAACAGGTCGTCCACCTCGTCCTCACGGGTGGCGAACCGGCCCATCAGAGCGCCCACCGCCTCCTGGCGGGTGCCGTGCAGCTCGGTGAGATGGTCCACCGACGTCGGCTCGTAGTGGTTGTAGTGGTAGACGTGCAGGCCGGGATGGCGCGCGCGGCGTTCGGTGATGAAGTCGATCAGCTCCTCAAACGCGCGCTTCTCGCCCGGCCGGTCGAAGGCCCAGATCTGCGTGTACCGGGGGAGTCCCGCCTCGTCGACCTCGGCCGTGTCGACGACGCCGAACAGGTACTGCAGCCCGAACTCCCGGCCGTCCTCGGAGTAGTGGCGGGCGCCCTCGATATCGAAGAACAGGTCCCCATCGGCTGGTTCGGGCAGCGCGAGCAGCCCGCGGTTCGGGATCAGCGCGCCGCTGGCGTCCCGGTCCGGGTCCAGCAGCTGGTACCGGATGGTCCCGTCGTCGCTGGCCACCTGCAGCCGGGCCTGGGCCTGGGCGCGGGCCAGGGCACCGGGGCTGACCCGGTCCAGCCGGGGGAGTTCGGCCAGGCCGGCGAACCCGCGCCGGCTGGCGATCCCGGCCTGCTTCAGCGCCCGCCGCTGGCCCGTGGTGATCCCGGCCACGAGGGACAGGTCGTCGTCGCGCCGGCGGCGTTCGGCGCAGTGCGCGCGCCACCGGCAGATGGCGCAGTGCTCGACCGGCTCGGGGTACAGGCCGGGCGGGGGTTCGGTGCCGAGGGCTTCTTCCAGCCGCCGCCGCGTCTGCCGTTCGTACGCGGCGAAGTCCCGCACCTTGAACCGGGCGAAGTCACCCTGGCCGAGGGCCAGGTGCATCCAGCGCGGTTCGGTCCCCTGCAGCCCGGCGAGCAGGTGCGAGTAGAACGCGGTCTGCAGGACGGCCCGGGCCTTCGCGGTCCGGGCCAGCTTGGCGTCGACCACCTCGTAGTGCCGCCCGGCCGGGCGCGGATCCCCGTCCGGCGCCGGCAGCAGGTCGGCCCGGACCAGGAAATCCGGCCGCCCGAACAGCGTCACCCCGCCGCCCGCGCCGGTCAGCGTCCCCTGGTAGACCACGTCGGCCCCGTCCCGGATGGCGGCCGCCGTCGCCCCGGCCGGGTCCCCGGCCTCGCCGAGGTCCGCCACCTCGTGCCCGTCCGCCCGGAACCGCTCGAGCGCCGCCCGCTCGTGCTCCTCGCCGCGCCGCACCAGGTCCTCGAAGCCCAGGTCGACCGCGTACGGCGGCCGCAGCGTCCGCCGCGCCGCCTGCAGGTCCAGCTGGGTCAGCTGCTGGCAGGCCAGGAAGTTGGCGACGTCGCTCGCCGACACCCGCACCCGCCCCTCAGTAATCTTCATCGACCCTCACCTACCCCAAGGGTGTCCAAGCTGACCGCCATCACCCCGGCTCGCCGCAATTTAACTACCGAACGGGCCTGGGTGGCTGCCCACCTCAGGTCCGTTCGGTCACCCGATGGGTGTCAGGCCTGGACCGCGCGGCGCCGGAGGAGGCCGATGCCTGCCCCGAGCGCGACGATGCCCATCCCGGCGGCGGTCGCGA
>WNFY01001830.1_pt1 | contig 20207 bp, 20 predicted proteins | sample 5400091 | NCBI WGS metagenome assembly WNFY01 (sample SAMN13153364, study PRJNA577476) | soil metagenome | isolation source: 60 cm soil or saprolite under grassland replicate 1 | place: USA:California | collected 2016-06-15
CGTCCAATATTGCTGGGGATAGTAGTGTATCATTTCTGCATTATTGCTTCGCTAATAACACCACAGAGCGGAGGGAGCCCAGGCTGACTCGGGCGGCATCTCTTATTGGCTTGCTGCTCGTACTGCCGCTTGCCGCCTGCGGAGGCAGCGAAAAGAACGCGGACGACTTGACCTCTCCGAGCGCGCGCAGCGCACCCACCCAGCCCATCGTTATCCCTGCCGGTGCGCCGATCGTCGTTGGCATTTCCATGCCGTTGACCGGGCCGGTTTCGGCCGCCGGCCAGGAAGACAGCACCTCGTCCGTCGTCTCCATCAATCGCTGGAAGGCCAAGAACGGCGATCGCATCGCAGGCCACGAGATTCAGGTGCGAGTCGAGGATGACGGTTGCACCGAAGGGGATATCACGGAGCAGGCGGCTATGAGGCTCGCGGGAGCGGTTGGCGTCGTGGCCGTCCTGGGCCCTTCGTGCAGCGCAGGTGCCGAGCGCGCCATTCCGGTGTATCAGCGGGCAGGACTGGTCGCAATAACTGGCTCGGCTACCAAGACTGACCTGACCACATCGCAGCAAAAGGGCAGCTTTTTCTTTCGGACAGCGTACCGTAACGATCTAGAAGGACAGTTGATAGGCCTCTACGCCAAATTCGGGCTAAACGCCAGGGCGACCTGGGTTGTCGATGACGGCGAAGCCTACGGGCAGGACCTTGCGAAAGCCGCTGCTGAGATCATGAGCTCGACCGGAATCAAGGTCTCGAACGAGAGCGTCCGCAGTGACGAGAAGGACTTCAGAACGCTGGTGGAGCGGATCAAGGACGAGAACCCAAATCTCGTCATCTTCGCGGGATTCAACCCACAGGCAGCACTCTTCTATCGACAACTGAAGGACGCCAGGTACACGGGTGTGGTTGGCTCTGTGGATGCGGCAGCGTCCACGCGGAACTTCATTGAGCCGTTGGGCTCGCTGGCTGAAGGGGCGCTATTCGCGGGTTGTGCGGTGGCGCTGCCGGACGACTTTGTCGCGGATTTCGTCAAGATACACGGCAAGCAGGCGGAGGACTCCAGGTTCTTGGCCCAATATGCCGATGCAGCGACGATCGTGTTGGATGCGGTCAAAACGACCGTTCGCGAATCAGGCGACGGATCGCTGACAATCGACCCCACGGCTTTACGAGACGCCGTGCGGGCGACCAGCCTGACGAATGGGTTGACCGGCTCATTGGCGTTCGACGACAACGGCGACCGGGTACCACACCCGGGCGACGACCTGAACAAGATCGTCGCCGACGCCGTGAAGAACCAGAACTTAGACGTTTTCCCGCAACTCGGTCTAGTGCCGTGCCAAGTGCAAGACGCCAAGTTGGTGAAGCTACTCGGCCCGGGAGCGGGGCAGATCCGCTGATACGGGGGCCGTCACACCCCCTGGTTTCGGAAGGCCGGAAACGGCGAAGGGGATCGTAATCGTATTGACACTCGTGCGGCTTCAGACATGAATTCGAGGTCCGGGGCGCGATTTGCGCAGCGCTCAATTGGTTCGCGGTCTCACCACGCGGTGCCTTCTCCTCGATTGCCCAATCCGCGCCGCTGACTTCTGTCCCGTCCGGTACCATCTGGTGTCGAGCTGTCCCAATTGATCCCGTTGGGCGTCAAATTGGCGTCAACTCAGCCGTCACGCGCCGATACTACTTAGGAAGAGGCGTGATTAAACGGGGATAAATGGAGGGCCCGGTGGGATTCGAACCCACGACTCCCGGATAAAAGCTAGTCCAGCTGAGTTGTCGGGCAGTCAGAGGCGATTAGCTACAAAATCCGCCGATTTTGACCTACCAGCCTATCTGATTTTTGGCCAGGTCAGGTAATGCAATTTGGCAGTACTCTGACTACCGGATTCCTAGCAGGCCTCTAAGCCCGAGAAGTCCATGACTGGCGGGAACATTTTAGTTCGTTCTGGGTCAAGCGTAAAAGGCGCCATCGAACCGCACCAGCGCTTCATGGATTGACCGACTTGACCTGCGGCTCCGTGAAAGGCTCGGCGCGGTGCACTACGCCGTCCATGTACAATCTTTCAATCTCGGACTTCGATAAGCACAGCATCGTAGAGAGAATGTCGGTAGTGTCGTCGCCGATTGACGGCGCGCCCCGCCAGATGCGTCCGGGCGTCAGTGACATTTTCGGCACGACCCCAAAAACGCGGATCGGTACACCCGACTGTCGATCGAGCACCGGCGCGGTCATTTCGCGAGCCGCGTAGTGCTCGTCGTTATATTGATCGCGCACGTTGAATACCCGCGCGCAGCCAATCTGCGCCTTGTTCAGTGCCGTTTCCACCTCAACAGCTGTATGCGCGGCGCAATAGTCCCGTAGCCGCCTGTCGAGTTCACACCCCTTTTCGGAGCTGACCGCCGCTGCATCTTTTGAGCATTCGTCGTAGCTGTACTCTTCCGGATCGAGACCGAGAAATCTTGGAACCCTGTCGTAGATGGCGCCTGCAAGCGCCCCGATAAAAACCCAGCCGTCGCTGCATTTGAAAGTGTCGTAAGGCTGGAAGCCTGGCGGCCGGTTGCCAGTATGTCCATACACCGCGCCTTCACCGGTGAAGAGCGGCAGCGTGTTACCGTTGGTCTGAGCGACAGCCTCATATTGCGCGAGGTCGATCACCTGGCCCCGACCGGTCTTCATAACCTCCCACAAACCCATCATCGTTGCGGCCCAGCCGGTGAGCGCAGTGACGTAGTCGCCGGTGTAGGACTTGGCGCGCTGCGGTGGTCCGGCGGGGTCCCCGGTCAGGTTCATCATCCCGCCAAAGGCCTGCGCGATCGCGTCGTAACCAGGGCGACCCAGGTAGTCCTCCTTACCGTACTGCCCGTAGGTGCTTACCCGCACGATCACGAGGCGGGGGTTGACCGCGAGGGCCAGCTCGTTGGTGATACCGTTGCGTTCGAGCGTGCCGGGCGCCGACGACTCCATCCACACGTCGGAAATCCTCCACAGGGCCATCAGCAGCTCGACTCCTCGCGCCTTCTTGAAGTCGAGTCCCATCGACAGCTTATTCTTTGTGACTTCGGCCTCGTCGCAGCCATGGGGGCGGGGCCCGCGTGTTAACTGCGGCGCGGTGAAGCGGAACACGTCGCCGCCCGGTTTTTCGACATGTATTACCTCAGCGCCAAACTCGGCGAGCTTGGTGCCAATATAGGGCTGGGCGATCAGCTGCCCGGTGCCGACCGCGCGGATACCTTCCAACGGTCCGAACGCCGGTGCAACACACGGTGTATTCGGTCTTTCCAACCCCTTGATCCAATCCGGAATAGTGTCGCGGAGCGCCTCAATTTTGCTCTCGTCGGTGATTAGCCTTGGATCGTGTGGCATGTCGTTCGCTTCCTCTGATACTGTCGGCGAGCAATCGACACCCGAGGCCAGTCGCATTGCCGATGTCGCCGGTGTTCTGATCGATCATCTCGCTCGAGTGAGGAGATTGCGCTCAGGTTATCACGTGTCAATGCCCGCCGTATTCAGTGGTGAGGCCCATGCTGGTCGCGAGTGCCCCGTTGGTCGAGTCCGCTAGTCCCAAAACGGGTCAGGGCGTCCGGTGTGCCGGCGGACAGGGCCGTTACGGGATGGCGTGACACACTGACTGAAAATCCGGGAGTCACACCCGGAGATCGTTGGGGTCTGGCCGTGCGTAAGCGGGCATGCTCAGCGCACCCTGCAGGGGGCCGAGTCTGGGAGTCCAAAATGAGTTAGGGAGTCGGCTGGGACTGACGGGCAAGCCGGGAATACATGGGATTGAGCGTTGGAAGCTGCGCGAAAGTGTGCATGGAGGGCCCGGTGGGATTCGAACCCACGACTCCCGGATTAAAAGTCCGGAGCTCTACCGCTGAGCTACGGGCCCGCCCGTTCCCAAATCGTATCTGGTCGGCGCCAGTTCTCACAACCGGCTCTTTCGTGTTCGGGGCCGCGGCCTAAGATCGGGCGCACCATCTTGACACAGAGCGCACTTCGCGGGCATAATTCCTACTAATCTAGTAGGTATTATCGAGAATGAAGCTGTCAACTAAGGGGGAGTACGCCACGCGGGCCCTGCTTGAACTCTCACTCTTGGATGGGCCGCGCGCGCTGTCTGTACACGAGCTTTCTGAGCGCACGCACATCTCGCCGAAGTATCTCGAGCAAATCATGATGCGCCTGCGCTCGGCAAGTATAGTCAGAAGCCATCGCGGCGTAAACGGCGGTTACGAGCTGGCTCGGCCTTCCATCAATATTACAGTGGGCGAGGTTGTCCGGTTGATGGACGGACCCTTGGCGCCAAGCTCGTGCGCCAGTGAGTCAGCGCATGTGCCCTGCCCTGCATACCGTTGCCCCACCGAGGTCGGCTGCGTGCTCCGTGGCCTTTGGACGGACGTGCGCGAGGCGATCGCGGGCGTCCTCGACCGCACGACCTTCGGCCAGCTCGCAGAGCGGCAGCGCGATGCCAGGCCTGTTGAGGCTTACGCCATATGAAGGAGTTTCGAGCCGCGTCCAGCGCGAACACCCCGCCCGCCTTGTGCCCGGGCATTGGGGCGACCTGATGCCCGGAGTCGAAGTCAACAAGGAGGTATCTACTGACTTGAAGAAGATGTTGATACCGATCTCGCTCATGGTAATAGCGTCATTAGCCGTTTCCTGCGGCGGTGATGACCACAAAGAAACGACCAGTGCAACGACACGGGCCGCCGGAGCCTCGCCGCACGAGTTCCCCGATTCAGGACCTGTCACGTTACACCTTGGCTATTTTGCCAACGTAACCCACGCCGTCCCGCTGGTCGGCTTGAATAACGGGATCTTCGCGCAGGAACTCGGCGCGAACGTGACAATCGACCCGAAGACCTTCAATGCAGGGCCGGACGTCATCACCGCGATTTTCGCCGGCGAACTCGATGCCAGTTACCTCGGTCAAAGTCCGGCGGTGAACGGCTACGTCCAGTCCGACGGCCACGATGTGCGAATCGTATCCGGCGCGGCAAGCGGCGGTGCCGCACTCGTCGTTAAACCCGAGATCACCGAGCCTGCGCAACTCAGCGGCAAGCGGATTGCAAGCCCGCAGCTCGGCAATACCCAGGATATTGCGTTGCGCAACTGGCTCAAGCAGAACGGCGTCCCCGCCGAGGAGAACGGCGGCGACGTTAAGGTCATTCCCACGGCCAACGCGGACGCGCTTACCGCGTTCAAGAACGGCGATTTGGATGGCGGTTGGGCTCCAGAGCCATGGGCGACGCGATTAGTCCAAGAGGGCGGGGGTCACATACTCGTCGACGAAAAGACACTCTGGCCAAACGGTCAGTTTGCGACTACAGTGCTCATCGTCCGCACGAACTTCCTTAACGATCACCCAGACACCGTGCAGAAACTCATAAGCGCCAACGTTAAGACGGTCCAGTGGATCAAGCAGCATACAGAAGAGGCGAAGACTCTGGTGAACCAGCAAATCGAAGCGGTCACGTCGAAGGCTCTGCCGAAGGCAGTCATTGACGCAGCCTTTCCCAATGTCGAGTTTACCTACGACCCAATTCAGTCCAGCGTAGAAACAGCAGCCAAGCAAGCCTATGATTTGGGGCTACTCCAAGACAATCCGGACCTGGCTGACCTCTTCTCGCTTGACATCCTGAACATAGTTCTCGCAAAACAAGGGTTGACCGCGGTCTCGCGCTAGCGAGCGCGCTCAAGATACCTGCAGGAATCAACCGTATGGCATCGGAAACATTCGACCAGGAGACGCGGTTGCCACCGAAGCCGAAGTTCGAGGCTCCTGCCGAGAGGATGGCGGCCGGCGGCGAGCTGATGGCGTTGCGGGGCGTCACCCGCCATTTCCGGACGAGGCGCCACGACACTCTGGCGATCGATCGCATCTCGCTTTCGGTTAATGAAGGGGAATTCGTCTGCATCGTCGGGCCTTCCGGCTGCGGAAAGTCTACGCTGCTCAATATCGTTGCCGGTCTCGATCATCCGACCGGAGGCGAGGCGCTCTTCGATGGCCGGCTTATCGATAGGCCCGGCCGCGAGCGGATCGTTGTCTTCCAGGAACCGGCCCTCTACCCCTGGCTTAACATGCGCGCGAACGTCGAGCTCGGTCTCAAAATAGCGGGCATCGGCCGATCGGAACGAAAACGCCTGGCCGACCGTTATATTTCGCTCGTCAACCTGCGGCGGTTCGAGAAGGCATATATCCATGAGCTGTCAGGCGGCATGAAGCAGCGCGCACAGCTCGCGCGGGCGCTGGCCGTGGAGCCGCGGATGCTGTTAATGGATGAGCCGTTCGCCGCCCTTGATGCCCAGACCCGGGACGTACTTCAGCAAGAGCTGCAAGAGATCACCTCGCGCCTAAAGACGACCGTGATTTTCGTGACTCACAACGTCCGCGAGGCGGTTATTCTGGCGGACCGTGTTGTCGTGATGACACCTGCTCCTGGGAAGCTGAAAACAGAGATCGCCATTCCTCTACCACGCCCGCGCGGTCCTGACTCGCATGCTGTAGTCGACCTGGCGGCTCGTGTGCGGACCGAGCTGCAGCATGACATATATGCCGCGCAGTCAGCGGAGGATAGCTATGCCATCTAGCGGAATGCACGGCGACGAACCAGGAATTGCCCTAACTCCTGTAGATATTGACACCACCAGCGTTCCTCGCGGCGGATCGACGACGGCTCGATTCAGGGAACTCGACGCCTCAGGTTTGGTACTGAAGGCGCTCCGACTCGCTGTCTTCTACCTTGCGCTACTTGCGCTGTGGCAGTTGCTGTACAGCCTCCATGTCTGGTCTCCTTACCTGCTTCCCTCTCCGAGCGACGTATGGCACTCGTTTATAGACTACGTGGACAATGGGTTGATCCAAAAAGCGGTGCGCGCGAGCATGCAACGCCTGGTGATCGGCTATGCCATTTCTATCCTCATCGGCCTGATTATCGGCATGGCGTGCGGGAGCAATAAGTACGTCGACGAGACTTTGGGCAGCCTGGTGCTGGGGCTGCAGTCCCTACCGAGCATCACCTGGCTTCCACTCGCTATTCTGTGGTTCGGACTGAACCAGAACGCGATCATCTTCGTCACTTTCATGGGATCCGTCGGCGCTATCGCAATCTCCGCGCGCGCCGGGGTGCAGGCGATCCCACCGTTATACCGTCGCGCCGCCGCGACGATGGGTGCGAGCCGCTATCAGTCGGTCCGGTACGTGCTCCTGCCTGCCATGGTGCCGAGCATGGCTCAGGGCCTAAAGCTAGGGTGGTCGTTCGCGTGGCGTTCTTTGATGGCGGCTGAACTGATCTTTGTAACGATGGGGCTCGGCCATCTGCTAAATCTTGGCCGAGATCTGAATAACATGAGCCTCGTGCTCGCCATCATGTTCGTGATTGTCGCAATCGGACTTGCGGTGGACCGCATTTTCTTCGCGCGCGTGGAGGCATGGGTGCAGGAGAGGTGGGGCCTAGAGGCCGCTTAACAGTCCATCATTCGCCTTAGCCCAGTTCATGTCCGGGCCACGGCCATGTTCTCCGAACGCCTCATCAGGTCGTCTAAACCCCTCGTTGCCCGAAGTGTCAAGCTTCGTCAGGCGCCCGCGCCTACTACTCCCTTGATTCATGAGACCTTCATTCCAGCCGTGTAGACTTTAATAAAGAGGCTTTGCACACGCGCGATGAGAATACTATTGGTAGAAGACGAGCCTCAGATTGCCGATTTTGTTTCGCGAGGCTTAGACGAGAACGGTTACAGTGTGGATGTCGCTCGGGATGGCGAAGAAGCGCTGGAATGGCCAAGCGTCGCGAATTTCGACATCATTGTTCTCGATGTAATGCTACCGGCGGTCGATGGCATCGAAGTTTGCCGGACATTACGCGCCCAGGGGCTTCGTACACCCATACTTATGCTTACAGCGCGAGATGCCGTTGAGGACCGCGTGCGCGGTCTGGATAGCGGCGCCGATGACTATCTCGTCAAACCGTTTGCCTTCGCTGAGCTACTGGCTCGCATCCGCGCGCTCAGCCGGCGAGAGCCTGCGCTGCTTGGAACGGAGCTACAAGTCGGCGATCTCGTCATGGACACCGCGACGCGCCAGGTTACTCGAGCCGGCGTGCCTGTTGAATTGACCTCTAAGGAGTTCGCACTCTTAGAGCACCTTATGCGACATCCCAACCAAGTGCTCTCACGGACCGTGATTGCCGAACACGTTTGGAACTACGATTTTGATAACGTCACAAACGTGATCGATGTTCATGTGAAGAACTTGCGGAAGAAGATCGACGAAGGGTTTGATCCGAAGTTGATCCACACGGTCCGCGGCGCTGGATACCGGCTCTCGGACCGCAAACCCGGCTAAAGATGGCGCTTCTTCGCTCGATCAGGGTTCGTCTAACTCTCTGGTTCGTATTCCTACTAGCCATAACCCTAGCCATATTCTGCGCAGCGCTATACCTGGCGCTCCGGCATAACCTGAACTCAAGCCTGAACGACTCACTAGAAAGCAGAGCGGAGATTGTTGCGGGGCTTGTCGTTGACGTAGACCACGTTGATGTCGCTGAGCTAACTATTCCCGGAGATCCGGTGGAGGGCGAAGAATTCGTAAGAGTTTTCGATTCCTCAGGCAATCTGGTGTTTGACAACTCGGGGGAGAAGTTCCGGCCACCCGACGACCCAGCGGCCGTGAGCGCAGCCCTGTCAGGTTCCAGGACGCGAACCAACCTGGACCTAGGCCCCGAACTGCGGGCCCTCACTGCGCCGATCCACGCGAACGGTCAGGTGATTGGCGCAGTCGAAGTGGGGCTCTCAACCGATGACGTACACTCAACCCTCCGTACTCTGCTTATCATCATCGCCGTAACTTATCCGCTCGCCCTCGTCATTGCGAGTGGTGGGGGTGTCTTTCTGGCCGGCCGGGCGCTTTCCCCGATCGACGGGTTAACGCGCACCGCTCGTAGAATCAGCGCTGAGGACCTCAGTCGGAGGCTCGACATGCGCCTTCCTGACGATGAAGTAGGCAGGCTAGCGCGCACGTTCGATGAGATGATCGCGCGTCTCGATGATGCCTTTCGCCGCCAGCGGCAGTTCACCGCTGATGCCTCGCACGAGCTCAGAACCCCGCTCACCGCTATCAAGGGCCAAACGGAGGTCGCGCTTCAAAGGGACCGTGACCCAGCTGAATATCGATCAGTTCTTCGCAACGTGAACACGGAGGTGGACCGCATGATAAGGCTGGTAAGCAGCCTGCTCACGCTAGCGCGCGCAGATGCGCACCAGGTGCCACTCGCCAAAGAAGATATCAGTTTGGGCGCTTTGGTCAGTGATGCCGCCGATCAGGTGCGTTCGGCGGCAGACAACAAGGGTGTCTCAATGCGACTCCGGAATGGTGGGGAGACGCGGGTGACCGCCGACCAGGACCTGCTTCTCCAACTGATCCTCAATCTGCTCGACAATGCTGTAAAGCACACGCCGTCAGGCGGCTCGATTGACGTCTCGTGGAGCAAGGCGGACGGACAGGCAAAGGTAGTCGTCTCCGACGAGGGGCCGGGTATCCCCACTGAACATCTGCCCCGCATATTCGATCGCTTTTACCGCGTCGACAAAGCGCGGTCGCGAGAGGGCGGTGGCGTTGGCCTGGGCCTCTCGATTTGCCGGTGGATCGCTCAGGCGCATGGTGGGACTATCCAAGCAGACAATGCACCCGGCCAAGGGGCGACGTTTACGGTACATCTTCCGATCAATTAGTTATTGCCGCTCATCAGTCACGCTTCCAGGGACCGACTTGGTGACAATCGCGTGCTGTTCACGCTTATAATGGATTACGGGTGCAGAGTCTCGAGTTCCTGTGAAGACAATCCTCGTCGCTGACGACGAGCCGACGCTGGTAGCGACTCTCAAGTACAACCTCGAACGCGAGAGTTATGCCGTGATTACGGCTGCTGATGGGGAGAGCGCGCTGGAAGCTGCACGGGCAAGCCGGCCAGATCTTATCCTTCTGGACCTGATGATGCCCGGCCTCAATGGCCTCGAGGTGTGTCGCATCATTCGGCGGGAGATGCACGTCCCGATCCTTATCCTTACCGCTCGCGGGGGCGAGACGGACAAGGTCGCCGGTCTGGAGATCGGCGCCGACGATTACGTTACTAAACCCTTCAGCATGCGCGAGCTGGTAGCGCGAGTCCGAGCGTTACTCAGACGATCCGAGCATGCTCCCGCGCCTGACGCCGAAGTGCTTACTTTAGGCGACATCACGATCGACCTGCGCAAACGGACGGTTACCAAAAATGGCGCCACGCTATCGCTTAAGCCGAAAGAGTTTGAGTTGCTGTCCTTCTTCGCCCGTAATCGAGGTAAAGCTCTGACGCGCGACCAGCTCCTTAACCAGATCTGGGGTTACGACTACGCCGGTGATACAAGGACTGTTGATGTTCATGTACGCTGGCTGCGCGAGAAAGTCGAGGATGAACCTGAGCGCCCGGCGAGGCTAATAACGATCCGCGGCGTCGGCTACCGCTTCGACGCCTGAGATGCTGAGCAGCATCCACGTCCGCATCGCCGCAGCCCTCGTCGCGATGGCGATCGTTACATGGGCAGCGTACGCCGCGGGATCGCCCATTATCGCCTTAGGAGGGGCACTTGTCGCAGCGACTGCGCTGACGGTCCTCTTAAGCGGCTCGATCCTTAAACCGATCAGCAGGACCACGGAGGTCGCCCGGCGCATCGCGAGAGGGAATTTGAACGAGCGCCTTACTCCACGGCCATCCGGTGAGATGGGCGATCTGGCGGAGGCGTTCAATGAAATGGCCCAGAGCCTAGACCAGCTCGTCGCGGACGCCTCCGCTGACCACACTCGCATGCTGGCCGCGCTCAACAGCAGCGCGGACGCCGTAATCGCTTTGGATGAGCACGACGCAATCGCTTTCGCTAACGCCGCTGCTCATGATCTTCTTTCTCATGCGCACCAAGACATGATCGGCAAGCCGCTGGCATGGACCCTGCCCGACGCTGAGGTAGTCGAGGCCCTACGTTCGAGTCGAGTTGACGGACAGCCACAAATTCTTGTCACGGAGCGCCCTAACAGATGCTTCCTCCAAGCAATCATTACCCCAATCATCGACGGCCGCGAGTGGACGTCACTTATTGTTCTCCATGACGTAAGCGACGTCAGACGGGCGGAACAAGTCCGCCGCGATTTTGTGGCCAATGTTTCGCACGAGCTGCGAACCCCACTCGCGGCCCTGAAGTCAGTGATCGACACGCTCCGCGCCGGCCCTATCGAAGACAGCGCTACGGCGCAAGAATTCCTCTCACGAGCGGACGCCGAACTGGACCGCCTGGTTGTAATGGTAGAAGAACTTCTGCAACTATCACGCATTGAATCGGGCGAGCTGGCGATCGCCTTCGAGGATCTGGCTATCGACGATGTAATCTGCAGCGCAGTGGACCGCCTGCAACCGCAAGCCGGCAAACGGGGACTGAAGATCGGCGTCAACGTTGGAGCGTCGACTCCGCCGGTAAGGGGCGACCGTGATCTCCTCGAACGCGCGCTGGTCAACCTCATTCACAACTCCGTCAAATTCACGCCGCACGGAGGTTCAATCGAGGTTTCCGCCCGAGCGCAGGACGGTGTTGTGACTATTGAGGTGCGCGACACCGGCGAGGGAATAGATCCTGCTGATCTTCCGCGGGTGTTCGAGCGGTTTTACAAGGCTGACACGGCTAGGCGCTCTGGCGGCACGGGTCTTGGCCTAGCCATTGTCAAGCACACGGCAGAGGCTCATGGTGGCACCGTCAGGGCCGAGAGTCGGCCCGGTAAGGGTTCCACCTTCAGCCTGTCTATTCCGGTACGTTCGCCCGATTGAAAATAGATCGATCGCGGCGGCTCGCCTCAACTCGTCGAGCAGGCGCGGCCTGGTCACAACTTTTACCTCGTGTTTACATGCGTTAATCACGGTTAAAGCGCGGGCCTTTACCATTTGCTCGGGTAGTAATCATTGCGCAAGGCGACCAAAAGGATCTCAAACCACGCTTCCCACCTCGCGGCATTGAACGCTTACCACTTCAGCGACCGTCGGAAGGGTACCCACTCGCTCTCCCCGAAAGCTCCGGTACCCCATGGGTGAGCCCTCTCCACACCAGATGGATTGGGAGTCGCTGGTACAGCTCGGCACGTTTCTTTTCTACCGCAATGTCTGAAATGGAGGACGAGACGATGACCCCTTGCCTTACCTTGAGGGAGGGCCGAGCGGACCTCGATGCCCAGTGTTTGGTCTGCTTGTACCTTGTCCGCGCGTGTCGCCAGGCGATGTATAGCCTAGCGCTGGCAGACCGTAGCGATCCGGAAGCCCACCACAGGGCAATTGAGGTCCTCAAGATCGTCCATCGGGACTGGGTCGAGGGGCAAAGGGCGATAGCGCGAGCGCTGAATTGCGCCAAGCGCGCCGGGCCAGCGGGCCAGCCCACGCGACCTGACCGTCGACATCGCCACGCATCTTCGCTCGTTTAGGCGCATGCCGCCGCTCCACCTGAGGGTCTCCGGCCGGGCGAGTGGTTTCAGAGCCCCAGAACGTGGGGTTGCCGGTTCAGGCTTGTCTCCTTTCCTTGCGTTCTGGCGCTCTGAAAACACCGCGCTTCGGCTTCTCAACGACGCCGTCGAAGACAATCGAATCTCACCCACCGCTAGGCGAGACAGGGCTTGTGCGGCTGCCTGGTCTCGCCTGATCTCCGCCTTAGGTTTTACGACTCGTTAAACCCTGTTAACAGACCGTTAACCAGCTTGTCGTTATCTTGAAATAGGACACATAAAGTAAAAGGAGGCAATTCACATGAAGCTACTCCGCCGGAGAACTTCGGCGAGTATTGTCCGCGGCCCATTCCCGGTGCTCATTAGCCTAGGCGTTGTCGCCCTGCTGGCCATAGCAGTAGCGGCCTGCGGCGACGACGAAAAGGACACCGGCAGCACCGGATCTGGCACAGCGGCCGCGACGCAGATTCCAAACGTTACCGGTACCATCAGTCTTGAAGGGTCGAGCACGGTTCAGCCGTTTTCGATCGCGCTGATCGACGAGTTCGCGAAGGTGTACCCGAACGTAAAGATCAACCCACCGAGCGGCAAGGGGTCGGGCGCCGGCATCACTGCTTTCATTAACAAGCAGGTGGACATCGCCCAGTCCAGCCGCAAAATGAAAGACGACGAAAAGACCCAAGCGACCGCCGGCGGCCTTTCTCCCTTTGAGACGCACATTCTCGACGACGCCCTCGCGATGGCTGTACACCCCGACAACAAAGTTACTCAATTGACGTTGGAGCAGGTCGCCAAGATATTCGCCGGGCAGATCAAAGACTGGAGCGAAGTGGGCGGATCTGGTGGAGCCATCACGGTCTACACTCGAAATGAAGAGTCCGGCAGCTTTGCGTACATCCAAGAAGACGTTATTCAGAAGGTTCTTGGCAAAGACGTGGTGTACAGCACGGACATCAACAAGCAGGCGAACGCGCCGGCGGGTCTAACCGCTGTTTCCAACGATGCTTCGGGAATCTTCTACGCCGGCCTCGGAAACCTTGCCGAGATCCCGCAGGGTAAGGTCAAAGTCGTTCCGGTGAGCATGGATTCGTCTTCCAAGCCCGTCGTCCCCAGCGAAGCCACAGTCAAGGACAAAACCTACCCGATCTCGCGCGGTCTCTACTATTACACCGACGGCGATCCCTCTAAGACCACGAACGCGGGGTTGAAAGCCTTTATCGATTACGCCCTTAGTACTGAAGGACAGAAGCTAGGGGAGGACATCGGCTTCGTCGGCGTAAAGTAGGTCAGGCGAGCGACCGAGGATTTCGGCCTAAGGAGCTCAGGCCATGGCTTGAGCTCCTTAGGCGCATCGAGAAAGAGCAAGGAAATTGGCGACTTCATCAGAAGCAATACCATCGATAGGCATGTTGGGGCGTTCGGTGATGACTCGAAGGCGCGGAGCTCTTCTCGAGGTCGGCGCCGAATGGTTCATCCGAGCTACCGGGTTGCTCACCGTCTTGCTGCTCGTCAGCATTCTGGTTCTACTGGCGCGGCAGGGCGTCCGGCTCTTCCTCGATCTCGACTACCCGATCGACAGGTTCTTCACCTACGGCAACGCTATTACCGATAACACAACGGACCCAAACCAGTTCCGCTTCGGAGTGATGCCTCCTCTGATTGCCACCTTCTGGGTAACACTCGTGACGCTCATCTTCGCAATACCGCTGGGCCTAATGACAGCGGCGTTTATATCGGAGATTGCGCACCCACGCGTGCGGCTATACATCAAGTCGGCCGCTGAGCTTCTGGCCGGCGTCCCGACGATCATTTTCGCTTTCGTCGGCCTCGCCCTCGTCGTTCCTCGCGTGAACGACTATTTCGGCTGGGGCGCGGGCGGTTTCTCAGGACTCACGGCCGGCTTCGTCGTATCCTTCGTCGCCGTTCCCTTGATCATTTCGATATCGGATGACGCCATGCAGGCGGTCCCCGTGGACTACAAGGAGAACGCCTACGCACTCGGTTGCAACAAGCTCCAGGCGATCTGGTGCGTCATCATGCCGGCGGCCATTTCGGGAATCAGCGCCGCGATCATGCTCGGAATGGCGCGGGCCATTGGAGAGACAATGATCGTGGTGATCCTGGCGGGAGGCAATAGCTCGCTGCCTCACGACCCGACGGAGTCCATGCGACCGATGACGGCCACCATCGCCGCCGGTTTCGGCAACGCTTCGGACCAATCCCTGGTGAGACCGGCCTTGTATATGATCGGAGCCATCCTGTTCTTGCTTACGTTCGCGACTACGTTGATTGCGGACGCGATCCTGGAACGGCAGCGAAAGAGGTTCGGCAGGTGACGGCCCTAACCGTCCGGTCAAGCCGGAACCAGCGCCTCGACTGGCTGCAGAAGTTCGTCTTCAGCCTCACCTTCCTGGCGACTGTCGTCGTTTGCGTGCCCGTCGCGGTCGTTTCCGTTTACGTGATCAGTCACGGTGCGTCCGCCATCTCCTGGGAGTTTCTCTTCAGCGGGCCCGCCCGGGCAGGTCGGGAGGGAGGGTTCTTCCCCGTCATCGTCTTGACGATGTACGCGTTGCTCCTCGTTATGCTCTTCGCGGTCCCGGTCGGAGTGCTCTGCTCGATCTACCTCGCAGAATACGCCCAACCCGGCCGGCTCCTGCGACTCATCAACCTCACAATCATCAATCTTGCGGGCGTGCCTTCCATCGTGTACGGCCTCTTCGGCGCGGCCCTCTTCTTCGATGTCATCCACACAAAGCAAGCGCTCTGGGTCGCTTCCGCGACGCTTGCCATGCAAGCCCTCGCAATTATCATTACCAGCTCACGAGAGGCGTTGCTATCGATCACTCCGGGAATACGCGAGGGTTCACTGGCGCTGGGTGTGTCGAAGCTTCGAACAACGTTCTTCATCGCGCTACCGGAAGCGTTCCCGGGCATCATCACGGGCAGCCTACTGGCCGTTAGCCGCGCCGCCGGAGAAACCGCACCGATACTCATTGTGGGCGCGATCGCAGCGACTAACGTTCCCCTCAGCCCCGCTGCGATCGTCAACGACCGGCCCCAGATGCTTTCCTACGAGCTGTATTATCGTATTACGGAGGGACTGGGCCTGGCCGACGAGAGAAAATGGGGTTTGGCGCTGGTTCTGCTGGGAATAGTTCTGGTGCTGAACGTGTCGGCCTTGCTCCTGCGGATTAAAATACAATCCAGAGGCTTCGAAAAGAGGAACTAAACGAATTGAGAGAGACAACCACTCCAGAGCACACAGCCCTGGAAGACGGGGCGCAGCCGTCCGTTGTATCCGTTGGGGGGCTGCCTTACCAGCCGCCTCACGCTGCAGAAACTGCACCTACCGTCTTAAGGCTCGAGAACGTCTGCGTCACCTACGGCGGCCGCCCGGCCGTCCAGAACGTGGCAATGGATATCTACAAGAATCGCATCACGGCGCTCATCGGACCGTCCGGCTGCGGTAAGAGCAGCTTGCTCCGTTGCATGAACCGCATGAACGACCTCATTCACTCCGCCAGAGTGACCGGCAACGTGTACCTCGATGGCGTCGACATTAACAGCGATGCCGTCGACCCCGTGCAGGTGCGCCGGCATGTGGGCATGGTATTCCAGAAGCCCAATCCCTTCCCAATGTCGGTCATGGAAAACGTCGCCTTTGGGCCAAAGCGCCAGGGCATGAGCGGACGCGGCCGGCTGAACGAAATCGTGGAGAAGGCGCTACGCTCGGCGGCGCTCTGGGATGAGGTCGCGGACAAGATGGACCAGCCGGGCACGGCGCTGTCCGGAGGCCAGCAGCAGCGGCTGTGTATAGCACGCGTCCTCGCCGTCCGCCCGGAAATAATCCTCATGGACGAGCCCTGCTCCTCGCTGGATCCAGTCGCCACTTTGAAGATCGAAGACCTCATGCGAGAGCTCGCGCGTGACTACACGATCGTTATCGTCACTCACAATATGCAGCAGGCAGCACGCGTTTCCGACTACACCGCTTTCATGCTCGCCTCTGAACACGGCGTCAACGGCCGCCTGATTGAATACGGCGCCACCAATGAGATCTTTACCAACCCAAGAGACAAACGGACGGAAGACTACATCACCGGCAGGTTTGGATAGGAAAGACCGATGACGCGCACAGCATTCGAACGCCAGCTCCTCGCAGTGCAAGAAGACATGCTCGTTATGGCCGGCATGGTCGAGACGGCGATCGAGCGTGGCATCGAGGCGCTCAAGACACGCAACGTTAACCTCGCCCACCAGATCATCGAGGACGATCTGAAGATCAACCGCAAGCGCTACGAGACGGAAGACAAATGCTTGGAGCTAATCGCGACCCAGCAGCCACTGGCCAGCGATCTCCGCACTATCGTGTCGGTCCTTCATATCACGGTCGACCTGGAGCGAATGGGCGACCACGCCGAGGGAATCGCCAAGATTGCTCTCATGCTCGCGGATGAGCCGCCGCTCAAGCCGTACATCGACATCCCACGAATGGCGCAAGTTGCCTCCGAAATGTTGATGGGGAGCCTCGAGGCGTTCAAGGACCGCGATCCAGCACGCGCGCGCGCCATCTGCGACCAGGACGATGAAGTTGACGCCCTCTACGAACAGGTCTACCGCGAGCTGTTGACCTTCATGATCAATGACCCCCGCACGATTCAGCGGGCGACTTACCTTATCTGGACCGCCCACAACCTCGAGCGGATCGCGGACCGGGTGACCAATATTTGCGAGCGGGTCATTTACCTGGTGGAGGGCCGCATCGAGGAGCTGAACGTCTCGAAATATTGACGTTATAGAAAGGGTTCTCCGCGAGGGGGTCAGCGAGTTGAACGAGTTAGCTGCGCTGTTGTTAAGCCCCGCCGATCAGTTCTCGAGCGCGGGACTATGCCATTCGTATAGAGCGGTCGGCTGTGGCCGGCGAGACCCCTGCCCGCACCTTCCGAAGTGCCCCGATGAGCGTCGCCGATATCGCCTGCTCAGTTGTCTGCAATAGCTTGCGGATGACTGCGCGGCTCAGGCGGGCGTCGAACACCAGCGCCAGCAGCTCGCGCTCTGTCCCGTTCAACTCGTCACCGGAATTCCTGGCAGGCCGAGTCGTACGGCAATGATCGCGCACGCCAGCGAAAAGTAGAACGACGAACTCTTCCTCAGTGAGGTCACCCCTTTGAGCGAAAGCCCGACTGAATGCCTCGACGGCCGCTTCCTTAGCCGCAGTTTCGTCCGTGGTTAAAGAATGAGCAAAGGCGAACACCCGCGGAAAGTATGCTCCGAATCGTGTTCTGTGGAATTCGGTGGCCGCGACCGGATCACGCCTGCTTGCACCGTTCTCTCCACTTAGTCCCATCTCCGCCTCCCGTAAAGAACCAGTTTGTTTCAGGCTAGCAGAGTTGGTAAAAACTGTGACGGCTGCGCCGTTAAGGCATGGTTAGGATCGAGTAAACGTCCCGTAAAGGGTGAAAATGCGGGGCCAGTCGCGGCTGGGCTACTCGGTCTCGATTAGAGTAGCCAGTGGGTCGTCTTCGCGCAGGGCCGATCGCCGCTCCAACATGTAACCAAAGCCGCGAACGCAGAGGATGTACGGGTTCGTGGTGCGAGAATCGTTGAGCTTGCGGCGCAAGTTCGCGATGTGTACCTTGACGAGATTCTGGGCATCGCGCTCGCCGTAATCATGCTGGTGGACGGCAGAAAGCAGCGCCCGCGGGTCCACCACCCGGCCTGCCTGCTGCGCCAGCACGGCTAGCAGCCGGAATTCGGTCGGCGTAAGCGCCACTATCTTGCCACTCAAGGACACCTGAAACTTCTCGAGGTCCAGGATTAGCTCGCGAATTGCCAGCATCCCGCCGTTCCGGGAGGCCGGACGCGCCCTGCGCATCAAGGCGCGCACGCGGGCGCCGAAGACCGCCGGGTCGACACGCGCCACTACAGCATCGTCCGCTCCCGCGTCGAGCACAGGGATCAGGTCCCCTTCGCGCGGCATGACGACCATCATGGGTGTGTCCTGGAGCCCGCGGATCACCCGGCAGGCGCGAACCGCAAAAGCGTTATTTCGCTGCGCGAGCACGAGAAGTGAAGCGGGCCGCTCACGGCACACCTCGAATAGCTCGTGAAGTTCCGTGCACGAAAAGACCTCGAGCCCGAGTCCCTCGAGGGCCTCGCCCAGCGTTCGCGACCAGACTTCTACGTCCGCGAGGACGTATGCAGCCCGCGTTGCGATCGCGCCGGCGACTTGAGTGGCTTCCGTAGTTGGTCTCATAGCGAAAGTTAAGAACTCCGTGTCCAAGATTGAGGACGGGTAAACCCTGCCCAGCGTTACAGCACTCGCTAGCAATCCTCCAGCCCGCAAGTCTCGTAGCGTCGACCGGTAGCCGGTTACTGCGTACGTTTGACACTCGCCTTCTCGTCTTGCTAGTTTGCAGCCAGCATGCCCAGGCGCTTTAGCAAAGCGGAAGTCGATCGGTTCCTAGGCGGGCGCCGAGTAGCTGTTCTTGGCACCAACGGCGCGGACGGATCACCGGTCCTCACGCCCATCTGGTACCTCTATACAGATGGGCATCTTCTGATGCGGACCGATAAGCAGAGCGTCAAAGCGAAGAACATCGCCCGGGATCCTCGGGTCACAGTCTGTGTCCAGGACGAGCGACCGCCCTACGCGAGCGTTACCGTCTACGGCAAAGCAGCCATCGAGCCGGCTCAGGAAAAGGTCGGCGTCCAGATGGCGAAGCACTACCTCGGCGCCATCGGCGCGGCCGGATATCAGCGCGCGGCCCGCGAAGCCATCGAGAGGGGAGAAGAGGTCACCCTTGTGATTACGCCGGAGCGCGTGCTCACGCAGGACTTCTCCCGGGAGACGCCCTGGTTTGGGAAGGCGTGGCTGGTCCTGAAGCGCGTCCTGCCGCCGGGCCTCTAGCCTGCACTCGGGTCAAGTTCAATCGGACAAGCCAACCCGAGGCGAGCGCCTGCGGGTATGAAGCGAGCGCTGCTCCCAGCAGGAACGGGCCGAATATAGCATTGGTCTTCGATATCCAGTGTAGCGGTTGTGGGGCGAGAGCTCTAAGGGAAAAGCGGCACAACTGCTGCCGCCCGAAGGACGGCTCGTGAACGCGCCGCCGCCCCGGCTGGGAGCGATTGCGTGGCGACGGTCGCAGTCTTGGCAAGACGCGTCGCCCGGTAGATGCGCAACAGCTCGTAGCTGTACCGCCCGCCTATCCTCTCTCGCGCGCCGACAATGTTTTGCCAGCCGGCGGTGCGGAAGGCTTCCTCGATCTCGGTTCCCTGCTCGGAGGTTAGAAAGCGGGTCAAGTCGATGTCTTCTCCGGCTTCAGCAGCGAGAACGAGGTGACTCATTATCGTGCCGAGCACGAATCCACGTTCTCGCGCGATCTCTTCGGGCGACCGGCCAGCGCGAAACTGTCGCAGCGTCGACGCCGGCGAATCGCCCAGCCGACCGCGCCCGCTTCGTGGCTCCGAACGCCTGCCCTCAGCCGGGTGACTAGCCGTGAACTGCAGCCGCTCGTTCGAACTAAGGTGCTCGGCGATCTCGCGCAAGAAGAGCGCGCCGAACTCGCGCAGCTTCGTCGCGCCTACGCCGCTTATGCGGGAAAACTCGCGCTCATTGGATGGGTACTCGCGCGCCATCTGGCGCAGAGCGACGTCCGAGAACACCACGTACGCCGGGACATCTCGCTCGTCGGCCAGGCGCTT
>WNFY01012556.1_pt1 | contig 20177 bp, 14 predicted proteins | sample 5400091 | NCBI WGS metagenome assembly WNFY01 (sample SAMN13153364, study PRJNA577476) | soil metagenome | isolation source: 60 cm soil or saprolite under grassland replicate 1 | place: USA:California | collected 2016-06-15
CCGTATCGTCGGCCGATTTCTGCGTAGCTCAGGCAGAGAAGGTCCGCGCCCGGACTGCGGCCGCTCCCTGTTTGTGCTCCGATTCTGGCAAGAACAAATTGCCTGTCACGAAGCGGTAGCTTCGCCAGCCCTTGCTCAAGCAAACTTAATAATTCGGGTGCCGCCGCGGCCTCTTCGATCTGCGCAACATCAAATTCGCCAGAAACTCCGCGCTCAATCAGTTGTTGGATCTCGCTAATCGTGCCCCACCCACAGGCTCTGTATTGGAGCAATTCAAAAGCGCTGCGTCCGTTGAGATCGCCCAAACTCCGAGCACCAATTGAACGGACAACGTTGGCCAAACGCGTGGTTATCGGCAATTCGTTGAAAGCGAGATGGCAAATCGATTCCGGGATGGCAAAGCTTGCCGCATTTTCCTGCATCTTTGCAGTGGCTCCCTCGCTGTCTGTCTCGGTGAAATCGGGCGAGGCATAAACGCACTCGCGCAGGTGACCGTTACAAGACGCCTTCCCGTTTCGGAATCGTGCGCGACGCGTGAGCAAATCCAGTTCATATAAAGTTTTTGATCCACAATTTTTCTCCCAGGCGAAATCAACCACCTTTCGTCCATGGAGATCGCCAAGCACACGAATGCCAAAGCGGCTTAACAAAGTGGTGAGACGCGCTGATGTTTGCCACGCATCCAACGGCTGATTGTGCAGCCTTGCCGGGATCTCGATTGCCTTGGAGAAAGAATGAAGAGCTAACGCTGGCATGACGCTTCCTAGATTGATTTTTCCGGTCTGTGGCCAGACCCGAAAGCATTCCGGGCGGCTTTTTCACCTGTCGTTTTCATTTGTCGATTCGCGATCATTACAAAATTGTAATGCTTGGCAAGACAAATTTTTCGGCAGCGCAAGATCGGTCGCAGGGAAAGAATGGGGATTCGACGTCGGCTCGAACGGAAAGCTCCTCAGGACGCACGGCGAGAAAAAATAGTCGGGAACTGCAAGCCGCAACCGGTGGTGTTTTCGACACAATCAGCTCGCTCGCGCGGGCTGGGCGAGGGGAGATTATGCTCCCTTGGGAAAAGTGAGGCTTACGGTGGTGCCCCGGCCAATTTCGCTTTGAATCCTGGCGGCGCCCCCGTGAAGATCGACAATCGACTTTACTAAAGCCAAACCCAGGCCTGCTCCATCCGATCCGCGCGATGACTCTGCGCGGTAAAACCGATCGAACACGCGCGGCAAATGTTCGGGAGCTATTCCAGAACCATTATCGCTCACCACGACCTCGAAATCCTTCGTGCGCTCGGCAAGCGCGATTTGAATTGAACCGTTCTCAGGAGTAAAACGCAGCGCGTTGTCGACCAGATTGCCCACGGCGCGCTCGAACAAGGCGGGGTCTGCGGAAATTTGTCCCTGGCCGCTGCAACGGATCGCGACATGACGATCTTCCGCGATTGTTTCATAAAACGCCGCAATTTTCTCCACCGCCGCCCGCGCGTCGAATCGCTTCCGCTCAACCGGCTCGCGTGCCGCATCGGCGCGCGCAACGAAAAGCAAGTTGTCCACGATTCCAGACAGCCGTTCACATTCGCCGATCGTGGATTCGATGGTTTCGCGATACTCGGCAGAGCTGCGGTCGCGCGACAAAGCGACCTGCGCTTCACCCAGCATATTTGCGATGGGAGTTCGCAATTCATGCGCGAGGTCGGCGGAGAATTGCGAGAGGCGGGTAAAGGAATCGTCGAGGCGCTTAAGCATTTCATCGAAAGCGATGGCCAGCGGCTGAAGCTCGCGTGGCCAGCTGGCTGGTGCGACGCGCTCGTTCAGGTGCGTCGGCCCAATTCGCTCCAATGAACGCTTCATTTCTTCCAACGGACGCAGACCGCGCCTGGTGACCGGGATCGCAATTAGAATGGAGGCGAGAATGCTGCCTGAAAGAACGACCAGTACCAAAATTCCAAATTTTCTCTCCACCTGCTCGTCGCTCGAGCGGTCCTGCGCCACCTGGATGGTAAACTGCTGGCCACCTGCGAGCGCGGGTCTCGTCGTCAGTGCAAACAATTTTCCGGCGACTCGATGTTCACTGGGTGCGGCAGTCTCTCGTGAAGCGACCGGTGGAAAAATGTTTGCTGGCAACAGCGTTTCCATTCCGGTTGTCTGCCCGATGGTGGCGCCCGCCGGATCGAGCACCCGCACCATAAACGGAGCGCGCTGCCGGCTGCCTGCTGCGTTGATCTCCGCAGCGACGGCAGCGAAGCCGCCGCGTTGTTCAAAACTCGTTCGCAACCCGTCCACTTTGTCGGCGAGCACCGCGTTGTCTTCCGCGAATGCGTGCCGGACAACGATCCAGTAGAAGGCGCCGAGCCCACAGGCGAGCAGGAGGGTCGCTGCCAGCGTAAAGAGCAGGATGAGCTGCGAGGCAATGGAGCGCGGTTCAGGGCGCTTTGAGAACATAACCCATGCCGCGGATCGTATGGACGAGTTTGGTCTTAAACGGATCGTCCACCTTTGCCCGCAGGCGGCGCACTACCACATCGACTACGTTCGTGTCGGTTTTGAATCCGATGTCCCACACGTGCTCTGCAATTTCAGCGCGCGATACAACTTGACCCGACGAATGCGCCAGGTGCGCGAGCAGGAGAAATTCTTTTGGCGTGAGATTCAGCGGAATACCGCCGCGCTCGGCGCGTTGATGGCGCGTATCGATTTCCAAGTCATCGATGCGCAACTTGTCGCGGCGCCCAGGAGTACGACGCAGAAGCGAACGCACGCGGGCCAGCAATTCCGAGAACGCGAATGGTTTCACCACATAATCATCCGCGCCGAGCTCGAGCCCTTTTACCCGATCGCGCACGCTGTCGCGGGCTGTCAAAAAAATGACCGGCGTCTGCGCCTTGGTCGCGCGCAATTCTTCAACGAGAGCCCAGCCATCTTTTTTCGGCAGCATGATATCGACAATGAGAAGGTCGAATCTGCTCGCACGCGCTGCTGCCAGCCCAGCCTCGCCATCGAGAGCGAGATCGACGGCGAAACCGGCTTCGCGCAGGCCCTTTGCCAGAAAAGCCGCCGTCTTCTTTTCATCCTCGACCACCAGAATTCGCATAAGCCTGATAATCTTCTCCTACCTCTTATACATGCTCCTGCTCTTGCTCTAATATCCGTTCTGGTGAGCGAGAGCAAGAGCGTGAGCGAAACAAGAGAGTGGACGACTTATGAGACAGATCCGTCTCGTCCGGTCGGCAGAGCAATTACCAGCCCTGCAAGCAGAAACGTGGTTGCCGCAGAAAACAGGCAATAGCGGCAGTACGCGTGCAGCAGGAACGCCTGAACGTAGAGGAGCCAGAGCGTGCCGAGAAACATCGCGCCGACGGTTAGAATGAGAAATATGCGCGCGCGCGCGTAGCCGAACATCGCAAACGTAGCGAAGGTGAACACACTGAAATAAGCAAGCACTCCAAACGAAGCGACCGGAAATCCGGCTACTCTGGCGTACGCACTGCCGAGGACTTTGAAACAATCTGGTGATCCGCCACAGCCCAGCGTCTCGCCGGTTAGCGCCTGCACGGTTAAATATGTTGCATCCGCCAGCCCCGCCAGCGAAACGATCGCGGCAACGATGTAAATGATCGTGCGAAATCGTGAGACAGTCATAGGATCAGCCCGCGGACCACGCGAGTGAACGCGAATAAACTAGAGAGAAACATCGGAAGAGTCAGTCTTCGCCTTGATGCGCTGTGTTTTGGCAATGCGTTCGTATTCCAAGCCCGGATAGTGTCCAAAATTTACGAGAAGACCAAGCTTGAAACCAGTTGCGTGTAGATAGTTCAAGAGTTGCGCGCGATGCTCATCGGTCAACGCCGAGACAGCTTTCAATTCGACGATTATCTTCTCGAAGCAAACGTAATCTGGTTCATAAGTTTGCTTCAATATTCGGTCACGATAGCTGAGAGCGAGCGATGGTTTAGGGATTGCCGGAATACGCTGGTGTTCCAACTCGATGCTCAGGCACTCTTGATAGACCGGCTCCAGAAACCCACAGCCCTTCTCGTTATATACCTCGAAGCAGGCGCCAACGATCGCGTAGCTCTCGCCTTTGTAAACGATTTCTGTCATCTATTCGCGTTGATTCGCGTGATTCGCGGGTACATACGCTCATGCCTGCGGTTTTTTCTCCAGCGCAGCGTTGATCTCGGCGCGAATGCCCTCCGGGTTCTTGTCCTTCGGGTCCAGTGGCTGATTATTGATAAACAGAGTTGGTGTAATATTGATCCCAAGCGACTCGCCGCGCTGGTGATCGGCTTCGACCCGGGCCCTGGCCTGCTCGCCGTCCATGTCTTTTTTGAACTTATCACGGTCGAGTCCGATCGTTCCCGCGTAAGATTCAAACAATTCGCGAACATTAGGGGCCTTGCTCCAGGTTTCTTGTTCCCGATAGAGCACGTCGTGCATTTCCCAAAAACGGCCCTGCAGTCCGGCAGCTTCAGCAGCCAGCGCCGCCTCCCGAGCATGCTCGTGCATCTTGAGCGGAAAATTCCGAAAGACCACGCGCAAATGCGAATCGTACTCTTTCTCGAGCTGGCCAAGAAATACAGCGAACATGCCGCAGGGCGGGCATTGAAAATCGCCGTACTCTTCCAGCGTCACCGGTGCGTCCGGGTTACCACGAATGTGCGGCGATTCCGTACCGCCTTTTGCGGAGAGTGTCTTGTCCTCGGGAATAGATGAAACATGCGGTCGCTTTGCCCGGTAGAGCATCGCACCGCTTCCGATCGTGGCCAATGCGACCAGGACAACAATGACGAAAGGTAGATAGCGCTTCATAAATTACGAGCGTGAGAGCGGAAAGTTTCGACGCAACGAATGAATCGTCAAGTGGCTGGGCTAACCACGAATGAAGACGAATGTACACGAAGAGATTGCGGTTTAGTTTTCGAACTTGTTTCGTCATTCGACATTCGAGCTTCGTCATTGTTTGACCGGTGGCTAGTCGGACGAGTAAATTGGCCAATGCGATTCTGGAAAGTTCCAATCATTCTGACCTTCTTGCTCATGTGCGCCGATTTTTTACCAGGTCAAACGCAATCTGGTTCGGAAACGGGGATCGAAGGAGTCATTACGATCAATCCCGCTCGGCCCGGCCCCATTCGGGCTGATGCTCCCGTTTCACCACTCGCGAACATCGATTTTGCTGTGGAAAACCAAAAGGGCGAGGTCGCATCGTTTACCACGGACAACGACGGGCGCTTTCGGGTGTCGTTGGCGCCAGGTCACTACAAAATTTCGCGCAAGGGAAGGACAAGCAGTATAGGGCGATACGGACCGTTCGAAGTCGACGTCGTGGCTGGCCAAATGACAAAGGTCCAGTGGCAATGCGACTCGGGCATGCGATAAACATTGGGAATTCTAGAGAGGCGGCGCGCGCCGCTGTAGCCGCGTGTCGCTGACCTCGGTAAATCCGTGAGGTTCATTGCGCGCCCGGCCGGGGTCATCCGCCTTCGCCAAGGCTACGGCGGACGAGCCGACCCCGGCTACAGCAGCAATTCACTGATCTCTAGGAGTGGCTGCGAGACGGAATTGTAGGGCGTTTGACTCACTCGCTCCCTCTCTTTCGCTCTGACGAGCCGCCCGTCTATGTCGCTCGCGGCCCCGCGGCTCCATTCTGTGAACTCCGAAAGCTTTCGGAGCTGACACAGACGCCCTACAATTGGGGTGCTATAGCTTAATGTGGAGGCGTCGGACGCGGTGGCAGCGTAGGACGAGATCTTGGTATCGGTGTTGTCCGCGGTGTGGGAGTAGGCCGCGCAGTCGCAGTAGGTGTGGGACTAGGAGTAACTGTCGGTGTAGGAGTCGGCGTCGGAGCGCCACCACCCGCAGGCGCCTGGATAGTAACCGTCATAGGCGATCCTGTTTTGAAAAAGTCGACCGTGGCACTTGTAGCTTGCGGTGGCTGGTCGGCATCGAACCGGAAGTTATACAGCGTGCCCCAGCGAATAGCGTGGCATTCTGATTTTGCGCAAACGACACTCCAGGGAGTGCTGCCATATCCCTGGTTATTAAAAGTGCCGTCGTTTGGCCATCCAGGTTCCTGAGGCGACGTGTGAAATCCGATGTTACTAACATTAACTCCAGGTCCTACAGGCAGCCTGAAAGATTGGATAGCACAATCCAGGCTGATGTTATAGAGGGCATACTCATAGTGCCAGACTCCAGCAGACGGATTGGTTACTTCGTAGCCCATAAACCAGACGCCGTCGTTTCCCGGATCGGGCTCGATGCGGTTCACTGTTGTGCCCGACCAGGCCCTTATCGCAGGCTGCATGCGCACCCGTAGCGCCGGCGGGTGAAAATGTGAAATTGGTCGGGCCCCTTTTGGATTTAGGTTGGGAGGCAGTGCGGTATCCAATCCATAGTCGCCTGCTCGCTGGCGCGCGCGCTGTTTTAGCGTAAATTCGCCAACCTCGTGAAAAGCGGTTGCGTCAGTCGAGAACTAAAAACCCCGATCTCCCGGAAGAGTCGAGTTTTCAAAAGTTCTCCGCTTCAAAAAACCGGGATCCGTAAATCAAAGACCAGCCGGTGGCGAGCACTGGCGCTGATCCTTCTCAACTTATTCATGATCGCGCACATCATTCAGTGGCGCATCATGGGCAAGACGGTTTCGCCCATCGAGCCTTCGGAAACCATGCACACGTTGCAGAAGGGGTTCGTCAATGCAGGCTTCATCTTTTTTGCCCTGGCGATCCTGGCAACGTTGATTTTCGGGCGATACGTTTGCGGCTGGGGCTGTCACATTCTCGCTTTGCAGGATTTGGGCCGCTTATTCCCAAATTCACCAATCACCTGGTCACCACTAATTTTTGGCAGACGTTTCCCTCTGTAGCAGTGGCCATCCCGTTTCTTTTCGTCTGCGGTTTCATGACGGTCTATTTCCTGGGGCAAAAAGGCTTTTGCACCTATGCCTGTCCTTACGGCGGATTTTTCGGGCTAGCCGACAAGTTATCGCCTGGCAAAATTCGGGTCACGCCTGCATGCAATCAATGCGGCCACTGCACAGCGACCTGCACTTCAAACGTCCAGGTGCACGCGGAAGTGAAACAGTACGGAATGGTAGTCGATCCAGGTTGCATGAAATGCATGGATTGCGTCAGCGTCTGTCCGAATGACGCTTTGTATTTTGGCTTTGGCAAGCCGTCGATCCTTGTTCCTAAATCAGACGCGATTAAGAGGAACTATTCTTTAACATGGCCGGAAGAAATCGTTGGCGTACTCGTATTTCTTGGAAGTTTCCTCGCTGTTCGCAGCGTTTACGCGCTCGTCCCATTTTTGATGGCTTTAGGATGTGCCACGGTCACGACGTTTCTCACTCTGAAAATCTGGAGATTGTTTCGCGCAAAAGAATTGTCCTTTTACCGTTTCAATTTGAAGTCTGCGGGCAAAATTCGAAAGGCGGGTTGGGCATTTGCAACTTTCGGCTGCGTGTGGATTGGATTGAACGCGCACAGCGGCTGGGTCCGCTATCATGAGGTTCTGGGCAACCGCGCATTTCAGAAAGTCCAGCTACCCGACGAACTGGCCCTGGCGCAGGTCAATCCTGCTCGCTGGCTCAGTCCGGCTGACCAGCAAAGCATCCTCGCAGGAAAAGAACACCTTCAAGCCGCTTCAAAGCTGGGGCTCTTTGTAAATAGTGAAGCGTTGCCGAAACTGGCGTGGTTTGAATATCTCCTGGGCGACACAGAACAATCCATCCGGTTGCTCGGCCAGGCAGCGGCGTACCAGAAAGGCGAGGGGAAGGCTTTAAGTCTCTATTACCGCGGGGCGATCCTGAATCGGCTGGGGCGTTACGACCAGGCACAGGTGAGTCTGGATGAAGCCTTGGCGGAAAGAGACGACTTGATTCTCGCGCGCCAGGAAAAAGGCGAGTCGCTGTGGCAGCTTGGCCGCAGGGATGAGGCTATCGAGGTGTGGACCGATGCCGTGCAGCGCAATCCGCGTTTGCCCCTGGTGAATAACGAGCTGGCCGGCGCGAAGCAGTCGTTAGGCAAATTCGACGAAGCCAGTAGTCATGAAAGACAAGCGGACCAGTTCACGCCCAACGACCCACTTTTCCACTGGATGATTGGGCGCCGCCTCCAAGACCTCGGTATGGCCGAGCTGGCCGAAAAACATCTCCAGCGCGCGGCCCAGCTTGATCCCGGCGGTGAAATGCCTGCCGAAGGTTTAAGACGCTAAACCACTGAAGCGTTCGCTGCAGACCCGAAGGGCCGACGGGGAATTAGCCGGTGGCGCTAGTGCAGCGCAACTTTTCACAAGCAAGGGCGGACGGCCCGCAGGGCCGTGGCTACAGCGGCTACAATTTTATTTAACGCGTTTTAGCCACCGGTGGTTGGATAAAACTATTTTAAGCCCTGTAGGGCAGTTTTTCTGGTTACTCCTGGCCGGTTTATCCGGTCAATCCGTGGTTAGTCGAAAAAAATCTGTAAAAAAAGTGTTGACACGCTTTTGCGCTTTCAGCTAAAAAGTGCGCTCCTTCCCAGGACTACGAGGCAAAATAAAAATCCTCAAAAAAATCCAATAATAATGTTGACAGATTTTCGTCGTTTCAGCTAAAAACGGCGGCTCATCCCAAATTCCATCTATGAAAAAGAAACCCACTTCACAATCAGCATTCTTTAACCTCCGTGTCTTAATCGGCCTTTGTATCGTCCTTGTCGGCGCCGTTCTGGCACTGGCCCAGTTCGGTGTGTTCTCCGCAGCCGCTCAGGGCATCTTACAAACGATGACGAAAGGTAAGATTATCACCCAGTCCCAGGACCCTCTCGTTCCTGTTGGATTTGACTGTTCCACGATTCACGAGAAGGGCATCGACAAACAGGAAAACTTCCGGGCCGGCGCCATCATGATTGCCTGCGGCGAGACACCTGGCGTTTCGACTTCTGCGACTTCCACTCTCGGTCCCGTCGGCCACTTCATCAAAAAACTGTTGATGCCGCTGGCGTACGGCGCAGCCGACGTCAACCTGATCACCGGCACAGAGACCTCTCCCAACATTACCCAGTCGGAGACATACTCTTTTGCTAACCCAGATAACCCCCTCCAGGTCCTCGTCGCCTACAACGACTCACGAGGCCGCAACGCCGTCCCCATCAACATCTCCGGCGCATCGTTCTCCAGCGACGGCGGCACGACATTCACCCGCCTCACCTTCAATGGTCAAAGCCCCTTCCCCGGTACCGAGGGCGACCCCGTTGGTCTGTACAACAAACCCACTGGCACTTGGTTCACCGTCTGGCTCGACACGGGCTGCGGCGGTCAGGGCCTCGGCGGGTACAAGTCCACCACTCCAGGGGACCCTTCCCCGGCTAGCTGGACCCATTTCTGCGTTCATACCAACAGCCAGGACGACCGACCGTCTGGGTACGCGGATAACAACCCGGCCTCACCGTTCTTCGGACGAATGTACGTTTCCTGGAACGACTTCAATGTCGGTGGGGGCGCGCTCTTCGTCACCTATTCCAGCGATAACGGCAATACCTGGCACAGCCCGATATCGGTCAACCCCGGTTTCGTCCGCGACGTTCAGATCACTGCCGACAAGGTTACCGGCGACGTGTACCTCGCCGCCATGAACGAGAACGGTGGCAACGGCAACTTTAGTCGGAACAACATTCTTTACAGGTCCATCGACGGAGGTAACACCTGGACCAACACCTACAACGGCCCCACCTTCCAAGGCGCGCACCGCACCAATTCGGGCTATTTCGCCTGCATGTACAACAGCCCGGCTTACTGGCGACACATGGGCTGGGGTGAGCCTGCCGCCAACAACCACGTTGTTAGCTTAGTTTATGCCGCCAGCAACCCCGGCAACAACGACCCCGGCGACGTGTTCTACATCCGCTCTACCGATAGCGGCGTGACCTTCGGCGCGCCATTCCAGTTGAACAGCAATACTGACGCTACCAAGGCGCAGTGGCAGCCGAACCTTTCGGTCAGTGATGCAGGCACCCTCTTCGCCACCTGGTACGACGAGACACCGCGGGTAGCGGCAAGTTGTCAGCCCTCGAGTCCCAGCACCCCATGCTACCAGATGCACTCGCGCAAGTCCAACGACAACGGCGCGACCTGGTTGGCTGACGATACGCTTTCGGACGTAGCCAGCCCTCTGCCGCTGCAAGGTGATCCGGGCATCCAACCGCTCTATGCGGGCGACTACGACTACGGCTCGGCGATACTCGTCAAGCACGTGACTTCATGGGTAGACGGGCGCAACGCCATCAACGGCGCATCTCAGCAGGATGCCTTCACCGATAGAGAGCTGGTCGGTTTTGCCGTGACCACCACCACCCCGGCCTGCAACAGCATCATCAACACGCAGCCGGTGGACTTTATCATCAACCTTTCCGATCCCGCGCTTCCAAGCAGTGTCCAAGCGAGCGATTTTACCGTGAACGGGACTGCGGCGAACTCGTTCACCTACGCGGGGCCTCCATCCACGCAGATCACCTTCCACTTCAACAGCTCGCCTGTGGTAACGCAGGGTACGCAGACGATGCACATTCCTGCCGGCGCAATTCTGCGTAATTCCGACAGTCAGCCGATATTCGAATTCCAGTGCTCGTTCTGTTACGCCATAACGCCGCTACAGGTGACTACGACCAACCCGCCTGTTGGGGGCACGTTCTCGCCGCCAGCGCCGGGCGACTATCAATATGCCGTGAACTTCAACCAGGCGATTGATCCAGGGTCAGTCCAGACAAGTGATCTGACCCTGACCGGCAATGTTGGCGGCAGTGTCACCGCTGTGTCGGTCAATGGAAGCACAGCTACGTTCACCGTGCACTTCAACTTCGGAGGCAGCGTGACGGCGAACATTGGGGCCGGGGCGATCACTGCTAATGGGTGTAATGTCAATGCGGCCTTCACGGGGAACTACACAGTAGAAGGTTGCCCTCCTGCAGACCATTACGACATAGCGCAGATAGGGGGCAGTATCGTGCCAGGCACGACTGACACCGGCAATCACGGGGATGATACGGTAACTACCATCGCGCTCCCCGCTGGTTTCAGTTACAGCCTGTACGACCAGACGTTTAACGCCATCAATCTGTCGTCTAACGGCAATGCGCAATTCACCACGCTGGATACTGCCTTTACCAACGTCTGCCCGCTGCCGTGGCTCAACCACAACTACACGGTCTTCCCATACTGGGACGACTTGAGGACGGATAATCTGGGTTGGGCAGGCTGCGCGGCTTATCCCAACGGACTGTGCGGCGTCTTCACCTCGATTACCGGCAGTTCGCCCAACCGTATCTTCAACATCGAATGGCGTGCCGTTTACTTCGCCAACACCGCCGGGCAGGCCAACCACGAGCTGAGGTTGTACGAGGGACAGACACGGTTCGATGTGATCTACGGCACGGAAACCAACGGCAACACCAGCGCCACTGCCTGACACCTTGCGGAACACCAACTCCAACGCCCACGGCTACAGCCACCGCGACGCCTACAGCCACCGCGACGCCTACAGCTACGGCAACGCCTACGGCTACAGCTACAGCGACAGCTACGCCGACAGCCACGGCTACACCTACAGCTACGCCCGGGCAGATCACACTGCACGCGCGTGGTTACAAAGTGCACGGGCTGCAAACGGTGGATCTGTTCTGGAATGGGGTGACCTCGGTCAACGTCGACATCTATCGCAACGGCGTGTTGATTGCCACGGTGCTGAACGACGGTGGTACCTACACCGATCACATCGGCCGCACTGGGAGAGGAACCTATACGTATAGGGTGTGCGAAGCGGGCACCGGGAACTGCTCTAACCAGGTCACGGTGACCTTTGGCGGTGGATAACCTTAAGTTACAGCACTAAATCCAATCTACGCGGCGTCCGGCAGCTGCCGGACGCCGCGTTTGCTTCTGTAGCCGCTGCAAAGTAGCGCGATTTGGCGGGCTCAAGAGCCCGAAACATGGTAGCCCAGGGCTAGTCGTGTTTAGTGCCAAGGGCGCGGCATTCATCCCCAGTCCGCCACAGGACGGATTCGCCCTGGCGAACCTGGGGCAACGCCCTTGGGTGAGGGGATTCCAACGATTTTCCGCCCTGAAGTGGCATTACAACAACCGCCCCCTTTGCTTTGTTTTGCCCCTTCAGGACAAATGTTGTTGCCCTCAACAGGCCCAGGGGGTTGCCCCGGTTTGTGTTTAGCGTATCGAGCCAGGCGCCGTAGGCGCGAAATGCCTGTAGCTTGGAATCTCTCGAACGGTGAACCTCGTAGGGGCGACATGTGCATCGCATCGCGACATGCCGCTCCTAACGGAGCTTGGAATTTTTCCCACTTGACCGGCAGGGCTATAAACATGACGCACCTACGGTGCTAGCTCTATTGCCGGCACTCGGCCGTTTACGTAAACACATTCTTGCCCTAGAATGCGGTTGCGCTTTCAGTGCCAGAAAATCCCATCCTTCCAATATTGCTTGAGAATTTCAATGCAAAATCTGGATTTAACGCTCCAAGAAATTCTCAAAAATTTTCTTGACCTGATCGACAATAACCCACTACAAGGAACACTCCTATGACTACGCGTCCAAATTCCACATTCATTCCGTCGCCGTTGCGCCGGATTTTTTGCTCGTTGTTCTTCGTCGCAGCTGCCGTAGCTGCTTTAGAAGCGTTCACGTCCTCGCGCGCCGTCGGCGGCGGTGGCACGCCCGTCCAAAATACCATCCCTGTTGCGAAAAAGATTGCGCCTTGGGTAGTCGAGCACACGGCTAACGGTCAGCAGGCCGAATTTTTAGTTGTGCTGGCTGATCAAGCAGACCTGAGCCCGGCCGCTGCTTTGCAGACTAAGGCTGAAAAGGGCCGTTTCGTCCTTGACGCGCTATTGAACAAGGCCCAGACCACGCAGGGGCCGATGCTGCAATGGCTGCGCGAACGCGGCATTGAGCATCAATCCTTCTATATTGTTAATGGAATTTTAGTAAAGGGCAGCCGGGAGATCGCCGAGGCATTGGCCAGCCGTCCGGATGTGGCGCGGGTAGAAGGTAACCCGGTCATTCACAATCCCCTGCCTCAACCGGTGGAAGGGCCGGTGCAGCCTCAGGCTCCACTAACGATCGAACCCGGGATCAGTTACACGCACGCGCCGGATGTATGGGCGCTGGGTTTCACCGGACAAAACATTGTCGTTGCCAGCGCAGACACGGGCGTGCGCTGGACGCATAACGCGCTCAAGCCGCACTACCGCGGCTGGGATGGAGTGGCTGCCAATCACGATTATAACTGGCATGACTCCATTCATAATAGCGTCGGCAACCCTTTGGGATGGCGCCCGGCGCAAGGTGGATTGGTTGCCGTAACATGGACGTGGGCAACGGCACTCCCGCCAGATACATCGAGTGCATGCAGTGGTTCCTTGCTCCTACCCGGATTGGCGGAGGCGATCCCGACCCGACCAAAGCGCCTGACATTACCATCAATTCCTGGGGTTGTCCGTCTTCGGAAGGTTGTTCGTTTGACACGTTGCAAGCTGCTGTGGAAGCGCAGGCAGCCGCGGGCATCATGATGGTCGTCGCGGCCGGTAACTCCGGCTCGGCTTGTTCCACTGTGGTAGATCCGCCGTCGCTCTATGCGGCATCTTATACGGTGGGGGCATTGAACACTGGAAGCGATACCATCGCCTCCTTTAGCAGCCGCGGACCGGTTACTATCGATGGAAGCGGTCGTACAAAGCCTGATATCGCCGCTCCAGGCACAGGCACGCGCTCGGCCAGCAACAGCAGCGACACTGCCTATACGACTGCCAGCGGCACATCCATGGCCACTCCCCATATCTCTGGCGCCATGGCGCTGCTATGGTCGGCCCATCCGGAGTTGCGGCATCAGATTACCGCGAGTCGTGACGCGTTGAATAACGCGGCTGTTCATATCGCCTCGACCCAATGCGGCACTGCGGGCCCGCCCAACAACGTTTATGGCTGGGGCCGGATCGATATCCTTGCTGCTGTCCAAGGGGGCACGCCTACACCGACCCCGACAGCTACTCCCACGTCTACGCCGACACCCACAGCGACAGCTACTGCGACGGCAACAGCTACGCCTACTGCGACGGCAACGCCTACGCCTACTGCGACACCGGGGCAGATCACGCTCAGTGCACGCGGCTACAAGGTGCAGGGGCGGCAGACGGTGGACCTCTCCTGGAATGGAGCTACCTCGAACAACATCGACATTTATCGCAACGGCGTGCTGATTGCTAGTGCGCCGAACATTCCCGGTTTCTACACCGATCACATCGGGACGCGTGGCAAGGGCACCTACACCTATAGGGTCTGCGAAGCAGGTACTCAGAACTGCTCTAACGAGGCCACGGTGAGGTTTGGTGGCGGATAACCGTCGGTAGGAAACTAGCAGGTTCAATCTACGCGGCGCCGTGCAAGCGGCGCCGCGTTTGTTTAACCACTGTAAAGTGGCGGACAAGGTGCTTCTCTTCCGGTCGTTTTCGTAGAACAAGAGGATACTACTTGGCAGAATGGCAAGACCCGAGTGCAAAGAAAGTATTGACACGCTCCTTCACATCTGACTAAAAGCGTGGCTCAATCCCAAAAACTCCGCTCTGAAAACAATCCACGCGAGTCGGTACCGCATTAGCGGAACCTCCAACCAACTATGTCCTATGATCAAGCAAACTAGAAATAACCGCGCTTTATTCGGCCTGAGGTCCTTTGGCATCTCAGGGATGGGCTTTTTCATTTGTCTGACCTTGCTGCTAGCACTGGCCAGTGCCTCTGGCCAAACACTGGCGCCCACACGCGAGGCGCCACGGAACGAGCCGCTCGAAAGATATGATAATCCGCCTGCGTACATTTACCGGCTCGAGACTGGGCCGCGAATGATCTCGCAATTCGGCCCGTTCGTCAGTCACCAGGTGAACGTCGATGCCAACGGCAACAATATCATCGGCGACGCTGCCAACGAGCCGTCCGTCGCCGTTGATCCGACCAACGGTAACAAAATGACAATTGGTTGGCGGCAGTTTGACAGCGTACTGTCCAACTTCCGGCAGGGCGGCTGGGGATATACCACTGACGCCGGCACGACCTGGACGTTTCCCGGTGTTCTGCAAAACAATGTCTTCCGCAGCGACCCGGTGTTGAACTCCAACGAGACAGGGAATTTTTTCTACCTCAGCCTGCTACAGTCATTCTGTGACAACATCTGGCGTTCAACCAATGGGGGTCAATCCTGGACAGAGCTGCAAACCGACGGAGGCGCAGGTGGCGGCGACAAGGAGTGGTTCACCATCGATAAGACACCCGGCGGCATGGGGCATGGCTTCCAATACCAGACCTGGAGCACCGCAGCCGAATGCAGCTTTGGCCAATTCAGCCGCTCCACCGACGGCGGGATCACCTGGCAGACTCCGCTCAATATTCCTAACTCGCCCGTATGGGGAACGCTCGACGTGGATACGAACGGCAATCTCTTTATCGGCGGCGCAAGCAGCTTCAGCAGCCCGTTCTGGTGCATTCGTTCAAGCAATGCGCAGAACCCGAACGTGACACCGACGTTTGACCAAATCACCCAAGTCAACCTTGGCGGCAGCCTGGATTTCGGTGACACGATTAATCCAGGTGGACTGGAAGGGCAGTTGTTCCTGGCTATTGACCGTTCCGGCGGCCCGACTAACAATAACATTTACATGCTGGCCAGCGTGCAACCGTTTGGCTTTGGCACCGGGACCGACGTGATGTTCGCACGCAGCACAAACGGCGGTCTCACGTTTAGCGCGCCACAACGAATCAACGATGATCCGGTCAATCATAACAAGTGGCACTGGTTCGGCACGCTGTCAGTAGCGCCCAACGGGCGCATTGATGCTGTCTGGTTCGACACGCGAAATGCCGCGAATAACACTGATTCCCAGCTATTCTATTCCTGGAGCACGGACGGCGGCGTCACCTGGGCGCCGAACGTCGCGGTGAGCAATTCGTTTAATCCTTTCGAAGGTTATCCGAACCAGAACAAGATCGGCGATTATATCACGATCGTTTCAGATAATACCGGGGGCAATGTAGCGTATGCCGCCACGTTCAACTTCAACCCGAACCGGAGCCAGCACGAGGAAGACATTTATTACGTTCGCGTCTTCCCTACAGGAACTCCGACCCCGACGCCCACACCCACACCGACACCTACCCCAACACCTACTCCGACGGCAACAGCTACGCCTACTGCCACGGCAACAGCTACGCCTACGCCGGGGCAGATCACGCTCAGTGCGCGCGGCTACAAGGTGCAAGGGCGCCAGGCGGTGGACATCTCTTGGAATGGAGCTACCTCGAACAATATCGATGTGTATCGTAACGGTGTGTTGATTGCCACTGTGCCGAACATCCCCGGGTTCTACACCGATCAAATCGGGGCGCGTGGCAAGGGCACCTACACCTACAAGGTATGCGAAGCGGGCAGTCAAAACTGCTCTAACCAGGTCACGGTGAGGTTTGGCGGTGGATAACCGTCGGTAGGCAACTAGCAGGTTCAATCTACGCAGCGCCGCGCAAGTGGCGCCGCGTCTTTTCTAGCCATCGTAAAGTGGCGCCCCGCCGCGCAAAAAGATTTTTTGCCCACAAGGCAACAAAGGAAACAAAGCCAGAAAGACCATGGACCACTGACCAGCCCGTGCCGCCGTAACGTGTGCGAAGGCGGCTGACGAGAGGGCTGATCTGGTTGCCAGTGGTCTGTGATTCGTAGTCCCTCTCTTCATCCGCACTGCTATACGCCAAATTCATCGCGTCTTGCGAAGATTTTTCTGCCCGCGAATTACGCTAATTGACGCGGATTAAGAAAAGAAATTTCGGAGGAAGTGCTCTTGGAGTGCGGGGGCGTCTTCGCACCGCTTTTGAGCCCGCACTTGGTTCGATCCAAAGCGATACGGGGACGTGTCGCACTCCGAAAGCTTCGCGAAATCCAGCAACCAATTCTTTGCTCTCCTATCCGTGTTAATTCGCGTTATTCGCGGGCTGAAGTTCGGTTGCGGCTTCGCCGCGCTGGGAAATCCGCGGGCGAAAAAGAAATAAAAAAATCAAAAAAAGTATTGACACCATTTTGGCACTTCTGCTACAAGCGATCCTCCCGCCTCTACTCCCGGGTCCAAAGTACTATCTACATCACCATAACAATCCATGAAAAAGAAATCCACTTCGCAATCAGCCTTCTTTAATCTGCGCATTTTAACTGCTTCGGTGTTTTGCCTTCTCGGCATCGCTGTGGCGCTGTTCGCCCAGGGAAACCGCTCAAAACAGTCCCAACAGAGCAACCGCCCCAATGGCGCGCAGGACGCTCCGGGCACGCAACAACCGGATGTCGTGCAAATGGTCGGTCCTGTCATGCTGACCACGAACTTGCGAGACTTGCCTTATATCGCCCCCAAGGAGGAGTTCGAAGAGAGAGTCCTGACACGTTATCCGCACGGGACAGGGTCTGCGCAAACGGGAGCGCCGGCAGGATATGGGATCTCTGGATCGAAGTACGTTCAGTCACTGCTCAAAAATATCTGGCGGCCAACGCCCACGATGCCGGGGCCACTGCTGACGTTTGATGGCGAGAGTGCAGCGCAGGCGTGCGCTTGTGCGCCACCGGACAGCGATGGCGATGTTGGCCCGAATCATTACGTCGAAGCCGTCAACGTCGCCTTCAGGGTTTTTGACAAAAACGGTAATCCCTTGTCGCCGGTGACCACGTACAACTCGTTCTTTGCTTCTTTGACCGGCACGCCTTGCGCGAACGCGAACGACGGCGACCCATTTGTCATGTATGATGCGCAGGCAGATCGCTGGGTGATCAGCGATTTTGCCTTTCCGTCGTTTCCTGGGACGTCATTCTACCAATGCGTGGGTGTCTCGCAGAGTCCCGACCCCGTCGCGGGTCCCTGGGCGCTCTACGCGATCCAGGTCGATCCGGCCAACCCAACGTTTCTGGGCGACTATCCCAAGTTCGGACTGTGGAACTCTGGCGGGAGCCCAGACCAAAACGCCTATTTCTTGATGATGAACCTGTTTTCTAGTCCCACTACTTTCAATGGCGTCCGTGCTTATGCTCTCGACCGCGCCAGCATGCTCGCTGGCGGTCCTGCCCACGCGATCGGCTTCACTCTTAGCGCGGCCGATGTAGGCGCTTCCTATAGCTTCGTCGCCGCGACGTTTCGCACAGGAGATCCGCCGCCTGCGGGCAGGAATGAAATGGTGCTGGCTGTTGACAGCCCGGCCAGCAATCCCACGACCTTGACCCAGGTCCATGCCCGGTTCTTTCATGTCGATTTTGTCACGCCGTCGAACTCAGTTTTCGGCGTCGGCGCAACCCATCAGCCGAACGCCGAGATCACAGTCAACCCGTTCGTCGAAGCGTGGACAAATACGGCTGGCTTTACCTTGGTGCCGCAGTCTGGAACATCGCAGCTTCTGGACACATTGGGCGATAAAATCATGACGCCGGTGGTTTACCAGAATCGCGGGGGCACCGAATCATTGTGGGCTGACCAGACCAATATCCTGAATTTCCCTGCTGGACCGACTATCATTCGCTGGTATCAATTCGATGTTACCGGCGGCAATTTCCCAGCCACTGCTGCGCAACAGCAGGATTGGAGTAATAACAACGACGGTGTTTGGCGTTTTATGCCCAGCATAGCCGTCGATCAAAGCGGCAACACGGCTATCGGCTATTCAACGTCGAGTTCCAGCTTGCACCCAGGTATTCGTTATGCCGGGCGTCTTGCTTCCGATCCACCAAGTAATCTCGCCCAAGGAGAGGCCACCATGTTCACTGGCGCCGGGAGCGAGTCCGATACCAATGGACGCTGGGGCGATTATAGCATGACCACCGTCGATCCGGCCGATGGCATGACCTTCTGGCATGTGAACGAATACGAAGCGACAACGGGCAGTTTCAACTGGTCCACCCGAATCGGAAAGTTTAATTTCGTAGGAGGTGGACCAACCCCGACACCAACACCAACGGCCACGCCGACGCAATGCAGTTGGTCAGCCGGGGCGAGCCTCCCCAGTGTTGGCACCCGCATCGTTGGCGTCTATTTCCCGGCCAATGGGAAGTTTTACGGCATGGGCGGGCGTAGCTCCGACTTAGCCGGCAGCGATTTCACGCACCCATTCGAGTATGACCCAGTTGCCAATACCTGGACGATCAAATCGGCGACATACCCAGACAACTTCGTGAATAACATGGCTTGCGGTGTGCTCACCGATGCCGGAACACCTTACATCTACTGCGTGGGCGGCTCGTTCGCCACCGGGACGATCGCTACTGGTCGCGTTTTCCGGTACAACCCTGTCACTGACACACTCAGCACCGTTGCCACTCCCTGGCCGGCGGGCACTGCAAACACTCTGCCCGGAGGTTTCACCGTATTTTCGAATAAGCTCTACATCCTGGGCGGGTTCAACAATCCCCCCACCGGCAACTCGACCAACCAGATCTGGGAGTTTACTCCTAGTCCTGCTGGCTGGGTGCAGAAGACCTCGCTCCTGCCAGTTCCGCGCAGCTACATTCCGACCACTACCATCGGCAGCCTGATCTACACAGGCGGTGGCTCCAATATCGTGAACGGTGTTCTCACGGATACTACAGACTCTTTTGTCTTTAATCCGGTGGCGGATAGTATCTCGACCATAGCGTCCATACCCAGGGCCACAAGCAACACGCGGGGGCTTAACTTGTGTAACCAGATGTATGTCTTGGGTGGGCAATTTCCTCTGCCCTCCAACGAAGTCGATATCTACGATCCGGTTAGCAATACGTGGTCAATAGGCAGTCCAATGCTAGACGCGCGGCGTAGCTTCGCGACCGACACTGACGGCACCAATCGCATCTGGATGGCAGGCGGGTATGATGGGACTGGCGCCATCGTGGCCTCGATGGGAATCTTCAACTGCCCGGTTAGTCCGTGTGCGTCACCCACACCGACGCCGACGCCTACACCAACACCCACGCCAACACCAACCCCTACGCCGACTGCAACGCCTACACCTACAGCGACACCGGTGCAGATCACGCTGCACGCGCGTGGTTACAAAATACACGGCCTGCAAAAGGTGGACCTCTTCTGGAGTGGGCCGACCTCGGGTTTCATCGACATCTATCGCAACGGCGCGTTGATTGCCACCGTGGCGAA
>WNFY01005376.1_pt1 | contig 20170 bp, 16 predicted proteins | sample 5400091 | NCBI WGS metagenome assembly WNFY01 (sample SAMN13153364, study PRJNA577476) | soil metagenome | isolation source: 60 cm soil or saprolite under grassland replicate 1 | place: USA:California | collected 2016-06-15
TCCGGCGTCACAATACGGCGTCGATGATGACGGCGTTTTGGCCAGGGATCAGGAAACAACAGATAGAATCTTTCCACCGATTCGGCCGGCAACAGATAACGCACTCCATAGAAACTTTCCATCCGCAACAGCCGCACATTGTCCAGTATGGCGGCTTTGCGCGCCGATATGCGCACTCGATTGAGCAGCCGTTCGATCCCGAGAAAATTCTTGTCCGGCATCCGCTCCGCCAGCGCGCAAAGAAACGAACCTTCCCCGCACCCAAGATCGACGTGCAAAGGCGCTTTGCGTCCGAAAATCTTCTCCAGATCCAGACGCTCGGTCAGCGAGTCGAGTGCGACCAGCCGAGAAGGGACGTGCCTGCGGTGAGCTAAGCTACCCTCATCCGCAGGCACGCTGAGGAGAAAGTGAATCGGGGAGGAATCCGAGAATTCGAATGAACAGGGAGACAATGCCGAAAGAAGCGTGGCTGTTTTGATGATTTGGTCTGGCCCGCATTGAATTAAGGTTAAACCGGTTTATGACGGTCGCCCTGCTGATGGCAAGCAAAAAATAGGCCGAGTTATTCACAACGCGCCGATTGAGAAGCTGTCTAACATCGAAAATATGAAGCGAAAACTTATTTCCTTGCTCAGCTACGCGTTGATTGCCGTGTGCACTATCGCAAGCAGCCCAGGACAAAATTCGTCTCCTGCGGAAACCAGAACCGCGATCTTTGCGGGCGGCTGTTTTTGGTGCATTCAACCGGCATTCGATAAGGCAACAGGCGTCATCAAGACCGTAGTGGGTTATTGCGGCGGGACCGAACCGAACCCGACTTATGAGGTCGTTTCATCCGAAAAAACCGGATACCGCGAGTCGATCCAGATTACGTACGATCCGGCGAAAATCTCTTACGACCGGTTGCTCGATATTTACTGGCGACAAATCGATCCCACTCAGGCGGACGGACAGTTTACTGATATCGGACCGAGTTATCGCGCCGCCATTTTTTACGGAAACGATGACGAGAAAAGAATCGCGGAGGCGTCAAAGCAGAAGCTTGCGCGCTCGGGCAAATTCAACAAACCGATCGTGACCGAAATTCTGCCGGCGATGAAATTTTATCCGGCTGAGGCGTACCACCAGAAATACTACCGGCAAAACGCGGAACATTTTGAAGCATTCGAGGAGGGCTCAGGGCGAGTCTCGTTCAAAAAGAAAACCTGGGAGAATAAAGAGTCTCAACGTCCCTAGAAGCCGAGCAATTAGACAATCTGTACGCCTTCGGTCGCAGTTCGTTTGGCGTAGAGATCGCTCAGGCGTTTTGTCATCGGGCCGACTTTACCATCGCCAATTTGGCGATTGTCCAGCCTGGTGACCGCAGCGAGCTCGCCCATTGTGCCGGTACAAAACATTTCATTAGCGCCGTAAACATCGACCACCGACAGATCGGTCTCGACGCAACGAATTTTTTCCGCGGCACAAATTTCAAGCACTGTCGACCGGGTAATTCCCTCGGGGCAGGCCACAACGCGACTGGTCGCAAGGTCGCCGCTCGCTCGAGATTTATCGGAGTTGCGCACGATAAAGACGTGTGTGGCGTTTGTTTCCGCGACAAAACCGCGCGTGTCGAGCATTAAGGCGTCATCCGCGCCGGCGTTGTTTGCTTCGATCTTTGCCAGAATCGAATTCAGCAGATTCGCGTGATGAATTCGCGCATCAAGAACGTCAGGCGGCGGGCGCCGGACTTTGCTCGTAGTCAAAGTCAGACCCGTTTTCGCGTAAACTGGCGCCTTGTGCTCCGCTAGAACGATCAACGTCGGCCCGTTCTGATTCAGACGTGGATCCATTCCAGACGTGATCTTCAACCCGCGGGTAAGCGTGAGGCGAATATGCACGCCGTCGCTCATCTTGTTTGCCACGAGTGTGCGTTTGATCTCCTCGATGATTTTTTCACGCAGCGGAATTTCGGCGAATGACAAAGCGTGAGCCGAACGCTCCAGACGCTCGAGATGTTCGTGAAGTTTGAAAATCCGGCCGTTGTACAACCGCAATCCTTCCCACACCGCATCGCCGCCCTGCACAGCAGAATCAAAGGGGCTGATCCCGGCCTTGTCGCGGTGCACGAGCTGACCGTCGATATTAATGATCAGGTTGCGATTTCGCTCATCAAATTTTTGAAGCATTGGTTCGACCGCTGATTATGCTGATAACCCGGATTGTTTCGTTGTAGCGGCGTTTGTGTCAAACGCCATGGAATAAAAACAGGCGCTCGCCACGGCGAGCGCCTCTACAATGAATTGAGAAATCCTAGAAGTAATTTAACGCAATCGATATTCGTAAAGCTTTTCGTAACACTCGCGACAGCAGTCGTAAATTTCCTGCAAATGCGCGGGCACCTTGGCATGCCTCGGACGATATGGTTGAAACGATGTCGTCTTTGCCACTTCACCATACCAGTGTTTGGCCCAGATACCGTCGGTTTCACGTATTCCAGGCGGCCACGAGAGCATCGATTCGCTAAACTCAACACCGATCGCCTCGCAAAGCAGGCGCAACATCCGTTCAGGATTTCCCAGCACGTCTTTTGCATCGAGAACCGGCGGAGTCGACTTCGTGCCAGTGCCCACGAAATCAAAGATCTCTGCTTGCTGCATAAAGGCCAAGTCCGACAGCGCTGGCTCCTCTCGCTTTTTGATGTATGACGCGATCACCTCGCGGGGATCACGAATAAGAAAGCAATTCGTGACTGCACCGAGCCATTCACGATCCACTTCGGGCAAGAGATGATGCGCCATTTGTTTCTGGAAAAAAATCCGCTTGCCGTTCGGGATCGGGCCGATCAGTTGCGCGATAACTTTTCGCCAATCGGTCTCGCCGGAAGTGATTACTTCCTGCGCTCCGGGATGCTGCTTGCCGGTCGTCTTTAGATAATAAACGTAAAACGGCTCATCGATGACAAAGGTGTCGGCCCGATTGCCCCAGGCGCGCATCATTGCGGTCGAGATATTTCGCGGACCCGACCACATGGCAATGCGGACCGGTTGAACCATCGCCAAAGAATCTGCACCGCCGGACAAATTGCCAGCCGGAATTAATTCGTTTGAGGTGCTCAGGATCGCTCGAATGAGCGACTTAACTCTTGGTAAAAACGCCTAGCAGCGGCCGGCGGGACGGTGTCTTGGAGCGGAAATCGCTCACAAAACCGCTCTCGGTACGGATCTCGACGTGACCCGCCGCGCGTTTGGCACCATAGACCAATACCGCGCCAACGGGCGCCTGATAAGGGTCGGTCACCGGGAGTTTCTTGAACCCGTAATTATTCACCAGCTCTTGTCCGGCTTGTTTTGCCAGGGGGGTTTGGGGCTGTGACTTCACCACGCCGGCGGCAACAAGAGCTTCTTTCACGTAGTGCCAGCACTTGGAAAGAGAGTGTGCTCGGGCGCGTTCCTCTGCAATGGTCGCAGCGCGGCGCAGCTTCGGATCAATCTTCGAATCATTGCCAAACGGCTGCGTCATTTTTTTCGGATAATATTTGTCCACAATTTCAATCGACTGCTTTTTGCCGGAAGCGTCCGTGTAACCGAATTTGGGTTTTGGCGCCGAAAAATTCAGCGCTGCCGCCGGACGCGGACAAAACGTTACGCAAACAAGACCAAGAATAAGATAGGGGGTGATTTTTCGCATAAACCGTGCGTGCTGTCGGTGAGATCGATCGCCTCTGCAACTGATTTTTTTCAGAAAACGTAAATTTTTCCGGTTGACAATTGCCGATTGCGACAGGGGTCCTAAAAGCACCAGTTTGGGAGGCAATTCCTCAGGCGGCGGCGCTTACAGCGACGAGACCAATTCAACCATGCGCTGGCGCATTTTCGCGTCGGGAACCGGACCGATCCCCGCTTGAATGTTGTCTTCAAGATGGCGTGGTTTGTCGGTCGCGGGAATGGCGCAACTGACAGCAGGATTGGCTACGATCCATTTGAGGAAGAATTGCGCCCAGGATTGACAATCAAATTCAGCAGCCCAATCAGGCAGTGGCTTTGAGTGCGTGCGAGTGAAGAGGTCGCCGCCGCCAAAGGGTCGATTAACGATAACGGCAACGCCGCGTTCCTGCGCGAGCGGCAAAACGCGTTCTTCTGCTTCGCGTTCCATGAGCGAATAATTGATCTGCACAAAATCGAGCTTTTCGCTTCGCATGATTTTTTCCACGTCGGCAAAAGCACCCTCTTCATAGTGCGTAATCCCCAGGTAGCGGATACGTCCCTGCGCTTTCCATTCACGCAGTGTTGCCAGCTGCGTTTGAACATCGACGAGATTGTGAACTTGCATCAGATCGATTCGCTTCGCGCGCAAAAGCGCCATCGAACGCTCCATCGATTTAATTCCGTTCTCCTTGCCGCGTGTCCAAACTTTCGTGGCGAGAAAAATCTTGTCCTGGATACCGAGCGCAGTCGCCAGCTCACCAATCACATCTTCGGCGCGACCATACATCGGCGACGTATCGATTACGCGGCCGCCGAGCTTTACAAAAACCGCGAGGACGTCTCCGAGTTGTCTCCGGTTATCCGACGTAAGATCGACATCGAACGCCTGCCAGGTCCCCAAGCCGATCACCGGCAGCTTTTCACCGGATGAAGGAATTGCGCGCGTTAGCATCCCTGATGATTCGGTTTTCGCTTGCGCGCGCGACGCGTGAACCGGCAAACACAATCCCGCTGCGCTTACGCTGATTAAGCGCATGGCTTCACGTCGAGTCATTTGGGTCGTCCTCTCGCTTGTCATGTCGAGCGAAGTCGTCTGTCAAGCCGTAGCTTCATGCGAAGGTCTGGAGACATCTCTAATTGTTTATGGATAACATTAAGAGATTCCTCGACTTCGCTCGGAATGACAAGAAAGGTTAAGGCGCTACATGAAAGCGACGCGTCGTGAATTTATCAAACTCTCTGCTACCGCTGGCGCCGCCTTTGCCTTGACCACAAGATCGACAAGCCTGTTCGCAGAGAAGTCCGTCAAACCTCTGCGCATTCTCATTCTTGGCGGCACTGGATTCACCGGGCCATACCAGGTTCGATACGCACTGAGCCGCGGCCACAAGGTTACCACTTTTAACCGCGGCAAGACGCATCCCGGTGAGTTACCAAAGGAAGTCGAGCAATTGATCGGGGATCGCAACGGCCAGCTCGATGCGCTGAGAGATCGGCAATGGGATGTCGCGATCGATAATCCCACCACGCTTCCCGCCTGGGTCCGTGATGCTGCACAAATTCTGAAAGGCAATGTCGAGCGTTACGTGTTTATCTCGACAATCTCGGTTTACGCCGACACGGGCCAAGGCGTAGACGAAACGGCGCCGCTCGCCAAATATGACGGCCCCGATCCGTACAAAGAGACGATCGAAGCTGTGAAGGCTTCAGGCTATAAGACTTATGGCCCGCTCAAAGCATTGTCGGAAAAAGAAGCCGAAAAATGGTTTCCCGGAAAAACATTAATCGTCCGCCCGGGCCTCATCGTCGGACCGCGCGATGAGACCGATCGTTTTACGTATTGGCCGGTGCGCATCGACCGAGGCGGCGAAGTCCTGGCTCCGGGGAAACCAAGCGATCCGGTGCAGTTCATCGACGCGCGAGATCTGGCGGAATGGACGATTCGCATGGCGGAAAATCGTGAGACTGGAATTTATAACGCAACTGGTCCTGCCAAGCCGCTCGAAATCCGTCAGATGCTCGACGAAATTAAAGATGCACTCCATTCGAGTGCCACATTCACCTGGTTACCCGCTGAGTTTCTCCAACAACAAAAAGTTGAAGCCTGGTCGGACATGCCGGTCTGGGCGGGTGACGAGCTCGGACTTGCGCGAACGAAGATCGATCGAGCGCTGGCAAAAGGCTTGACGTTTCGCCCGCTCGCGGAGACAGCCCGTGACACCCTTGCCTGGTTCAAATCGTTACCACAAGATCGACAATCGAAATTGCGCGCCGGTCTAACACCCGAACGCGAAGCGGATGTGCTTGCGGCGTGGAAGAAACAACGTCGGTTGTCATCGTGAGCGCAGCGAACGACCTCTCCCGCTGGGGTAATGTGTCCCGCATTTGTGAGGTCCCTCGCATGCGCTCGGGATGACAAAGATTTTTAATGAAGCGCATCTTCGCCAAGATCGTCGACGTAAGACCGGACGAGCTCCGCGCGCTTTGGCTTGCCTTCGTTTTCAACTTCGTCGTCCTTGCCGGTTACTACATTTTGCGGCCGATTCGTGAAGAAATCGGTGCGACCAGCGGCGTGGAAAATTTGCCCTGGATGTACACCGCCACGCTCATCGGCATGCTCATCGCGAACGCGCTCTTCGCCGCCATCGTATCACGTATGTCGCGCCGCAAATTTCTGCCGCTCGCCTACCGGTTTGCGATCGCTAATCTTTTCATCTTTTTCGTTCTCATGCGCTTCGTGCCGGCGGACTGGCAATGGCTACTGGCGCGCTCGTTTTTCGTCTGGGTTAGCGTCTTCAATCTTTTCGCGACCACGCTTTTTTGGGCCTTCATGACCGACCTATTTACCGCCGAACAAGGCAAGCGCCTCTTTGGTTTCATCGCGGTGGGCGGTTCGTTGGGCGCGATTCTCGGTCCGCTCGTCCCGACGTTTCTGGTCGATCGATTCAGCACCGGCATTTTCTGCCTCATATCAGCCGCGATGTTCGAAATCGCGGCGCAATGCGTCCGTTTTTTTTCAACGGAATTTCGCGAGCACGCGGAAGCTGCGACAGCCGAGAAACCAATCGGCGGAAATATTTGGGACAGTGTCACACATATCGTGCATTCGCCCTACTTGTTTGCGCTCGTCCTTTTCATTTTCATTTACACGCTGACAAATACATGGGCTTATTTTCAACAGGCTGATCTTACCCAGCATGAATTGGCGAATAAAACGGCCCGTACCGCATTCTTCGGCAAATTGGATTTCTCGGTCAACACGCTCACTGTGCTGATTCAACTTTCCCTAACGAGTCGTCTACTGAAGTCCTTCGGTGTCGGATTTACCCTCGTGCTCATGCCGGCGCTAAGCGGGCTGGGGTTTCTCGCTATCGGTTATTCGCCCATCCTGATGGTGCTCGCAGTTTTTCAGGTCGTGCGACGCGCCACGGGATTCGCGTTGCTTCGTCCGGCGCGCGAGATCCTGTTCACCGTTTTGCGACGCGAAGACAAATACAAAGCGAAAAGCGTGATCGACACATTCGGTTATCGCCTCGGCGATCAAGTTGGCGCGTGGTCGTATCGCGCGATGCACGCTGTGGGCCTGAGCTTGAACGCGATCAGTTTCATTGCTGTGCCAATCATTGCTGCGTGGTGCGCGCTGAGTGTTTGGCTGGGTCGCAAACAACGCGCTCTCGCGGATGCTCGGCATCGCCAAGAAGCTGGTCCGATTGAAGACGTCGTAGCTCCGAAACCCGCGTGAGTTCGTTAGGCTGAAAAGAAATTGCGCTTGCCTGTATCTGGCGCGAATCGTAATCACCAACAAATCAAGGAGGCAAAGCAATGGCAACACGAACTGGATCGGCTGTTTGGGAAAGCACACTAAAGGAAGGAAAGGGAAACATGAAACTGGGGAGCGGGGCGTTCGAAGGTCCCTATTCATTTTCATCGCGCTTCGAGGAAGGAAAGGGAACCAACCCGGAGGAACTCATCGGCGCGGCCGAGGCCGGCTGCTTTTCGATGGCGCTCGCGTTCAATCTGGAAAAAGCAGGCCATCCCGCCAAAAGCGTCAGCACTACGGCGACGGTGAAACTGGAGCCCGCCGATAAAGGATTCAAAATCACATCAATCGATTTGAGAACCGAAGGCGACGTTCCCGGGATCGATGAGGCAAAATTCAAGGAGCAAGCCGAGCTGACGAAAAAAACTTGCCCCGTCTCCGTGGCACTTTCCGGTACTCAGATCAATCTCGACGCCAAGTTGCTGTAGCCGCGTCTCTGTGAGCCGCGGTCTAAGCGGGAGTGGCATTCGTTGCGCAGAGCGCGAAGGCTACGTGTTCAGCTTCGGCAAAATCGACATCGCGCCTTTACTGAATCCAAACAGCTACGCGATGCATCTCAACAGGGATGCCGCAGAGAATCGGACATTGGATTTGCGTGTGGCTAATTGTTAGTCTTGCCGGGATTCGCGCTGGGCAAAACTCAGGTGATCTGCTTAACGACAGCGAAATCCGCAGTTTAGTCACGGAGCGAATCAAAGCGCTCGGTAGCGAGCAGGGTGGCGTCGGCATCGTTGTTGGCACAATCTCATCGGAGGGTCGGAAGATCATTTCGGCCGGTGAACGCAGCTCGGACCACTCGCGCTCTCCCGATGGCGACACCGTTTTCGAGATCGGATCGGTGACGAAAGTTTTCACGGCGCTGTTACTTGCTGAGATGACGGAGAAAAACGAAGTCAAATTGAATGATTCGGTCGCAAAATATTTGCCACCTGGATTTAAGGCTCCCGAGCGAGATGGAAAGACGATTTCGCTGCTCGATCTGGCAACGCACACCTCAGGTTTGCCGTTCATGCCTAACGAGTCGGCGATTTCGAACGATTCCGTAACCGCGAAGTACTCGACCGCCGATCTCCGTCGGTCGTTGCGACCTCCAAATTGCGCAGCGGCGTCGGCGAAAAATGGGAATACTCGAATATCGGCTACTGGCTTTTGGAGCGCGTGATCACGCCATTGGGCCTAAGCAATACAGCGTTCGCGCTCTCGCCGAAAATGAAGACGAATTTTGCGGCTGGCCACAACGCCGTGCTCCAGGCGGCGCCACCGATCTCGACATTGCCGATCTATTCGATCATGCCCGCAGCCGGCGGTCTTTATTCGACAGCGAACGATTTGTTGAAGCTGCTCGCCGTGGCGATGGATTACGAACATTCGCCGTTAGACGGCGCCATGCGCCGCACCTGGAACACGCGCCGCCCAATGTCGCGCGATGGTTTCGAGCAGGCGCTTGGATGGACAATCATTCGGGAGCGAGACAGCCTGCTCATCGTGCACGACGGCGGCACGTTCGGTTATGCGACTTCGATCGCGTGGGATCCGGTCAGGCGCATTGGCGTTGTCGTGCTGTCGAATCAGGTCGCGAACGTCGGCGACATCGCGCGACATTTGCTCCGGCCCAGCATCCCGCTGGAAAAACCGACTGCAACGAAGCGAACGGAGGTGGCGCTCGATCCGGCGACACTCGACATTTACGTTGGAAATTACGAAGCGACAGGTGAAGGAATTTTCGAGGTGGCTCGCGAGGCCGATTCTCTCACTCTCCGCTCACCTGCCGACTGGGGCCTGCCCAAATTCCGACTGCACCCTGGAAATCGACAAGATTTTTTCGTCGCCGAGCTACCGATGCACGTCGCGTTTCTATTCGAGAATAATGGCTCGGTTAAGAATATGCTCGTCTATCCGCCTCGCGGGCAGAAGGCGATCGCGGCCGTTCGCCTGAGATCGTCTCGTTAGCATTGTCTCGTTAGGCAAATAATGAAAATTCGCGATGTGGAGGTCGCCACCACCAGCATGCGAGAGGCATGCGCAATCCCGAATGCTACTTCGCCAACTCGTAGAGATATTCGACGAACGACATCACGGCGCCGTCGAATCCCTGTATTTTCGGGTTCGTCGATTCGATGATGTAATACTCGTCCGGCGCATGCGCGCCGCTGCCGTGGCCGGGTCCAAAATGTCCCGCGGCCAGCTTGAGTGGTTCACCTGTGAAGACGTAACCTGGATACGAACCCGCATTGCGCGGCCAGAGCAGCGAATCGAGTCCTAATTTTTTGTAAGTCGCAACCTGCGCCTTGATCAGCGCCGAATCCGCCGATGTGCTCGTGGGATCGTAACCGCCTGTCATGTTCACTTCGATGTCGCCGAAGCCGCGCTTCGCCAAATGCGCTTTCAACGCAGCGAGTGCGTCGGCTGCTCTCATGTCCGGCACGAGACGCATGTCGATCTTCGCAACAGCGCGATGCGGCAGAATGGTTTTGCCGCCGGGTCCGGTGTAACCGCCGACCAAACCCTCAATGTTGACTGTCGGTTGGGATTCGAGTCGTTCGTTCGCCTGCTCCCATGGCAGATCGTTGATCCAATGTTGTACACTGAATTGTTTTTTTGCCTGCGCTTCGCTCCGCACCTTCGACACTTTTTCGATCATCGATTTTTCTTCGGCACTCAGCGAAAGGGGCTTCGGATAGTTGTCGATTGCGATTTCATTCCCGTCGTCGGACACAAGCGTGTCCAGCGCTTTGACCAAATGCCATGCGGGACTATCCACCATTGCCTTGAGCGATGAATGAATGTCCTTCGCCGGACCGCGTCCCCATTTTTCGCCGCTCGACACCAGCTCCAGCTCGATCACGCCTTTCGATCCAAGGTTCACCGTAACAATTCCATCCAAATCTTGCGTCGCCGAGGGCATGAACACGCCGACACATTTCTTTAGCGCGGCCAATACTTCCGGTCGCCTAACAAGTTGCGGAATGTGTGGCGAACCAATCTCCTCTTCGCCTTCAGCTACCATTACCAGGTTCACAGGCATTTTCTTGCCGGCACCGCGAATTGCGTGCAACGCTGCGAGAAACGCGGCTTCCGGCCCCTTCTGGTTCACCGCACCGCGGCCGACCATCACTTTGCCCAATGGCGGTTTGTCCACGATCCGCGCTTCGGTCGGCGGCGACGTCCATTCCGCCGGATCGAACTGTTTCACGTCGTACATGAAATAGAGTCCGATCGTTTTCGGCGCGCCTGCATCGAGCGTCGCAAACACGCCGGGCTTGCCATCCGTGTTGATCACCGTCGCTTGCTGAAATCCCGCGTCGCGCGCGAGCTTCGCCATATACTCTGCGCCTTCCGGATATCCGCGATTCTCCGCCGCGATCGACACTTGTCCGATCCAATCCTGTAAGCGTTTCACGGCCTCGTCGTGGCGTTTGGTGATTTCGGTTTTGATTTCGTTGAGATCCTTTTCAGCTGAATAACTTAAATTCGGAGTGGTGGTACTAGTGGCGAATACGGCAAGGACAGCTGCGTGTATGCTGAGCGGTTTCATACGGATCTGATCGTGTGACTGCGCAGCGCGTGCAACTCGAACCACTGATTTTTTCCGGTAGTGCAATGGCCCGGTAACGCCGCAGCCGTTCAACCCATCCGCGGTTCGTGGCCAACTTCTTGCCGCGATAATGAAGCCGATTACACTCACAGTCTCGTTATGAACACCACCCGTCATTTAATTACGGGGGCCGTTATTGCAGTTGTCGTATGTGCAAACAGCAATGCGGGCGAGCCACTTTACGACGGGCTCGGCACGTACTCGCGCAAGATCACAACAAAAAACGCAAGGGCGCAGCGTTACTTCGACCAAGGACTGGCGCTGCTTTATGGTTTCAATCACAGAGGCGCAATCCGCTCGTTCCAGGAAGCGGCGCGCCTCGATCCGCAATGCGCTATGGCTCATTGGGGCGCCGCCCTCGCTGCCGGTCCGCATATCAATTATCCACTCGTGCCGCCGCCGATGGCTGAGCTGGCATGGAAGGAACTTACCCTGGCGAAACAACACGCGTCGAACGCCTCAGAAGTCGAGGGAGCGTTGATCGATGCCCTCAGCAAACGCTACGCACGTCCGCAGCCGGAGGACCGCGGTCCGCTCGACCAAGCTTATGCCGACGCGATGCGTGAAGTCTGGAAGAGATTCCCCAATGACGTTGATGTGGGTGCGCTGTTCGCGGAAGCGATGATGGACCTTCGGCCGTGGAACCAATGGACACTTGAAGGTGAACCGAATCCCGGCACCGACGAGATCATCGCCACACTCGATGCGGTATTGAAGCTGAACCCGCGCCATCCGTTCGCGAATCATCTCTACATCCACGCCGTCGAGGCTTCGCCGCACCCCGAGCGGGCTGATGCTGCTGCTAATCGTCTTCGCGAGCTCCAGCCAGGCCTTGCGCACAACGTGCACATGCCATCGCACATCGACATCCGCCGCGGCCGCTGGCACGAGGCGATCGCTACGAACGCCAAGGCGGTCGAGGCCGATAAACGCTACCGCAACGCGACGGGCAATCGACCGCTCGGTCTATTCCCGCTCTACGCCGCGCACAACCAACACATGCTCGCGTACGCCGCGCTCATGACTGGCCAAAGCAAACTTGCAATGCGTTACGTGCGCGAAATGATGAAAGATCTGCCAGCAGAGTTTGTGAAAGAAAACGCAGCTCTCGTCGAAAGCTTCGGCGCGGTACCGATGGAAGTAATGGTGCGCTTCGGAAAGTGGGACGATATCCTCGCGGAGCCACAAAATTATCCTGACTACATGCCGTTTGCTCGCGCGTTTCATCATGGCGCACGTGCGATCGCCTTTGCCGCCAAAAGCAACACCGACAGTGCACGAAAAGAGCAAGCGACCTTTCGCGAACTTGTCCAACGCGTTCCAAAAGAAACGGCACTCAGTAACAACACTGCTGAGTCAATCACCGCAGTAGCCAATCACATGATTGAAGGCGAACTACTGATAGCCGAAGGAAAACTTGACCCAGGGCTCGAAGAACTGCGTGCCGCGCTCACATTGGAAGACGCCCTGAAGTACGACGAGCCTCCGTCCTGGATGATTCCGTTGCGGCATACTATCGGGGCAAACCTGATGCACGCCGGCCGCTTCGCCGAGGCCGAGCAGGTCTATCGTGATGATCTAAAGCGTCTGCCCGAGAACGGCTGGTCTCTGTTCGGATTGTCCCAAGCGCTTGCTGCGCAGCAAAAAGGCGGCGCAGAATTGGAAGCAACGCGCGCCCGGTTCAAGAAAGTATGGGCCAAAGCTGACGTGAAAATCACCAGCTCGTGTCTGTGTCGACCGGGCTTGACGGCGAACTGTGAACTGAAACGCGCGTCGACTCCGCGCTTATTGTCCGCGGACTAAAGCGCCAAACTCTCCTGCTTCGGAGCTGAAGCCACATCTGAGAGGCCGCGGAATTTCTTCACTAGTTCATCAAGCTTCGCAACGTAGTAATCGACGTTTTCGTCGCGGTTTTTAGGATCGAATTCGCTGGCTAACTTCGCAGCTTCATAGGCAGGAACTTTCTTCGGCGTCGCCTTGATATAATAGCTAATCTGGTCGCCTGGCTTGTAATTGCGGTCGCTGGCGAGAGCGAGTTCATAAGCCGCGGCGCGGTTGCGCGCGGAACCGGCAATCTTGGCGCGATATTTATCGAGCGAATCTTGCAGCGTGTCGGTCTTCATCAGCATGTCGATCTTCCATTCGCGGTTCCGGATTTTTCGCTCGAATTCATCCCGAAGATTCGTAATCGCTTCAGGTTTTTCCTCCATGCTCAGCTTGATCATTTCCTCCAGGAAGACGCGCTGGAATTTTTCGAGTCCGCGCGATTTAAGAGCGCCGCCCCTGATGATGACATCGCCATCTTTCGTAAGGACCGCGTAGTTCTTCGCTTTGTAGCTGAACATGGCGTCGAATTGTTCGTCGAACTCGATTTCAATTCCATCGGGCAGTTCCTTCGCCAGACCTTCGCGTAATTCGTCGATTTCACCTCCTGTAGTGGCAGCCGTGTCGGCTGCTTTACCTTTCTTCGCAGGCGACACGCCTGCCTTCACCGAAGAAGGCGGAACGAAATAAATTCCGTCCGTATCGACTTCAATCACTTTCGCGCCGTGCGCGCCTAACCAGTCGATCAGCTTCTTCAGCAAATCGCGTCCAATTTGCGTGACCCGCGCTGCCGCGTCGAAATCGGCGAAATGTCCCTGCGCGAATCCCAGATAGCCGTAAAAGCTATTGAGCAGAATCTTGAACGTGTTTTGCAACGCCTGGAGGTGATGCTGCTTTGCGGGACCTTTCTCCGCCCGCATTTCGGCCTTCGCTTCCAATCGAAACGTGCGCAAATCAGTGAGCAAATGGCGGAAGATTTGCAGCTGATCGGTCACGGGAAAACAATCAAACTTCAACATGATCGAGGGATAGAGCGAAGCGACGTCGCAGTGCCAGACGTTGTGCGCAACCCCGGTGAAAAAGATATCGGTATAACCGCCCTCGAACGCGCGCACCATGGGCAGCTCGGGAATGGAATGGCGTTGCCGGAAGTATTCGCGCAGAAACAGCGCATTGATCCGCGTAGCGTTGCCGCGGACGATCACATCCTGATAGTTATAGGGAAAAATCTGGGCCTGGATGAAGTAGCTCGCGCTTAACAGGTCCGATAACGCCCGCGTCTCACGCACACCGCATAGTGCGCGTTGTCGAAATGTTTCCGAGTTTTCCAGGTACGCGCGCTGCAATTCCTTGCCCGTGATCGCGGAAATCTCTTCGCTGTCGCAAAGATCAAAATGCCGGGCGACATCGGTTCGTTCGAAACCGGCCAGGGAACGCATGCCGACGTCATAAAATTGCGAGAGCAAAAAAGTATCGACGAAATGACGGCCACCGACTGTGAACTTGGGATAATCGATTGTTTTTTCCGCGATTTGGAGTCGTGACGGCCGCGAGCGTAGGAATCCATCACTACGGCCCCAATCGAGTTTGGTCTTTGCTCTCTTCGCCCGTGCGACCAAATACGGCAGATCGAAACGGAACAAATTGTGGCCTTCGATCACATCGGGATCCCGTTCTTTGATGATGGCGGTCAGTCGCTTCAGTGCTGCGTGCTCCGATTCGTCGACGTTTTTTGGATCGACAACCAGTAATTCTTCCCAACCGGTGTTATCCGAGAGTGCGATGCTCATAAGATGATCGCCACGGCCGGGATCATCGACCCCGGCTACAGCGTTTTCGAATGAAAGCACCTCGATCTGCATGCGTTTGAGCTCTTCAAACGGCAAGTCTTTAAACAACGTACGCCCGGTCGCGGTCAGGTAATGCTGCACTGGATCGGTAAAGGCGAAGAAATCGCGCCCGGCGTTTTTTAGTCCGTTACGCAAACTGATGAGTTCCTTCCAGCTATCGACCGTGACCAGCCAGCCGTACTTGAGATCGCTCTCAAGCTTTTCGGATTCGATGCCAAGATCGACAACATCCGAGTCGCACCAAACAAATGGGTGAAAAGGCTCAACGTCGGCAATGGTCGATCCATCTGCTTCCCGGCGATAAACCTTAACCGTGCCAGTTTCGCCGAGTTCAATGGCGACAATGCGTGGCGTTGGATCAGCGCCGAAGAGCAATGTGTTCTTTTCGAATTCCATGAGCTATCCAACTTTCTGTCATTTCCACCGAAGTTCGAGAAATCTCTTACTGTGATTGCACCGAATGAGAATTAAGAGATGCTTCGGCTTTGCTCAGCATGACACAATGAAGACCATTTCATCGTCGATCGTATTACTCTCCGTCCTCGTTCCGGCGCTTGCAGTCGCGCAGCAAACGCCGCAGTCGCTCGCCGACGCTGAGCTTCCCTCGTTGATTGGCATCTACAAAGACATTCACACTCATCCGGAATTATCCGGACATGAGGAGCGCACCGCAGCGTTAGTCGCGAGAGGATTGCGCGCGGCGGGCTGCCAGGTCACCGAGCATCTCGGCAAATATGAAAATCCTAAGCTTAAGGGCTACGGCGTGGTTGGAGTGATGAAGAATGGCGACGGGCCGACGGTGCTTGTGCGCACAGACATGGATGCGTTGCCGGTGGAAGAAGAGACTGGTTTGCCGTACGCCAGCAAGGTCGTCGCCAAAAACGATGAAGGTAAGGACGTCCATGTAATGCACGCCTGCGGGCATGACACACACATCGCAGCGTTCATCGGCACCGCGCGCGCTCTGGCGAAGTTAAAAGATCAATGGCACGGCACGATCGTGTTCGTCGCGCAACCAGCGGAGGAGACTGGCAACGGCGCACGTGCGTTGCTCAAAGACGGACTTTATGACCGATTCGGAAAACCGAATTTTGCGCTCGGTTTTCATGACAAGGCCGATCTTGAAACTGGGCGCATTGGTGTAACCGAAGGTTACACGTCCGCAAATGTCGATTCGGTCGACGTCACCGTCCGAGGCGTGGGCGGACACGGTGGGTATGCGTACAAAACGAAAGATCCGATCGTCCTCGCAGCGGAAATGATCAACAACTGGCAAACCATCGCAAGCCGGGAAAATAATCCGCTCGATCCAATCGTTGTCACGGTGGGTTCCATCCACGGCGGGACAAAGCACAACATCATTCCGGACGAAGTGAAAATGCAGTTGACCGTGCGCACCTACAAAGCTGAAACACGCGAGCGTGTGTTGGCCGCGATTGAGAGAATCGCCAAGGGGATCGCAGCGGCCGCCGGAATCCCGCCAGAGCGAGCGCCGATTGTCAGCGTATCGAAAGATCAATTTTGCCCGGCGACTTACAACAATCCGGAACTCACGAAGCGGCTTGTTGCTGTTTGGAAAAAGTCGTTAGGCAACGATAATGTCAAGATCGTCGATCCAACGATGGGCGGTGAAGATTTTTCCGAATATAGCCTACCGGACCACTCCATTCCGGCGGTTAATTTTCATTTCGGAGCCATCGAGCCAGCGAAGATCGCGGAGTACAAACAGAAGGGAAAAGAATTGCCAACCCTGCATTCGAGTAAATTCGCCCCCGTTCCCGAACCAACGATCCGTGTTGGAATCATCGGAATGACGAGCGCCGTGCTCGAATTGATGAAGAAGTAGAGCGCTAGGTCATCCCGAGCGGAGCGCAGCGGCGTCGGGGGATCCCGTGGAACTGCCGCAGGGTTTCGCAACGGGATTCCTCGACTTCGCTCGGAATGACTGGTTCGGTCACTTCACCCTGATTTTTTTTCGCAGATACGTCGGAACGTCGAGATCTTCGCCTTCGACAATTGTCGGCTCGCTTTTTTCAAACCGGCCGCGGTTGACCGGTTCGAATTGTAAAACTTCCTGCTTGGCGTGAATGGACTTTTCAGCAGCCGCTTTTTCCTCCTTTGCAAGCGCCGGCTTTCTCGGCGGTGTGCTCACGGGCGGCTCAGGCGTGTCGACAACCTCAAAGGCATTCGGGGCTGGTTCCACGGATGGCGCTGGCGCGGTTTCGACCTCAGGGAAATTGGGTTCCTCAACAGGAATCTCCTCCGCCGACTGAAAATCTTCGACTGGAGCCGGCTCGGGCTCGACCTCAATCTTCGGCGGGGTCTCCCGAGGCTGTTCCCACACTGGCGGCATTGGCGGCATTGGCGGCGCGCTGCTCAGCGGAGGTTGAGGCTGCGCCAAATTCTCATCCGCTGTAAGTGAACTGATAATCGTCACGCTCAAACGATCTCCTAATCGTCCGTCCACAGCAGTGCCGAAAAGAATCTGCGTCTCGTCGCCAACATGCCGATCAAGCTCCTTCATCACAATTTCGACTTCGGACAAGGTCATAGCCGGCCCGCCTGCCACTTGGACGAGTACCCGCGCGGCGTCCGCCAGGGTGCGACCTCGGTCCATTAACGGACTCTTGAGCGCCTGTGCCAGCGCATCATGCGCGCGATTGTCCGAATCGGATTCGCCAAAGCCGAACAGGCATCGGCCATTCCGGCTACGCAACGCAGAAAGCAAATCGTCGAAGCCAATGCGAACGAGCCCGGGTCGCTGAATCAGATTCACAATCGAACGGACACTTTGACTGATAGTCGTATCGGCCTTGGAAAATGCCTGATGAATACCGGCGTGCGGCCCGACCATGTCGCCCATCTGATCATTTTCGAAGCAAACCACAGCGTTAGCGATCTCGCTGAGACGGGCCAGAGCTTCGCGCGCCTGCGCGTTGCGGCGTCTGCCTTCGAACGCAAACGGCAACGTTGCGAATGCTAGGACCAGCGCGCCCGGCTCGCGAGCGAGATGCGCCACATACGGCGCTGCCCCCGATCCCGTGCCGCCGCCGAGCCCTGCGCAGATGAAGATCATTCGTGCGCCGGTCAACGCCTCGCGGATCTCCTCTGTCGATTCGAAAGCGGCCTGATAGCCAAGCTCCGGGTCGCCACCTGCACCCAACCCACGGGTGACAGTGCGACCGAGCTGCACTTTGTGCGCGGCAACGGAGCTCGCCAGCGATTGTACATCGGTGTTGGCCGCCAAGACCTCTGCTCCCTCCAATCCGTCGAGCACGATTCGATCGAGCGCATTCAGACCGGCGCCACCAACACTGACAATTTTGATTGGAATAAATTCCTCCGCCCGCTCGGGGAGGCTGTAATTTTTGCTGAGTTGAATCATATTGATCTTTCTGCTTCTGGTCCTGCATTCACCGTTCCAAATTTGTCACTCCGAGCGAAGCGAGGAACCTCTCAATTCGCCAAGAGGTCACACGAAGTCCTAATGGCATCGTCCCTGATTTGTGCCGACGTAAATGAAACCAAGTAAACGCTGAGCGCATTTGTGAGGTCCCTCGCCGTCTGTGCGGCTCGGGATGACTGGGTAAGAGCGCGCTCACTTTCTTCATCGCCTTCCGCTGAAAATTCTCCCTAGGATTCGCCCAATTCCTCGCGCTGGCCGGTCTGTTTGCACCGCCTGCGCATATTTGATCAGCCCGATTGCGGTGGAAAATTGCGGGTTCTCTACTGCAGAGGTCACGCCTGATGTTGTTTGAGCGTGCGCGACGTGCGCGGGCACTTCGAAAATCCCTTCCGCGAGATTATCGATGCCATTGAGGAGGCTGCATCCGCCTGTGATGAAAATACCAGCGCCGAGGTAATTGATGAATGGTTCTTCGTCGAGTCTGCGTTTGAGCAACTCAAGAGTTTCGCGCAGGCGCAAGTGAATAATCGTGTTCAACGTCTCGCGCTCGATCTCCTTCCCCGCAAAACCGGAATCGTCCTTTAGCAAAATCATTTCGCCTGGGAAACAATTTCCCAGCACACAACTTCCTTCCTCGATTTTGAGTTTCTCCGCGCGTGCCATTGGGATACGCAAGCCCATTGAAATATCGTTAGTGATATGGTCACCACCGATTGCAATGCAACCGCTCTGCTTCACTGCGCTGTCCGCGTATAAGACATAGTCCGTCGTCCCGCCGCCGATATCGATCACCAGTGCCCCGAGGTCTTTTTGGTGTTGGGTGAGTACCACCTGAGCAGAAGCAAGCCCGCCAAAAACGACATCCTCAACGTCGAGCGGCAATTCTTTCACACACCGGATTGTGTTCTGGATGCGCGTCCGGACGCCGTGAATAATGTGGAAATCGGCTTCTAATCTTTGGCCAAGCATCCCGAGCGGGCTCAGCACGCCGTCCTGTCCATCGACATGATAATGCTGAATGATGGAATGAAGGAACGCGTTTTGCGCAGGAATGCTCACCTCGCGCGCATTGATTTTCACGTCTTCGATGTCCTGCTCGTCAATTTCGTCGCGGTCTTCGGGCAGCATGACGCATCCGCGGTTGTTGAAGCTTTGAAGGTGCGACCCCGCAACGGCCACATAAACGCTCCGAATCATCACGTCGCTTTTCTGTTCGGCATCGACCACCGCCTCGTGCACGCATTTCATTGCCGTTTCAAAATCAACGATCTCGCCCTTGCGTACGCCCCGCGACGGCGTCTGACCGACACCGAGAATTATGACGGTGCCGTCGGGCCGGCTCTCGCCGACAACCACACAGATTTTGGAGGTTCCAATCTCAAGACCAATCATCAAATTATTGCTCGCCATTATGTTAATCCGTTTTCTGTCGCTGAGTGGGAATTGCCTTGGGGGGTGGTTTTGAACTGGTGCGCGCCTTGGGCGCTGGTGACACGGTCTCTTGCCCTCCGGAGCCTTGACGAGGGCGGCGGGTTTCAGAAGGATGCACCGGGATTGCCTTCATAATCCGCGGTTCCACAGCAGGCTCGATGGTATCGTTAATAACCGCGACCAGCCGCGGGGCGAACGTCACCGGGATGTTTCGTTGCACAAGCAGGTTTAAGGTCGCCAGTTCCTGTTTTGAATCGTCACAGTAAACAAGAAATTGCTCGAGCCGGCGTAATTGCGTTTCGAGATCGTTATAACCAAGCATTACGCGGCTATGATTTTTGTCGGTCACCAGCAGGCGATAACTCTCGGAAACGTCGATCTCGCGGATTTGAAAGCGCATTTGCAAAAAACTGCGCGAACTCAACCGCAGCAGCTCGAGCGCCGTCTTTGCTTCGGGCGATTCGACGACTTTGCCCACCTCCAGCCATTCGCTCGAGCATCCCAGAATGACAGGTAATCCGAGATATTCGGGCAACAATTTCTTTTCTTTCATCAAAA
>WNFY01002856.1_pt1 | contig 20164 bp, 18 predicted proteins | sample 5400091 | NCBI WGS metagenome assembly WNFY01 (sample SAMN13153364, study PRJNA577476) | soil metagenome | isolation source: 60 cm soil or saprolite under grassland replicate 1 | place: USA:California | collected 2016-06-15
CTCGGCCCCGGCGCCGGCCACGACGGCGGCCGGATCGTCTTCGAGGGCACACCCGCCGACCTCGTCGCCGCCCGCTCCACCCTCACCGGCGAGCACCTCGCGGCCTACGTCGGCACCTGACCGAGGCCCTCGCGGACACCGTGAGACGAGTTCTCTGATCCGGTCGCAGCCGAAGAAGGTCGGCGGCATGCCCCGGCCCCCGATCATCTGGCCGCCGCCGGAGCGCTATGCCGCGATGCGGCGCCTGGCTGCCGAACTGCTCCCGGGAGTCCGGTGGCGGCGGCATGTGCTGTGGCGGTATTCCCTGGTCTGGACCAGCCCGAGTGGCAGCGCGACCAGGGCTCTTCTGCGAAGCGGGCCTCGCTGCTGATCCCCGCTCCGGGCTCCTGTTTTCGCGTGTAAGAGTGCCCGGCGGGCGATCCGCAGGGCGCAGCTCGGCGACATCTTTATGTGGTCCGGGTTGCCCTGCGGTGTCAGCCGGTCCACGATCTCGCGGTGCCGTAGCCGCCCGGCGACCGCCGAGAGCACCTCGGGCCCCGCGTTCCGCGATCCGGGCCCTTGTCAGTGCCCATGGCCATGGTGTCGTGGCGACGTGCCATGAAGGCATGATGCGCCGGCTCCGGCGCCGGCGCTCGGGCGATGCGGAGGAGCTGTCACGTAAGAGCTGGCCGGGAGTTGTCACAGTGGCCGGACGAGGTGAGTTGCAGCGCCTGAACAGGGGGCAGTCGCTTGCCCTCGCCGTAGGCGGCGTCGAAGGCTGCGGCGCCCAGCACCCGGGCCAGCGACCGGCGAAGCTCCTCGTCGGGCGGCTGGGCGGGCTGCATGTGCGCACGCTGTCCGCCGACCGGCCCTGACCTGCCCGGCCAGGCGGGCCTTCCCGGCAAGGAACGGCTCTATGTCGCCTTGCATGATCAGTGGGACTGCGCACTCAGCGCGTGCCTATCTAGCAGCAGCCGGCTGCCGAGGTGGCCTGCTCGCCCGATGCGTGGGCACCGGCGCCGCAGCACTCGGGGCCGTCGTGGTCGTGGTCGTAGAAGGTCTGGCTGTCGGCCAGGACGGTGTAGATCTCCCAGTGCTCGCCGTCGGGCGCGCCCTGGACCCAGAACTTGTCCTGCTTGGCGTAGCAGCAGGTGGTCGCACGCTCATCGACGGAGGCAAGCCCGGTCTCGGCCAGCCGGGTCTGCTCGGCGTCGACCGTGTCGATGTCGGGAACCTCGACGCCGAGGTGGTTGAGGCTCCCGCCGTGGCCGGGGTTCTCCAGCAGGACGAGCTTCAGCGGCGGCTCGGTGATGGCGAAGTTGGCATAGCCAGGCCGGAGCTTGGCCGGCTCAGCGCCGAACAGCTTGCTGTAGAAGGCGACGGCGTCGTCGATGTTGCTGACGTTGAGGGCGAGCTGGACGCGGGACATAGCAACCTCCTGATGTAAGACTTCGATGACTGTCTATATTTACCCTGCCGCTGAGCTTGCCACAAGACATCGGCATCTGTCAATATAGATGTATGTCGAAGTCTGTGATGGTGCTGAGCCCGGTCGATCCGGCGGCGTGCTGTCTGCCGCTGTCGAGCGAGCCGCTATCTCGCGCGCAGGCCGAGCAGGTCGCGCCGCTGCTGAAGGCATTGGCCGATCCGGTGCGGCTGCGGCTGATGTCTCTAGTGGCCTCGCACCCGGGCGGCGAGGCGTGCGTCTGCGACTTGACCAGCGCATTCGACCTGTCCCAGCCGACCATCAGCCATCACCTGAAGGTGCTGCACGAAAGCGGCCTGCTGGACCGTGACAAGCGCGGCGTCTGGGTCTTCTACCGGGCCCGCACCGGGGCGCTGGCCAGCCTCGGCGCGCTGATCGGCTACCCCCCGCCGTGACAGAACGTTGCAGACCGCCTCGGGCCATGAGCGGCAGCGGCATCCATACCGAGAGAAACTGAGCCCATGGCGTTGCGACCTTCGCTGACGTCGATCATCAGCTGGCACGTGCCGGCTATCCCGCAGAGAGCCCGAACGCGGCTACCTCCCGTTGGTCGCCCTCATGGCCCGCAAGTTAACCGACGCCGACATCGCCGCGATCGCGGCGAGCTTGTCGGTGCCAGCTATCCGGCCACAGCGCACGCGATCCGTGAGGCGATCGGCGCCGTCACGCATGACCGGCCGCTCGAACGGTTTCGCGGATGTCGGTGCTCAGCCCAGCCATGCAGACAGCTCGTTCAGGGCGCCGGGGATGACGTAGTAGTAGGCCCAGAGCCCCTGGCGCTCCGAGCCGACCAGGGCGGCCTGGCGCCGTGGCCGACGATGAGCACTGGCCGGCGGCTGGCCCGGGTCAAGGCAGCGGCGCGGGCCAGCTCCGCCCGGATTGTCAGCTTCTGCCTCATGTCGCGGGCCCAGGTGCTGCACCTCGCCCAGTGCCCGCGTCGGCGGTGCCAGCTGGCTCTACGGCAAGCAGTTCGATCCCGAGATCACGCAGCCGGTCAAGCAGTCCGTAAAGGTGCGCCTGGTCGCGGATCTCGCCGACGAGCACCGTCTGGTTGGGGCCGGGTTCGAGGGTCATCCCGTCGAAGGCGGCCTCGAAGTGCTCGCTCAGCCGTCCGCGCAGGACGATGCGGTATCTGCTGGTAGGCACTGGTCAGCTCGCGTGGTCGAATGCCTGGCCGGGGCTTGCTGCCCGCGGGTCGCGGCGGCCGGCGCGGTCGCGGGCCTGGGCGATGGCCCAGGCGGCGTTGATCAGGCCGATGTGGCTGAATGCCTGGGGGAAGTTGCCGATCATCTCGCCGCCGCCGGCGCCGATTTCCTCAGCCAGCAGGCCAACGTCGTTGATGGCGGCCACCGCCCGCTCGAAGGTCGCCGCGGCCTGGTCCAGCTGTCCGGCGAGCGCTTGTGCCTGCGCCAGCCAGAACGTGCACAGCAGGAACGTTCCCTCCTCGCCGGCCAGGCCGTCGTGCGCCAGGTACCGGTACACCAGGCCGCGCTCGTCGGTCAGCCGGTCAGCGGTCGCGTCGATGGTCGCCTTCATCCGCGGGTCATCCCCGGGCAGGAAGCCGGTGATGGCCAGCATCAGGTTGGAGGCGTCCAGGTCCTCGCCGCCGAAGGCCTGGGTATAGGCGCCGGCCCGCTCGCTCCAGCCCTGCTCGAGAATGGCGGCGCGGATGTCGTCGCGGGCGGCGGACCAGTGCCCGACCCGGTGCCGCGCGCCGAGCCGGGGCGCCAGCGTGATCGCGCGGTCCACCGCCACCCAGCACATCAGCTTGGAGTACAGGAAGTCGCGGGCCTGGCCGCGGATCTCCCAGATGCCCTGGTCCTTGTCCTTCCAGCGGGCGGCGGCGGTATCGGCCGCGGCGGCCAGGAACTGCTGCGTGACCGGGTCGAGCTCGCCGAGCTGCTGGACGAGGCGCTGAGCCGCGCCGAGCATCTCGCCGTACACGTCGAGCTGGCGCTGGTTCCACGCGCCGTTGCCGACCCTGACCGGCCGGCTGTCCCGCCAGCCAGCCAGGTGCGGCAGCTCACGCTCGGACAGATCACGCTCGCCGCCGATCCCGAACATGATCTGCAGATCCGCCCCCCGCTGCAGCTGGGACGCCGCGGCATCGGCCAGGAACGCGAAAAACTTGCCGGCCTCATCCGGGCAGGCCGCCACCCACAGTGCCTCCATGGTCAAGCTGGCATCGCGGACCCAGGTGTAGCGGTAGTCCCAGTTGCGCTCGCCGCCGATGGTCTCCGGCAGCGAGGTGGTGGGCGCGGCCACGATGGCGCCGGTCGGCTGGAAGGTGAGCGCCTGCAGCACCCGGCCGGAGTGGTGGACCAGGTCGCGCCACGGGCCCTCGTAGGTCTGGTGGATGGCCGACCAGGACCGCCACCCTTCCAGGGTGTCCTGCAGGCGGGCGGCGATCTCCTCGGCGTCCCAGGCGGCCAGCGGCGGCTCCTGCAGCTGCCCGTGCTGCAGCGCGAAGCTGGCCCGCTGGCCGGCGACCAGGTGCAGCCGCGCGGTGGCGGTCGCCCCGTCGACCCGGAAGTCGGCGGACGCGGACAGCAGCAGCCGGCCAGCCCCGCCCCGGGCGGCCAGGCCCCCGGGGACTGCCTCGAGAATCGGGTGAACCAGCCCGTATTCGGGCCGCGGCGCATAGCTGACCTCGATGTCCATCTCCCCGTCCGCGCAGGCGAGGCTGCGCAGCAATACCCCCGGAGACCCGGCACCGAGGTCATGGCCGCGGTCGCCATCACCGACCGCCATGGCGTCCGTCAGCACGCAGGTACCCGACGCCGCCCGGTAGGTGGTCTCCAGCACCATGGCCTGGCCGGCGTAGGCACGGCTGACCTCAAAATCGCCGGCCGGCCGGATAGCGAAATGACCGCCACCGGAATCAAGAATCCGGGAGAACACAGCCGGCCCATCAAACCGCGGGAAGCACAGCCAGTCCACCGAGCCGGCCCGGCTGACCAGAGCCGCCGAACGGCAGTCAGACAACAAGGCATAATCGCTGATCGGCAAATCGTTCATCGCCGTTCCTCTCGTAAAAAATATCAAAGACCGTATGCCGCAAGAAGGTGCAGCCATACCTCGCTAACCGTCGGGAATGACGGCACCGCGTGCCACAGCCGGTCGACAGTCACGCCGCCGCAGATCGCCACGGTTGCCGAGTGAAGTAGTTCCTGCACGCCGGGACCAGTGAAGGTGGCGCCAGCCACTACCCTGCGGTCGTCATCGATGACCAGCTGGCTGGTGCCGCGGATGCCGTTGCCCTGGGTGTAGGCGCCAGGAACATCGCCGGTAGGGGTGCTGACGACCGTCACGTGCAGCCCGGCAGCCCGGGCCTCGGCTGCGGTCTGGCCGACCGCGCACACCTGCGGGTCGGTGAACGTTACCCGGGGAACGACCAGGCGGGAGGCCGCGTCGGCAGCCTCCCTGCCCAGGATCGCCGATGCGGCGATGCGGCCGTGGTACTTCCCCATGTGCGTGAGGGGCGCGAGCCCGTTGCAGTCGCCAATCGCATACAGCCACTCACCACTTACTCCGGCCGCCCGCAACCGCTCATCGACCTGGACCGGCCGCCCTGGCTCAAGCCCGACAACATCCAGGCCGATACCGAGCGTCGCGGGCCTGCGGCCGACCGCGACCAGGATCTGGTCGCCGGTGAACTCGCGCCCGTCCGCGACCTGCGCGACCACCGGGCCGTCGCTGCCCCTGCGGCGGGCTGCGGTCATGCGCACGCCGGTGACCACGGTGATTCCCTCGCGCTCGAAAGCGGCCCGCAGTTCGGCCCCGGCAAAGGGCTCCTCCCTCGCCAGCAGCCGCTCCGCTCCCTCCAGCACCGTGACCTCGTCGCAGCCGAGGCGCTTGAATGCCTGCGCCATCTCAGCGCCGATGGCCCCGCCGCCGAGCACGAGCAGCCGCCTGGGAAGCTCCTTCGCGCTGGTGATCGCCCGGTTGTCCCACGGGCCAGCCTCGGACAGTCCCGCAATCGGGGGGATGAGGGAGCTGCTCCCCGTGGCCAGCACGACCGCGCGGGTCGCGGTGAGCCGCCGGATCTCTCCGCTGGCGGTCTCCACTTCGACTGTCCGCTCTCCGGCCAGCCGGCCCGTGCCGCGGACCAGCTCGATGCCCTGGCTCTCCAGCCAGCGAAGCTGCCCGTCGTCCCGCCAGCCGGAGGTCATGTAGTCGCGCTGGGCGAAGGCGGCTGCCGGGTCGAGCCGGCCTGTGATGGCCTCAGCAGCGCCCGGCGTCCGCCGCGCGGCAGCCAGCACGCCACCTGGCCGGATGAGCGTCTTGCTAGGGATGCAGCCCCAGTACGAGCACTCTCCGCCTACCAGCTCCCGTTCCGCGATGGCGACGCTGAGGCCGCCATCAGCCAGCCGGCCAGCGGCGTGCTCGCCGGCCGGCCCCGCGCCGATCACCACCACGTCGTATGAGTCGGTCACGGGACGACCCTCCTCCGTATCGCGTCGCTGGTTACGGCGCCGTTGCTGAAGAAGTCTCAGCAGCCACGAATCTGTTACGGCCGCGGCACGGAACGGCGCATGTGGCCCGTGGCCGCCATCAGGTGCCGGGCCGCCCGCCGGCTGGTCAGCAGCGTCTCCCGGCCACCGGGCGAGCGCTGTGTAACGCCGGCGGCTGCTGCCGAGACCATGGGACATTACGGCCCGCTCGCGGGTGACCGACTGCCGGAGGTGTGACATGCGCCAGCTGCTGCCTTTCCCTTGCGATCCGGTAGATCCCGCCACGCTGTACGGGGATCTGCCACCCGCTGGCACGCGGCCGACGGTCCGGCTCAACATGATCGCGAGCATCGACGGTGCCACCGCTGTGGCCGGCGTGTCGGGCGGCCTCGGCGGTCCCGCCGATCAGGCGCTGTTCGCCGTGCTGCGCTCACAGGCGGACATCGTGATGGTCGCTGCCGGAACCGTCCGCGCGGAACACTACGGGCCGATAGGCCTGCCCATCGCGGTGATTTCACGTTCGTGCCGGCTCGATTGGGATTCGCCCTTCTTCACTGCCGCGAACGCCCAGCCGATCGTGGTCACCGTCGCCGAGGCGCCAGTGCTTGAGCGTAAGAAGGCCGCGGATCTGGCTGACGTGATCATCGCCGGGGAGCGTGACGTCGACCTGGCGGTCACGCTCGATGCGCTGGCAGCGCGGGGATTCAGCAAGGTGCTGGCCGAAGGCGGCCCGAGCCTGAACGGGCAGCTTGCGGCCGCCGGCCTCCTCGACGAGCTATGCCTGACTCTTTCGCCGCTGCTGGCCGGGGGCGACGCCAAGCGGATCCTGGCCGGGCCCGGCCTGGTAACCGTGCCGGGGTGGCGGTTGCGCTCACTCTGCGAGCAGGACGGGTTCCTGTTCCTCCGGTATCGCCCAACGTAGGCGGACTGGCTCCGCCCTGCGGGCCCCGGCACGCAGCACGTGACGGGACCCGCAATGGCGGGCGGCACCGAAAAGTGCCCGCCCGCTCATTGCCCGATGCTGACCGCGCTCGCATGCGGCCGACATCGTTACTCAGACGACCATGTCGTCTCGAATGAGGGGTAAAGGGTGAGGCCACCGTCGACAAAGAGTGTCTGCCCGGTGATGTACGCCGCCTCGTCAGAGCACAGGAACGCCGCCACCGCGGCCATCTCCTCGGCGCCGCCCGCCCGTCGCATCGGGATGTGGCTTTCGACCATGCTTCGCTTGACTGGGTCATCGATCCACGACCGGTTGATCGGCGTGACGGTAGCGCCCGGGCCCAGCCCGTTGACCCGTATTCCCCGTGCGGCGTATTCGAGTGCCAGCGACCGGGTGAGGTTCTGCATGCCGCCCTTGGAGACGGAGTAGCCGAGGAACCGTGGCTTGGGGATCACCTGATGCACGCTGGACACGTTGACGATGGCGCCGGGCCGGTGCGCCGCCAGGAAGCTGCGTACCGCGCCGCGGGCGCACAGGAACGCGCCACGAAGGTTGACCGCCAGGACCTTGTCGAAGTCGGCGGCTGACAGCTCATCGGAGTCCGCTGCGATCTGGATGCCTGCGTTGTTGATGAGGATGTCCAGCCGCCCGTACTCGCTCAGCACGCGGTCGAACATCTGCTCCACGGCCGGCTCGTCGGACACGTCCGCGCCGACGAGAATGGGCCGGCCGCCGGCCTCGGACATCTTCTTCATGCAGATCTCGACGCCGTGCTCGATCGCCTCCCTGGTGGAAATCGCGCCCTCCGGCCGGCCTACGTAGTTGATCGCCACGTTGGCGCCCTCCTCGCCCAGCCGGATGGCGATCGCCTGTCCGATGCCGGAGCTGCCCCCGGTGACGAGCGCAACCTTGTCCTGCAGACCTTTCATGGTGTCCTCCTTGAGGGGCTGGCCGTAGCCTGGGCAAGAACTCGCGCTCGGCCGTCGCGGAAGAAGGCGGCCGCTTCCTCCGCCGTGCCGATCTGGTGAATGGTGCGGGCAGCGCCGAACGGGGTGTTCCAGAACGCCGGGTCACCGGGCGGCGTGCCATTGTGCGGGCCCACGTACACATACGGGATCGTGATGTGATCGTCTCCGGGCGAGGCGCCGTAGTTGATGGCCCCGGCGGTGATGCCAAGGTCGAAATGTTCCGGCCATAGCCAGGCGTCGCTCGGCTGGTCGCCGGCGACGTCGGCGGCGAAAAGGCTCATCGCTTCCGCGCCGAGCCCGTACCAGTCCGCCAGCAGGCGCGCGGAACCCGGATCGATTGTCAGCGGGTCGTCGAGGGCCAGCGGCGTCGCGGGCTCGTATACATGTGCCGGGAAGCCCGGCGTGGTGCCGGCGAAGTCGGCTGCCGCCCGGACGGTCGTCAGGGCCGTCCGCCGGGAGCCTGCATGATCGCCGGCGACCAGTTCAGCGCCGTCGACGGCGAGGAACCTGGCGTCCGCCCCGAAGGCCGGGGTGCGGAACCCGCCCGGTGCGGGCACAAGGCCGATCTCGCCGGTCGCCGCGTACAGCGCGGCGGCGAGTACGTGCTCGGCAACGCGATGCCACGCAGCGCGGGTTGCCGCTATCTGGTCCGGTGAGCAGCCGGTGCTGCCGGTGATGGCTGTCATGCCTGTTCCGTCTCGCCCGCTGCCCGGGCGTTACGAACACGTTTGCCGGGCCGGATTTCTCACCCGGATGAGATGGGGTGAGGGGGGAGGTGCATCGCTGGTGCCCCGGATGAGGCTGCAATCAGCCAAGACCCGGAGGCGATCACCATGTCGCAGGCCAGCCGCTCCGTATCCCTGCAGGCCAATGAGGTCACCGACACCGACGCGGACCTTGTGGAGCTACTGCAGGCGGGAGATGAGTCCGCGATGGCGCAACTTGTGGATCAGTGGTCGCCGACCATGCTCCGCGTCGCGCGGTCATTTGTCGCCAGTCCGCAGTCCGCCGAGGATGTCGTCCAGGACGCCTGGCTCGGGATGCTGAGCGGCCTGGCCAAGTTCGAAGGCCGTTCGTCGCTGCGCACATGGACATTCTCGATCCTGGTCAACCGGGCGAGAACTCGCGGCGCCCGCGAGGCAAGGACGCTCCCCCACTCGCCGCTGGACCGCGAAGAAGGGCCAGCCGCCAGTGACTGGCTCGCCGACTGCGCTGAGCGTCTGCCAGGCTGGATCTCCATCGACGCCCCGTCCCGCTGGGACACCGCCCCGGAAAATGTGGTGCTGTCCAGGGAAGTCCTGCGCCTGCTCGACCGGGCCTTGTCGGCGCTGCCGCCACGGCAGCGCAACGTGATTTCTATGCGCGACGTCTGCGGGATGACAGCCGAGGAGGTTTGCGCTGCGCTGAACATCTCCGCCCAGAACCAGCGGGTGCTGCTGCACCGCGCCCGTTCCGCCGTGCGCGCCGCCCTGGCCCCGTATTACCGTGGGTGACCCGTACCTGGCGGCGGGAACGGGACAGCCGTAGGGGGGCTCATGGCCGCTGACCTGTCCGGGTACGCCGCGCTGATCACGGGCGCCGCCGCTGGCATCGGCAGGGCCAGCGCTCTCGCCTTTGCCTCAGCCGGCGCTTCGGTGGCGCTCGTGGACATCAATTCCGACGGCCTTGAGGACACCGCGGCCGCCGCCCGGGCGCTCGGGCCGCGCGCCGTGGTGCTGCAGGCCGACGTCACGGACCTGCAAGCTGTTACCGAGGCCGTAGGACGCGCCGTGGAGGCCTTCGGCAGGCTCGACGCCGCGTTCAACAACGCCGGTGTGCCCGGGCCGTACGTTCCCCTGGATGAGTATGAGGAGGATGACTTCATGCGCATCCTCCAGGTTGACCTGGCTGGCGTCTGGCGGTGCATGCGGGCTGAGATCCGGTGCATGCGGGCCCAGCGGTCGGGCGCCATCGTGAACACGTCCTCGATGCTCGGCAGTGCCGCGATGCCGGACAACGGCGCCTACATCGCCGCCAAGCATGGCGTGCACGGCCTGACCCGCGCGGCAGCGCTCGAACTCGGCGGCACGGGGATACGCGTCAACGCCATCGCCCCCGGCGTGACCCGGACCGGCATGACCTCGGCGGTCAGCGATGAGTTGCTGCGCACGGTGCCGCTCGGCCGTATCGCCGAACCAGAGGAGATCGCCGCAGCCGCGGTGTGGCTATGCTCGCCCGAAGCTTCGTACATCACCGGGTCCGTGCTGGTCGCCGATGGCGGCTGGCTGGCCGGCTGAGGCTGCGCCCGGGGGGGCCGTCATGACACACCAGGACCGCAGTGCCCAGCCGCGCTCAGGCGAGCCGGCCGTGCAGCCGGCGCTGCGCCGGGAGCTTCGCTTCCCGGAGACGGCATCGGTCTCGGTCGGCGTCATGGCCCCGACGCTGGCCATGTCGGTGACCGGGGTGGCGGCCGCCAGTGCGCTGGGAAGGGCGGCACCGCTAGCATTCGCCGTCGCCGCCCTGGGGGTCGGGCTGGTGGCCTACGGGTTCGTCCGGCTGGCCGGCGAGTTCAGCCACGCCGGGTCGGTCTACGCGTTCGTCGGCAACACGCTCGGCCCGCGGTCAGGATTTCTCGCCGGATGGGCGCTGCTGGGCACCTACCTGGTGTTCCCGCCGGTGTCAATCATGGGCGTCGCGGTGTTCGGGCGCGCCTTCCTGAGCACTACAGGACTGGCCCATGATGCCGACTGGTACCCGCTCGCGCTCGCCGCGTGGGCGGTCATCTGGGTCCTCGCGGCTCGCGGGGTCCGGCCGACTACCCGGTCGGTCCTGGTCTTCGAGGTCGTCTCCGTCTGCCTGATCCTGGTGCTGATGGGGGTCATCTACTGGCGGCTGGCGGCCGGCACCGCGCCCGGTGGCCAGGGATTTTCCGGTGACGTCTTCATCCTCCCGACCGGCGCCGGCGTTTCGGTCCTCGCGCTGGCCGCGACGTCGGGATTCCTCGCGTTCGCCGGCTTTGAGTCGGCGGGCTCGCTGGGCGAGGAATCCCTCCTGCCGACCCGGATGATCCCCCGCGCGATCGTGACCGCGGTCGTGTTCGGCGCGGTCTTCTACGTCGCCTGTGTCCTCGCCCAGTCACTGGGGTTCGGGACTAGTGCTGCCGGCGTGTCCGCTTTCCGCCATTCCCAGGCACCGCTGGCAGAGCTTGCGCAACGCTACGTGGGCCGCCCGCTGGCCACCTTGCTGAACCTTGGCGCGATGCTCAGCGCGCTCGGCGCCGGGCTCGGCGGGGTGACGGTCGCCGCCCGGATGATGTTCGCCTTCGGGCGCGATGGCGTGGCCTTCCGCCGCCTGAGCGGGGTCTCGCCTGGCACTGGCGTGCCGCAGCGCGCGCTGATGGCAGAAATGCTCATCGGCCTGGTCCTGCTCACGGCGTTCCGGCTGGCCGGCACTTCCGCGCTGAACGTGTTCTTCTACCTGGCGACCATCGGGACGCTGTCCCTGCTCGTCATGTACGTGCTCACGAACGTGGCCGCGGCTCGCCATCTTGGCCGGCGCTCGCTCTGGCAGGTCGTGGCTCCGGCAGGCGGTGTGCTCATCGCCGGGTTCGTGCTGTATCACAATGTCTGGCCGGTTCCGCCGCCGCCGTATGAGTTCTTCCCCTATCTCGTGCTCGGCTGGCTCCTCGGCGGGCTGCTGGTTACCTTCGTGATTCCCGGCTTTTCCCGCAAGGTTGATGACGGGCTGGAGCGCGCGGCGGAGGCTAGATAAGCCCGCGCTCACGTGCCCGGATCACGGCTTCGCCCCGGGATTCGGCACCGAGCTTCCGGTAGATCGCGCGCAGATGAGTCTTAAGCGTATTGGGGGTGACGAACAGCGCCGAGGCCAGCTCACGCTGCGGGGTGGGTGCGGGCAGCAGTCGCAGGATCGTGAGCTCCCTGTCCGTCAGCGGCTCTATCAATGCGCCCTGCCGGGTGTGCGCTGCATCGGCGCGCTCCCCGTCGGCCAGCCAGGTGGTTATCAGCGGCCCAGGGTCGGGGCAATGCCGCACAATGCCGCGTGCCTCCGCCACCAGCGCGTGCGGATCGCCGAGGGTGATCTCGGTTACGCCAGGCGCCCAGCCGGGATCACCCGCGGCAGGCCTTGGCGGGACGGTCCTGCTGACTGCGGCGGCGGTTAGGAGCGCTGCGGCGAGCTCGACGCGCCCGGCGCCGCGGCGGCCCAGTTCGATTGCCGCCGCTGCCGCGCTTTGCGCCGGGCCCCAGTCCCCGCGCCGGGAGGCGATGCGGGCTCCAGCCAGGCGGGGGAACATGGCCACGAAATGCAGGTCGCTCAGCGTATCTGCGATGGCAGAATCCGCGTCGAGCACAAGGGATTCGGCGAGAGCGAGGTCTCCGCGGTGCTCGGCTATCAGCGCCCGGGAGCCCTGCGCGTAAATGTAAGCGAGGCGGTTACCGTCGGCTTCGGCTCGCCGGGCCGCCTCAGCGAGCAGTTCCGTTGCGCGGCCGGAATCCCCGAGCCACATGGACGAGATGCCCTGAACGAGCCGGTGGACGGTGGCCATGAACGGGTTATCGGCACTGAGCGGCATCTCCCCGAGCCGGCCCGCCGCTGCTGCTACATCTCCTGACTTGTACGCATGCAGGGCGCGCAGCACCATCAGGTGGGTATCGAGCTGGCCCGAGGCCTCGGCGGCGTCCAGCGCGGCACCCACTTCCTCAAGCCGACCGGTGTCGAGGGCTATCCACACCCGGGCTGCCGAGAGGGAAGCGTCCGCGGCAACGACTTCCGGGGGCAGCGCGTCGAGCCATATGCGCACGGTCTCCAGCTGCCCGGCATTGAAGGACTGGCGCCAATGCGCGGCAATAAGCTGCCTGCTCAGCGACGCGTCACCGGAGGCGATCGCATGCCCGATGGCCTCGGCTGCGTCGCCGTTGCCCGCGTACCACTGCGCCGCGCGCTTATGCAGCGTGGAGGGCTGCTGCGGGACAGTGCGCGCCAGCTCATGCCGCAGCAGCTCAGCAAACAGATGGTGATACCGGAACCAGCGGCGCTCGTCGTCCAGCGGGATCAGGAACAGGTTGGCCCGGTGGATTTCGCTGATCAGCCCCGCGGCGTCGGACCCGCCGGTGAGCGCATTGCACAGCGGTGCGCACAGCCGGTTGAGCACCGAGGTCACCAGCAGGAACTCGCGGATTTCAGCGGGCTGGCTGGTCAGCACCTCCTCGCCGAGATAGTTCACGATGTGCCAGTCCGCACCGGTGAACCGCTCGATGAACGCTGCCGGATCGTCCCGGTCCTGCAGCCGCAGCGCCGCGAGCTGCAGGCCTGCGGCCCATCCCTCGGTCCGCGCCAGGAGCCTGTGCACATCTCGCTCGGACAGCCGGGTCCCGAGCCGGCCGGTGAAGAACTCCAGCGCCTCGTCGAGGCTGAACCGAAGATGCTCGGCGCGCAACTCGACCAGGTCTCCCTGCACTCTGAGCCGGCTTAGCTGCAGCGGCGGGTCGGCCCGGGTGATCAGCGCCAGGTGCAGCTGGGGCGGGCAGCGGTCCAGCAGGGTCGCGACAGATGCATGCACCTTTGCGCTGGTGACCATGTGATAGTCGTCGAGCACCAGCACGAGCGGGCTCTGCGACGATGCCAGCTCGTTGACGAACGCGGGGAGCACGTCACGCAGGACATCGGAGCCGGGCGCGTCCAGGCGCCGCAAGGCGGCCGGGCCGGCTGCCGAGCCGGCCTGGTCAGCGGCGAGCAGGAGGTAACGCCAGAAACGCTTGGGATCGTCATCGCCACCGTCCAGCGAAACCCACCCTGCGGTGACCCGCTCGCGGACGAGCCAGCTGGCAACAAGCGTGCTCTTCCCCCAGCCCGCGGGAGCGACGACGAGAGTCAGCGGCACCATGCACCCCTGGCGCAGCAGATCGTGCAGGCGCGTCCGCTCCACCGTATGGTGCCGGGGATTCGGCCTGAACAGCTTGGTCGCGATCACGACCTCAGAAGCGCCAGCCGTCACCCCCACCGCCCTGTCGTGCCGAGGCACCGCGCCGGTGGTCAAAGGCGAACCAGGCGCGGCATGCCGCACTTCCGGGCCGCGCTGGCGAGACCCGGCATGCCAACGACTCTAGCCTGCGGCCGCCCAGAACCGACAGATCCGGCGGTCGCACCTGGCCGCCGGACTGTTCACCATGTGGATCCGGACCGCTCCTCGAGCGCTCTCAGGCCAGGAACAAACACGCCGCGCTGGCATGGCATCAGCCGAGGATGTTCACCGCCCTGGCTACCACCAGGGCAATGGCCGCGACCGAGACGGCCGACTGCAGCATCATCATGGTTTTCGCCCAGCGGGTCAGCGGCGTGACGTCGCTGGCCGCGAAGGAAATGGCGTTCGTGAACGACAGGTAGAGGTAGTCGGTAAAGAACGGCTTCCAGTCGGCCGGGGCCAGGTCGGGCTGCTGCATCTGCGGGAACAAGAAGTCCGGGTACTTCCGCACGGCGTGGCACCGGTCCACCGGGCCGCCCCGGTCAAGCTCCCAGTACCACAGCGCGAAGATGAGAACGTTGGCGGCCCAGATGGACCCGCCAGCCAGCAGCAGCGACGCGGCGGACTCCGCTCTTGAACTGCGGGCCAGATCGTTGACCAGCAGCGCCGCCGAGGCGGCGTTGGCCAGGCTCAGCAGCCCGGCCAGGGCGAGGCCGCCGGCCCGCAGCGCGCCCGACCGGCGCTCGAGCCGGCCGGGGCTCGAGGCCACGAGCGCGCACAGGAGCGCCAGCTCCAGGGCGGGCAGGAGCCAGTGCGGGCCGGGCGACAGCCGTCCGGGCAGGGCCATCTGCAGGGCGCTGGCAGCGGCCACGGCGATGACCGTTGGCCAGCGGGTTTCCCCCCGGGTCGCCCGCCGCCAGGACGCGGCTGCGTGCGCCGTGTGGCCGCTCCGTGGTGCCGTGGCCGTGTTCCCGTTCACATCAGGTGTGGTTCCGGTAGTGCCTCGGCCGCGGCTGCGCCAGGCTCCGCGGATTCAGGCTTGGCAGGCTCCGGTTCGCCGCTGCGCAGCAGCCCGAGCGCGAGGAGCGGGAAGATCAGCACCGATAGCAGGCCGGCGCATACTAGCGCGGCGGCTGTCACTGGAGTGATCTTGCCCAGCGCCACGCCGATCTGGGTGGCGGTGACGATGAACGGCAGCGAGGTTGCCTGCAGAAGCCCGAGGGCCAGGGTTGGCCGGGTGCCGTTCGCGCGCAGGCCGAGCAGCGCGGGCAGGCCGCGCACTACCAGCAGCGCGAGCAGGAACACCGGGACCCGGACCAGCGCGGACGGGTCATGTAGCAGGCCGGTCAGGTCGAGCCGGATCCCGCTGCTGACGAAAAACACCGGCACCAGGAACCCGTAGCCGATCGCCTCCAGCTTGATACGGAAGCGGGGGTGCGAGGCGGAGTCGCGGTCGACCAGGCCGACGATCGCCCCGGCCAGGAAGGCACCCAGGATGCTCTCCAGGCCGAACCGCTCGGCCAGCACGGTGAACGCCACCAGCAGCAGCACCGCGAACCGGACCCTGATCTCCGCGGTGGTGTCCTGCAGCCGGACCAGCACCTGGCCAAGCCGCATGGACCGGGCGGCGCCCGATACGACCAGGCCGGTCACGGCAACGAGTCCGGCGAACGCGCCAAGGACCACGACCTTCGAACCGGTGCTGCCGCCGGAGGAGGAGAAGAACAGCGACAGCAACACGATCGCCGCGAAGTCCGCGATGCTCGCCGCCGCCAGCGCGCTCTGCCCGACCTGGCTGTGGACCTGGCCAGCGTCCTTGAGTACCGGCACGACCAGGCCCAGCGACGTCGCCGACAGGGCGATCGCCAGCAGCAGCGGCTGCGACACCCACCCGATTGCGGTAAAGGACGCGCCGGCGCCGTAACCCAGCACAAGCGTCACCAGGTAGCCGAGCACGGCGAAGCGGAGCAGCCGGCCCCGCAGCTGGTGCACATCGATCTCCAGCCCGGCGAGGAAGAGCAGGAAAGCCAGGCCGAACAGGGCGAGGATCGCCACCGGCAGGTCGACGTGCACCCAGCCAAGCACCGACGGGCCGATGATGATGCCGCCGATGATCTCCAGCACGACGGCCGGGACCCGCAGCCGTGGCAGATAGCCCACAGCGAGCGGGGCGAGGACCGCGACGGCCACCACCACGAGCAGGTTGACGAACGAGACGTCAGGCATGGCCACTCACCCCTGCGCCGACTGACATGGACGCCTTCCACGCGGCCCTCGCCTGCGCGCTGGTCGGGTCGAAGTCGGCCTTGGTGCGCCGCAACAGGTCCTGCAGGTCCTCCCAGAGCTGGAAGGGCGAGGGCCGGCCCCAGAACCAGTAGCCGACGTACACCTTGTCGACGACGAGCCCCGGAGCGACCACTAGCGTGTGCGGCACGGTCGCGTGGTGGTGCGGGTCGGTGTACTCCTCGATCTCGAAGCTGAAGTTCCGACAGGCGCCGCATCGTTCCGGTGTCGTCCGGGAGGGTGAAATCCGGGAGCACTGCTCCCGGCGTGAGGCCCTTGCTCATGACTGATCTCCTTGTCGGTTTTACCGTGGCCGGACGCCGGGGATGGCGAGCCGGATGCGGTAGATGCTGGTCAGTGCGGTGATGTAGAGCGCGCGGGCGTCCTCGTCTCCCCAGGCGAGGTTGTGCGGGCTCTCGGGAAGCCGGAGGGTGCCCAGGTGCTCCCCGCCGGGCGAGAGCAGCCAGATGCCGGACGGCCCGCACACGTACACATTGCCGGCCGTGTCGACCTTGAGTCCGTCGATGGCGTCCTCGCCCTCGGCGCCGGTCATGTCGAAGAACTCCTCGCTTGCGGTCACCGACCCGGTGCTGTCGAGCGTGTAGCGCATCACGATCTTGCGATCCGGATCCCAGTTGCCGACGTAGAGGTGACGTTCGTCCGGGGACAGCGCGATGCCGTTCGGCCCGGCCAGTTCCGCGGTCACGAGCGAGACCACGCCGTCGCGGACCCGGAAAACGCCGCTGAACGGCAGTTCCTTTTTCGGGTCGGTGAACGTGGCGGGCAGGCCGAACGGCGGGTCGGTGAAGTACAGGGTCCCGTCTGAGGCGTACACGAGGTCGTTGGGGCTGTTCAGCCGCTTGCTGTCATACCGGTCGGCGAGGACGGTGGTGTTGCCGTGCGGCTCGACCCGGATGACGCGCCGGTTCCCGTGCTGGCAGATGGTCAGCAGGCCATCGGGATCGAAGGTGAGCCCGTTCGAGCCGGGCTGGGCGTAGCGGGCGATGTCGGCACCGGCATATCCGCTCTTGGGGCGGAACACGGTGACCGCTCCGGCCGTCGCCCAGCGGTAGATGGTGTTGGTGTTGGGCGAGCTGAACAGCAGTGCGCCGTCGCGGGTCCACACCGGTCCCTCGGTGAACTCGAATCCGCCCGCCACCCGTTCCAGGCGCGCGCCGGGCGGCACGATCGCATCCAGCGCCCGCGAGCTCGCGTCGGCGGGCACGATCTCCACGGGCACCTTCTCGGCCATCCGCGCGTGATCGGGCGCGTAGAAGTCCAGGGTGGCGGTCCGCATCCAGATGTAGTTGGCCGGCGATGCCGAGATCGGGCCATTGATGCCGAACACGGCGATCGTGAACCGCTGACCGGGACGCGCGGCCTGGGTCAGCACGACCCGGTTGGGCGTGTTGAAGCCGGCCACGACCTGCCCGCCGGCATCCCCCAGGGCCAGCGGCTGCGAGCCATTGACCCAGACCTCGGCATAGTCGTCGACAACGGTCTCGAACACCACGGTCGACCCGGCCACGTCCAGGTCACCGACCCGCTCCGGGATGGTCACCGCAATGCGGTACCAGTTGAAGCACACCCGCCCGGTGGACAGACGCCGCTGAGTGTCCGGGGGTGACAGCACCGTCCATTCCCCGTCGTCGAAGCGGGCGGCCTGCGCGTGCGGGACCACCTCGTAGGTGCGGTTCGCCGGGCCGCTTGGGCCCAGGTCCGGGCCCACGCCAGCAAAGTCAACCTCCCGCACCCGCGTGTCGCTGTAGCGCCACTGTCCGCCCACCATGGCGGCGCCCTCGTGGGTTTGCAGATCGATGATGGCGTCCGGGCAGGAAGGAAGAAACTCCGGGGGGCCTGGCACGTTCGCGGTCACCGCGATCGCCTCCTAGTCCTGCACCTTGGCGACAAGGTAAAGGAACGGATCCGAAACGGCTGCGAAGTGGTGCGGCACTCCCGGCGGGATCACCAGCACGTCGCCCGCGCCGAGCTCATGTCGCGTGCCGCCCTCCATGACGGCGGCCCGCATCTCGCCGGGACCGACCGTGCGCGAGGCGATCATCTGCCCGCCCGTGACGACGGTGGCCGTGCCCGACACGACGTGCATGATGTCGGCAACGTGCTCGTGGTACTCCACCTCGCCGGCCGCGGTGCGCCGGCCAGCGTCGATCTTGTAACTGGGGGTGTCATGGAGCAAGCCACCGGTGGCGAACTTTGCCGCTACCGACTCAGCGGGGAAATAGATCGCGGCCTTGCCCCCGCCATCTCGCACCGCAGCCGATGCCGCCTCGGCAGCCAGCACGGACAGTTCCTGGTCTTCATCGGCTGAGGATGCGCCGCTCACCCCGACCGCCCCGGCGACGTGCCCCGCGTGCACGATGGGCATGCCGCCCTGCAGCGGCACCGCCCGCGCCAGGTGCAGCGCCGACGGCCGCCCGTGCGCGGCCTGGTCCTCGAAGTCCTTGCTTGGCCGGCGGTAAAGCGCCGCCGTCCGTGCCTTGTCGGTTGCCACCTGCACGCTCGCGACCTGCGCGGGGTCCGGGCGCCACAGGTGCATCAGCTCACCGCCGGCATCCACGACGGCGACCACCGGCCAGACCGCCCGCGCAGTGGCGACTGCGACCGCCGCGTCAGCGGCCGCCTGTGCTCCCTCACGGGTCAGCGCTGGGACATCCGTGGCCGAGAACGAGGTGTGCGCTCCCACGAGCGACACGGACTCGTCCTGGTCAGGGGTCTCGCCGCTGGTGCCGATGGCCCCGATCACCTCGCCGCCGGCGGTGAGCGGGATCCCGCCCGTCAGCGCGGCGGCCCCGTGCAGCGCCAGCGCGCCCAGCCGTCCGGCGCTGACTTGCTCTTCTATCTCCCGGCTGGGCCGGACGAAGATCGCTGCCGTGCGGGCCTTATCGATCGCGACCTGGCCGCTTGCTGCCTGCGCACCCTCGGTCCGCCGCAGTTGCAGTACGTGGCCCCAGGCGTCGACGACGGCGATCACCACGCGGTAGCTTTTTCGTATCGCTTCTTTCTCGGCGGCTGCCATCACGGCGTCGGCGCCCTTGGCATCCAGCGCCCTTCTCATGCTGACCGCGATCATGGCGGTCACCACCTTCCCAGTTCCTGGTCACGCCGCTGGCCAGCGCCCGCGGCCGGATTGAGGACAGCGGCCCAGATCGCCGTGTCCGTGGTAATGAACAGGACCTCGCCGGCCGGCCCGCCGAAGGTGAAGTTGACCGCCCCGGGCAGGCGGATCTGGCCGATGAGATCCCCGGCCGGGCTGAACACCTGGACGCCGCTGGACGAGGACGCATAGACCCGGCCGGCGGGGTCCGTCTTGATCCCGTCGGGGAACCCGGGAGTCGTGACCGCGAACAGGCGGCCGGGCCCGAGGTGGCTGCCGTCGTGAACGTCGAAGGCGACGATGCGGTGCGGCCGCCGGACGTGATAGCTGCCCCGTTCGGCGTTAGCGCCGCTGTCGGTGATGTAGAGCGTCTGCTCGCCGGGCGAGAACGCCAGCCCGTTGGGCTTGTCGAAACAGTCCGCAACGACCGACAGCCGGCCGGAAGCGGGGTCGTAGCGGTACACGTAGTCCCCGATCTGCGGCTCGGGCCGGAAACCTTGCAGGTAGCCATAGCCCGGGTCGGTGAACCAGATCGTGCCGTCGCTGCGGACCACCACATCGTTCGGCGAGTTCAACCGCAACCCGCCCCAGGCGTCGACGACGGTCTCGACCTCGCCCGTCGTTGGGTCTATGCGGCTGATCCGCGCGTGCTCCGCCCGCGTGCCCTGCTCGCAGACCACCAGGCGCCCGTCACGGCCAAGCGCCATCCCGTTGGGCATATTGACGCGCGCCGGTACGACCGACAGCCGCGAGGGATCCACCGGGAAGCTGAGACCGTCCAGAGCGAGCCGCTTGACGTACGCACCCGGGGTACCAGGTGCCGGGATATCTACATTGCCCGGCAGGGTCGTGAAGTACAACGCGTCCTCGCCCGGAACGTAAACCGGTCCCTCGTGCGCGTCAGTCTCGACCACCAGCGCGAGGCGCGCGTCGCCACCCAGCAGGGCCTCACACTCGGGGTCGTATACCTCGAAGCC
>WNFY01001841.1_pt1 | contig 20140 bp, 20 predicted proteins | sample 5400091 | NCBI WGS metagenome assembly WNFY01 (sample SAMN13153364, study PRJNA577476) | soil metagenome | isolation source: 60 cm soil or saprolite under grassland replicate 1 | place: USA:California | collected 2016-06-15
TTGGCACCCCCACCCCGGCAAATAGCTGCGAGGGGGTGGTTTACTCACAGAGTTTCTCCCTACTCCGTGAACCAGTTTTTTTTCACGCCATAGCTGAACGCCTGAGCCCAGCGTGGACAGAATCTGCAGCGTCATTAAGGTAAATCACAAAAAGCTACATACAATGCTGTAGAGGCCAAAACTTGCCCTGAGGAGTGGGCTTCATCCCTAAACGCAAACAGACCTCAGCTTTCCGCTTGCAGTCTGGATTGTTTAATCTTTCTCTGTGGACAATAAATCCATTGCCGGCATTTTGTACGAGACTGCCGACCTGCTCGAGATTGATGCGCAGGATTCGTTTCGCATCCGATCGTACCGAAACGCCGCCGAAGCCATTGAGGGCCTGCCGCAACAGATTTCGGAAATCATCGGCGAGCCGAAACAGGTCCTCGCCGTTCCCGGAATCGGCAAAGGCATGCTCATCAACTTGCAGGAGATGATGAAGGAGGGGCGACTCACCCTGCATGCTGATCTTCTCAAGAAATATCACCCGTCCATGCTGCAACTGTTGCGTGTGCAGGGACTCGGACCGAAGACCATCGCCCTGATCTGGAGCGCCTACCAGGTTTCCGATCTCGAAGGCGTGGAGAATCTCGCCCGTGAGGGCAAGATTCGCATTCTGCCTCGCATGGGCGAGAAACATGAAAAGAAACTGCTCAAGGCCATTGAAGATTATCGAAGGATCGCGGGGCGTTTTCTGCTCGACGTTGCCGAAGGCCAAGCAGAAAAGATCGTCGAACACTTGAAGGGTTATGAAGGCGTTGAAAAAGTTACTCCGGCCGGCTCTCTACGGCGGGGCCGCGAAACCGTGGGCGATCTCGACATTCTGGTAACCGGGCCAGCCTGCTGTGACGATGCCGAGCGCCAAAAATTGATCGAACACATCATCAAGCTACCGGGATTGATGGAGATCATCGCGCGTGGAGAAAACAAGGTCAGCTTCCGAATGCGTGGAGGTATGCAGGTGGACGTTCGCTTTCTGGCGCCAGAGTCTTTCGGTGCTGCGATGCAATACTTCACCGGATCGAAGTCACACAACGTTTCACTCCGGCAGCGGGCTTTGAAGATGGGCTACACGCTTAGTGAATACAGCCTGGCAAGCCTGGATGATCAGACCGTGGTCGCGTCGAAATCGGAAGAGGAAATTTACGCAGCTTTGAAGCTCGATTACATCCCGCCTGAGCTGCGCGAAAACACCGGGGAGATTGAATGTGCGGAAAAGCACTCGCTACCGAGACTGATCGAACAACAGGACCTGCAAGGTGACGTGCACATGCACACCGTCGAAACCGATGGTCGCAATACCATTCAGGAAATGGCGGAGGCCGCGCGCGATCGTGGTTACAAGTACATGGCCATCACCGACCACTCCAAGAACCTTGCCTTCGCCAATGGCCTTGATGACAAACGCGCAGTGGAGCACATCGCGCGAATTCGTGCAGCCAACGAAGCCATGGTCGGAATCCGGATCTTTGCCGGAATTGAAGTGGATATTCTGGCCGACGGTTCGCTCGATCTTTCCGATTCTGTCCTGGAACAAATGGATGTGGTCATCGCCAGCGTGCACTCTCACTTTGACCAATCCCCCGAAGAGATGACGGCACGCCTGCTGAAGGCGGTCGAGAATCCGAACGTCTCGCTCATCGGACACCCTACTGGCCGTCTTCTGCTTCGCCGTGACGCTTATACATATGACATGGACGCAGTTCTGCAGGCTGCAGTTCGAAACAAAGTTGCCGTGGAACTGAATGCTTATCCTGACCGCCTCGACCTTTGCGATCGGCACTTACGAATGGCGAAACAGCGGGGCGTCAAGATTATTATCAACACCGATTCTCATCACACGACGCACATGGAAAAGATCCGCTTCGGCGTGCTACAGGCAAGGCGAGCATGGCTTACGCCAGATGACGTGCTCAATACGCTTCCGGTTGAACAATTTGCGTCGGCACTGAAGCACGAGTGGCCGCAGGTCTAGCCGATGCGAGTACAATCTGCATCGTAGGAGGTCCTCATGGCTGACCCATCAATAACACCTCCGCCCCCTTCGCCTGGCAATCAAGAGCATTCCACCGACTTTGATATTGGCGAGGAGTACGGCACCGCTCGCAAGTCTCTGCCGCCTGCAGGCGTGGTCGCAATCTGCGTCGTTGTTGTTGTTGCGATCGTGGCGGTGTATGCGCTCACGCACCGCGGAAAAGCACACTCGACTGGAAGTATTGATGACGTTGTAGCCGTCCCCGTGCCGAACCAGGACATGGTGCTCGTTGCGGTCAATGTCTCCATTGAAAGTCACGAGCAAACGCCCTCGCGGATCAAGTCCATTCAGGTGGCTGCAGATGTTGGTGGAAACAAAGTTAGCGACGACGCCGTCCCGGCTGTGGACGCCAAGAGGTATTTCACTGCCTTTCCAGATCTCAAGCAGCACGCGCTTGACTTGCTTACAACTGAAACCAGGATCAATCCAAGGGGCAAAGTCATAGGCACGATCGTGGCGAGTTTTGCTGTCAAGGCAGACGCTTTTGCCGGACGCAAATCCCTGACGGTCACGATCACACCCTACGATGAGCTTCCCGTAGTGATCACAAAATAGCTACTCATGTTTCTGCAGGTATTTCCTTCGCACTATATGATTGTGGCTCGCAGGGTTGAGTTCGTCATACTTCAGGCAACTAATTGAGCCGTCCACTTCGAGCACACCCAGCGCGACCTCATGATAGCTGCTGATTCCATGCTCCCGGAGTGACCGCTCCAGTTCGTCCATGCTGACGTGCTCTTTCGCCATATGCGCTGTGATGACCTGCCCGTCATGGATAAGCAAACTCGGCTGGCCCTGCACTAGTTTGCGAAAGCGCCGGTTGGTTCCAGAGACCTCGGCCACCAGGTAATTCAGTATCAGCAGCGTGATGGCTGCGGCAATCCCGCCGAACAAAGAGGTGTCAGGCCCAGTCATCGCGTTCTGCACCGAATTTGAGATCAGCAACAGCAAAGTGAGATCAAAGGGCGTCATCTGTCCAACCTCGCGCTTGCCACTCAGGCGAACGCCGAGGAGCACGACTGCGTAGATAATGACCGTCCTTAAGACGATTTCGACGATGACGTGTGTGCCAGGGAACATGAGTATTTAAGACCACGACAGCAAGAGACGCAGAACGTCTGTCATTGTCGCGGATTGCCCTCCAGTGTCAACCCCAGAATCTCCATAGTAAAGTGCTATAATTTTTCTAGGTATATCCTATGCCAACTTTATACGTCGAGAACGTACCGACCGAACTGTATTCTGCCCTCAGAGAAAGGGCGCGTCAGCATCGTAAATCTATTGCTTCTGAGGTCTTATCTCTTCTTGAAGAAAATATTGTTACTCCGGCCGAACTGAAGTCACGCAAGCGGTTCCTGCGCGAACTGCAACGATTACGCTCAAAACGCCCGTTAGCTGCGGGTCCATTTTCGTCAACCGAAGATATGTTGCGGGCTGACCGATCACGATGAGTTCTTACGTTGTTGATGCCAGTGTAGCGGCGAAGTGGTTTCTGCCCCGCGCGAATGAGCCCCTTGCAGACCAGGCAATGGCGTTGCTGAATGGCTATGCTCGAGGTGAGGCGCGCTTCGTCGTGCCGGACCTATTCTGGACGGAGATGGCGAACGTATTCTGGAAGGCGGCCCGCCAAGGCAGGTGGTCCCATAACGACGCTCGAAAAGCCATGAGTTCAGCCGTTCAGCAACACATATCTACTGTAGGCGCGAAACTTTTGCTCGAGGACGCCTTGGAGATTGCCCTCACTTTTGATCGCAGCGTTTACGACAGCCTATATCTCGCGCTGGCGATAACTTCAAAAATGCAATTCGTTACAGCCGACGAAAGACTCGCTAATGCTCTGGCCGCGCAACTCCCGGTAAAGTGGCTGGGAGGTCTCGCCTAGAGTGCAACCTTTCTCAGCCGCAGCGAATTCGCGATTACCGAAACCGAACTCAAGCTCATCGCCGCCGCGGCGAAGATCGGACTCAACAGCACGCCAAAAAGGGGATACAAAATGCCCGCCGCGATGGGAACTCCAATCGAGTTGTAGATAAACGCAAAGAACAGATTTTGCCGGATATTTTTCATCGTCGCCCGGCTGAGATTGCGCGCGCGCACAATTCCCGCCAGGTCGCCTTTCACCAGCGTGATGCCGCCGCTCTCAATGGCAATATCAATTCCCGTCCCCATCGCGATGCCAATGTTTGCTTGCGCCAAGGCGGGTGCGTCATTGATTCCGTCCCCAGCCATGGCGACGATCCGACCCTGTTTCTGAAGTTTTCGAACAACTTCCGCTTTGTGATCGGGCAGAACCTGAGCTTGAAACTGCTCGATACCTAGTTTGCGAGCAACGGTCGACGCTGTGAATCGGCTGTCGCCTGTGAGCATGATCACCTGCCACCGTTGTTTCTTCAGTTCGTCAATCGCATCCTTCGAACCGGTCTTAATGGGATCGGTGACATCGATCCATCCCGCAAAATTTCCATCCAGAGCAACAAAGACATTCCCGTGCTCGTCGACATCTTCAGGCAGGGCGACTCCCATCTTCTCCATAAGCGTTTTGTTACCAGCTGCCACTAATTGCCCTTCAACCATGCCATGGACACCCTTGCCGACTTCAGCATGAAATTCTTGCGGTTCTCTCAGAACGATGTTTCTCACGTCAGCCGCGGCGAGGATCGCGGCAGCTAGCGGATGCTCGCTACCGCGTTCTAGGCTCGCAGCAAAACGGAGGAGTTCGTCATTACGAAGCTCCTTGATGCGCGCCCGGACGCCAACAACTCGCGGCTTCCCTTCCGTCAGGGTCCCTGTCTTGTCCACAACCAGCGTGTCCACTTTTTCAAGCGCTTCCAGGGCCTCCGCATTCTTGATCAACACACCCGCCTGCGCGCCCCGGCCTGTCCCCACCATGATTGCGACTGGAGTCGCCAGCCCCAGCGCACACGGACAGGCAATAATCAGCACGGCAACGGCGTTCACGATCGCGTGCGCAAGCCGCGGCTCGGGTCCAACCAGCGCCCACGCAATAAAAGTCACAGCTGCGATAGCGATGACCGCAGGCACGAACCATCCTGAGACTTTGTCTGCAAGGCGCTGGATTGGCGCACGGCTGCGTTGGGCCTGGCCCACGAGATTGACGATCTGTGCCAGCATCGTCTCACTTCCCACGCGCTCTGCCCGCATGATGAACGATCCTGACGCGTTCACGGTTGCGCCTATGACGTTTGTGCCTTCTGATTTCTCAACCGGGATGGATTCGCCCGTGATCATGCTTTCATCCACCGAGCTGTGTCCTTGGATCACCACACCGTCCACCGGGATTTTTTCACCAGGACGCACCCTCAACCGATCGCCAACGATGACCTGCTCCAAAGGAATATCTACTTCCCTGCCGTCCCGCAGCACCCGTGCCGTCTTGGGCGCCAAATTCAACAGCTCACGAATCGCTGCTCCAGTTTGGCTGCGCGCGCGAAGCTCGAGCACTTGCCCCAGCAACACCAGCGTGACGATGGCGGCCGCTGCTTCGAAGTAAACCGCCGGCTTACCACTCATCTCGCGAAAGGATGGCGGAAAAATCCCGGGGGCGAGCGTTGCCACCAGACTGTACCCATACGCAACCCCGGTACCCATCGCGATCAGCGTAAACATGTTAGTCGAGCGGTTCACCACCGACCTCCAGCCTCGCTGGAAAAAGGGCAGGCCTCCCCACAACACCACCGGCGTGGCCAGAAGCAGTTCGATCCAAGGGAGCCAGCCCGCCGGCAGAGTATGCTGCACATACATGTCGGCCATCGCAATTGCGAGGAGCGGAACAGTGAATACAACACTTACCCAGAACCGACGTGTCATCTCGCGCAGCTCTGGATTTTCTTCTTGAACTGAAACGGTTCTCGGTTCGAGCGCCATTCCGCAGATGGGACAACTCCCAGGCTCAGACCGCACAATCTGGGGATGCATCGGGCACGTGTATTCCGTTTTGGTCGAAGGTTTCGGTCGCTCGGGTTCGAGCGCCATCCCACAAGTCGGGCACGGCCCCGGCTTCGGCTCGCGCACTTCTGGGCACATCGGACAGACATAGGAATCCTGTTCCGAACCCGAATGTGGAGGCGCGATTGGAGTGGGCGCCTTCGCTGCTCCCAGGGTGATCAGACCAGTCCCACCCGCTCTCGGCCTCAGATACTCTTCCGGGTTCGCCGTAAATTTCTGCGCACAGCCTGGATGGCAAAAGAAATACGTGTCGCCCTTGTATTCGGCCTTGGCCTTCGCGGTTGCAGGATCAACCATCATCCCGCAGACCGGATCTCTCTTAAGACTGGACACTGGCACCGAACTCATCTACCTGAACCTTTCTTTGTCCTCTCACGAAAGCCTGATTAGAAGAGATTGGCGTAGAGGCGCGTAGGATTCGCCAGCCCAGGCCTGCATTTGCACATGGTGTATCTTAGCTGTCGGAGGATGTCGAGCCAAAATGACTCAGATGGAAGTTGCTTACCGCTACGCGGCCCGCCCCACCGAGGCGGCCTTTCGCGCGCTCGACAATGTTCGCGAGGTCTACGGAATCCGCGGCCTTCGTTTCGATGAAAAAGAACAGATTGTTCGCGTGGAGTACGATGCCTCGCGCTTTAAAGAGCCGGTAGTTGCGACTCTGCTGCGGGGCGCAGGGCTCGATATCCGTGAAAAGCTGATCCCTGCCTGAAGTAATTCCTGATTGACCGGGAAGCTAAGAGGACTGTGCTAGAAAATGCAAGGGGCGCCCAAGAAAACCTCTGGCCGAAGTTATTCTCAAGTGCGCCCCGTTGCGCGCCACTTCGTCTGCTGTGAAGAATAGCACCCTCCGTGCCAATTGCAAGTGCTTGAAAAATAGCAGTTATCCACAAACGCTGATTGGTAGGAATTGCCAAATTGGGAAAGAATTACTGAGTGACCATCCGAACCACGCCGTAATCGGTTGCTGCTATCTAGCCGCCGCAGAACTCGAATGAAAACGAGCCCACGCCATTCTTCTGCTCCAATTTTTTTCGGATATAATCAACCTTTCCTTTTAACCATGCGCCCTTAGCTCAGTTGGATAGAGCGTCTGGCTACGAACCAGAAGGTCGGGAGTTCGAATCTCTCAGGGCGCACCATTCCCCTCACTATGCTTTTTGAATTCAGACTCGCAGCTTGCGGTCTGTTGATAGGTCTCTCTTCTCTTGGGCATTTGGCAGTGGGCCAGGCATCACAGGCCGGGCCTACGTCTCGCCGAATAAAAGTCTCCGAGGTTACTGCATCGGGGTTAATCGCTCAAAAGATGGCCCTGAAATACCCTGACGCGGCTCGGACGGCAGGTATTCAAGGCACGGTTATCCTCAAAGTGGTTACGAGTGAAACCGGGGATGTGAAAGAGGTCGAGACCGTTTCCGGTGATCCATTGCTGGCGCAGGCTGCGATTGATGCGGTTAAGCAGTGGAAGTACAAGCCGTACACTCTGGATGGATCCCCCGTTGAGATGGAAACGCAGCTCAGCATCAGCTTCCATTTGAAATCGGAGCAGAATGCCCCACCGCCGCTGGGGACATTTAGGGAGTACACCTACTCGAACGAATATTTCAACTTCGCCTATCCACTTTCACGGGATTGGGTCAGGGAAACGGATTTGATGCGGAAGAGAGTTTCTGAGGAGGAAAAATCGCCGGGTATCTACGTGTTGCTCGCCGCGGTCCATGTTCCGCAACATACAGCTCCGCTCGAAGCAGATTCCTCATTTGTTCTATACGCGGTACCGGCCCCCGCCGGAACTGGAGGCTGTGAGACACGTCTTGAGAGAGCCGCTGATGAATTTCGCCAAGACAAGAAAGCCAAAGAAAAAGGGCTTGTGTCCGATCTGAACATCGTCGGACTCGCATTCAAGCGTGCAGATTTTGATTTCCGGGAAAATCCGAGCAACCGCACGTTTCTCTGTACTCAGTCGAGAGACTATCTGCTTCAGTGGACAATCGTGGGGCTCTCGAAGACCGCCATCGAAGGGGTGATCTCGACCTTGAACTCCATCCGGACGGCACAATTGATCTCATCGGAGGCGCGTTCGAATAGCCTTATTCCAAACTTGCTCCCACCCGGGCGGAACGCGCCGGAGATTGTTCGAGTGAGAGTTGCGGCAGGCGTAAGTCAAGGCATGGTTGTTAAGAAAGTGCAGCCAATTTATCCGGACGCGGCGAAACGCGAACGTATCCAAGGCAAGGTGCGTGTGCGGGCCGTGATTAACAAGACTGGAGACATAACGGACCTCGAGGTCATCGAGGGTCCGATCGAGTTGGTGGTTTCCGCCGTGAATGCCGTGCGTCAGTGGAAGTACCGCCCGTATGTACTAAATGGCGAGCCCGTGGAAGTGAACACTGAAATAACTGTGATTTACCAACTTTCCGGCGGTTGAATATTTTGGGAATACGAACTCAAGTAGCAGACCGAGATACAATCAACTCTCAACTGCATCACTTGCGGCCCCGTAGCTCAACTGGATAGAGCATCAGTCTTCGGAACTGAGGGTTGGGGGTTCGATTCCCTCCGGGGTCGCCATTCTATTCATGCCAGCCATCTTCGTATAAACTGTCGAGACTTTATGTCTGGCAAAATTGCATTGCCGCGCTCGATTTTGTTCTCCTTCCTGCTTTTTTCAAGCTCATGGGCACACAGCTACTCACTAAAGAAAATAACCGTCTCGGGCTCCACGCGAATTGCCGAAGTTGACATTGTTAGAGCAACCGGTCTGAAGCCTGGCAGCACGATCACGGCCGACGATCTGAAACAGGCGGCAGACCGGCTGACGCAGTCGGGTGTCTTCGGCCAGGTCAACTACAAATTCGACGGCGAATCCGCTGAATACACGGTCTCGGATGCAGAGCAATTCGTGCCGGCGATTTTTGAGAATTTTGTCTGGTTCACTGACGCCGAATTGGGCAGCCAAGTGCGCAGTTCTGTTCCGCTTTTTACAGGAGTGATTCCATTGACAGGAAACCTTTCTGATCAAGTGTGCGCTGCCCTGGACTCCTTGTTAAAGGAGAAAGGCGTTCCCGGTCACACCATCGCCACAGCCAATCCAACCACGGGCGAAGTTCAAGTGATGCAGTTCCGGATTGTGGGACTCAATGTTCAGATTGCCGGGTTGAGTTTCCCCGGTGCCGCTCCTGATCGCCTTTCGCTTCTACAAGCGGCAACCAAGAATTTAATCGGAACCACTTACATGAAATCTTCCTTGACACAGCAGGTTCGGCAGGCCTGCCTTCGTGTGTACGGAAAGCTCGGCTTTCTCAAGGCCCATTTCGGAGCACCTCACATCGAACTCACGCGAAAGGACCCCGCTCAACCTACGGTTGCCGTCGAAGTCTCGATTCAGGAAGGCGATCCGTACGTATTCTCGGCTGCCGATTGGACCGGAAACCAAGTGATTTCAACAGCTGAATTGATGAAACTCATTGAACTGAAACCTGGTGCTGAGGCGGACAGCGTTCGCCTTGCCGGAGACATTGCCTCCGCAAAAGATTTATATGGAACCAAGGGCTACATGAACGCGCAGGTGAAGTCATCCGCGACTCTCGATGGCGTCAAGCACAGCGCTGTGTTTCACCTGGAAGTACAAGAGGGTTCGCTCTATCACATGGGAAAACTTCAAACGCAAGACCTCGACGTCCAACAAACTGAGCTAGTACATCGCGTGTGGGAACTTCATGAAGGCGACGTGTACGACGCGAGCTACCCAAAGGCGTTCCTAAAACAGCATCCCCACGAACTGCAATCTCTGACTGGATGGGGAGCCGTCTACACTCAAACCATTCACGATGACACGCTGGCGGTCGATCTAGTCCTAAAATTTCAGAGACTAAACGATCCCAGGTAGCGCCCTCACCCCCGACTCACATCTCACACCCTCACACCCGGTTTATTGGGCAAAGCCCTCACACCCCCACCTTGGTGCCATGATTCCTGGCACTACCCGGCCATAGCCACAAACTCAACAAAATCCTATAGTTGCCCCCTGTGAGCGATAGATATCATCCACGAAAGTTCGCACGGAATATGCAGGCAGTTGCATCATGCCTGCCCCGCATGGGGTGCAGAAACGTGCTTAAAGCTTTTGTTTTCAGTGCTGACCATGGTCGCCAACTTTGGTGACCAAGGTGCACAAGAGTAACTAATCTGCGGGCTGTAAAGCGTTGGGGGACGGGCTAAATCGCGGAGGCCACGAAAGCTCCCCACATTAAGACTGTGACAACCCCCACAGTTGTGCGACGAAGAACACTGGAGGAGCAAAAATGAGACGAGTACTTTTGTTGGCCGTACTGGCACTGGCATTGCCTATGACAGCCATGGCCAGCACCATTGATTATGCCGGATTTGCCACTTCTACGGCCGCAACCCTTACGGGTGGCGCGACCTCAGGCGGCAGTCTGGTTTTGACCTTTCACCAATTGTCCGTAAACGGCGGTGCATCCGGACCCGGCACGGTTCAAATTTCACTGACACTCGGCACCACTTCTTGTGGCACCGGCTGTTTCAACATCGCGAGCGGCACGGTCCAAGTTTGGAGCTCAACCAATGCACTCCTGTTCACTGGGACTTTCAGTGGCGGATCAGCCACTGAAACGGGCGGAAACAACCTTATTATCGCTGGTTTCACTACAGGCGGAAACACGGTTGCAGGAGTGCTGAAGCTCGGCAGACTTGGGTGGTTTGGAAGCAGCGACACGATCGTGACTCCCGAACCCGGCACGCTTGGCTTGCTCGGAACTGGCCTTGTTGGTCTGGCAGGCATCGTTCGTCGCAAGATTCGCGCCTGAAACTTGACTCTGATTTGAGCCAACAAATCACTTGCCTCAGAAGCCCCGCAAATCCGCGGGGTTTCTTTTTTTCCTAAGGCTCCGTCTTCGAGTCAAATTCCGCTTTTCTCTCAGACCGGCAAAGTTACTCTGGTAATCCCTTGATGGCCATTGCTCGTTGACCCAGTCCGCCAACCTTCTTAGATTCTCTATAGAGGTCTGAGATGAAGGACATCCACGAGGTTCTGCGTCAGAAGCAGGCCAAGTACGCTCAGCTAGGCAAGCAGATTGAGATGCTCCAGCAAGCGGCTGAGAAGCTGCGTGAGGTTGCGCCATTGCTCGCCGAGAACGACGATGAAGACGGGGCCATTCTCGCTGACGTGGACGACCCCATCCCCGCGGTCGCCAAAGCTGCCGCAGCGCATGCGCCAGCCCCAAGCCAACCGGCGGCAAAGCCTATTTCGCGGGTAGCCCCGCGCTGGCCGTAAAGATAAACGATTGCGAATTAGTCTTTCCCCATCGGCAGAACAACTTTTCCTATTGCCTCGTCGCCTTCCACTGATTCAGGAACGCCAATAGATCCTCAGGCCCCATTGCGCGGGTACGCTCGAATTCTCCGTTCTTTTGGCTGAAGATCAGCTTGCCATTCCAATCGAGCACCGCAATTCCCGGAATTCCCCGGCTCATCGGCACTTGATATTCGTTCATCAAGTCCTGGTTCTTGTCTCCCTGTCCCACATCCACATGCACGACTTCGAAATTCGGATTCAGAACCGGGGCAATATCCGTCCTGCGAAACGCTTTGTCGAGGACGTGGCAGTCGTAACACCAGTCCGCCCCAAATACTACGAGAACGCGCTTGTGGGCCTTAGCGGCACGGCCGAGTGCCAACTTTATCTCTTCCCTCGCGCTCACGCCGGCGGGATAAAGCTTTGCATCCAGCGAGATTGGCTGCTCGAGCCGGCGTTCGTCGGTCCGCTGGGCGGCCACCAGCTTCCAGGATTCCCCTTGCATCTGCCAGACCTGCGTTTCCACCACATAAAACGTTCGTCCCGGCGGAGCGGTCCTAACCGTTGCCTGAAAGTTGATCTGGCGAACTCCCGGCTGCGGATCCTGGGACTGTGAGATTTTCAGCTCCATGTGCCTGGCCTTCAACCCTGTCCAGAATGCAGTATCGGAATCCGCAGAGACTTCCGACGCCCCTTTCGTGATGACACTAATCCGCGCGGGCGGCTGATTGCTGTAGAGTGCCTTCAATGAGTTAGCGTCCCCACGGATGATTGCTGCTCTCCATTGCTCGAGCGGAGAGAAGGTTCCCCTTGTCTGGGCCGCGCAAGCTGTAACGCAAAAAGACAAAATAAGACGGAGGAAAGTCCTGGGTTTGATCGTCATGAACATGCTCAGTATAGCCATCGGCTCAGGATAGTTACAGGCGAAGCCCGGTGTGGTTTGCTAGGTAACTGCCCCGGTAATCCGGTATTAACAGTATTGTGGATAAGGCGATGCCGGGAACCATAATGTATTGTCACGAGTTTGTCCCTGCGCGGTTCTCGATCTGTCAGACCTGATCGGTGCATGCTGAGTGCGCAGCTCCTCTAGCCATGGCAGTGCGTATTCTCATTGCCGATGACGATGCTTCGATCCGGCGCCTGCTGCGGCGCCTGATCGAGAGCCACGACGGCTGGACTGTTTGCGGCGACGCCCAGAATGGACAAGACGCTATCGGCAAAGCTAGTCAACTGAATCCTGACATCATCGTGCTTGATCTTGCCATGCCCCAGATGAATGGCCTTCAGGCAGCCCGTGCAATCTCCCGCCATAATCCTGAAATTCCCATGCTGCTTCTGACTGTGCAGCAGGTCTCCAAGGAACTGACGAGTGAGGCGCTGCACGCCGGTTTCAAAGGCGCGATCTCCAAGAGTACTGGCAGCGAGGTGGTGAAAGCGATCGAAGTCTTGCTTCAGCGCCAGAATTTCTTTCAGCCAGTCCGCGGCGACGTGTTTGCCTGGTAAAGCTGTCAAAACTTCATCGACATTAGCGATTCCTTGAAACCATCCTGCGCTGCCGGCGGCATTCCACCGGGCCTGGAAGTTACCCACGCCCCCATTCGATTTGCCAGATCGTTCATTTCGTCCGGTGTCTGCCCGGAAAGGAAGCCGTGTACCAGGCCTGCAGTAAAGGCGTCGCCGGAGCCGACAGTATCCTTTACGCTGACCTGAAAACCGGTGTGCCGGTAAACACCAGACGAATCGCAGAGCACGCTTCCGTTCGCGCCATGCGTCACGCAGACAAACTTCAGATCGTATCGGCTCAGCAGCAGCCTGCAGAAGGATGTTTGGTCAAGAAGATCGCTTCCGAATCCAAGTAGATCCTTGAGAACAACCAGTTCCTCGCTGTTGAACTTCACGACGTTCGATCGCTGCATCGACTGCTCCAGAACTTCGGGTGTGAAGAACTTCTGCCGCAAGTTGACGTCAAACACGCGAAGCGTGGATTTACGAGTCGCTTCCACAAATTTGAGGATGGTGGTTCGAGACTGTTCCGATCTCTGCGCAAGAGATCCAAAGCAGACCGCGTCCGCAGATTGCGCAAGCCCTTCCCAGACGTCAGTCCACTCCATGAAATCCCAAGCCACTTCTTGAGTGATCTCATAGCTCGGCTGACCGCTGGAATCGAGCTCGATTTTTACAGTCCCGGTCGGATGAGTGGGATCAGCTTGCAACAGGCCGTCATCGAGGCCGCTTTCTCGAAGCCGATAGCGTACGTCCTTGCCCAACTCGTCATTTCCGATTTGGCTCGCCACGGTAGCGCGATTGCCCAGAAGATGTGAGCAGTAAGCAAAGTTCGCAGGCGCTCCGCCAAGCTGGCGTCCGGAAGGCAGAAGATCCCACAGAATCTCGCCAAGACCGACAACGATGGGTGGAGGAGTCATACATTCATCCCAAAAATGAAGTCGGCCACAGATATTCACAGATCCTCACGGATTCTGTTTTTTATCAGTGTTGATCCGCGCCAATCAGCGGCCTAGGTTTAGATCTCCGTCACTAAACCTTGCGCTTTTCCAGTTCGGCTCGCGCAGCCTGCAGTTCCTTGCGCTTCTCAGGATCTACCTTCGGGTACGCCAGCTTCAGTTCCTGCAATGTATCTACAATCGCTGCAGCAACTACAAGTCGCGTGTACCACTTGTTGTCCGCGGGCACGACATACCAGGGACTATGTGAAGTGGAAGTTGCAGCGATCATTTCCTCGTATGCAGTCATGTAGTCGTCCCAGCACGCGCGCTCACGGACATCAGCGACGGAGAACTTCCAATTCTTCTCCGGCGTTTCGAGCCGGTCCAGAAACCTGCGCTTCTGTTCGCCCTTCGAGAGATTCAGAAAGAATTTCCGCACCACCACGCCGTTGTGAGAAAGATATTTTTCAAAACTCTTGATGTCCTCGAATCTTTCGTCCCAAATCGTTTTGGTCAGGAGCTCATCCGGAAGCCGCTCATTCTTCAAAATTTCCGGATGAACTCGTACCACCAGCGCTTCCTCATAGTAAGAACGATTGAAGATCCCGATGTGCCCGCGTTCCGGCAGGCACTTGCTGGTCCGCCAAAGAAAGTCATGATTTAGATCTTCCGAAGACGGCGTTTTGAATGAAAAAACCTGGCAGCCTTGCGGATTCACACCCGACATCACATGCTTAATTGCGCCATCTTTGCCGGCAGCGTCCATGGCTTGAAAAATTAGCAGCACCGCCCAACGATCCTGCGCATAAAGCTTGTCCTGAAATTCCGACATTTCTGTGACGCCCTTTTCGAGCAGTTCCTTGGCATGTTCTTTGGAATGGACGTGGCTTGTTGAGGCCGGATCAAAGTCCTTCAGCCTGAAATTCTTGCCATGGTCAATTCGGTAAGGCTTCGAAAGCTTGCTGGCCCAGCTCATGCGAGGCTCCTCTTAGGTTCGAATCGGGAGTTTAACAGAACGTGCCGATTTGCAGCGGTCCGATGAATATTGAGAAATCGGCTTGGGCATGCTCTTGGGTACAGCACCAAATTAGTGAATGGGAGGGCGTTTTGGCCCGTCCCTCCGGGACTTGGGCTGTATTCTGCTTACCCACCGCTTACGCGCTGGGCTAAGCTGGTTCGTCCCTGCGGGACTGGGATTGTTGCCCCATATGCAGGTTGCAAACTCGCGCAATGATGGCGACTTAGGGCGTTGCGTGCGATTCCGCTACCGCTCTCTGCACTGCCAACAACTCCTTCAACACTGCGCGCAGGTTCGTTGATTCTAGCGCGTTGGCTCCGTCCGACTTTGCTTCTTTCGGATTTTCGTGGACTTCCATGAACACGCCGTCCACCCCGGCAGCAACCGCAGCCCGCGCGAGCAGCGGAATAAATTCTGGTTGGCCTCCGCTTACGACGTGATCTCCGTCTGCCGACGCGGAAGGCAGTTGCACGGAATGGGTCGCATCAAAAACGACGGGAGCGAATTTGCGCATGATTGCCAGCGAGCGCATGTCCACGACCAGATTGTTGTAACCGAAGCTCGCGCCACGCTCGGTGACGAATACGCGGTCGTTACCCGCCGAACGGCATTTCTCGACAACGTGTTTCATGTCCCAGGGAGAAACAAACTGGCCCTTTTTGATGTTCACGGCGCGCTCAGTCATACCTGCCGCAACGACGAGGTCTGTTTGCCGGCAAAGAAATGCCGGAATCTGCAGCACGTCGGCAACTTCAGCGACTTTGGGCACGTCGCTGGCCTCGTGAACGTCGGTGAGCACAGGTACGTGCACTTCATCTTTCACTTTTTTCAGGATTCGCAAACCCTCGATCAGCCCGGGCCCGCGAAAGCTTCGAATGGACGTGCGATTCGCTTTGTCGTAAGAGGCTTTGAAGATGAACGGGACATTCAGAGAACGAGTGACACCCTTGATTACTTCAGCCATGAAAAGCGCGTGTTTCTCGCTCTCAATTACACATGGACCGGCGATGAGGAACAGGTTGCCGGAACCGATGCGAACGCCCTCGATTTGGAAGGAGAGGCTCATGCCCAGGTTTCAGAGTTTCAAGGTTTCAGGGTTTAAACGTTTAACTGCGCTCTATCGAAACTTTGACAACTCGAAATCTTGAAACTTCTCACGAAGTTACATGCAGCTAGCGGCTCGCAACTTTCACCGGCCGATGAAACATCTCCAGCTCAGCGGCATTCTTCTCTGACTCACGCTTCTGCCCACGGTCGTAAGCTGCGCCAATGAACGTCCTGAATAACGGATGCGGCTCCAACGGCTTGGATTTGAACTCAGGATGGAACTGGCAGCCGATGAAATGTGGATGGTCCGGCAGTTCAACCATCTCGACGTACGTTCCGTCCGGCGTGGAACCGGAAATTCGCAGTCCTGCCGCGGTCAGTTGCTCTTCGTATTCGCGGTTGAACTCGTAACGATGCCTGTGTCGCTCGCTGATTTCAGCCTGACCATAGATCCTATGCGCCAAAGTTCCGGGCTCAATTTTGCAGATCCATGCGCCCAGGCGCATAGTCCCACCGAGTTCCTCTACACCGCGTAGCTCGCGCAACTTGTAGATCACCCGGTGTGGAGTTGCAGGATCGAATTCGCTAGAGTTGGCCTCCGCCAGCCCGCCAACATTTCGTGCGAACTCGATACATGCGGTCTGCATTCCAAGACAAATTCCAAAGTATGGAACCTTGTTCTCCCGCGCATAGCGGATCGCTTGCAGCATGCCTTCAATGCCGCGCTTGCCGAAGCCGCCGGGTACGAGGATGCCATCGTATTCCTGAAGCTGTTCTTCACAAGCGCGCTGGCCAGCTTCGAGGCCCTCGGCTTCAATCCAATTGACGCTCAGTTTCAGGTTGTGCGCGAGTGCGCCATGCACAAGAGCTTCTTTCAGCGATTTGTAAGAATCCTCGTACTCCACGTACTTGCCGACGATCGCGATTTTCACGTCGCCTTTGGGATTGTTGACCCGATCTACAAGTTCTTTCCAGGCTTTCAGGTCTCTCTCTTTTGCTTCCAGGCGCAAATATTTGAACACTAACGCGTCCACACCCTCGTGCGAGAAGACCAGCGGTACTTCGTAAATGGAAGCAACGTCTTTGGCGGTAATCACCGCTTCCTCTTCCACGTTACAGAAGAGTGCAATCTTCGACTTGATGTCCTTGGATAGAAAGCGGTCGGTGCGGCAAAGAAGAATATTGGGTTGAATTCCGATACTCAGTAGCTCTTTAACGGAGTGCTGCGTCGGCTTGGTCTTCAACTCCTGTGCCGCGGCTATGAATGGCACCAGCGTGACATGAACGAACAAGGTGTTGTCTCGCCCCAGTTCTTGTCGCATCTGTCGGATGGCTTCCATGAAAGGCAGCGACTCGATATCGCCAACCGTCCCGCCGATCTCAACAATCGCGACATCCACATCCTGCGCGACCTTTTTCATCGCCGACTTAATTTCGTTGGTGACGTGCGGAATCACCTGCACGGTTTTGCCGAGATAGTCTCCGCGACGCTCTTTGGCGATGATCTGCTCGTAAATTCGGCCAGTGGTCCAGTTGTTGTCGCGAGAAAGTTTGGCGTGAGTGAAACGCTCGTAGTGCCCGAGGTCGAGATCGGTCTCGGCGCCGTCATCGGTGACGAAAACTTCGCCGTGCTGAAACGGAGACATAGTGCCGGGATCCACGTTGAGATATGGATCGAACTTCATCAGGTTGACCGTGATGCCGCGGCTTTCGAGCAAGCACCCGATCGAAGCCGCCGCCAGTCCTTTGCCGAGTGAAGACACTACACCGCCGGTTACAAAGATGTACTTTGCCGACATCGTTTCCTCGCCTCAATTGTGTTTGGAAAATTGTGCAGGCTGGTGTGCACAATCAATTATGACAGAAGAACATCTGAACTGGAACCTGATTTTTGCGGCCCTGCGCGCCCGTGTGCAGAAGGACAGGTTCGCAACTAAACTATAAACAACCGCCATGATCCGCAGGTGCGACGATCACGATATCTCGCTGGTATTCAGCATCATCAATGATGGCGCGCTCGCTTATAAGGGCGTTATCCCTCAAGACCGCTGGACGGAACCGTACATGCCGATGGACGAATTGCAGCATGAAATCAGCGAGGGTGTGTTGTTCTGGGGCTATGAGGACAACGGTACGCTGCAGGGAGTAATGGGCATTCAACAGGTGCAGGACGTGACCCTTATCCGGCATGCTTACGTTCGCACTGGCAATCAGCGGCGTGGAATCGGCGCGCAGTTGCTTTCGCACTTGCGAAAGCTGGCGAATAGCCCTCTACTGATTGGAACGTGGGCGGACGCGGCCTGGGCGATACGTTTCTACGAGAGGCATGGTTTTGAAACCGTGTCTCCGCAGGAAAAAGACCGGCTGCTCAGGCAATACTGGAAAATACCGGAACGCCAAATCGACACGTCCGTGGTTTTAGCAAGCCCGGAATGGCGACACATGAAAACAAAAGCCTGATAGTCGATTGATTAGTATGTGCACTCAGCATCCATTAACGAAACTATGGCAAGCGCGCGTGAGGCGGTTCCTGGTATGCGGGCTTTGTGTTCTGGCAATCTGGCCCTGCCTCATGCCGTCCGCGGCCGGCCAGGCGAACATCAAACGGATCATCCTCAAAGACGGCTCTTATCAGCTCGCAACCAAGTGGCAGTTGACCGGGGACCGGGTCCGATTTTTTAGCGCCGAGCGTAACGACTGGGAAGAGATTCCCGAGTCGCTGGTGGATTGGAACGCCACCAACCTATACGAAAAAGACCGCGCCGCCGGTAGGGACACTCCCGAAGCAGTCGCACTCGACAAGGAAATGGAAGCCGCTCGCGCGGAAGAAGAAGCGAAATCACCTCAGGTAGCGCCGGGCCTGCGACTGCCTCCCGAAGGCGGGGTTTATGCGCTGGACACGTACCTGTCACAGCCCGAGCTGCTGCCCCTCGATCAGACCGGCGGCGAAGTCAATCGTCACACCGCACACAATGTCTTGCATGGCGTAATCAATCCCGTCTCGGGATCCAAACACACCATCGAGCTTGCCGGCCCCAGTGCCAAAATTCAAGTGCATGCGGCCCTGCCGACGATCTACATCAACGTGGACGCTAGCGCCGAGACAACTGAAGACGAGCACTCCAAAGGCTTGGAACTCCCCTGGGACCGATTCCGCATTGTTCATGCGCAGGTCAAGGGCGACAAGCGCATCGTCGGCGCAATCAAGACTGCGCTGTATGGCAAGAGCAGCCAGGAGCAAGAAGTGGTTCCGGCTACCGCCGAGCAATTCGCCCAAGGCTGGATCAAACTCACTACGAAGGCTCCGCTTCAGCCCGGCGAGTATGCAGTTGCTGAACTTCTGGGCAAACAAGGCATGAATAGCTATGTCTGGGATTTTGGCGTCCACCCCGAGGCCCCAGCGAATCTGGCGGTGATTAAGCCAGAGCATCCGGAGGCCAAGCCAGCCGCATCAAAATCACCCGCCGTAGAAAAGCGATTTCTGCCGACCACCATTCATTGACCGAGGCCATTCCCCCGGTTAGACTTCAGAGAGTGAAACCTTATCGCTCTACTCAATCCGTTCTTGCCGACGTTGAACGTGCGCTTGCCTCCAATCGTCCGTCTTTCCACGGGTCGCCGCTGGAGGTTGTCGCTGGCTTGCTTTGCGAAGGCCGGCACTATAGCTGGGCCGGAATCTATCTGACCTTGGATTCCAAGTCTTCGCCCGCCCTCTTGCAGGATGCTTCCGATTTGCACCCGGCGCAATTGGCCGCACCCGGCACGCGCAAAAAGATTCTCGTCGCCATGAAAGTCGCAGGGCGTGAAGTTGGCTTCCTGAACGCGGAGAGTGATCGTGAAAACTCATTCGGTTCAGAAGACCGAGTGTTGTTGGAGCGCGTTGCAGGATTGCTGGCGCGGTTTCTGACCGGTCCCGGCAAATACCTGGTTCGAAAAGCGGCCAAACCATCGCCTGTTCCCAGGGCAGCAGCCGCCTAGTGTGCCCGTGCGGCTCGGACACTCCTGTCCGAGCTTGAAAGTAGCTGCCGCAGGAAGGTCGGACAAGAGTGTCCCGACCCACACAAGTTTCTGTCGCCTGCCGGACACGCCATCTATACTCCCCGAGTGCCTCCTGCCCCATCATCCCGGCTGGCATATATAGACTGGCTACGCGGCCTGGCCTGCGTGCTGATGTTCCAGACGCACTGCTACGACGCTTGGCTCGGCGGCTCAGCCCGTAACTCGACTTTCCTTATGTGGTCACAGCTCGGCGGCACCTTTCCTGCGCCGTCGTT
>WNFY01002255.1_pt1 | contig 20136 bp, 30 predicted proteins | sample 5400091 | NCBI WGS metagenome assembly WNFY01 (sample SAMN13153364, study PRJNA577476) | soil metagenome | isolation source: 60 cm soil or saprolite under grassland replicate 1 | place: USA:California | collected 2016-06-15
CGCCGGCGTCTCTTCGCACAAGCGGTGCCCGCGCTGCCGGCAGTCCAAGCCGGCAGGGGCGTTCTACCAGCGCCGCACCGGCCGGCTGTCGGCCTGGTGCCAGGACTGCACCCGCGCCGCCTCGCACGAGTCCCGCCACCGCCGCCGGGCCAACCCGGTGGACCTGGAGCGGATGTGCGCAGTCGACCGCGCCCGCCAGCGCCGACACCGCGGCCTGTCCATGGCCGACGGGCACGTCTGGGACGGCAACGGCATCTGCCAGCGCCATGGCGGCTACTGCTCCATGGCACCCACCAGCCCCGAGGGTGGTGAGGCCGCATGAGCGCCTCGCCGTCGCCTCGGGTGGACCCGGCCGCCGCAGTGGAGCTGGTGAGCCTGGTCCAGCAGCAGGTGGGTCGCCTGATCCAGGAGCACGAGCCCGGGGCGACCACCCCGCCGAACGTTGCCTACCAGCTTGCGGACGCCCTGGAGAGCCTGCTGCAGGGCCTCCGTGGAGACCGACCCGCCTCGACCCACCGGGAGCTGGACGCCGACGCTGTCGAGCAGGTGCGCTGGTCGGTGCGGGTGGGCCGCCGCCTGGACATGACCGAGGCGTTCAACCGGCTCAACCCGCAATTTGGCGTGCGAGCCGAGCACGGCTGCTGGGACGCGGCGCCAGAGCAGCGCGCCCGACGGGCCGCCGTGCGGCGCCGCGAGCTGGAGCTGTCGATGGGCGGGCGGTTCGCCCGGATGCTGGTCCCCGCCGAGGACGGTGGGGGCCGCGTGAGCGCCGTCATCGCCCCCTACCAGCTCATCGGCATCCCCAGTGTCGTCGGCACCGTCATCAAGCGGATCTGCGGCGGCTGGGGCTGGCTGCACCGCGACGGCACCGGCAGCGTGCGCAGCGTGCCGCTGCCGGTGGGCCAGGACGGCGAGCCGGTCGGCTTCGCCACCGAGGCGGACGCGCGCTGCTCGCTGCTGGCCTACCACTTTCAGCTCGGCATCCCTGCCGCGCCGCACCGCCAAGGCGGTGAGGTCCGATGACCGACACCGAGCGCCCGACCGACACCGACCGCATGCTGGCGACGCTGCTGACCGAGCTGTACGACAGCGCGGCCGTCTACGCTCAGGGTCGGCTGCTGGAGCGCCGCCCGGACCTCGACCGGCCCCCCGAGCCGCGCATACCGGTTCCTCTCGAGGAGGAGCTGCGGGTCAGCCTGGACCGGATTGTCTTCGTTGCCTTCATCCAGCAGGGCCTCGCGTTGGCCTGCGACACGCCGGTCGCGGTGGCGCTGCGCGCCGGCGCGACGTGGGCGCAGGTTGGCGAGGCGTTGCGCTGCACGGCCGACGAGGCCCGGGAGCGCTACGACCACCTGGCCTTGATCGCCGACGACACACCGGCTGCCCCGGCCCGCCACGCCGAGGGTGGTGAGGTGGCATGACCTCCCCGTTCGACAGTGACCTCCGGGTCGTCGAGGACGATGGCCTCCGGGTCTTCGGCGGCTACATCGAACCCGACGAGGCCGGTTACGACGCCCTGCTGACCGCCCGGGACCTGATGCTGGAGCGGCTCCTGCGCGCCCGCAGCCAGGCCGCCAGGGCCGCGCTGGCGGTCGACGCCGCCGTCCACCGCCTGGTGGTCGAGGATCCCGGCGACGGCGGTGAGGCCGCGTGACCCCCGCCGAGCGTATCGCCGAGCTGGAGGCCCAGCGCGCCAACGCCCTTGAGGAGGAGAACGCGCGGCTGCGCGAGTTCAACGAGCTGCTGACCGACGCGCTGGAGCGGGCTACCGGCCTGCGGCTGCCCCGAGCCGATGGCCAACAGGCGTGCCGGGTGCCCCCGCCGCCGCGGCGCTGCCGCCCCGGAGGGAGGCGAGCCTGGTGAGCGGCCAGGCACCCTCGCTGGCCCCGCTCACCACCGCGCAGCGCTGGCTGGCCGTGGCGACCGGCCTTGGCACCACCGGCCTGGCCGTACTGGCCGGCATCGGCTCGTTCTCGGCGGTCGCCAGCGTCGCGGCGGACCACGGCTTCGACCACCCCGGGCAGGTCCCCCTGGTCGTCGACCTCGGCATCTTCGCCCTGATCCTGGCCGACCTGCTGCTCACCTGGCTTGGGATGCCGTTCGGGCCGCTGCGCTGGCTCCCATGGCTGTTCGTGGGCGCCACCGTCTGGTTCAACGCGGCGGCCTCCTGGGGCGACCCGCTTGGGATGGCGATGCACGCCGCCGCGCCGGTCCTGCTCGTCACCTGGGTCGAGGCGGTCCGCCATGCCACCCGCATGCGCGCCCGGATGGCCCAGCGGCGCCACATCGAGGGCAGCCCGCTTGGCCGTTGGCTGCTGGCACCGGTTGCCACCGCGCGGCTGTGGCGGACCCAGCAGCTCTGGCACATCGCCAACTACGCGGACGCGCTGGCGTTGGAGCGGCGCCGGCTGCTGGCGATCGGCCGGCTGCGCGCCGAGCATGGGCGACTGTGGCGCTGGAAGGCCCCGGTCATGAAGCGGCTGGTGCTGAGGCTCGGCCTGGAGGCCGAGACCGCGCCGCTTGCGCCTCCGGCGTCCGACTTCGGCCCGGTGCCTGCCGACGCGGCCGGGCCGGGGCCGGGGCTGGTGCCCGCCACCCTGGCGCGCACCTTCTCCTCGCCGGTCCCACTTGAGCGGCCCGCGCTCGCCGCGGCGCCAGCGACTGCTTCCCGCTCGACGGTGCGGGCCAAGCGCACCAGCGGCAACGCCAGGCGTGGTGGGCGTACCGACAAGGCGCTGGAGTTCATCCACACCCAGCGCGCGGCCGGGGAGGAGCGCCCCGAGGACCTGCACATCGTCCTGCACCGCGACTTCGGCCTGGAGCGCACCCAGGCCCGCCGCTTCGCGGAGCGGCACTGGCCCGCCACCGACTCGTCGGGCGGCGGCGGGGCCGTAGAGGAGGGCGCCGCATGAGGCAGCGGTGTCCGCTCGACCGCAACGGGACGACCGCCGTCTACACCACCACGTTCTTCGAACGCGGCCGGCTGGTCACCGTCTTCGATGTGTGGTGCCAGCAGCGCGACTGCCAGGACCGGGGTTGTCTGGGCAGCTTCCGGTCTCGTGGCAGGGCCCGTCGCCTCGCCGACGGCCACCGGCACCGCCTGATCCCTGCCTACGACCGCAGAGCCCGCAGCTACCAGCGGAGGCGGTCCGCGTGAGGCGCCACGGCTGCGGCTGTGCGGTGGTCGCCCTGTCCCTGGCGCTGCTGGTGGCCGGGTTCCTGCTGGCCGCCATCCAGACCGCCAGCGTCATCCACCCGCCGACCGTCACCACCCTGCCCGTCACGCCCCGAAAGGACCCGCCCGTGCTCCGCTTCCTCGGCCGCCTCGGTCTGGTGGTGCTGGTCATCGCCACCACCGCCCTCGCGCTGGCCGTCTACGGCCACGCCGTCGTCCCGACGCCCTGAAAGGACCCCGCCCATGCCCAACCACGCCTCCATCAACGACCACCCGGCCATGGCCAGCCTGTTCGCCGAGCACGAGGCCGCCATGCGGCGGATCGGGCTGCTGCATCGCGTGCGGCGCGTCCTGCTGGCCGTCGCGGCCGTCCTGCCGGCCGTTGCCGCCTGGGCCGCGCTCCAGGCCCCGCCCGCCCCGTCCGCGCCGACGCCGCAGCCCACCGTCACCACCGCCGCGCCCTGTCCGCCACGCCCGCCCGCCACCACCCCGGCCGGCGGCTACGTGCCGCAGACCGCCAACGCCTACGACCCGGAGGACTGCTGAGATGGCCCGCATATCCGAAGCCATCCCGTTCACGCCCGGCTCGGGCGGTGGCCGCAGGTTCGTCGCCCTCAAGCTCATCGGTCTTGTCGCCGCCGGCCTGGTGGTCGTGTGGTGGGCCGTCAACCACCCCATGAGCCAGATCGGCTACATCGTCGCCGCGCTGCTGGCCATCGGCGTCGGCGCCCTGCTCGCCCAGCACCGCCGCAACGGGCGACACCTGGTCCTGGTGGTCGTCGAGTGGTGCATGGTCCTGGCCCTGGCAAGCGTGCTGACCGGCGGTCCCGGGTCGCAGTTCCTCGCCCCCGACGCGCCGGCCAAGCCCGCCCAGCACGCCAAGGCCAAGGCCAGACCCGCGACCGCCGGCGACGAGCCCGGCTCGATCGTCGACTCGATCTCGGCCACCTGCGACAAGTTCGACCTCTGCCGGGGGCTCCACCAGGGGTTCAGCCACTTCGTCAAGGGCAACGGCGACTCGCTGCGGTCCGGAATGAACCTGCTGTTCGGGAAGGGGAAATAGCCCGCCATGCGGCAGCGACCGCCTCGGCGCCACGGCAGCGGCCCGGTCTGGCTGGTCGCCGTCGGTGCGCTGGTGGTCGCCTCCCAGCTCAAGCCGGTGACCGCGCCAGCCCAACCCGCACCCACCACGCCGGTCGTCTCGCCGCAGGCCGCCCTGGCGGTCGCCTACGCCCGCGCGCAGCTCAGCAAGCCGTACCTGTGGGGCGCGGAGGGGCCCGGCGCGTTCGACTGCTCGGGGCTCACCTGGGCGGCATGGCGGCACGCCGGCCTGAACTGGCAGCGGATGACCGCCGCGGACCAGTGGCAGGCGCTGCGCGCCCACGCGGTCAGCCGCAGCGAACTGCGGCCCGGCGACCTCGTCTTCTACGCCTACAGCGCCAGCGATTGGCGCTCCATCCACCACGTCGGCCTGTACGTCGGCGGCGGCCGCATCGCCGAGGCACCGCACCGGAACGTGCGGGTCCGGCTTGCCTCGATCAACCGCAGCGGCTGGTTCGGCGCTGCCCGACCAGGACGCTGAAGGAACCTGACATGCCCAGGAAACCGAAGGTCCGGTTCGTCAAGCAGCACACCAACTGGGTCGGCAACGTGTTCCGTGACTACCAGGCCGACGACGGTCGTGGCGTGACCATCCGCGTCCGGACCGGCCGCCAGGGGCGCTGGGAGTACACCAACGCCGAAGCCAAGGCAGAGGCGATTCGTCGGCTCAGCCTTGGCGTGGGCACCTGGCCTCCCGGCGGGGGAGCGGCACGGTGAGCAGCTACGACGGCCCGGTCGTGCCGGTGCGCACCCAGCTGCGTATCGCGCCATGGTTCCTGCTGCTGGTGGTTGCCTACGGCGTCCTGGACGACCACAGCGTCTTCCGCCGCGCGCTGGACGGGATGGGGGAGTGGCCCCAGCCGAAGGCCAGCGCCCACGCCAGGGCCGACATCCCGCCGTCCTACCTGACCGCCTACCAGCGCGCGGCCCGCTCCTGCCCGGGGCAGTCGTGGACCGTGCTGGCGGCGGTCGGCAAGGTCGAGTCCGACCACGGCCGCTCCCGGCTGCCCGGGGTGCGTTCCGGCGCCAACTCGGCGGGCGCCGCCGGACCGATGCAGATCGGCATGGGTGGCAAGGCCGGCGACACCTGGGCCGCCTACGGCGACGGGGTGCCCGCTCACGTGTACCAGATCGGACCCGCCGCTCGGGCCGCCGCCCACAAGCTCTGCCACGACGGCGCCCGCAGCGACGTGCGCAAGGCGCTGCATGCCTACAACCACTCCTGGCCCTACGTCAACCGCGTGCGGTCCATCGCCCGCACCTACCAGCAACGGGGGGCCTGATGGGCGCCCCGACGAAGGCGGTCGTTCGCGAGGAGTGGATCTGGCGGGGCCGTCGCCGGACGAGCCGCTGGTACGCCGCGCTCCTTGACGCCCGCGACAACCAGGTCGGCTGGTGCAAGCACCAGCACCGCTCCGACGCCGAGGCGTTCCACTGCGCCGAGGGCCTGCTCGCCGCCCGTACCCAGGGGAGGAGGTGACTTCTGTGGACCAGCGCCCCGCCGATTTCGACCTGCTCATGCTCATCGTCGCCCTGGTCGGGCCGGTGATCGTGCTGGCCCTGCTGCTGCGCTGACCACCACGCCCCGAGCGGAGGGCCAACCCGGCCCGGAGCCCCCGACGCGCCCCCGCAACCACACCGAAAGCCACACTGAAAGGAAGAGCAGCATGGGTTTCTGGTCCATCGTCCTGGGCCTTGACGCCGCCTGCGGCGCGTACCTGAGGCTCCACTGGCACCTGGTCTTCCCGCACGGAACGCACGGCCAGCCGTTCGCGATCACGCTGGCCAGTGCGGCGGCCCTGACCACCATCAGCATCTGGGTGCTCTGCCTGGCCCGGGAGCGGTCCTGGCGCCTGTGGATGGCCACGCTCGATGCCGTGGTCGCCACCGTGTTCGTGCTCGGCGCGTGGCCGCGGCTCGACGAGCTGCGAACGACCTACCTGCTGACGGTGGTCCTGGCGGCGCTGCTGACCAACTTCTCCCTGGTTTTCAACGGCCTGTTCTGGCTCCCGGCCCGTCATCACGCCAGCTCAAGTGCGGGCAGTGGGCGCCGATGACCGCCCACCGCAGGCCCGACGCGCGTGGCTCCCGCACACGGCCAGGGCCCTTGGTGCCGAGCAGGCCGCACACCAAGGGAGGAGGTGACTTCCTTTGACCGTCGTCCTGATCCTCGTCGCTGTCGCGATCGGTATCGCGATCGGCAACGCCTTGCGCCGCCACTTCGAGATGGACGCTCCCGACGACTCGGCCGACTGATCCCGCATCTGCGGCCAGGGGCGGCCACCACGCGCGCGCCTCTGGCCCAACCCCTCCTGAGAAAGGCGCCCGCCTTGCCTGCCACCCGCAACTACAAGCGCATGACCGACCAGCAGCTCTCCGCCGTGTACCTGTACTGGTCCAGGACGCTCGATGACTGGCACGACTTGGCCAGCCAGTACGCCAACGACCGCCGCGCCCGCCGAGGTGCCCGCCGTGCCATCGCGCGCTGCAACCGTCAGATCCGCCGCATCGAGACCGTCGCCCGCCGTCGCCGCCTCGGCCTGTAGAGGAGGTTCACGACATGCCACAGACCGTTGAGGTCCGCCAGCGGGGCAGCTTCTGGATTGTCATCTGCAGTGCCTGCGGGACGCTCCGCGATGGCGGCGGGTTCTGGGTGCCGCGGTCCAACGCCGCCCGCTATGCCCACGTCCACCGCGGCACGCACCGCAGCGGTCGCTGACCCGCCGAGGAGCCAGGTCCCGCCCATGCCGCCGAAGCGCCAGCCACCGCCGCCGGCGATGCCAGCCACCGCCGGCCGCCGCTACCGCGCCTACCCGACCCCAGCCCAGGCGGAGCGTCTGACGGCTTGGGGACACACCTGCCGTGCGGTGTGGAACATGGCGCTGGCGCAGCGGCAGTTCGCCTGGCGCCAGCGTGGCGTGACGATCCGCGCCGTCCGGCAGTGCCGCGATCTCACTGAGGCCAGGGCGGACCTGCCGTGGCTGGCCGACCTGCCCGCGCAGTCCGCCCAGCAGGTCCTCCGTCAGCTCGACCGCGCGGACGACCACTGGTGGAACCCTGAGCACCGGGCCAGCGCGCCCGCGTTCAAGAAGCGCGGCACCAGGCTGTCGGTGCCCTTCCCGGGCCAGGCGGTCGAGGTGCGCAAGCTGTCGCGCCGCTGGGCCGAGGTATGACTGCGGAAGGTCGGCTGGGTCAGGTTCCGCCTGTCCCGCCTCGTCGGTGGCGTGGTGCGGAACGCCACGATCAGCCAGGACGGCCTCGGCTGGCACGTTGCCTTCGGGGTGGCGACCGGTGCCGCTCCGGCTGCGCCGAACGGGCTGCCAGGCTGCGGGGTGGACTTCGGTGTGGCCTGCTCAGCCTTTGTCTCGGACGAGACCGCGCCTCGCCTGATGGTGCCGTCGCTCACGCCAGGGGAGCAGCGGCGCCTGCTCGGCCTGGAGCGCCGCCAGGCCCGGCAGGTGCGCTGGGCCAAGCGCCACAACGACGGGCGCTACTCACGCAGGTTGCGCCGCACGATCAGCCAGATTGCCGCCCTCAAGGCGCGGCACGCCAGGCGGCGGCTGGACTTCACCCACAACCTCACGACCGACCTTGCCAAACGCCACGGCTGGGTCGCCATCGAGGACTTGCGGGTGAAGAGCATGACCGCAAGCGCCAGGGGCACCATCGAAGCCCCGGGTCGCAACGTCCGCGCCAAGGCGAGGCTGAATCGAGCGATCCTCGACAACACTCCGGGGGAGCGGCGCCGCCAACTCGCCTACAAGGCCGTGCGAGACGGGCGGGTAGTCCCCGCGGTGGGCACATCGCAGACCTGCTCGGCGTGCGGGACGCGTGACCCGGAGTCGCGCCAGGGCTGTGGCCGGTCGTTCGCCTGCACCGCGTGTGGATTCCAGGCCCACGCGGACTGGAACGCCGCCCGCACCATTGAGCTTCTTGCCGCTGGACAAGCGGTGAACAGCACGCGCAGTCACCCTCGGGCGACCAGGCCATCGAGCCGCATGCGTGAACCACTCGCGGAGGCTGTGGCATGAGCCCCCTCGGGAATCCTCGTCCTTCAGGGCAGGGAGGAAGTCAAGGGTACGAGATCGAGCGGTCCTACCAGGCGCAGCCCGGATGCCTGTCGGGCTGCGCGGTCGTGATCCTGCGGATCCACCGGCTCGCCTGGCGGCACCGTGCCGCCCTGAAGCCGTTCGGGTTGGCGTTGGGGGTGCTGGTGGTCACCGTGGCGGTGCGGACCGCCTCCGGCTACCGCCTGGCGTGGCAGCCGTTCGTGCTGCTTGGCGGCACCGCGCTGGGCGCGGCGGCGGGACTGTGGTGGTTCGGCCACCACGTGCGGCTCGACCGGACCATCGAACGCGGCTACGCGGCTGCTGTCGCGGTCGCCTGTGGGGCCTGGGCGGAGGCGGCCTACTACCACGGCCCGCTGTACCCGCCGATGCTGTGGGCGCTGCTGGTTGGCACCCTGGCCGGGGGGGTGCCGTGGTGGTGGCATCGGCGGATCCGGCGCCGCACCTGGTCGGGCATCCAGCGGTGGAAGGCGGACCTGGAGCAGCACGAGTCCGGCTCCACCGTCGGCCGTCCACGGTTCGACCCCGACGGGGGCTGCGCGATCCCCTGGGAGCTGCCGGCGGGCCGCACCATCGACGACGTGCGACCCGCCGTCGGGCGGCTCGAGTCGCTGCTGGACCTGCGGCCCGGCGCGATCGAGATCGACCAGGACCAGGCCCGCAAGCGGCTGGTGTGGCTGCGGATCTCCCCACGCGACCCGCACAAGCAGGCGCTCGCCTACCCCGGCCCGCCGCGGGACGCCACCATCACCCGGCCGGTCACCATCGGCCGCTACCTCGACGGCGGCCCGACCTCCACGCCGCTGCTCGGCCTGCACGCGCTGATCGCCGGCACGACCGGCTCGGGGAAGGCCCTCGCACTGGACACACCGATCCCGATACCGACTGGTTGGACAACGATGGGCGAGGTGCAGGCGGGGGACATCGTCTTTGGGGACGACGGCAAGCCCTGCCGGGTGACGCAGGCATACGCCGTGCTTCTTGATCGAGCCTGCTACGAGGTCGAGTTCGATGACGGCACGGTCATCGTGGCGGACGGCGAGCACCAGTGGGAGACGACCGACCGGGCTGCTCGAGTCTCGCTTGCCAACGCGGCCCGCCATGACGGTCGTACTTCCGTGCTCCGGGACCGAGTGGCTTCCCTTGACGCACACATGGCGGCGGGTCGCTTGGATGAGCCTGCAACGATCGCGGAGTTGGCGGCAGAGCTGAAGGGTCACTGGACCCACATCTATACAGTCGCCAAGCGAGCAAAGGTCCAGCCGGTTGGTACTCGGAAAGTGATGGTCCAGCAGGTCTATCGAGCCACAGGCCGGACCGTCACTAAGGGCTTGAGCCGAAATTATGCGGCTGTTGTGTGGGTGGTGGCAGCCGTGATGGTGTAGTTCCAGTCACCATGCCAGGCATGTGGGCAAAGCGGGACGGCGGCAAGCGCGGCGTCGGAGACCTTGACCCCGGTCGGGTAGGAGCCGCGGTCGAGTTCGGCGTGGACCCTCAGGCCTGTGCGGGTGGTGGTCTTGCCGATGAGGTCGACGATGACCTGGTGGGAGACCAGCGGGCGGCCCCGCCAGTTGGTCGAGATGTGCGAGAACAGGCGGTGCTCGATCCGGTTCCACTTGGAGGTGCCAGGCGGGAAGTGGCACACCGTCACCTGCAGGCCGGTCTCGGCGGCGAGCTTGCCGAGCTCGACCTTCCACAACCGGCTGCGGTAGCTGTTGGACCCGCCCGCATCCGCGGTGACCAGCAGCCTGGCCGCGTCCGGGTAGGCCACCTTGCCGACCATCTGCCACCAGCGGCGGATGGTGGCGACCGCGAAGCTGGCGGTGTCGTGGTCGTCGCCGACGCTGACCCAACCGGTGTCGGCGCCCAGGTCGTAGACGCCGTAGGGGATCGCCTTGCCGACCGTGGGGTCGGGGAAGTCGTGCACGTCCACCCGTACCGGCGCTCCTTTGGGCTGCCACTCGCGGCCCTTGTTCAACAGGTTGCCGACGACTTCCTTCTTCTTGGTGTCCACGCTGATCACCGGCTGCCCAGCGGCCAGATGCTGGTGGGCCTGCTCGTTGAGGTAGCCGAACTGGCCGTCCCGGTCGGGGTGCTGGGCGCCCTCGACCTGCTTGCTTGGGGCCTGCAACGAGTAGTCCATCTCGCCAAGCAGCCTGGCCACGGTCCTGGCGCTGACCCGGTGGCCCTGGGCACCCAACTCCTGGGCCAGCTTGCGGGTCGACTTGCACGTCCACCGCAACGGCGACTGTGGGTCGCCCCTGGTGGTCGGCTCGACCAGGGCGTCCAGCGCTTGCAGCAGCCCCGGGTCACGGTCGGTCGCCTTGGGGCGTCCCGCTCCTTGGCGGCGGATGCGACCGGGCGGCTGGGGGCCCTGGTCGATCTCGCGGATGCCAAGGTGGACCGTGGAGTGGCTCATGCCCGAGGTGCGAGCGACTACCGCGACGCCGCCACGTCCCAGCGCCCGTGCCTGCGCGCCGGCCAGCAGGCGCCGCTGCCGCTCATCCAACTGCGGGCCCAGCACGCCGAACATCGCCGCCAGCGCTTCCTCGGTCACCTCCACGCCGGGACACTACAGCATCCAAATAATTCTGGCTCAAGCCCTAAGCCCTATTCAGCGCCGGTTTACCTTCGTGGGGATGTCCTCAGCGCGTTGCGCGCGAGCGCCTTCAGGAACGCCTACGGCCAGCAGGCAAAGCGCACTGGCCCGAGGATTGTCACCACAGAGCAGATCCGGAGCACCCTCAAGGACGGGGTACACACCAATCACGCCGTGCGCGTCGCTGGCCCGCTGACTTGCCCAGATGCCGATCTGCCGGTGGACCCCTACGTTCTTGGCTGCTGGCTCGGTGACGGCACGACCACCAGTGGAGAGATCACCGCAGCCGATCCAGAGATCCTGGAAGCGATCCGAGAGGCTGGCTTCTCGGTTAAGCACTACAGGAAACTTGCTTACGGCATCGGCTCTGGCTTCCGTGTCGCCCTGCGCCGCCTTGGCGTGTTCGGCAACAAGCACATCCCGAGTGTCTACCTGCGAGCCTCCTGCCAGCAGCGCCTCGCGCTGCTGCAGGGGCTGATGGACACCGACGGGACAGTCAGCAAGATCGGTTCTTGTGAGTTCCAGATAATCCACCGGGTGCTTGCCGAGCAGGCCCTTGAGCTGATTATCAGCCTCGGAATCAAAGCACGACTGAGGACACGTACCGCTCGCTTGAACGGAAGGGACTGCGGCACCGCCTACCGCATCAAGTTCACCACGCAGACCCCCGTGTTCCGGCTGCCGCGCAAGCTGCTGCGGCAGAAGCAGGCTGGCGATCGATCTACACAGCAGCAGCGCTACATCGTAGACGTGCGCCCCGTGCAGTCGGTGCCGGTCCGCTGCATCCAGGTTGATTCGCCATCGCACCTGTACCTCGCGGGTCACGGCTGCGTCCCCACCCACAACTCCGGGGTACTCAACGTCGTCGCCGCCGAGTTGGCCGCCTGCCCCGACGTGGTGCTGTGGGGCTGCGACCTCAAGCACGGCCTGGAGCTCGGCCCCTGGGAGCCGGTCTTCGGGCGGGTCGCCGCCACCCCCGACCAGGCGGCCGACCTGCTGGAGGCGGCTGTGCGGGTGCAGGCGGGCCGCGGCCAGGAGATGGCCCGCCGCAAGCTCCGCACCTGGCCGACGAGCCCGGCCACGCCCGCGCTGGTCGTGCTCGTCGACGAGCACAAGCCGCTTGCGGGCAGCAAGCGGGCCATCGAGGCGATCGAGACGCTGACCTCCCAGGGCCGGGCCATGGCGGTCAGCCTGATCGACACCACGCAGTACCCGACCGTGCCGGCGCTGGGGTCGTCGCTGATCGCCCCGCAGTGCGCCGTCAAGGTGTGCCTGCGGGTCAACACCCCCGGCGAGGCCAACGTGATCCTCGGCCCCGGGTCGGCGTCGGCCGGCTGGAAGGCGCACGAGATCCCCAAGGGCAAGCCGGGCACGCTGTACCTGGACGCTCCCGGGGCCGACAGCCCGCGGCTGGCGCGGGCCTACCACGTCACCGACGCGATGGTGGGGCGGCTGGCGCGGGCCCACACGGGCCGTCGCCCAACGCTTGACCCTGTCAGCCGGCAGGCGGCAAGCCCAACGGCTGGCCTAGGGCACAACCCACCGGGCAGCCCACCGCATAGCCGACTCGGTAGCCCAATGCGAAGCCCAGGGGGCAGCCCAACCGATAGCCCACCCGCAGCCCACTGGGCCAACCCAACGCGGCGCCCACCCGGCAGCCCACTGGGCAGCCCTGCCGGCCGCCCACCGGCTGGCCCACCCGCAACCCCATCTCCCGGCCCAGGGGGCAGCGGGCGCGGCCCGGTGGGCACCGCGGGGGAGGACGACCCACTGGCGGCGCTCCTTGCGGCACTGGAGGCAGCGGGGGAGCGGGGCGCCACCGTGGCCGAGCTGGCGGTCGTGACCGGCATGCGCAAGACCTGGGTCTACGAGCGGCTGGGGGACCTGGCGACCGCCGGACGAGTCGTCCGCGGCCCCCACAGCCGCTGGTACTGGCACGCACCCGAGGAAGGAGGCTTGCAAACACGCTGAGCGGCTGCTACGCGCGCGCAGTACCCGCGCAGTACCCGCGCAGTACCCGCGCAGTACCCGCGCAGTACACACGCCTGCGTGTAGGCGTCTGGGACGGCGCGCGGAATTTTCCGCGGAAGAACGCCGACGGTGGTCACCGTCAGCGCATCGAGAGGAGATCAGTGCCCGGACGAAACGACCACACCAAGGCTCTGGCCGCCGTGCGGGAGGTCGCAGGCTCGCGGCTTGATTCCGACCAGGAGCAGGCCGCCGCGGCGCTGCTCGTCGACCTGTGGGCCGCCGCCGCCCGGCACGGCATCACACCCAAGCAGTGGGGCTGGCGTCGCCACCTGCCGAGAGCCGCCGTTGACGCCATCGCCGCCGTGGGCCGCCGTGGGCCTCGGCGCGGTCAGCACGAGGAGCCCGCCCAAGGCGGAGGGGGTAGGCGATGAGCTACTACGTGCGCCGAGTTCGCACCGTTGATCGTCGCCCGCTACTGCTGCGGCGTGGGACCGCGGTCGGCGCTGTCGCTTGGACTGGCCCTATCCGTGGGCGCCGCCAGGCCGAACGTGAACGCGATTCTTGGCAGCGCACTGGCGAATGGACCGCCGAGGTCGTTGCCAGCAGCGCCGGGGTCCGCGCCCAGGTTCGTGCCTGGCAGCACCGAGGTGGTCGCCGATGATGGCCCGCTCGCACGTCCTGGCCGGTGCGGCCGGCTGGCTGGCGGCCGCACCGCAGGTCGCCCAGGCGACCGGCCACCCGCTCGGGCCCGGGACGCTGGCCGCTTCGACCGTGGTCTGTGCCGGCGCGGCGCTGCTGCCTGACCTCGACCACGAGCACGGCACCCTCGCCCATGCGCTCGGCCCGGTCAGCAAGGTGGCGACGGAGATCATCGCGGACCTGTCCGGCGGCCACCGTCACGCCACCCATTCGCTGGTGTTCGGCGCCGGCATGGGGTTGCTCGCGGCGGTCGCCCTGACCAGCCGCTGGCTGCTGATGCTCACCCTGGCCGGCTTCCTCGCCGCGACGGCCATACGGGCGCTGGAGCTGCTCCGGGTCGGCTGGCCGAAGTCCTATGCGGTGGCCGCACTGGCGACCGCCGCGGCGGCCCGGTGGCTCCCGGGCCCCTGGCTGTGGCTGCCGCCGGCGGTGACGGCTGGCTGCTGGCTGCACCTGGCCGGCGACCTGCTCACCCCGAGGGGGGTACCGCTGCTGTGGCCGCTGCCGTGGCGGCTCGAGGTGCCACTGATCGACATCGACACCTCGCGCTGGCGGGAGACGCGGCTGATCGCGCCGGGGCTGGCCGTGGCCGTCGTCCTGCTGAGCTGGACCCACTTTGCCTGACAAGGAGAACCCGCGTGCCCTGTCGTGCCCGAATCAGATTCCGGAAGTCCACCGATGGCACCTGGAGGTTCAGGTGCTCCCACCACGGTTCGTACGCAGGCTGCCACGCCAGCAAGGCCGACGCCTCCAGGGCCGCCAAGCGCCCCCGGGACACGTGCGACCAGGGACGGCGGTGACATGGCGCAAGCCTCTTCACCCCGCGTTTGGATCGTTCCGCCATCACGCTCCGATACCTCCTGGACCGTCCGCTGCGGCGCTCCGAGCTGCGGTCGTGGGAGCCGGCCCGTCGACGCTGCCAAATCCCAGGTCGGAGCGAAGGTCGCAGCCCGACAGCACCTGCGGCGGCACTGGAGGAACCGATGACCCGACGGCTGCTCGCCGGCCTCGCTCCCGCGGCGCTGCTCGCCCTGACCGGCTGTCGGGGTGAGCACCCCGAGGTCGCAGTCCAGCGCCATCAGTACCTCGTCGACCTCTGCAACGAGATCCGCTCCATCGACCAGGACCTCACCACCGTCCGGGCCCGGCCGAGCGAACGCACCTCGGCCGTGCTCGCCGGGTTCGCGTCTGGCTCTCCAACGATCGCTGGGCCCCCTTCGGCCGACCCGAGTTCGAGACCGCCGGCCTGCCCTTGCGGGTCGGCAACGCGATGCCGACGCGATGCGGAGGGCTGTCGTGATCCGTTCGATCGTCATCGCCATCGTGGTGACTGCCGTGCTCTGGTGGGTGTTCCGGCCGCGCCGGAGTGCCCGCCGGGTACGGTACGCCGAGCCGCAGCCGACCTACCGGGCCGTGCGGACCTTCCGCACTCCGGAAGGGGTCGCCACCACCGTCTACGAGGCCGTGTGGCGCAACGGCGGCCCCGTGCAACGGTGGCGCACCTGGACATGCGACTGCGGCGGCGGCGTGGAGGGCTACGAGGCACTGCGGTTCGCCGTCCAAGACGCCATCGCCCACCACGAGGCCCACGGCCGCTGATGGCCATCAAGCGCGCCCACGGCGAGTGCTACACCCGTAAGGCGGTGTGCCGACGCAAGCGCCGCTATGCCTCCAGGACCGCCGCGGAGGGCGCCGCCGCGCTGTACCTGCGGCAGGCCGCCCTCGTGGTCGCCTACCCGTGCGGTCGGCACTGGCACATCGGCCATGACCGGCGCCGCTGAAGGGAGACCACCGGCATGAAGACGCTCTGGACGCGGACCACCGAGCGGTTCTGGCGCGCGGTCGACCGCCTCTACGACCTGTGGATCTGGGGAGCACGGAAATGACCACTCCGCCCGAGCTGCCACCTCAACCCGCCTCGACCGGCCACCCGTCTCGCCGCGCCGACTCGAGGCGAACGGACCGCAAGGAGGATGCCGTAATGGCCGACATCACCGCTGACCGCTTCGCCGCCGTGGCCGTGTGGTGGCAGCAGACCAATGCCGCCATCGGGGATCTCAGCGAAGCCGGAGGCGACCCCCATCGGCTCCAAGCGCTCCTCGACTCCCGCGCCCACCTGTGGCACGAGCTTGCCACCATCGCCGACGCCGAACGTGAGGCAGGACGGCCAGAGATCCCGTCCCTGTACGCGGTGGCCTGCCACTACGCGGCGATCCTCGACCAGGAAGCCGCCGCTGCCGTCCGCTACGAGCACCGCATCCCGACGCTGTTCCCCAAGAGCGAGGCTGGAAAGCTGCACCTGCGGGCCTGCCCATCCTGCGGGCGTCCGTGGCAGCGCTCCACCGTTGGCGCTTGCTCCGACTGCCCGCGCCTGCTCTTCGGCCCTTCCCCGAGCGGCACCGCACAAGCAGCACAGTTCCCAGACCCTGAGCCGGTGCCGGAGGTGCTCCCGGAGGTAGACGCCGATGCCCGACCTCGCCCGTAGCCGCTCCCCTGCCGTCGGGCACAAACGCTCGACTACGCCCCGGATGGCGCCGCCGGTCGTGCAGAGCGCTGACCGTGGGCGAAACCCTCGGACAAAACCGGGGGCGAAAGTGGCGGCCGCTTCCTGAGTTCCGCCCAATCGACAGGAGAACGATCCCGTGCCAGAAGCCCAAGACGGTCATCTGCTCGGCTACGCCCGCGTCTCGACCGCCGACCAACACCCCGAGCTCCAGCAGGACGCGCTCGAGCGGGCCGGCTGCTACCGCGTGTGGACTGACCACGGTTTCAGTGGCAAGCTCACCAGCCGCCCGGCCTTGGATCAGGTGCTCGACCAGCTCCGGCCTGGAGACACCCTTGTTGTCTGGCGGCTCGATCGGCTCGGGCGGTCGCTCCCTCACCTGATTGAATGCCATGAAGAGGGGCTTCCCCGGTGGCAACCTGCGGGTTGTCACCAAAGCGAAGTCACCACGAGGAGGCCGGTGACAATGTTGCACGCAGGGTTGGATCTGTCCCGCACGCGGCTGGACGTGTGCCTGCTGGACGAGCAGGGCGGCACTGTCCAGGTCACCCAGGCACCACCCGACACCGATGGACTACGCGGGCTGGCCCGCCAGACCGCCGCCTACGGCCAGCCGGTGCGGGCGGCGGTCGAGTCGATGAACGGCGCCCGGTTCGTCCACGACCAGCTGGAGCTTTGCGGCTGGCAGGTCGCGATCGCGGATGCGGCCAAGGTCAAGGGACTGGCGCCACTGGCGTGCAAGACCGACCGGATCGACGCCCGCGTGCTGGCCGAGCTGTCCAGACGTGACCTGGTGCCCGAGATCTGGCTGCCGACCCCCGAGGTGCGGGCTGAGCGGGAGCGGGCCCGCTTCCGGCTGCACCTGGTCCGCCACCGCACCAGCCTGAAGAACCGCATCCACGCGACCTTGCTGGCGTTCGGCAAGCCCTGCCCGACCAGTGACCTGTTCGGCGGCGGTGGCCGCGAGCTGCTGGCCAGGCTCGCGCTGCCCCAGCCGTGGGCTGGCAGCGTGGCCGCGTCGCTGGCGCTGATCGACGACCTGGAAGCCCAGATCGACACCTGCGAGCGGGACCTGCGGCGGCTTGGCGCCGACCATCCCTGCATCCGGCTGCTCGTCACCACGCCAGGGATCGCCTGGGTGCTTGGCTACACCATCGCCGCTGAGATCGGCGACATCGCCCGGTTCCCCTCACCCAAGCGGCTGGGCGGCTACACCGGGCTGTGCCCCAGGGTGTACCAGTCCGGCAGCCGCGACCACCGCGGCCCGCTCGCCAAGAACGGCCCGACCTGGTTGCGCTGGGCGCTGATCGAGGCGGCCACCCACGCCGCCCGCCATCCCGTCTACCGCGACCACCACCAGCGCATCCGCACCCGGCTCGGCAAGCAGCGCGGGCCCAAGGTCGCCCGCGTCGAGGTCGCCCGCAAGCTCGCTGAGGCGATCTGGCACATGCTCACCCGCTCCCAGCCGTTCGCCCCGACCGCTCCGGCAAGGCCCCCCGCACACCCTCTGGTCGCCTGACGACCCTCGATTGAGCTGGGCCAGCCTGGAGTCTCCCATTCGACCTGATCCTCCCACCAAGGAGGCGATAGAGAGATGAGCACCACTCCCATGACCAGGGCGCGTGGGCCCGGCCCACCCGGCGGAGCCCACGCCGGCGCATGGCGGGGATGCCAGCAACGGGACCACCCGCGCCGGCAACCAGTCCAGCTCGCTGGGCAGGCGACCTACCCTGCGCGGACCAGGCCAGCGGCACCGCGCCGGCGACCCGCGACACCCTCACCCGGATACCCTTGACCTACCACCCCTCTTCATAGAGAGGGTGTCCGTGATGTTCGCCCTCGAGTAGGAGCGGAACAGGAAACCGGTTCTGCTGTCACATCTGTTGACGGTGCGGGCAGGGAGAAGTCAGCCCGTAGGACACGAGCGCTGACTGAGAGAAGGCTCGTGATCGGTCCACGTTTGGTGCGCTGCGCCGCACTCCGACGCTGCGCAAGCCGGAAACCATGATCTGGTGAACACCAGATTGCGGACGATGAGGCTTGGTGTGCGGGCCATCGTCGCTCACCGCTCCTTTTGTGGCGTAGCCGCTTGTGGCGTAGCCGCGCCCGCGGGGGCCTTGCCTGTACCCGGGTCTCGTGCTCGATCACCGGAATTTTGTGCGCGATGTCCGGGTGGGTCACGGACCGCAGCGGCCAGCGGTGCGGTGGGATGTCGGTCGTCATGTGCGGCGGCTGGGGGGTCGTAGTGCCCAGGACAGTGCGGTCAGTGCGGTCAGGGCGGCCAGCACCGGCACCTCGCGTAGGCCCATTCCTTGAGCAGCGCGCGACGCGGCACCAGCAGGGCGGCCGCGCCCAGCACCTTCCAGCTTCCCAGCAGCACCAGGAAGTAGGACGGATAGCCCAGGTGCGTCACCAGGTCGCGGACGGATGGAAGGCGCGCGATGTCCCAGCTGCCACCCAGTCCCAGTTCGGCCACCACCGCTACGGTGGCCAGCCAGTAGCCGACCGATCGCCAGCGCGTGGATCGGTGGTGGCTGGTGATGGCCGGGGGTTTGGTCAAGGTGTCCATGCCGGTGTCCTCCTCTTGTCGGGTTGGTGCGCGGGGTTACAGCGTGTCGCCGGGGTGGAGGTCGAGTGCGACCTGGTACAACGCCGGCCGCGGGATGAGGTGCAGGTCGGGGTCGTGGAGCATCCGCTGGGTCGAGGCGCGGAACGCCGCGGTGGCGGTCGCGGCTTGCAGGGCGTCGCGGTGCTGCCATTCGGCCACGTTGATGAAGCGCAGTTCGGCATCGGCGTCCAGGCAGCGATAGAGCCGGGCTCGGAGCAACCCGGGTTGCCCGGTCATGCTGCGGGCGTTGTCCTTCCACCGGTAGAGAAATCGTTCGGATTCCTCCGGTGGCACCGTGAACGCGTTGATCAGCGTGATGGGTTCGCTCACCGGGTCCCTCCCTGTTGGGTTGTCGTGGTGGCCGGTGGTGGCACCGTGAACGCGTTGATCAGCGTGATGGGTTCGCTCACCGGGTCCCTCCCTGTTGGGTTGTCGTGGTGGCCGGTACCGCGCACGCCATGCCTTCGCTGAAGCCCGCTGCGCCGATGCCGAGTGCCAGGTTGAAGCGGCCGCGCAGGTTCTCCAACGCGATGTGGTGCGTCAGTTCCACGATCTGGCCGTCGTCGAGATGCTGGCGAAGCCTGTCGAACAGTTCGCCGGGGACGTCGACGGGGGTGCGGCTCATGCCCACGGCGTAGTCGAGGACGAGCTTGTCCAGCTCCGAGAACAGCGGGCTCGTCCGATAGTCGGGGAGGGCCAGGATCTCCTGGTCGGTCAGACCCCACTGGTGGGAGATGGCAGAGCCCATGTCGATGCAGTATTCGCAGTGGGTGAGGGTGGCCGCCTTCAGCTCGGCGAGGGCGTGGAGCCGCTTGTCGAGACGGTGCAGCTTGGCGGTTGCCTGTTCGAGCTTGGCGTAGCCCTTGAAGAGCACGGGCACGTGGGCGTACATCTGCAGGGGCTCGATCATCCGCTGGGTCTCTCGCCCGGTGAGCTTGGCGATGCTGCGTCGGGTGAAGTGGTAGGCGATCTTCACATACAGCCCGGCCTGGGTGGACGAGACTCCTTGAATGCGGGCCATGTGGCTCCTCCTGTCGCTGACGATCGATGCGGCGGTCGATGAGCGGCCTTCGGCCTGATCGTGTTCGGCCGGGCCGGCCGGCTCACCGGGCGTCCATGGATGCAGCCGGGGAACCCAGGCACGCACGGCGCGCCGGTAATCCTGGTACTCGGCCCCGAATTTGCGGGCCAGGGTGGGCTCCTCATAGAAGCGGACGGCGGCTGCGCCGATGCACCAGGCCACTGCGGTGTATGCCAGGAGGCCTGGCGAGCCGAGCAGGAGCACCTGGCCTGTCAGGATGGCCACAAAGCCGACGTAGATGGGGTTGCGCACGTAGCGGTAGAACCCGCTCACCACCAGCCGTGGCGGCGACGCCACCGGCACGGGAGTCCCGTCGGCCTTGGTGAACTCGG
>WNFY01001842.1_pt1 | contig 20123 bp, 19 predicted proteins | sample 5400091 | NCBI WGS metagenome assembly WNFY01 (sample SAMN13153364, study PRJNA577476) | soil metagenome | isolation source: 60 cm soil or saprolite under grassland replicate 1 | place: USA:California | collected 2016-06-15
CTGCTCGTGAACCTGACTCGGCAACAGATTGAAAACAGTCCTGCGATTGAGTCGCACAAGCCAGTCTCGCTACAATATCAAGCATACTGGGACGGGGGCGAAACGTGGGGCGTGGGCGGTTTCCCCGAGGCTCCGCCGCCGCCACTTATGCCGAATAAGGGAGCAAGCGACGATCTTCATCTGCAAAGCACACAGGCTCTTAACGGCTACCCCATCCAAACCAGCGAAGGAGCGATCGGCCACGTCATTGATTTTATCATAGACGACAAGAGTTGGGGGATTTGTCACTTGGTTGTGGAGACCGGCCATTGGTATTCTCACAAGGAGATCGTGATTTCGCCGAAGCATATCGACCGGATCAGTTACGAGGAATCCAAGGTATTCGTGAACGTGACCAAGGAAGCCATCCTGGAAGCACCGCAATACCATGTTTCTCCGCTCGGCGAGGAATATGGCGATACCCGGAATTTCGACTAATGACCGGGAGCGTTTCGTTGCGCGAGCGGATGAAAAGTTGACTGCGTTTATTGAACTTGAATCGGCGATCGGGGCCGCAACGGCAATCGCTACACGTCACACCGCGCTTAATTGATACGCGGGAGTCCAAGATAGCGGGCCGGGATTCTGTGAGCAATCTAGGACGCTTTACGGGCGTTGAGGATCGACGTAACGCACGAAAAAAAAAGGCGTGCGCTGTATCTTGCGCGCACTAGAGTCGCTGGCTGTCAGCCCGCATGAAAAACAGGATCGCCGCTCGGAATTGCTCGGAATTGATTTTTGCGTGCGTTATCTGCACTTTGGCGTTCGTTGCTGCCGAGCTGGCGAATGCGCCTTTGGGGTGGGAGGATGAGCTAGGATTTCATTTTGGTGCGCCGTGAGGCCCGCGCACGCAGGGCGTTGAGGCAGTCCCGAATCGACTGTGCTTCAATGCTTCGCGCCCGGCGTTTCTTCCGTCCAATCGGGGCACATGGTTTCACTTGGAAAATTACGGGCGGACATTCCGGCGTTCGCGTCTTGAATAATTTCCAATGCTTCATCGAATGAATATCGCCCGGCATCGGCGAGGCGGTTTGTGTATCCGTGACGGTTTGGCTTCGACCACCCGCCGTGATCGCTAGACCATATTAGCCAGTTCATTCTCGGCGTTTTAATGTAGAAGGCTCTAAATGCGTTGAGGCTTACACGATCAACTATGCCTCAATAATAATCTTTTCCCGCGAGTACAAAGTTGGGGTCGATCACAAGGACTCGCCTTCTATTTTCTTGCTGGTTGTAGATTACCGCAGCGCGTTCGGCTGTGCGGTATTCTTCATATTGTTTCATCAGCCATGCGTGAGCGCGGTCGAGATCGTCATAATAGGCCATAATGAACCGTGATCAGTCAAGCAAAGCATTTCTTTAGCTGCCTGATCGCCGCTTGTTGCTGCTCCACTTTGCGGTGCTCTTTGAGAAGTAACCGTGCCGCAGCTTGCTACGCGTCTCGACGCAGGATCAATCCGCGGTGGCGGACCTGCACCACAAGTAGTCAACAATCCGTAGAGCCGTGCCTACCGGAGCCCCGCGAGTTTACTTGAGAACGCCTTGACCAGTGAATTTCGCCTGATATGTTCATTAGAACATGGGACGCTTGACACAAAGCCTTCTGCTGAAACTTCGACGCCCCCGGATACGTCTGCCGCGACGAAAACCACGCAAGCATGCGCAACAACTCGAACTTAACCTATGGGTGAAACGCCGTTAAGACCTCTCAAGGCGATCCTGGAGACAATTCGGGAACAAGCGGATTTCGCCCTTAAACAACTTCAACAGTCTGAAGAAGAGCGTTCCACACGCTGGAGATGCAAAGATTGTAAGTATACTAAACATTTTACTCGGCCCGTTCCATTAGAAGCAGCCGGCCGATGTCCCCGGTGCAAAAGCATTTCATTTCAATGCGTCGCCTGAACCGGGTAGTGGTCTGGCAAAATCGACCGTCGCTGACAATCTAAGCAAAGCCGATTGGCTCAGTGATTGATTCCAACGGGCGAACGGTCTGGATTGCAGAGGCTCATCGCGATAACGGAAAGCGTTTCGTTATGGGTGCGGATGAAAAGTTGACGGCGTTTGTGGAATTGGAATCGGCGATTCGGCGTGACACCAAATTGTCTTGACAGCCTGTCGGGATTTTTTCCAAACTACGCGCCGTTGTCGGATCTGAATCAGGCGGAGGACATTTCCCCCGCTAGGTTCTTCGCCTCTTCCGGACCCCGAACCACAGAATTAGGTCAGCGGGGGGCAAGAAAGGAAGAATCATAAATCCACTGATTCAAATAAAGAACGCAGCTCCAGTATTGAGCCGTTCTAAAGTTTCAAACGCAAGCTTTTTCGTCTTGGTTGGATGCTGTTTGTCCTTAGCTGGCTTGTGCGCTTGCACCTCTAAACGGTCCGTCACACCTGAGAATCCCGAAGCTAAGGAAGCGCAGTTCGACCAATCCGAGACTGCCCTGACCACAGCGTACTCAAACGGGCAAAACATCGTGGTCGTGACATACAACGACGGTAGCGACGGCAGTTCCACCATTAAGTACACATCGCAGACGCGCACGGTCCTTCCGGGCGCGAGCTTGATGGGATGGTCATATTCGTTGGATAAAGGACAGAGTTGGAAGTATGGTGGAAGGGTGTTGCCGCCGAAGGATTGGGCAGCGCTTTGGGGCGATCCGGCCATTACTACCTCCGGCACACATTACAGCATTGTGTTCATGTCGAACCTCGCGATCCCGTCCAGCAAAATGCCGCAGAACGGAATCAACGGTCCGGTGAATGACTTCTTGGGCGGCGCTTGCATCGCCCGCTCAACCGACGGCGGTAAACATTTTCAGGTCCATCAGATGCTATCCAACCAAAGCCATTTTTACGACGGAGGTAGCATGGCTGCCGCGAAAAAAGGTGAAATCTTCGCCGCTTTCGTCGACGTAGACACCAACCTAATCGATGTTTGGCGTGCAACCGATGACAGCGCGCAATTCGCGGCAATGCCCAATCCTTTTCCCAACATGAAAATGTACAGCCATCCTCGCCTTCGCATTAACCCTTACGATGATGCGCTTTATGTCGCCGCACAAGGTTCCGATTGGGCCGTCTACATGAGCCGATGGACTGGCCAAGCGTGGAGTCCGCCGGTACGGGTGAGCAATGGCGCAGTAGAGTTATACCCGCAGATGAAATTTACTACTGGAACCACGCTTCGCACGGGCCCTCAGTTTTCCTTCGATATCGGCGCCGCTTCGACCGACGACGACCGCGATGCTATCCGTGTGATGTATACGCAGCGCGATGAAAAAACCGGCCGCCTGTTCGTAACTGGTAGCTATGGAAAACCTGATTTGTCCGCTTTTTGGGCCGCCCCACAGTGGGGCACTACTCCGGGGAACCTCAATACCCCGGGCGACCAGTTCAACCCGAACGTCCGCGCATGGCGAGGATTTATCGGTCTACCACCAGTCTGGAAAGCAACCTTTATGAATCGCGATCCCAATGCGGCGGACGAAGTAGATCTTGAACAGGGTAATTTGGCTTATCTTCCAAACGGTACACGAATTTATCTCCCATTTCACGCGATCGATGACATTCCTGTATGTCCAGACCTTCGCGGCTATTGGGGAGACTACGACGATCTGGAGATAGTTGGATTTACAGAAGGCGGCGCAGCGCAGTTCCTCCGAACGGTCTCCGACTCCTCGATGGGCTGTCAACAGCGGTGGGAGTATACTTCCCATCATGTACACATTTCCGCTGGGATCTTCGATTAAACTCAAAACAAGCTGATACACCTTGAAAATACCGATTAATTTTCGCGCAGTCGTCTACGGCTTCATAGCGCTGGCGATGCTCGCCTTACTTCTTTGCACGTGCACCAAGAGACCAAACAGCGAGTCGCAGCGATCCGTCTCCCCCGTGCCTCCACGGGATGGGACACCTGTCGATCAGACAACAGTACTCCCTGAACGCAAAAAGGTGATCTTAAAGAAGCCGCCGTCGCCGTAGGCAGGCGGCAGGTGCACGAATATCCACGGCGATCCGTCGACGACTACCTTTTTAGCGACGTCGGAAATTTAATGATTTTTGTTTCGAGTTCGGCCTCAGCTTCCCATTTCGCGAGGAATGACTCGATAGCTTCGTAAATGACATCGACGACCGCCACATGTTTTCGCTTCGCTATCTTGCTGAGCCATCGCATCGTTGGTTGGTCAAGGCCATCGAGGGCCCAGCAACCTTCAAGAACAAAGGGCGTAACATTGCTAGGTCGCGTTTTTGGAATGGTTTTCATGCAGCCGCTTACTGTTGCTTTCCGCACGCGTCTATTGAACACACACGCCTTGTTCACATACCGTCAGTGGTGTTTCATGTTTCTGATCTTGTTCCTCCAAAAGTTGAGCGCGGACCGGGGTGTCGTTCGATCGCATGTGCCTATTTCTTTATCCAGGTAGGCCAGCAAATGCTCACCGATTGACTTACGTGCAGAGCACGCTTCCTTCGCCTCTTGAATGGCTTGGCCGTGTGTCATTTGATGCTGCAAACTGGCGTGGTCAACTCGACCGACTTTTTCTTTGCTTGAATCATCAAATTCCATTTTCGTTGTATCCCCTCTGGCGGCCGCGGCGGATTTTCGTCTTGTTGTGGAACTCGTCCAGAACATTCTAATCGCGCAGGTTGACCACCGCTTGTGGCAACGTTCTGCGAAAATCGCTATGACAGAAGCAAATCGGATTGTGTCACCATCCTTCAACTCGCCGTAAGTGAAAAGAAGGCCATTGAGATGTGTCCCGTTCGTTGAATTCAAATCCTTCAGCCAATAGGTGTCGCCGACTTTCAGAAGCATGGCGTGCTGCGCTGATACCACCGGATTGTCAATGACTATGTCGTTTAACGGAGCGCGGCCAATCGTGACAATGTCGCCGACTAGTTCATACGTTAGCGGGGGAGTTCCGTTTTTTACAATTAAACTCGCCATAGGATAGGACTTGGCCCGCGGGCGTGTAGCGTTCAAGGCGCGGCGCTTTGCCGGGTTTATTCCCGTCATTGTTTTCTCCGAGATTTACCGGCTAATGTTTCGCAGAAATTTCCAAAAAGTTGGGAATCGTCGGAACATCTCACAACCCGCCGGAATACCTTACGCATTTCGACTGTAGCGGCACGCGTGTCACCTGCAAATTCCTCAGAGCACTCGCTTGCTTCGATTTTGCTTGACTGGCACGCCAGATTTTTTCCAAACTCGCCGTCGCTACGCGGATCTGAATCAGGCGGAGGATCTTTTCCCCGCTGGGTTCTTCGCCTCTTCCGGACCCTCGCAATGTTGGAATAGAATCCGGCGGGGATGAGAGGAGGAACTATGAACTTACTGATTCGGCTAAAGCGGCTATTTTTCGTCGTGCTGATACTGATCTGTGTCGGGCTCGGATTACCCACTACCGTTTTCGGCGGTACTGACGTGATCTATAGCTTCGCCGGCGACGAAGATGGCGAATATGCCGATACAGACCTGGCGATTGATAAAGCCGGCAATTTGTACGGGACGACGGTGCTGGGAGGTGATTTCGGCGGTGGCACCGTATTCCAGCTGTCTCCTTCAGGTAACGGTTGGGTTCATACTGTTCTCTATAGCTTTACCGGCGGCCCGGACGGAGGCGAACCATACAAAGGTGTTACTCTGGATGCTAAGGGCAATCTGTATGGCACGGCGGTTACAGGTGGCTCTGGTAGTTGCGAAGGTGGTTGCGGCGTAGCTTACAAGCTGGCAAATGGGAAGCAGACTGTGATTCATGCCTTCACGGGAGGGAATGATGGCTCAGGTCCTGGCGCACGACTGACGATTGATGATCAGGGCAATCTCTATGGTATGGCTCCCACTGGCGGAGCAAGTGGGTTAGGCACAATCTATCAGATCCATCCGGATGGAAACAGCTGGACACTCGACGTCATTCATACTTTCACTGGCGGGTCAGACGGTGCATCCGGTTCGGCCGGTCAGATGCTTCTGCGTGGTGGCCTTCTTTACGGAGCGGCGACGGCTGGCGGCATTTACGGTAAAGGTACGGTCTTCGAGCTGAAGCCGACTCAGAGTGGGGAATGGATCTTTAGAACCATTTATTCTTTCAGAGGTCAACCGAACGCAGGCTTTCCTTATGGCGGTCTGCTTTTTGACACTTCGGGCCGCCTTTTTGGGACAACATATTATGATGGCGCCTATAATCTTGGTGCTGTTTACGAGCTTTTTCCACAGTCGACTGGCGAGTGGAACGAACGGCTGCTTTATAGCTTCCAAGGGGGAAGCGACGGACAAAATTCCATTAGTAACCTGGTGTTCGATGTGGCTGGTAATCTCTACGGTACGACAAGTGAAGGTGGTTTAGGTTCTGGTGTTATCTTCGAACTAACTCCCACAGCAAACGCGCGGTGGAGGGAGATTGTGCTCCATCAGTTTCAGGGGCCGCCGGACGCAGCCTTCGCTTACAACGGGATGGTAGCTGATGGTCTTGGGAACTTTTACGGTGCAACTGTCCATGGTGGTGCTGATGGAGAAGGGGCGATCTATAAGTTTACGCCGAATCAAAAATCCCGCGACGACGGGGGAATGTCGCTCCGAGCTCAGGCGCACAAGAACTAGCGGGTACAGGCGCCCACTGTGCGCGTCGCCGAAAATTCTAAACCCGTTTGTTGAGTCGGTTAAGGCGCCTATCGCGCCGTTTCAAGGGAATTGCGTGTTCCACGATCGAATTGCGCGATAACTAGCAACGCCAACCGTCGAGCAACGCGATAACTACGTGCGTCGGCGACGCACGACTTTCTTGCCTGGAATCGATGCTTTGTAGCGCGCTGCTCGGCCAGGCGCCGTTCCTCCCGTCGTTGTTCGCGCATGCTACGATCGACAAGATGCATAAAGCTGTTTTCAATATCACCCCGACCGAATAACGGGAACTTTCCATTCATCATTTGACCTCCAATCATTCAAATAAGAGACGCTACGACAAGGTTCTCATCGTTAGGCGCCTCTCCTGTTTAAGACACAACTGGATCGAATTTATTTCGGCATCCGGATGCCTCCGGCCAATGGAGGGAGGGGCGAGAAAGCGAACAGAGCGATCCTCTCGCTCACGGGAATTGAACGAAGTCCGGATGTGACGGCGCGGCCAGTATCAAAAAAGGCGCCGCAGGGCTTGGAACCCTGCGGCTTTCATTGGCGAAGCTCCACCCAGACTCAGTCGACAACGACCACGTGATCAATCGTACGCAGATCGCTGGTGTTTGCGTAATAAACAAGCACGCGTGCGCCGGGTTTGATCGCAGTTTGGACGACTTGGCCGGCTTTGTTCAAAACGCGGCCGCGTCCATTGACGGCGTAACGCGCTGTGCTTTTCGAGTTGTCTTCTCGAATAACGAGTGTTCTGACAGGCTGATAATTGGCAGCCGCTCCTTCCTCGGTAGTCATTTTGATGACCGCCCCCGTTACTGTTATTGGTTCTGCGGTTGTTTGTTTCTTATTCGTCGAGCCCGGCTGCGCAAATGCCAACGGAGCAAGTAGCAAGCAGGTGAGCATAACAATTGTGTTTTTCATAATGCCTCCTCTTTGGTGTTGATTGTTAATGCATGTTCTACTGGCTGAATTTCTGGGGCTGATCTGAACCCAACAAGAGCCAGTTACTGTCTTTGCCCCAGTCCACTTTACGTCGCTCGCGGTGAGTCCAGAGTCCATCTCATAGCTACTCAGCCCTATAGCCGCGGAACTGTGTAGCAGCGCCGACCCGAAATGATGAGAGCGCGGACCTACCATGCCTTTGTCCACGCTCAATGGTCAACGGTCTGCACTCATGGCACATATTAGGCATTGCTCAATTCCGCAGGATGACGCATCAATTGGGCTCGCCATTTTAGAATGAACAAAGAGACCAGGATGAAAGAGCATTTCTTCGACGATATGAAAGTAGGCGACCGGTTTAAATCCGAGCCGCTAAACGTTACCGAGAAGCAGGTCATCGAGTTCGCCCACAAGTTCGATCCGCAGATGTTTCATCTGAACCGGAAAGCTGCAGAACGCACACTTTTCAAAGGATTGATTGCGAGCGGCTGGCACACGGCTGCGATGACGATGCGGTTGTTTGTACAAACGTTAAACTTCGCCGAAGGTGCCATCGGGCTTGGCGTTGACGAAGTGCGGTGGCCTAACGCGGTGCGACCTGGTGATGTGCTCACTGTTGAAACGGAGATTCTGGATCTAAGACCATCGCGCTCCAAGCCGGGTTACGGCATCATTCGCTTGCGCAACGTAACCACGAATCAGCGCGGCGAAATTGTCCAGACGATGCTGGCAAGCGCTATGGTGCCAAGGCGCTACGCGCAGCAGGGGGCGAGGCCCTAAGAGCGAAGGGCGCAGCGAACCGAGCCATTTTCTCTTTTCAGACTTCAGATCGGCAAGACAACCGATTATAAACTATGAAAGACAATATAAATTGCCGCCAAGAGCAAAGCGTAAAGCGCCAAAGAATGAGCAGCTCAAGACAACGGCCGCACTGGCGGTTTGAAGACCTCGAGATCTGGAAGAAAGCGTTAGATCTCGCCGTTAAATTCCACTTGATCGCAGAACGTGTCGATAAGCACCGCTTTTACCGCTATGCGGAGCAACTACGTGCCGCAGGTCTATCGATTTCCAACAATATTGCGGAAGGATCGGGAAGCGTACACAAGCAGGAATTCATTCAATTCTTAAACATCACTAGACGATCATTGTTTGAGGATGCATCGATGCTGTTGGTGTTTGAAAGGCTGGGCTTGCTCGAAAGTAAGGAGGTGAATGAACTGTTATGGGACTGCGACGAAGAGAGTCGCAAGATCACGAAGTTCTCTCGCACGCTCTAATGCCACATCCTCTTTGCGCTTCGCACTTGGCGCTTTGCCATTTACCGGTTCACCATAGCCATCGCCCAATCCGGATAACGGGGACCGGCGACGGCTTCCTGAGGAGCGACTTCATCGATACGCGCCAGATCTTTGTCGATAAGGGCAACATCAAGTGCGCCGACATTCTCCTGCAAATATTTGCGACGTTTGGTTCCGGGAATGGGTACGATGTCGTGTCCCTGAGCGAGCACCCAGGCAAGAGCTAATTGCGCTGGAGTGCATTTTTTCTCGCGGGCGATTTCTTCGACTCGCTTCACAAGTGCAAGATTGCGCTGGAAATTTTCTCCCTGGAATCGGGGCGAGGTTCGCCGGTAATCGTCTTCCGGGAGATCCTCGAAGCGCCTAATTTGCCCGGTCAAAAAACCGCGGCCCAGCGGACTGTATGGCACCAAACCGATGCCGAGTTCGCGGCATACGCCAAGAACCTCCTTTTCGGGGTCGCGTGTCCAGAGTGAGTATTCCGATTGTAATGCCGTGATCGGGTGAACGGCATGCGCGCGGCGTATCGTCTCGGCACCTGCTTCGGACAGACCGAGAAAGCGCACTTTGCCCTTGTGCACAAGCTTTGCCATGGCGCCAACGGTCTCTTCGATCGGCGTGTCTGGATCGACACGATGCTGATAATAAAGATCGATTACGTCGACGCCCAATCTGCGCAAACTTCCTTCGCAGGCGTTGTGAACGTAATCCGGCTTTCCGCTAATCCCGCGGTAGTCAGGCCGGGCGGGATCACGCACGATCCCAAATTTTGTCGCAATGACGACGTGTTCACGATGTCCACGTAAGGCGCGGCCGAGTAGTTGCTCATTTGTGTGCGGCCCGTACATATCGGCTGTGTCGAAAAACGTGATCCCGAGATCCAGCGCACGATGAATCGTCGCGATGGACTCCTCATCATCGCGTCCGCCATAAAAGTCCGACATTCCCATGCAACCAAGACCGATCGCCGAGACAATCGGACCACCGCGTCCAAGTTTTCGCTGTTTCATACTTGTTGAGATTCGATTGTCAGTTTTATCGCGGCCGCGAAATCGTCAGGCAACGGCGCTTCAAAGCTTTTCCATTCCTCAGTGCGAGGATGGCGAAATTCAAGCTTCCATGCATGCAACATTTGTCGTGGAAAATCCTTTGCGAGCCGCGGCGCATAGATTTTATCGCCGAGCACTGCGTGTCCTAGATGTTGAAGATGCACGCGAATCTGATGAGTCCGTCCGCTGTGCAGCCGGCATTCCATCAACGTGGCCCGGGCGCTCGACCGAACAACGCGATACTCGGTTCTGGCCGCGCGTCCACGCAGGGTCGTCGCGCTCATTCGTTTTCGATGGACCGGGTGCCGTCCGATTTTTCCTTCTATTGCACCGGCTGGCTTGCGCAATTTTCCTGCAACCAGCGCAAGATAAATCTTTTCAACGGTACGCGCGGCGAACTGCTTGGATAGATCCCGATGGGTAGCATCATTCTTGGCGACGACGAGACAACCACTCGTCTCTTTGTCGAGACGATGAACGATGCCGGGACGCTCTTTCCCGCCGATTCCCGACAACGTCGCACAGTGGTTGAGGAGCGCATTGACGAGAGTGTGTTCGCGATGACCAGCACCCGGATGAACGACAAGCCCCGGCGACTTATTGATGACGATGAGATCGTCGTCTTCGAAGAGTATCTCAAGCGGGATCGCCTCTGGCAACATCTCGATCTTTTCCAAAGGCGGCTCGGTCAGCTCAATCTTGTCGCCGCGTCGGACAATTTGGCTTGGCCGGCTGGTTGAGTCATTGAGTCGAACGAACCCGTCGCGGATCAACTGCTGAAGTCGTGACCGGGAGAATTCTGGAAGCCGCTTGGCCATAAATTGATCGAGGCGAAGCTTTGCCTCATTTGCTGATACGAGAAGCTCGATCGGAGTCGAATCTTCGGAGGGAAGTTGTCTCATAGCTAGGTGAATGCATGCCGCGAGTTTTCAACTCGCATGGCGAACACTAAACCGTGCGATCCGCACGTCGAACGCTCGGCCGTGCTTTGTCACATGAGGCGAGAGAAACAGTTGTAACGGTGCTCGTGTCGAGCGCCGGAAGCGATTTATCGCGCGTTTGGCACAAACGCCTCCACACATGAGTCATGAGCTTGTGTGTCATTTCATTGCTCCCAAGGCAGCGAATGTTACATTTGGCGCGCAATGGCGAGTGAGCCAACCGCCCAAACATGCCCCGGCTGCGGGACGACTGTCGACACGACGGAGGCCGAGCCATTGGCGCGAATCGCCTGTCCAACCTGTGGCAAGAAAATACGCGTGGAAAGAGCCTTCGATCATTTCGTCGTGGTGGAGACGCTTGGCGTGGGCGGGATGGGCACCGTTTATAAGGCACGCGACAAGCAGCTGGATCGGTTCGTGGCGCTGAAGCTATTGCGCAGAGATCTCGGCGGTGAAGAGGATCATAAAGCTCGATTGCAAGAAGAGGCGCGCATTGCCGCCGCCGTGAATCATCCTTATGTGATACAGGTCTTCGATTCGGGAACAGATCACGGCCAGTTCTATGTCGTCATGGAGTTGGTCGATCAGGGAAGCCTCGACGATCTCATGGCGCTGCAACCGCGCTTACCGGAAAAGCGCGTGCTTGAGATTGGCATTCAGGTTGCAAAAGGCCTGCGTGCTGCGCAGCGAAGAGGTCTGATTCACCGTGATGTGAAGCCGGCTAATATTTTGTTTGGCGATGAACACGCAGCAAAAATCGGCGACTTTGGTCTTGCTAGCAGCGCAACGCAACGTTGGGGAATCGGCGGTGTCGTTTGGGGAACCCCGGAATATGTCGCGCCGGAACGGCTGAATAACGACCCCGAGGACTTCCGCAGCGACATTTACAGTTTAGGCGCAACACTCTTTCATGCGATTGCGGGCAAACCGCCAATCGAAGCCAGCACAAATTCCGCGACCGCATTGCTCGAATCAAAACAACGACCACTCGATTTGCAGGCGACCGCGCCGGACGTTTCTGCGGAGACTGCCGAGGTTTTGCAGCGAATGATCGCCGCTGACCCGGCGCAACGTTTTTCCTCCTATGACGACCTGGTGGCGGAGCTTGAGCGAGCGTGGCGAGCGCTGGCATTGGAGGATGCAACCAGTGGCGGTGAGACGCGCCGTCGACGCTGGCGTTCGGCCTGGTCTCGCTTCACTCAGCGCAGCTTTGAAGCGCTAAGCGGGGTCTTACGCTGGGATCGCCGCCTGCCGTTCCTCATTCGCGTGGGTTTACCGGCTGTATTGGCGCTTGGACTTCTGTTCGTTATCGCGCGCAGCAGAGGCTGGTTGGATCGCAGTCCGTGGAACAAAGCACTTGCCGAATATAGAGAGCAAATCGCGCTGTATCGCTTTGCTCAAGCGGCTGAGGGGATCAGGAATGTGAAACTGATCGGCGCATACTATAAGCCTGCTGAAGAAGTTGCAGAGAAGAGAGCGCAATTCATGTCCGATTGGAAGAATACTCTGATTGACGATCTCAATCGGGCGCATTTTTCGGGTTTACTGAGAGATAGCTCCGGCGCGCAATATACAGGCATAGTGAGCGCCACGGATGAAGGCCTCACCATGAAACTTCCGTATGGCATTGCATGGATCACCTGGGAGAGACTTTCGCCACAGACGCTGTTGATGCTTTCCAGATCGTTCATCGCCCCAGTAGCGCGCGACGCGGCAGATCGACAATGGCGTTGCGCTGTCTTCGCGAGTGAAACTGGACAAACCGAAGCGGCTCGGGAGCTGGTCGATGCGGCCGCAAAAGTTAAGCCTGAATATAAGGAACAAATTTCCATTCTGCTTCCCGATATTCCGCAAACGCGCTAGCGCCCATCTTGCTCATGCTCATAATCATGCTCCTACTCCTGCCTTTCTGAATTCATTTCCGAGCAAGAGCATGAGCAAGAGCATGAGTAGGATAGGAGTCGGCACGAGGATGAACGAATTCCCGGCCCGGAGAGTCAGATTTTAGACGAATCATTGCCATAATTGGTTTTTGACGCGACGGTTTCTGGATCGCGATATGGAGCAAAACCCACCACCACCGCAGTTTCCCTCGCCGGAAGAATTGAAGGCCAAGATCACGGAGTTCATGAAACAGAACTTCGGCGACCGCGTCTCAGTGGCGACTTTTGCTGAGCCGGAGCCCGCGGCAGCAGAAGAGGAGGAAAAGCCGGAGAAGACCGATCACGAGGAATTCGAATTCAGGCTTCTGCCGCGGGATATTAAAGCGCATCTCGACCGCTTCGTGATCAAGCAGGATGAAGCAAAGAAGGTGTTAGCGATCGCAGTTTGCGATCATTACAACCATGCCAATTATCTCCGCCGGCTTGAGAAAGAGGATGTCACGCGTGCGCAGGAGATCGAATACATCAAGCAAAACGTGATTTTGGTGGGGCCGACCGGGGTCGGCAAAACTTATCTCATTAAACACATCGCCGATCTGATCAAAGTGCCGTTTGTGAAAGCGGACGCTACGAAGTTTAGCGAGACCGGTTACGTCGGCGGCGATGTGGAAGATTTAGTGCGCGAGCTCGTACACAAGGCCGACGGCGACGTGAACCTGGCGCAATTCGGGATCATTTACATTGATGAGATCGACAAGATCGCTGCGGCCGGAAATTTGATCGGCCGGGACGTCAGCGGACGCGGCGTTCAGACCACGCTGCTGAAGTTAATGGAGGAAACAGAAGTGCCCGTGCGCAGCATGAACGATTTGCAGGCGCAATTGCAGGCGGCATTCGAGTTTCAACGGCGTGGGAAGGCGAAACGGGAAACGATCAATACGCGGCATATTCTGTTCGTGGTTAGCGGTGCATTCGAGAAGTTGAAAGAACAAGTGGCGCGCCGTGTTCGGCAAGGTCAAATCGGATTCAGCGCTGAACCGATTCACGTAATGGACAACGAATTGTTCCGGCACGTAACCACTCAGGATTTCATCGAATATGGATTTGAGCCGGAATTCATCGGCCGATTGCCGGTGCGCGTGGTGTGTGAAGAGCTGGATGCCGACGACCTTTTCAACATCATGAAGTATTCCGAGGGGAGTCTGCTCCGGCAATACGAGCGCGCTTTCCACGCCTACGGCATCGAGATCAGCTTCGAAGACGAAGCTCTGCGGTTGCTGGCCGAAGCGGCCGCCAAGGAAAAAACCGGGGCACGTGGATTGCTGACGGTATTCGAAAAATTGTTCCGCGATTACAAATACTTCCTGGCAGGATCAGGTCTAAGCCAGTTGCGTGTTACCGCTACGCTCGTGCGCGACCCAAAGCATGTGCTCGACCGGCTGATGGTGGAGGGACATAAGCTGGAGGCGCAAATGCTCGAAGCCGGCGCGCGTCAGTTTGCGGAGAAATTCAGCAGTCAGCATGGGTTGGAAATTATTTTGGATGAAAGCGCGGTGCGGCGCCTTGTTGAGCGGGCGCAAACTGAGCGGATGACCATGAGCGATCTTTGTGCCCACCTGTTTAAGGATTACCAGTTCGGACTAAATCTGATCAAAAAGAATACTGGTCAGGCAAGGTTTGTGATCAATGCCGACGCCGTCGATGCGCCCGACAAATTCTTAAGTGAACTGGTGGTGCAATCCTATTACCCAGCTGCAGCTGCCCAAAAGGCCTGATCGTTCATGAAGCGCTCGTTGATCACAACGCTCGTAATTGGAGTTGTCGTTGCCATCGTTGTGGGTGCCCAGCACGCAACCAAGGCGATAGCGGGCTTTGAGACTGCTGTTGCGCAGCTTGTTTCCGATTATGCCGGCGCGACGAGGGTCGTGGGCGAAAAATGGCAGTACGTTTTTGTCTTGGTGACAGCTGTCGGTGTGGCCTGGCTCAGCCTGAGGAACTTGCCTCGGCTGCGAAGCTACCCGTTGTTCGGCTTTTTACTGATCGAGTTGCTCGTCCTTTCGTGGGTTTGCTCCCTTTACCGGATTTTTTTCCAGCCTGTTCCGTGCATTTTTGCGGTTGCTCTAGCGGTGGCTGCCGCGGAGGGATGGACCGCTTTTTTGCAGAGAGACCGGTCGTATTTAGTACGAACGCTCTTTGCGAATCGCCTCTCGAAAAAAGAATTTCATCGTGTCAGCAACGGGCACTTCGATGGCCAGGCGCAAGCCTACGAAGCGAGCGTCGTGGTCTGCGACATTGCCAATCGACATGGATTCGCAAGTTCGTCTGACCCCGCCGGTTTCGCTGAAACAATGGCGAAATTTATTCGTGAGACCGCCGATGGCCTGATCGAAAGAGGAGCTTATCTACAAGCTGCCGACGGGGAGGGGGTGGTTGCCATTTTTGGATTTCCGAACACTGGTGACCAGCATGCTCAAGATGCAGTGTGTGCTGTGCTCGACTTAACAAAGAAATTTCGCGAGCGACGGCAGGACAACGAAGACATTTTTGGCGACTGGGACATGCACGCCGGCATCAGCTCGGGTGCGATAATTGCCGGCGCGCTAAGGGACAGCGTACATCCCGCCCTCCTGGCGAGCGGCGAACCGATTGAATTCGCGCGCAGGTTTTGCGCTTTGAATCACCGATATGGATCGAAGATCCTGATTGATACGCCCACTTTCGATAGCGTGAGCGAAACGGTCGTCGCGCGTCCAATTGATTTCGTGAGCGGAACGAATTCGCACGATCGACTTGAAATCTACGAGCCACTCTGCCTTGCCACGGAAGCCAAGCCCGAGCATGTCGCGCGTAGAGATTCTTTCTGGAGCGGCGTAGTTCTCTATCGCGAAAAGCGTTGGGCGGAGGCTTATTCTGAATTTCAGAAGGCACGCGGTCCCGAGGGGGAAGAGGATCCCGCACTGCAATTCTATTTGCAGCGGTTGGAGCCACTTGTCCTGCAGCTAACGGAATCGTCGTTGGAAGAAAGCTGAGCGCGCTTTGAGAAGGACGGAATATCCGGTTGCAATCCGGAATTTGATTGCGCAGCTGCGACAAATGCCGGGAGTGGGTCCTCGCTCGGCGGAGCGGATTGCGCTCTGGATGGTGGGAGCACGGAGCGATCAGCCGGAACAAATCTCACGGGCTATCGCAGAGACCCGCCAGGCGATTCGTTCCTGCAAGCTGTGCGGATTTTTTTCTGCCGGAGAAATATGCCAGATATGCGAGGATTCGTCACGCTCGACAGAGCTGCTCTGCGTCGTAGAGCAACCCACCGACATTCTTCCGCTGGAAAAAACCAATGTCTTTCGGGGGCGATATCATTCTCTTGGAGGGAAGATTTCTCCACTCGATCATATTGGTCCCGACGATTTGCGCATTAAAGAATTACTGGAACGCGTCGATCAGGAAAAGATTACCGAAATCATTTTCGCACTGCCTGCCGATGTAGAAGGCGAATCTACCACAAATTTCATTGTCGATTTCTTGAAGGACAAACCGGTCAACCTTACGCGTATTGCCCGCGGCATTCCAGCGGGCGGCGGCCTGGAATCGGCGGATGAACTGACGCTTTCTGCCGCGCTTTCAGGGCGAACAAAGCTGTAAGTCGAAGTTTTAAGTTTTAAGTTTTAAGTTTTAAGGCCAGATTTAAAGAGCGAGCGAGCGCTTAAAACTTAAAACTTAAGACTTAACACTTAAAGCTTTCTGTCATGTCCTGCGCAAAGATTGATCCAGCCCTGCATCAGGGGCACAAACCGCCATGGATCAAAGTGCGTTTGCCATCCAATCCAGTTTTCTTTTCGACCAAGGCGCTCATTTCTGATCTGCGCTTGCACACGGTTTGCGAAAGCGCGCAATGCCCAAACCGATGGGAATGCTGGAGCCAGGGCACGGCGACTTTCATGATCGCCGGCGACCGTTGCACGCGCGCGTGCGGGTTTTGCGCCGTGACAACTGCTAAGCCTTTCGCGTTGGAAGAAGACGAACCGCAACGCGTCGCTGAGGCAGTGCGCCGAATGAAATTAAAACATGTCGTTATCACGGCCGTCGCGCGCGACGATCTCAGGGACGGCGGCGCTGATCATTTCGCCCGCACAATTACGGCGATTCGAGAAATGGATCCTTCTGTGATTGTCGAAGTGCTCGTTCCGGACTTTCACGCGCAGGATTGGTGCATCCAGAACGTTCTCGATGCCGGTCCTGATATTTACAACCACAACATGGAAACGGTAGAACGCCTCACGCCGCTAGTGCGTTCGCGCGCCAAGTATCGCACCTCGCTGCAAGCGCTACGGCGCGCAAAGCATTTGGCGCCAAGTATGGTGACGAAGAGTGGGGTCATGCTTGGCCTTGGCGAGAAGGAGAGGGAACTTTTTCAGACCATGGACGATTTGCGCGAGGCCGGCTGCGAAGTACTCACCATGGGTCAGTATTTACGTCCGACTCCGAAGCATTTACCCGTTGTCGAGTACATCACGCCCGAGCAATTCAATTACTACGGCGACATTGCGCGCAGAAAAGGCTTTCTCCATGTCGCCTCTGGCCCGCTGGTCCGCAGCTCGTATCACGCGGCCGACTTTCATCCAGTCATACCGCGATGACAGAGATAGGCGCGACCACAGCTTGCCCGCTGCGGCGGGGGCGCGCCGAATGAAAGCCCGAGAATGATTGCGAATTCGATGACGGAGCGCGATCCGCTCGCTCAGATTCGATCGCAAACCGCCGCGGTCATTCCTGCCTACCAAGATGAAAAACATGTAGGAGACATTGTTCGCCGAACCCGCGAGCGCCTCCACTATGTCCTTGTCGTTGATGACGGCTCAACCGATCAGACCGCTCAACGCGCACGCGAAGCCGGCGCAGAAGTCATTGTTCACAATCAAAACCGCGGCAAAGGCGAAGCGATTAAGACAGGACTAGAGTACTGGTTCGCCACGGCGAATCCGTCCCACCGAACGGCGAGTGGATTGGATCGAGAAGTCATGTGGGTAAGTCTTCTCGATTCTGACGGTCAACATCTTCCGGAAGAGATCGATCGGTTCCTGGCAGCGGTAACGTGCGCTACGCAGCAGACGTTTTTAATTGGCAACCGCATGAACAATCTCGCCGGCATGCCATTCATCCGGCGCGTTGTGAATCGCTATATGAGTAGCCAAATTAGCCGCCTCTGCGGACAAGACATCCCCGATACGCAGTGCGGTTTTCGCATGGTAGATCGGCATTTGGCTCCAGAGTTACTCAGCGGGGGAAACCGGTTCGAGTACGAAACTGAAGTACTCATTATCGCCAGCCGTAAAGGCTATCGGATCGAATCAGTCCCAATCACGACTGTTTACTCCGACCAAGTGAGCAAGATTCATCCAATGCGCGATGCCCTTCGCTTTCTCAAATTAATGTGGCGCTATCGAAAATTGGGGCGAATCGACGCCGCAAGTGCTCACGTCAAAAATTGATGCCTGCCACCAATTTCAATTTCTATTTTCCTTCTGGCTCTGCCCGACGTCATTAGGAATCGAGTTTGTTCGAGTGTCGTTTCCACAGAAAGAGAAGATAGAAAACGCCGAATAACAACAGCCAAACCGAAAGGTTGAAAGTGATCCGAGTCACGAGCGAGATCCAGGAATCGTAAACCACCAGATAACGCACGGTCGGTCGCGAAAGCTGTTGTATCGGCAGTGCGCGCATCGATTCGATGACGCCTTCTTTCACATTCGCTTCGACCAGCATCTCACCGAGGAGCACCAACATCCCGATGGTATAAGCGAAGAAGGTGAATCCTTTCAGCGTGAGGTTTGCGCCGTGTAAAAAATAGTAAATGGCCACAACCATGGCGAAATTAATCGTGATCATTTGGGCAAACCACGTGACTTCATGCTCCGTGGTTGAACGCGCGAGATTGAGCAGATCTAGTTCGGACACAAGTCTCCTCTGTTTTTATTTGCTGTAGAGATGCCTGGCAATGAAGTCATAATAAGAACAATAATAAAAATAGAATGAGGAAATGGGGCTCAGTCCTACTCTTGACATAAGCTGCGACTTGTTACTGCAATTACCTCGCCGCTAGCTAAATCACGGCTTTCGTGCCGGCACAGGTTTTGAGCTTTTCAGGATTTCCGACTCAGGTGTGAGCGTTGCCGGTTTGCCGCTGAAGATGACGCGGTTTGGCTTTGCGGCGAGTGTTCCGACGAGCTCCTTCGCGTAGGTGGTGACTACTTTCAGGTTCAAGAGAGTCACATGCAGTTGTTTCAAGTCTTCAGAAAGCTGTTTGTCAGTTGTTTTGATGAAACTATCAGCACTGCCGAACACCGTGTCCGCGCCCTTGGCTACGCCCTCGAGGTTTGTGATCATGTTTTGTAGATGGTCCGCATCCATTTTTAACGAGTCAGCCAGTGGGCCGAGCTTCGGTGTGAATTCACCAAGATCTTTCTTCAAACCTGTGACAGTCACGTTGAGATTATCGAGCAGCTTGTTTGCATTCTCGAACAACGGCCCCGCTTCTGCTGTGATCTGCTCGAGGCCGTACGATGGATGGCCTTCGATCGCCGCGTTGTTTGCAAGCGTCTGACCCCCGGGCGTGCCTGCAGAAAGCGCCACAAACTTCGGCGAAAGCATCGTGTCGGAGCTTAGAGTTGCTGTAATGTCCGTAGGCAGCGGCGGAATTCCGTCATTCAGGCTGACCGTGACTCGCACGGCGTCCTTCTTGTTGGCGCTGGCTTCGCGTTCTTTGGCTGTGAGATGACGCATCGCGATCACGCGCCCTGCCGGCGCGCCGGCATAACGTACTTCGGAATTCACCTTGATGCCGGTCACGTCTTCATAATTGATCTGTAAAGTTCGTGTCGGTTTTTTTAGGCGATAACCAGAGAGCGCGAAGGTAAGCGCACCGAGCAATACGACACTGCACGCGATCACGGACAGCGCGACGAAATAATCCGATAGATTGCGTTTCATCAGGCTCATGGCTTTGTCACGTTAAAACGTTGAATCGTAAATACGGTGGAGCGCCAAAAGGAGTGAGCGACTCGCAAATGTCCTTCCCCATTCTTTCGTTATTCGTCATCAGTGCTTCGTCATTCATGACGCATGTCATGCCGTTTTCCGGTGAAACCTACCGCGCGCAGCGACATACGGACGCGGTTTCACGCACGGATGAGCTTCATGCTTTTCCTGTGAGAGATTCAACGGCATCGGGCCGTCAGCCTCGCCGTGAATAAATTGTTGCACTTCGGGGTTCGGACTGTTCCGGATTTCATCCGGCGTACCCTGTGCCACAATGCCGCCGTGGCCGAGCATGATCATGC